>WNGF01005479.1_pt1 | contig 16191 bp, 15 predicted proteins | sample 5400641 | NCBI WGS metagenome assembly WNGF01 (sample SAMN13153371, study PRJNA577476) | soil metagenome | isolation source: 80 cm soil or saprolite under grassland replicate 2 | place: USA:California | collected 2016-06-15
CGTCACCACGGCTAATCCGCAATAGGGCCAGAATTGCCGTTTGCCGCGAAACCGATGCGGCGTGATGGCCGTCGCTAAGATCTGGGCCGTTCTGATTGCTCCCAGCCCCGGCGTACTGCTGATCCATTTGTAAGCCTCATGATTACGAGCCGCACGGCACATAACCTTTTCTGCCTCCACCCGCAGCCGCAACACACAATCCAGTTCCTCATAGAGGTAAGTGGCGCGCCGCTGCAACTCCTTCGTCTCCAGTTGCGATAGCCACTGCTGCCGTTGCTCCCGCCCGTAGATCCGCTTCCCTTTACAACCCAGGCCACGCCCCCGGTACAGTGCTTTCAAACGATTCTTCACCCGTGTCGTATCATCCACTAGCGCCTCGTAACCGTGCACTAGTTGTTTCAACCCTTGCGTTGCTGACGGACCCTGATACACCGGCCGCAGCTCACCCAGCCGCAGCAACTTGCCCAGCTTTGCCACGTCGATGCGATCCGACTTGTTGCCGGCCTTCAAGAGTTTGTTCTGCCGCGGATTACAAACCACTACTTCGGCCACCAATGGCCGGATCAACTCATACAACCATGCCGCTTGTGCGCCCTCTTCGAAGGTTACCTGCACGGTACCCGGCAGCAGTTTCAAAAACTCCTGGATCGCCTTGCCTTCATTCCTCAGGCAGCATTGCATCACTGCCTTCCCTTGACTGTCGTATACACCGGCCACTATGTTTGTGCTATCCACATCCAATGCTACATACTTGTGCTTGTTCACTTGGGGTTCTCCTTCCGGTAATCAGTTTCGTTTCTAGCAACTCGAAACTATCACTAAGGGGCACCCCTTTCATATTGCGTTTATAGCATGCCGGCACGCCTCATTTCTAATTTCCGAATTGAGCGAAAGGCTTGGCATTTCGCTCAATTCGGCAGAAAAAGAGTGAGGGTATCTTTAGTCTATAGAATTTCGTGCCTACGGCACTCTGACGGGACCCGAAATATACCACGTGTTATCGAATGGATCCTTAACGGTACCGGTCCGACCACCGTAAGGCGCGTTCGCCGGCTCGCCCATTGACACCGCACCTTCAGCCTTCATCGCGCGTGCATACCAGGTATCACAGTCATCGACGTAGAGCATGAAAGTCATTGGCCGCGGCTGCCATTGCCCGTGCGCTTCGCCCATTTCGATTATCGAATCGACGATGCGCACCTTCGCGTGATGCACAATTCCATCCGGAGACTGATGCTTGTCAACTTCCTCGGCGCCGAATCCCTGCTTCAGAAATTCAATCATCTTCTGAGCACCGACCGGATTCATGTACGGCATTAGATTGTGTGCACCCTCGGGAACATAAGTTGGCCCGGTGGCCGTCGCAAGATACCAGTGATTGCCGCCTACATCCTGAATCCCGGCGCCACGCTCTCCATAATCCATGTCGGTCGGCGGCATCAGCGAGATCGCGCCTCCCTGGAGCGCGCGTTCGTAAGCCGCGTCGACATCTTCAACGTACAGATGCAGCGACGATGGAACCGGCGAGCCTTTCCATTTCGATTTTCCGCCACCTCCGCCAATCATCAACATCGAATCACCAATCCGGTACTCGGAGTGGTAACCACCCGCCGAACCCAAACCATAAACCTGGCCTTCAGCGCCAAACACCTTCGTGATGAATTCGATTTCTGAATAAATGTCCGGAACTGTCAGATAGGGCGTCACTGTGCGAAAGCCTTCGCGAACCGGATTCGCGGTTGTTGATTTCTCGACCGTTGGGGCTGCTTCTACTGCTGTATTCATGGATATCTCCTTTTCGATTTCAGTCCTCAAATCTGTTTTGAACTGCTCACGCGGCAATGATGTCACCAACTGCACGGCGATGTTGAACAGTTCGTCTAATTCGATATTCTCAGGCGAGGCTGCTGCGCCTGGATTTCGCAACAGCGCTTCAATCGCCTGATCGAGTTGTTCTGTTAATGGCGCTTCACTCATCACATCACTCATTACTCATTACTTACGAGCCTCGCCCGTAAATTTTCCAACGCCCTAAACTGCAACTGCTTGACGGCGCCTTCGCTGCGACCAATTTCATTCGCGATTTCGCGGATACTCTTTTCCTCCGTGAATCGCATAAAGAGAACTCGCCTCTGATCTTGCGGCAGCTCGTAAACAAGGCGAATCAGGAGTCCCTGTTTCTCGTTTTCTTCCAGATCTGCCTGACGTAATGGAAGCTGCAGATCAGCAGAAGAAGCCTCGGACATTTTGGCCGCGTAATTCCCTTCTCTGGCCGCGCGCTTCGATCTGTCAGCGATCAGATTCGAGGCGATGCGAAACAGCCAGGCCGCGAAAGGCGCACCGGTCCATTTAAATCGCGGCAGGTTAGCAAGCGCTTTATGAAAGACTTCGCTGGTGAAATCTTCCGCGCTGGCGCGATCCCGCACGCGTCTCGCCACATACGCATACACGATCGCGAAATTGTTTTCATACAACTCGACAAACCGCGCCGGATCGCGCTGCGCGGCCTCGACAAGGTGGCGTTCGGTGGCAACCTCAGTTCTATTGAGGCGACCATTCTGTGCAGGTTCGCTACCGGCCATTGGGTTCCCAATTATATAAACTGCCGGCCAGCAGAAAGGTTACGGCGCGAGTCACAAGATCGGGGCTTATTAGCGAAAGTCCAACGCAAATTGGAATCGGCGGCGGAAGGTTTGGTCGCTGTTCGTCCGGCGGAAGGCAGTAAGCAGAAGGCAGTAGGCAGTAGGCAGCTGCCAGCAACAGTCGCAGCATGCTTTCTGCTTTCTGCTTTCTGCCTTCTGCCTGCTGCCTACTGCCTGCTCCGTACATTCTTTACATAAAACGCGACCCGGTCCGCGAGAAAGAAATTGCAGGTTGAGCAACTCGCGATGCTGATTAGATACGCGACCGCGAGCGGCAGGCCGAAGCGTCCCACCAGCAGACTCATCAGAATCAGGTTCCCGGCCAGTGAAACCAGCCCATTCGTAAGGTTGAATTTCGCCAGCCGGCGCAGGGTCTCCGCGCTGTTTGCCGAGGGTCTGTCATCCCAAGTCCACAGTTGGTGCCAGACAAAATTATTCAGGATTGCCAATTCAACTGCCGCCGCGGTCGCCGTTAGGTAACCAAATGGGTGTGGTCCGTGGGTCAAAACAAAAAGCGCGCCCGATTGCAGGGCAAAGCCCAGGGCGCCGACCATATTGAATCTGATGAAGTGAATCATTGGATGCGCGTCTATCGCGAAGACTTTATCGCTCAGCGTTCAGGCAGACGCTCCAATTTGTAGAGGATGAAAGTGTTCCTGATCGACGAGAAGATCAGCATGACGGCCATTGAGATGATGGCCACTACGCCGCCGACGTCAAAGAGCAGATAGACTCGGCCGTGTATCCGGGACGTTGAATGATGAAGCAGGTAGGCATTGCCGATCATGAGAATCAAACGCATCTCAGTGGGGCCCATCTTCCATTGCGAGATCCGGAACACCCCGAGCGTGTACGTAGTCAGGTAAGTATTTATCGCCAGCATAAAGAAGACGATCAACAACCCTGCGGCAACCCGCTCAGACATGTAACCTGAAAGCGCGAGCCCGAACAATATGAATAGGGCGCCGAAGGTATCTATGATATGGTCCACGTAGAAGCCGTAGCGCGGCCGCTGCCGGTTTCGGTAACGCGCCAACGTTCCATCCAGACTGTCGCCAAACCAGTTGAGAAATATGAAGAGATTCACGGCGTGCAGCATCAGCGGATTCTGTTTGCTCAAGGCATAGCACACCCCGGCCAGAAACATTGCTGCGAACCCAAGAACCGAGAGGTGATCGGAATTTACCCAGCCAGGCATCCGACGCGCTAGTGCCCGCAATGCCGCTCTCTCAAGAGGGGCCAGGATACTCGTCTGCTCGCGCCTGGCATCGCTGAAGGTCCGGGTTTCGATTGCCGCTTCCATTTGCATATAAAGATTTGCTCCCTGCTTTCTGCTTTCTTCTTTCTTCTGCACCCTCCCTGACGGTCGGGTTTCTGCCAACTGCCTGGAGCGCCGCCAACCGGAGCGCCGATGTCCTTGTCTGCGGTTCGCGGGCATCCTGCCCGCGCTTACTCACGACGCCCCACGTATTGCCCGGCGTTGGCGGAAACCCGACCGTCAGGGAGGGTGCAAAAGAGCCGAAGGCAGAACACCAATTGGCAATCACGATGCCAGAATAGCTACGCGCGATTCTTCGTATTTTGAAAGGCTCTTTCCGGATGATTTAACGAGAGGTGCAGGAATAATGGGAGACTATCTACTTCGCGCGGGAGTCCATCTGTCATATAGTTGCGGCATGGAAGCACTTAAGCATTACCTTCGCGATCTCTTCACCGGATGGCAAGGTATCATGAGCAGCACGGCCTCAATCGCCTTTCTAACAGTCGGTTTCTATTGGAAGCTGGCGGAGTTTGGTCAGTTGCGCTACTGGCTTACTGCCTCCTTCGTCTGTTTTTTCATAGCGGCTTATTGGGCATGGCATCGACAGTATGCGGAGAACCAAATCGCGCGCGAAGTTGGATCATTGGCTTTTGAGGCTCTCGCATTCGGGTTTAATCGCCATTTTGACCAGAACCCGGCACATATCGATGTTCAGGCAGGCATCATATTCAAGAATCTTCAGTCGCGTCTAATGAAGTACTCGGTGGAAAGATATAAGTACGTCGTTGGCTCGCAAGAATACTCCTACACACCGTTGAGAGAAGCCTTCGTATACGCTAATAAAGAGAGCAAATTCATCTGCAAAGGCATTGAAGGTGTGCCTTTGAACGGTGAACCAGTTGCAGGAAGTCTAGAATACGAAGTTGTTTACAGATTCGTTGGCAGCGAACATCTCCACCATTCAAGAAAGACGCTCTTGATTGAAATACGTAACCTAGAAGAGCCCGCGCCTAACTGTAATTGGGTAATTGCCAAAGAGCACGAGGATTAAGCCGCCTTCTCTTTCGTGAGTTCCTTATATTCAAGATTCGACGAAGCGAGAGCCCCAACAACGTATAACGGCTCACTGCTTACCCCTCACTGAAGTGGTATCAACTCCGTCGTCGTATCGCGTCGCTTCTTCTGTTTGAAGCCACGCACATAATGAAGCGAGCCCGGCGTATTGTATTTTTCGCGATAAGCGCGGTCGACCAGTGATTTCAGGCGCTCGCTGCGCGTGAAGACCGCGCGCACGGGAATTTTACGACCGTTAACTTCGATTACTCCGCGCGGCTCTTCAAGGAAGGCGCGATACCAGCTGCGGGGTTTCAGACTCCATGACCTCACAAACACCCGATCTTCAACCACGACCGCCCAGATACCGATGACGCGATGAGGCTTTGTACCGGCACGAATGCCGAGAATCTTGCCACTGCGAATTGCCGCGACGATCTCTTTTGGGAAATTCCGTTTCGCTTTCATGACAATCCAAAGTTATCTCGATCTATAACAACAACACATCAACCCGATGCGCATGGACCATCTGTTCGCAAGGCGACCACGCGAATACCGTGAAGCGTCCGTCCTGCGAAGCGACCAGGGCCAGAGCATCCCTCTGATCGTGGATGAATTGTGCCGCCGACAAGTGACGAGTTCCGCCATGGTGCACCGGAGGTACCACACCGGCTTGATTGCCGACGACTGGTTCAGTTAGTACCATCTGCTCAACTGATTGCGCGTCAGCAGCGCGTTTTATCTTTGCACCGAAAGCCAGTACCTCATAGCTATCTGTAATCACGGCTGCCCCATCAACCGCAGTCAGACCGGCGACCGTATCGACGGCGTTGCGCAGTGATGCTTCCCACTCATTCTCGCCCACGCGTTTCTTGCCCTTTGCGATCAGCCCGGCGAGTCTTGAGAATGAAGGTAACACCGAGTAGAGAATTGGATGCACGATTGATTCTCGCCATTTTTCAGTTCCGCTGGGGACCACCAGTAACGTACCGCCGTGTCCATGTGCGCGCATGGACGCAGCGAGTTGAACCAGAACGTTCACTGACGTTTCCCAGGTTGCGGGAGAAGTAAACGCCAGCAGCGACTTAAGTAGATCGGGACAATCCGGCAGGCTGGTGCCATTCTCGTCTACAACCTTCACCTGCTCGCCCTTGAGAATGGCGACGTTGGCAAACTTGCCAAAGCCGTCGATGCGCCGGTGCTTGATTACCAGCAATCCCGGTTCGACGTCTTCAAGCACAAACCCGAGACTGGGAATCACGCGCGTGGCTCCCCAAAGATAAAGATCGGATTGTTCGCTGTTGGGTTCATGCCACACGCCTAGGTGAATCCCGGGACGCTCAGCTGCGGGAGCGAGTTTTGTCAATGTGGTCGCAGTCAGTGGCAGACGATTTTCAAACATCAACGGCTGGCCGGCTTGCTCGGGCGGAAGAAATGCGAGCGAGATCTTGGGAAAGCGGCCTTCTTCAGGCCGGAAGCTCGCCCAGAAAGTCGCATTAATAATTTTTTCGATGGTTTGCGCGTTGGGTGCATATGCCAGCTCTCGCTCACCCCGCTGCTGCGCTTCCGCGAGATGCCGCGCAAAGTGCTCCTCGACGGTCGTCGCCACTGCGCGCGCCGCGTGATAGGTTGCTTCACGGGTCATGCCTGCGATTCTATGCACAGATTGCGCGGATTGCACGGAGAGAGAGACAAGATAGGTCTCCGCTTACTGCCTTCTGACTGCGGGAGACTACTTCTCAAAGATCACATACAATCCGCCGGAATAGAACAGATCCTTGACTTGATAGTTCTCGCCCACTAGTCGTTGGAATCCGAGTACCGAATCCGTGGTGGCGTTGCCTGATTTTGTAGTGGCGATGTTGTAGATCTTGTATTCGTGTTTTGCGCCAGCTGAATTCTGCGCGAAAACTAATCTCTCGTTTTCGACTTCTGTTGATCCACAAGTCAAATCACCAGTCATCACGCCTTGATAGCTATTCCCCAGAGCGACTGTCTTATCGAATTCCTTTGCGTGCTTCTTCTCATCGATGAAAGTGTAAGTGGTCGCGTCATTCGCTTGTTTGGCCATCAGAACCATTCCGATCATGCCAACACGCCTGCCAGCCATGAAGCGAAAGCCCTGAGTCGCCAGAGCATTGACGTCTTTGGGAAGTCCTGAAGTTTTCTTAAGAAAACGATATTCAATTTTAGGAGCGTTGACGGCTGAAAGATCGCTTTCAATTACCAGAGAGACACTAAAATCGAGCAAGCCTTGCCTGGCGAATAGGATCTTGACCGGGCGACCGTGGGGAGCAGCGTCAAGCGCGGCTTGAATGGTTTTTTCCGCGCTGTCGCCAAGGTGAACTTTGGCGATGACAACTTGATATTCCTTCGTCCGCTCCGGGCGGCCGTTCTTTCTTTCGAGCAGAAACGCGTCGCCCTTGTATAAACGGAAAACCAGTGATTCAGGAGATGTTGGATTGCCTTTCTCCTCAGAGCTCCCGCCAGAGCAATTGGTTAAAGGGTAAGTATTGGCGAGATTAAAACCTCTCTTCGCCTGATTATTCAGACGTCCTTCCATCAGCTTCTTGTCTGGACTCGACATCCAGTCGTATTCGTAAGTATTGCCCGCGTCCAGACGAAGCACTGCCGCGAAACTTTGCGTCTCACCCTCGCCACCATAGTTGACAGAATTGTCGAGACGATAACCGAGCTTGCCGTTGTCGTTCAGCTCCTTGATGAAACTGTCGATGCCTGTTGAGATGATGAGCTTAATCTTCTCGAGCTGTTGGATGGATCCAACCGGCGTTTGTGTTTGCGCGACCAACTTCTCATTACTTGCGGAGGCGGCCTTTGGCGAGGAACCTATTCCCGTCTCAGCAAAAAGAAACACCAGCAAGACGAGACTGATTATGAAAAAGAGGACGAATATACTGTTTCTTGTCATCAGTTCTTATTGATTTTCAAACTTTACTGACTGCTGGTTAAATTTATCAGGAAGTATTGTCGTGTCCAAGCGTCTCACGCCCGACACTCAGCGCTCCTGCTTCCTAACGGTTGCACCCTCCCTGACGGTCGGGTTTCTACCTGCTGCTTAGTGTCTGCTGCCTTCTACGTCCCACACCGCTCTGGCGATCCTCGCGATCACTCCCTCGCGCGTCGTTTCATCCGCCCGAGCGTCTGAAACAAAAACCGCGATCGCCAAGTGATGTCCATTTGGCAGCGTGATAATCCCGATATCATTTGTCGCGGCGGTGATTCCTTTCTCCGTTCCTGAAGTTCCGGTCTTATGGGCGACGATCGTGCCGGCGGGCAAGAGCCCTTTCAAACGCTTCGCACCGGGCGTTGATTCAGTCATGAATTTGAGCAGTAATGCCTGGCTGGATTCCGAAAGTCCTTTCCGTTCATATAGCGCGCGGAGCAACGCGACCGCTGCCTCTGGTGAGGCCGAGTTGCGATATTGTGTCTCCCAATCCTGCCCGATTTCCTTTTCAGTATTGAGGACGATCATTTCCCTGACTCCAAGTTCATTTAGATATGCCTGCACCGCTTCCGCTCCGCCGGCAAGTCTCACAAGCACATCACTCGCGGTGCCGTCACTTTCCGAAATCGCATAGCGCACCAACTCGATGACGGTAATCTCCGTTCCGTTCGGATATTTGTCGCGAATCGGACTGTTCTGTCCTCGTCTGACGAAATCGCTCTTCGTTACGGGCACCTTCTGGTCGAGCGTTAACTTTCCCGCATCAACCTGTTTCATCACCGCCATCGCGATCGGCAGTTTGTAGACACTCTGCATGGGAAAGTGATCGCGAGGGTTGAGAGAAATTGTCTCTCCGGTTTCCAGCAGGACGGCTGCCACACCGACATGGCCTTTGGCAGTGTAAGCGATCTGCTCGATCTGATTTCGTAACTCCTGGTTTCGTGCGTCGGATGTCTTTGTCGTCGGAGAACCTGTGGGCTTGCTTGCTGGACTATTTATTCGCGTTGTCCCGACGTTTGAGCAACCGAGGCTCAGGGAGAGGAGAAGCAAAGCGTAGGTAAGCAATATTCTTTTCATTGATTTCAAATCGGGAGTTGGGTCTTGTTACTCTTTCGCACCACCCAGTTCGACATCGAACGCTGGTGGTGCACCAGCACAGTTTTGAGCGGCTCAAGCAACTCGCCACCGAGCGATTCTGTTATGGCAAGCAGCATCTGTTCATCGACCAGAAACCGATCGCTTCCGTCTGGAAGATGGTAACGCCGGCCTTCAATCAGTTCGACCTGATCTTTAATGCCCATCGTCGAAGCCAGACGCGCGAACAAAACTCCGGATGGCTTTAGCACTCGCCACATCTCGCGTGTCATCGCGAGCCAATGCTCTTCATCTCTGGCGAAGTGCAGAACGGCGCTGCTGATGACTGCATCGAAGTCCGCATCGGTGAATGACATTCTTTCGACCGGCTCAATTCGGAAGTTATCCGGGGGAAGGTGTGGGGCCAGCTCTCCAGCTCGCGCTCGAATCAGCGCAATCGCTTCCGCCGACCGATCGACGCCGCAAATATCGAACCCGCTTTTTATGAAGTAGTTAAGATTGCGTCCATCGCCGCAGCCGGCGTCGAGGATTTTCATATTGGGAGTGAGGCGCCCCTTCAGTAACTGATCGAAGAGATATATGTCGATGCTCCCGAACCACTCCTGAAGGTTGAGTTGAGAGGTCATGTCAGAGGAACTTTGGGCCTTTAAGAGCCGATATGCCGCCTCGTCAGAAATTTATGCCTGAGGCCGCGAGAATCGCGAGCACCACAGCGAGAACGGCTTCGCCGGCTATCAGTCCTGAAGCCAATGGAATGCGATAGAGTTTTTCTGACTCCGGCGAAGTCCTGGACCAAATTAGTTGAGCGACGCCGCCCAGGATAAATGTCGACAACACCGCCGCCGGCAACAGCATGCCGATGCCGATCGCTGCCGGTGAAGGCGTTATGTCTGGCCACTTTTCCGCCGACACTGTCAGTACGACGCCGACCGCGATGGCAATGAGCAGGCCAACCAGGCAGCCCTTGGGCAGAGCATTGAGTCCCTGCGTCAATAATTCAGCGAAGCCGGCCCACTTCACACTGATTGGTGAAGATAAACCAGTCGGACCGATACCGTATTTATTGCGCAGCACTGGATAGACAACCGCAGTCGCAATCGACCCGACCGGCGCCGCGATCAATTGCGCGATGGTCAGGTTGCGAGGATTCGAACGTACCAGTTGGCCGGCTTTGAAGTCCTGCATCAGCGCTTCCGAGGTAACGGCGATCGTCCCGGTCAGGCCGCTCGAAGACATATTGACCGGCACGTTGCCCGGTGAAATAAAGGCAAAGATGGCTTGCATCATGTTTGACATGGCGCTGATTGGGCCCCAGTTCGTCTCTCCTAAAACGCGCAAGCCGACGAGCATCAACGGCAAAGAGAGAATGATCGCGATAAATGAAAGCCACACCGGAATGCCCATACTGAAATATTGAATGAGACAAATGATCACGGTCATGGCAATCGAACCAACGACGACATATTGCATCGGAAAATCAGTGCGGCCGATCCGGCTCCCCTTCAAACCACGAAACGTCTTGACGATTAGATTCCACTTCAGCGCGAGTGAGGTGAGGCCTCCAGCCACCATCAAGCCGGTCGCGGGCCACATCACCCAACGCAACGTCGCCGGATATGTCTGCTCTGGAATCATTCCCTGTTTCAGGAGAAAGTGAGGCAGGAAGAACCAACTGATCGCCGTGCCGAGGGCCATCGCAAAGCAGATGCGGAACCCGACGAGCAGGCCTGAGCCAAACGAAAGCAGGCTCCAATTGAAACCGATATTCATCGGTTGCATTCCGGGCAGGTACCACGTGTCCCGAATCCATTTAAGGAAACTGGTAACAAACATCAGGAGGCCGGAAGCGAGACTGCCTAACGCCAGTGCTTTAACCGGACCTGCAGATGCGCCTTTGTCCCGGCCTTCGTGCAAAACTTTTATTGTTTCCCCCGCGGCTAAGCCGTCCGCATAGGTAAGGTTCTCTTCGTCGATGTAGTGGCGCCGCATCGGCACCGCCAGCAGGATGCCAAGGAGACTGGCGCTGCAAAGCCAGAAGAAAATCTGCCAGGTGCCCAACTGGATTGGTGGATTGAAGATTCCGCGGGCGTTCAGCATGTCGAAAGCCGCCAGCAGTACCGCCATGAACGCCGTCTGTCCGGCGCTGGTGCCCATGGTCTGGACGATGTTGTTCTCGCGCGCGTTTGTGCCGGCGGCGCGCAAAATCAACACGAGAGCGATAAATCCCAGAAACGCCGAGACTACTGAAAGGTTGGGACCAAATCCGAGCTTGAGAACGCAGTAGGGGTAGGCGCTGCCAATTATCAAAGCAACGATAAGACCGACAATGATTGATCGCGTCGTTAGTTCCGGACCGTTGTCTTGATTGCTCATAGACATTCCTCCGACTGCGTTCCTCGAAACAGTTCAGCTGAATCTAATAGCCATCGGGGTTTCTAAACACGTCTGCGGCCTTGTTTATCGCCCAATACCTTGCTAGAAAGCCACAAAAAATCGGAACGATCAACAAGAGCTGCGGTGAGAAGCAGGATCGGATAGAACGAGGTTCGGTCTGAGGAATCAGTTCCGCGCGATGAATGAGCGCGGGCATTCTGATCCCGGTGATTTACGGACGAGGGTGCTTCGGCTGATACAGTCCCAGTTGGCCGCCACCGGGAAGAGTTATTTTGGTTAGCGAGCCCCACGGCAACTCCTGGACGTCGTCGCAGCGGACACCTTTCGCGTCGAGGGCGGAAATCGCAAACTTCAGATCGTCACACATCAGGTAGAGCTCATGCTGATTGTTTTCATCAGAGGGATGGCACGCCAGTTCGGACGGCGGAAGAGCGAAAATCAACCAACCGTGCCCGACATCGACTGAACTCAAGCCGAGCACGTCTTTAAAAAACTCGCGATCAGCCTCTGCACTCTTGCTATAGATAATTATGTGGGCGCCATTGATCATCGCTTAGATAACCCCGTCTTTTCTTCACAGAATTTTCACGCAGTTACTTTAGGGAAACAAAAACCAGAGCTGGAAATACGCTGGTGGCAAACGAAACGCGTATGGGGGTTGATATTACTCCCCCAACCTGGCTCAGCCCTAATCGCAGCGTGACTCTCAACCGAGTTTTCATTTGAGTTCACACAAATAATCGCGAGAGGTTTGCAAGTTCATCGCAAGATGGCTGCAACCAATGACTTCCGGCGCGCAGTTACTATCCTTACATCATTGAATTCTCCTTGTGAGAACTGAGACTGAAGGCAAAGGCGCCGGATAAATGGGGGAGTCCGGCGCCTTTTTCTATTTGCAGCTCGATATTTCACATACTCTCGATTAGAGTCAGCAATCCTTCTCCGTTGCCTGAATCCGAAAATAACCCACCGGGAATTTCACTTAGTCGCCTTGCACTTTCGGTTATTCTGAGGATAATCGCCGTTTCGCCTTAATTCTTGTTTTGCGCAGTGGTCTATTTGAACGCTGAATGACGAACGCGAAAATCTCGCCTTACGGTTCCTGGAAATCGCCTATCACTTCTGAGTTGATCGTAAGAGAAGCGGTCGGCTTGAGCCAGGTTCAGTTTGATGACGATGACATTTATTGGATCGAGCTGCGCCCATCCGAAGGCGGGCGGCACGTCGTTGTTCGTCACAGCCCCGATGGAGGGTTAACCGACATTACGCCGGCGCAATTTAATGCGCGGACGCGAGTTCACGAATATGGCGGCGGCGATTATGTCGTAGCTGATGGCACGGTCTACTTCTCGAATTTTGCTGATCAGAAGCTCTACCGGCAGCCGCTAAATTCACTCCCAGAATCGATCGTAACCACGAGCAATCAGAATGCCGGCGATGACGGTGAAGTTCGTTACGCTGACGCGATTGTCGATAAAACGCGTAACCGTCTAGTCTGCGTGAGAGAGGATCACACGGATCCCAATCGCGAGGCGGTAAACAGTCTGGCCGCGATATCACTTGCTACCGGAGACACCCGTGTCCTGGCCTCAGGAAATGATTTTTATTCATCTCCGCGGATTAACACGGATGGATCGAAACTGGCCTGGCTTACCTGGAACCACCCAAACATGCCGTGGGATGGCTGCGAGCTGTGGGTCGCTGATATCACTTCCAACGGATCTCTGGCAAACAAACAGCAGGTTGTCGGTAGTCTGCATGAATCGATCTTCCAGCCCGAATGGGCACCTGATGGAGTACTACACTTTGTTTCCGATCAGAGTGGCTGGTGGAATATCTATCGCGCGAACGCCGACGGATCTATCGAACGTGTTTGCGAGATGGACGCAGAGTTTGGTCTGCCGCAATGGATCTTTGGGATGTCGACTTACGCATTCGAGACAGCTGACCGTATTGTCTGTACTTATGCTGAAAAAGGGATTTGGCATCTCGGCGTCATTGATGCAAAGTCACGCAAACTTGAAAAGATCGATACTGAATACTCAGACATCAGTTTCCTTCAAGCCGGGCCAGGTCTTGCAGTTTTTCGCGCCGGCGCGCCGGCGCAATCGTATGCAATTATCGAGCTTGATTTACGAACGCGTCAGTCGAAGATCTTGCGGCGCGCGAATAATATTCAAATCGATGCCGGTTACATCTCTGAGCCACAGGCGATCGAGTTCCCAACTGAAGAGGGTAAGACTGCGTATGGTTTCTTTTATCCGCCAAAGAACCGAGACTTTGTCGCGCCTGAAAATGAACGGCCTCCACTCCTGGTAAAGAGCCACGGCGGACCAACAGCGGCGACTCCCGCGGCATTTAGTCCCAGCATTCAATACTGGACCAGCCGTGGAATCGGAGTGCTGGATGTTAACTACGGTGGCAGCACTGGCTATGGTCGCAGGTATCGCGAACGGTTGAACGACAAGTGGGGCATCGTCGACGTGGACGACTGCGTCAACGGCGCACTGCACCTGGTGGCCCAGGCCAGAGCCGATAATGAACGGCTGATGATTGATGGTGGCAGCGCCGGCGGTTACACGACTTTGTGCGCGCTCACCTTCCGCGATGTATTTCGCGCCGGCGCCAGTCATTTCGGTGTCAGTGACGCCGAAGCCCTGGCTAAAGAAACGCACAAGTTTGAGTCTCGATATCTTGATCGCTTGATTGGTCCGTATCCGGAAAGGCGCGATCTCTATTTCGAGCGCTCGCCGATAAATTTCACCGACCGCTTATCGTGTCCGGTCATTTTTTTTCAGGGCCTGGAGGATAAGGTCGTCCCGCCAAATCAGGCGGAAGTGATGGTAGAAGCGTTGCGCAAGAAAGGCCTGCCGGTAGCTTATGTTGCATTCGAAGGCGAGCAACATGGTTTTCGCAAAGCTGTGAACATCCGTCGATCGCTGGATGGCGAGTTATACTTTTATTCGCAAGTATTCGGATTTGAGTTGGCTGAGGAAGTTGAGCCGGTAGAAATCGAGAATCTGAACGAGTGAGCACTTTCAATGGTTTCAAAGATTCCCCATCTTCGACGCCCTTCAAGTTGAATGGTAAAAATCAACCGCCTGGGCTGGGCGGACGGACTTTCAGTGGTCTCTTACGGGGTGCGTATTGGTATTCGCGTAAATGATCCGAGTGCGCTCGATGACGCGATTGCCTGTTTGCCGCCCGGCTGGAAGAAAGCCCGAACCTCAACTATCGATCACCTTTATTCGTTGATTGCCGGTGGTATGAAGCCGGACTCCAAAGTCCGCCGTCTCAGCCTGGGTTACTGGGACATTTTGAGGATCGCTCGTTCCCGAGATTTCGCAGAAGTGCTTGACGCCTTTGAGGCCCATGTTCAATTGACCGTCGCCGAGCACGCGCCGGAGCGTATCTTCGTTCATGCCGGAGTAGTCGCCCACAACGGCAAGGCGATTTTGATTCCCGGATTGAGTCACAGCGGTAAATCAACTTTGGTAAGCGAGCTGATTCGCGCCGGCGCAACTTATTATTCAGACGAATATGCCGTGTTGGATGAACGCGGACGTGTGCACGCCTACCCGAGACCTCTGGGCATGCGCCAACCAGGTTCGTTTGTGACGAACAAAGTTTCCGCAGAAAAATTTGGGGCAGAGGTCGGATCGAAGCCTTTGCGAGTTGGACTGGTCGTTTCGACAAACTACAAGGAAGGGGCGCGGTTCAGACCGCGCGAACTCACGCGCGGCAGAGCCGTGCTCGAGTTATTAGCGAATACCGTGTCGGCACGGTCGCAACCCGAGCTTGCATTGACTGCCCTTCCTCGAGCGTTGGAATCAGCAAGAATAATCAAAGGACCGCGCGGTGAGGCAAGCGAAGTTGTCGAATCTATTTTGAAAAGTGTTGAATAGCGGCGCCGGAAATTACTACTCGAATAATCAACCACACTGCTTGAGCAGAGTGATTGAACTGGGAATTTAGCGCCGGTTCAGTTGCACGTTCCGCTGGTACAACTCCCGTTGCAGCATTGAGCGCTGGTGGTACACGTCGAGCCGGGCCCGAGACACGATACGGCCTGCGCGGGCGTAGGTGCCACCATCGAAGTGACTAAAGGCACGGCTATGACCGCGGTTACTCCGAGCGCTCGAAGTGCCTGTCTCCTGTTAGCTCCAGCCTTACGCGGTGCGAGCATTTGGAACGGAATTTCGATCCTCTCTTCTAATAAATGATCACGCCTAAACTGCTTGAGCGCCTGCCACACCAGACGCTCGTTAACCGGGCCACTCTCGCCCGTTTCATGAGCAAGGCGGCGGGCGATTTCCGCGATCGAGGTGCTGCCGTCGCAATATTTCCAAATCACGGCCGCCGTTCGGTTCAAGCAGTGCGCCTCATGTCGCTGCTTGTCATAGACCAACAATTCATCTGCGAACTCGCGCACGATCAATTCTGCTTTGCGTGCCTTTGGAAAATTTTGCATCTGCTTCACTCCTTTAAGGTTTGGACCACTGCCAGGTGCGATAATGTCAATCAGGGCTACCGCATTCACCATTGCTGCGCGTGTCGGTAACAGGCATCCGCCTGCCCTTCTTATCGACCGCATTCAGCATTGCTGTGCGTCACCACTGAGCTGAATCTCAGCTGATATTCACTCGACGTCAGGAAAGCGCAGACCATCCCGCGATAGTTTCCGGCCTCGCGTCCATTCAGAACGTTCAGCCAGAAGTCATAGCCGCCCGTGTCCGGATTCCTTCGCAAATAGCCGAAGTATTCAAAGAGCACAAACGCTT
>WNGF01011491.1_pt1 | contig 16185 bp, 9 predicted proteins | sample 5400641 | NCBI WGS metagenome assembly WNGF01 (sample SAMN13153371, study PRJNA577476) | soil metagenome | isolation source: 80 cm soil or saprolite under grassland replicate 2 | place: USA:California | collected 2016-06-15
TAACGCGAAGTTTGATGAGAAAACCCCTCAAGAAAAGCTTACGTCTTGGTCAGCTCGCGTTTTAGCCATGCTTTTGCAATCTTCCACTCACGTTCGACGGTCGCATGGGATATGCCCATTACCTCCGCAGTCTCCTCGATGGTTAAGCCTCCAAAAAAACGCAACTCAACAAGGCGCCCTTGCTGCGGGTCGAGTTCCGCCAACCGGTCAAGAACATCGTGAAGTGCTAACAAGTCAGCATCGGGCTGCGCGCCAAAAGCGCCGATGTTCTTTAGTGACACATTATATCGATCGCCTCCGCGCTTGCTGGCGTAATGAGCGCGCGCATGATCGACGAGAATGCGCCGCATCAATCGGGCCGCGACGCCGAAAAACTGTGCTCGGTTTTGCCAGCGGGGTTTGCGCTGGTCGGTAAGCTTCAGGTAGGCCTCGTTTACCAGCGCCGTAGGTTGCAGGGTGTGCTCACGACGCTCGCGGCGGAGATAAGCTCCCGCCAGTCGATGAAGTTCGTCATAGACCAGTGGGGTCAACTGGTCCAATGCCTTCTCGTCACCTTGGCTCCATCTCTCCAGGAGTTCGGTGATGCTTTCCGGCGAGCTTGTCGCCATTAGCTTATCTCTTTCTTTCCAGGGAACAACATTTCGTGTCAGTTCGTGTGTTTGGTTCGTGTCGTTTCGTGGATCGATCTGTTTACTCAAAACACTTGCCCAAGAAAACACGAAATTCCCAACTCAGAAGTCTCCGAGATCTCGGCTGAAAACAAGAATGGTGTTCGCCGGCAATGTGATTTCCGCTGAGTTTGGCAGGCCGTCCCAGGAAGGCCCATCTGCCGTGACGCCTCCGGGATTTCCCTGAGCATTGGGATTATAGAAGTTGTCGTAAATGTCGCTGTTGAAGACTTCATGCCATTGGCCGCCGCCAGGAAACCCCAGACGGTAGCTGTGGTTATAAAAGGTACGCTCGTTTAAGCTCGCAACCACTACGACGTCGCGGCCTACTCCGGGTAGCCAGCGGTGAAATCCGATCACGCGGTTCTCGTTGTGCACATGAAAGACATTTAGCCCTTCTCCGCGCAAGGCTGGGTGTTTGCGGCGCAGCCACATCAAATCGCGCGTGAAGCGATGCTGGTCGGACATGTTTTTGTCCTTGCCTTCGAGCCCTTCCCACGAGATTAACAGCTCGGGTCTACCCGGCCAGTCGGTCCAATACTTGTCCTCCAGAAACTCTTGTCCCATGAAGATCATCGGTACGCCGGGCGCTGTGAGCAAGATGCCAGTAGCCACTTTCGCGCGGCTGCGCGCATACCAGGATCGCGAATTGCTCGGGTCCGCCAACGCAGCGATACGAGGCTGCCGATCGTCGTGGTTGAAATCGAGCAAGTCGTGATTCTCGGTGCACTGAAACACCGACCATCTTCCCGGATCCTTGTAAGTCATGGACAAAGCTTCACTTACTTTATCGAGGTTCACGTGCGCAGTTCTGCCACTTGTGGCCTCAGAGATCACTTCCCGCAAGTTATTGCGTAGCTTATCGCTGTAGCCCACGTCGAAGCCCATCCCATCGGGACGAGGCTCCACGCCTTTCCAGCGTTCGTTGCCCCAGTATTCGGCAATCTGCACGGCGCCGGGTTTCACATAACGCAGGGTATCGGTGAGATCCTGACAGAAAAACCAACCTCCGTGTTCGTCGATGACTGTCACCTGATCGTAGCGCAAGCCGTCGAGATGGTATTCGTTCAACAGCATCTTGCCGTTATCAATCAGGAACTGCCGTACCTCTTGCTTCCAAAAAGCGAATACCAACCCGCCCGCGTGGCCGTCCCTGAGAAAGTATTGACTGTTGCTATTATCGCCTTCGGGCTGTCGGTCGAAGAAGTAGATGCTTTGTTTATCGAATGGGCCGCCGGCGTGGTTGTAAACGACGTCCGCGATCACAGCGATACCGTAAAGATGACACAGGTCAATAAAAGTCTTGAGCTGATTGGTCTGCCCCGTCAGTTGTGCGATCGTTATTTCCGGGCAACCTTTTGCTTTCAGTAAACGGTTCACCCGTGCAAGATAAGACGGCAGATCCTTCGTTCGCACTGCATAATCCATCTCTGGAGAGAACAGGTCGGTGCCGTTGTATCCCAGGCTGTTTTCCGTCTGATACTCCTGGAAAGGAAGCGGCATGATCGCGTTCACGCCGAGATCAGCGAAGTACTTAATTCGATCCACTACATCCAGGAATTTACAGACCCGGTGGGGCCGCACGTCCTTACCTTGGTCATCCTTTGCATAGAAGACGCCAAAATGAAATTGATAAATGATCAATTCGCTGAATGCCGGCGGCCTGTAACCCTCGTCGTGCCAAATAAACGAATTCGAATCGCGCACAATGCAGTTACACTCCGGATAGCCATCGATGCGCAGCTCACGCGCATACGGATCCCGCTTGAAACCTTCGCTCCCCGATCCCACGACGTAAAACCGATACTGATCACCATCCTCAACTTCCGGAAAGAAACCGCCCCAATATCCTTTTTCGTCTTTCACCAATAAGTCGTCAGGATTCTTCTGCCAAACGCTTGGTTCGGTTGTTCCCGGGTCGTCCAGGGCTACATAGACTTCCAGCGCCATCGGCGCCCAGGTGCGAAATGTCGCACCGCCCGAAACCAGGGTCGCCCCGAGCGGAGTGTTCGGGTTGATATGCTCTTGTGAAGCAGTCATGTTCTATCCACAGATTTCGCAGATTACACAGATTAAAAACATGGACTTTGGGCTTTGATCTTTGGGCTTTGACATCATTGCGAGTTTGAGAGTAACCAAAGATCAAAGTCCAAAGCCCGCATTTTTAATCTGTGTAACAAACCGTCAATTTCTTGTTTTCTTGAACAGGTTTTTTTGAGTATACAATCGATCCACGCGCACTACACGAACCAAAGACACGAACCGGCACGAAATGTTTCTCTTGACATGCTACATACGTAGCACTATGCTACGCGTGTAGCACAAGGAGAAACACGACAATGCCGGCCCCGCCCAGCGAAAAGCTCACACGTCGCGAGCGTGAAATCATGGATGTTCTTTTCGCCCTTGGAAGTCGCGCTTCGGCGGAGGAAATCCGAACCCGGCTCACCGATCCGCCCAGCTCTTCGGCCGTGCGAGCAATGCTTTCAAGGCTCGAAGGCAAGGGTTATATCCGGCATCGTGAAGAAGGATTGCGTTACGTCTACTCGCCGACCACACCACCCGCAGCCGCCCGCCGTAAGGCGCTGCAGCAACATCTGAGAGTCTTTTTCGGCGGCTCGCCCGGCCAATTGGCGACGGCTTTACTCAGACACGAGGAATGGACCGACGATGAACTCGACGCACTTCGCAATGAGATCGACCTGATTCGAAAAGAAAGGAAACAGTCATGATGCGCACTTTTTTAGAAGCCGTTGTGGCAATCGGCGCTTCGGTTGAGATGTTAGTTGTCCTGAAAGCGACAATTGCATTAGCGCTCGGGCTGACGGCGGTGCGGATAGCTCGATCCGGCCGTGCATCGGTTCGGCATCTCTTGTTGATCTCAACATTCGGCACGTTGGTAGCTCTGCCAATCGCCATGACGGTTGTACCAGTCGTGCGCCTTGAGATACCGACCAAAGTCATGATTTCTTCGATTGCTTCGCCTGCAATCGCGAGGGATCGAGCCATTCCGACAACACGTGCGAGTAGAATCGACGCTCTCCCTGTCATGAGTGGTGAGTGGATTTCAAAGTCAGGACAGACTCTCCTCGAGGCTGTCTGGGCAATCGGCGCCGCAATGTTTTTGGCAACGTTCGCCAACGCTCTTTGGCAGCTGCGACGCCTCCGGCGCTCTGGCGTGCCATGGCTCGAAGCGCACGCTACGCTTCGCGTGCTCGCCGATGAGTCTGGAGTCCACAGATCAGCTGTAGTTCTTCTCCATGACGCGATCGTTGCGCCGGTCACATGCGGCTTGTTGCATCCGGCGATTCTCATGCCTGCCGATGCGCGCGAGTGGAGCGAGCCCGAAGTTCGGCGAGCTTTGGTGCACGAGTTGGAACACATCCGTCGCGGCGACTGGACGTTGCACATCTTGGCGCACCTTATCTGCGCGTTCTATTGGTTTCATCCGTTGGTTTGGATTGCATGGCGGCAGCTCTGTCTCGAGGCTGAGCGCGCGTGCGACGATGCGGTCCTTCAAGGCGCAGAGCGGACTGACTATGCTGAGCAACTAGTGGTCCTCGCCGGACGACTCTCAAACGCGGTAGCACGGCCGGCACTCTCGATGGCGAACCGGAGCGACCTGTCCACTCGCGTGTCCGCGATCCTCGACATCAGGCAGTCGCGGGGTAGTGTGGGACGGCTACCTATAGCGGCAGCTCTGACGGCAGCGGTTGTGGTGGTATTGGCAATCGCGCCAGTGCGTACGGTGGCCACTTCCAGCGGAGGCAAGGCTCTTGTTTCGCTGCAAAAGCCCGCTGCGAAGGGTTCTAAACAACTGAATTCCGCTCTCCTCGAAGCCGCTGAAGGCGGCGATGTAGGGGAGATAACCAAGCTACTCGACGCTGGAGCTGATGTGAACGCGACGTTCAATGGTGATGGCAGTCCACTCATCGTCGCTTCGCGTGAGGGACACATAGCGGCGGTGCAACTCCTGCTCGATCGCGGCGCAGATGCGGACATGGGCGTGCCTGGTGACGGCAACGCAATCATTATGGCTGCTCGCGAGGGACATGAGGATGTCGTTAAGCTACTGCTGGATCGTGGTGCGAGCATCGATCGAGTTGTGGCCGGGGATGAGAACGCACTGATTCAAGCAAGTGGTGAGGGACATTTGAATGTCTTGAAACTACTCATTTCCCGTGGTGCAGACATCAACGCACGTGTCTGGGCCGCGCGCGACCGCGACGGATCAAATGGCGAATGGCGAACGCCGCTGGCCATGGCCCGGAAGCGTGGAAATAAAGAAGTGGTCGACTTCCTGCTTTCGATCGGCGCTCGTGAGTAGGATCCGGAGGCGTGGGAGGACCGGCCGCCAGGAGTCTGTTGGGAAAAGAGGTTTCAAGTTCCAAGTTCCAAGTTTTCAACGCTTGCAACTTGAAACCTGAAACTTGAAACCTCAAACCTCTCTGATCACCTTCAGCGGAAAACGAGCCCTCTTCCAACCCAAACGACGCGGCGCAACCTTTCAAACGATCAAACCTCGATGCGTCTTAACCAATCAGCGCGCGAAGAGGGCAAAGCCCGCACCAGGGGCGCAGCCCAAGCGTTAGCCGCAGCTGATCGGCGGGGCGAAGCCACCACCTCACATCGGGCGGCAAAGCCGAGGCGGCGGTTCAGTCATGTTTCCAAGGAATTGAATCGCGTAGCCGACTTTCTTTTGACCCGCTCGACGAAAGCTTATGACGAGAACTCCCTATTTCGCTCGGTTTTCCATGCTTTTGCTCTGTTGTGTTCTGTGTGCTGTTGCCGACTCGCAGACAAAAGACGCGTCTCTACCTAACGAAGCGCGACAGAGGTTAACGCCGGCACAATGGAGCGAAGATTTGCAATTTGTCGTCGACACGTTCTTGGCGCAGGACCGTAGCTTTAGCCCGGCAGCGAGGCAGCGGTTCCGTAACGTTATTGCCGGTCTTAAAAAAACACTGGAAGTGAAGACTGACGAGCAGATCATTGTAGAGCTTGCAAAGGCAGTCGCCCTTTCACGAAATGCTCACACCCGTCTCTACATACTGCGCAACCGATCAGAACTCCGTCGTTACCCCATTCGCGTCTGGTGGTTTGCCGACGCGCTCTATGTGGTTAGAGCAACACCAGACTATTCCGAACTTCTCGGCGCAAAACTCTTACGAATCGGCGGGCACACTGTTGAGCAAGTCAAACAAACTGTCGACCCGTTATTCGCCGGGAACGCTTCCTGGCTCAAGTACATGAGTGCCTACACAATGACCAGCCCGGATGTTCTCATGGGCCTGGGGCTGATTGGTTCGAATGGGAAGGCTGAAATAGAGTTCAAGAATCGTCGTGGAGAAATGGGAAACCGCCAGCTTGAACCGCTGCCGCTCCGAAGGTCAGACCAGCCGACAGAAAGTTGGTGGGATCTGGCTCCGACACGAACGAGAAACGACGGCTCATGGGTGAGTGCACTTTCACTTGCTGCCACCCGCTTGCCTTTGTATCTGCAAAATACCGAACGACAATACTGGACGAAATACTTACCCCAGGCGCGGCTCTTTTATTTCCAGTTTAATCGCTCGGGTGATGCGCCGGGTTTTGAACCTTTCGCCCAATTTGGCAAGCGGGTTCTCACCTACCTTCAATCGGCCTCGGTGGTCAGGATTGTCGTCGATATGAGGTTCAACACCGGTGGCAATCTAGATATTGCAAAACCCTTTATGGAACAACTCGCGGCGCTTGCCAAAGAGCGCAAGATGAAAGTGTATGTCATTACGGGTCGCGCCACTTTTTCTGCCGGAATATTTCACGCAATGCAGTTGCGACAATACGCAAATGCGGTTCTGGTCGGTGAGCACATAGGAGACGAACTCGACTTTTGGTCAGAGGGCGGCAAACAGCTACTCGTCCATTGAGCATCCTGAACTAAGTCAATACCTTGTTACGGGTTCTGATCTGAGCTTAACTAACGCAGGGCCCGACATTCTCGTGAACATGTCAGCACGTGATTATTTCTCGGGGCGCGATCCAGCTCTAGAGGCTATAAGACGCGCCCGCTGAGGGGGTTGCGTGCACTTCAATTTTCTTCTATCTCTACTTGATGATCGCCAAGGATGGTTTTGTCTTAGAAACTGATCCGTGCTCCCAACTGAAAAGCCCGAGGACCGCCGGAGCCAAACACCTGGGTAGAGCGCGCACCGGGTTGGCCAAAAGCAGCAGGTTCGTTGAGGTTGCCGCTATATTGGACCAGGTTCGCGGTATTTAGCAGATTGAAAACCTCAACGATCAATACGAGGCGGACGCGTTCGCTGACAAGAGAGAAAGTTCGGCCCACCCGCAGGTCTTGCGTGAAGAAATTGTCATTGAAGCCGTAGCTGGAAGGTAACGTCAAACGGGGAGCGGTCTGGCCGCCGGCTGTTACTTTCCCTGCAAACTCTTTGTTATAACTCTCCACCAACCGCGCCAGATCCTCCTTAGCAAAACCTCGATTAAACTGATTCACTTTCGTTCCCGGCAGCAAATCGTTCGGCGTCCCATCACCGTTGAAGTCGACCCCGCTGACGTAAGCCGAAAACGGAGGACGACTGTAAGCTGAAACGCTGAACGAGAGTTGGAAGCGCCAGGGCAACTCCACGAATCCAGAAAGGTTCGCCAAGTGCCGCAAATCAGTCGGCAGCGGACCATAACTCTCGAACCAGTTGTCGTTGTTAAATCCGGTGCCGGGGAAGGCCATGCCACCGAGGCCGTTCGTCCCTTGGAAACTGCCAAGCGCATATGAGGCCAGGAACTGCGTGCGGCGCGATAAGCGCTTTTCAAGGCGCATGAGCAGTCCTTTGTATTGGGCGATACCCGATGTGCTATCGAACGTGATTGGCCCACTCGAACACACAGCGGTCAAATCGTCCCTCTGAGTCACGCTGCAGCGCGGAATTACTGGTCCTTGTGGTCGCCTCATGAAGTGGTTGTAGTCTATGGCCGGAAGATAGGTGTGAAGGAACCGGCGCCAGGCGAAGTCGGCTGAAAGGATGAGGTCGCGAGCAAGCTCCTGCTGCACACCCAGGTTGAAATGCAGAGCATACGGTGTTTCATAAGACGGATCGGAAAAATTTGAGCCCCTCTTGTTAAGATCGAGGTTTCGAAAAGTGAAATCACGGTTGTCCGGCTTGAGTTGTTGCGTGAGATCTGCACGTATATCTGGGAGTGCAGCCATCAGATCGGCACCCGTAAACGCTGTAGGAGTCAACGTCAGATTTACCTCGCGAGATTGTCGACCTGTCCCTTCGGGGAAAAGGGCCCGACGCTCGTTAGATAGATTGATCGAATTGAAGCTGACCAGGTCGAAGTATCTACCAGCGCCACCACGAATGACCGTCTTGGCGTCGCGCGTCGCCGCCCAGGCGAATCCAACAGCCGGCGCGAAATTGCCGATTTGCGCGCGGGTAGCGTTCAGGTTTTCCGCACCGAGAATCGCAGTGAGGAATTCGGGTCTCGTAAGGCCCGCGTTGAGGCTATGCGGTTCGTAGGACCAGGCGAGGCCATAATTCACTGTCAGGCGCGGACTGATGCGCCACGTGTCTGCAGCATAGAGGCGATAGAGATCCGTGATGCGGTATTTGCGAAAGTTTAGTTGGAGTACCTGACCTGGACCTGCACTGGTCTGAAAGCTCCGAATAGGAAGGCGTAGAATATTGTCCAACGTAAGGAATGAGGATGGGAGGGGAATCCTGTCCGAAGCTGACGCCGTCTGGTTGAAAGTTCGAACCTGCCGTGGCGAATAGAGCTCGATCGTGGCCGGCTCCTGATCCACCATTTGGGCCGAGGTTCTAGCATGCTCCCAATCGAAGCCGATGCGAACGCGGTGTTCATCTTTCTGCCACGACAAGTTCTCGGTCAACTCATAGCGTCGAGCCACGAAAGAAAGTCTTCGTGCTGTCCCGAACATGATCCCCACATCCGGAATGCTCACGCGTGGCCCACCCAGACCGAAACAACCGGCACAATTTAGGGCATCCGCTGGCTCTTCCGGCGAGCTGATAAAGAAGTAGGAGACGCGCAGATCATTGACAACGCTGGGGGACAGGACGCTCGTCAGTCCACCAATGCTTTGATCCGCCCAGTTCTTAAGGTGAGACCAGCCGGACGGCAGGGAGTTATTCAGGCCGTCGTTGGGACCGAAGAGAATATTTCCATCGTGGGTGTAGCGGACAAAGGCGTTGTGCTTTCGGGTGAGCTGCACGTCGAAACGCAAGTTGAACTGATTCCCAAGAAAGGGGCTGGCGAAGATGCCGCCAAGCGGAGCGAACTCTGGAGCGCGCGGCTGAATCGACAGAACGCCACGCTGGTCGTTGCGCTCATAGCTGGTGAAGAAGAAGGCGTGGTCGCGAGCGATTGGACCACCGACTCGGTAACCGAACTGTTGCCTCTGGAAGAAAGGTTTCGGGTTGCCTGGTTCGTGTTGGAGTCCGGGATAGGCAGACAAGTTCCTATCTCGATAAAAGTAGAATCCGCTACCGTGAAAGTCGTTCCCGCCTGAGCGCGTCACGATATTGATCGCTCCATTGCTCGTGACGCTGGTAGAGATATCGAAGTTGACAGTGGAGATCTGAAACTCCTGCACCGCCTCCTGGGATACCTGCAGAGCTGCACCGATAGAGTCAACGAAATTAATGTCCGCACCATCCACCGTGACGCGGGTGTAGCCGATGCGCGGATTGTTTTGTCCCCCCGAGCCAAGTATCGGCACAGCCACGCGATTGTTAGTGCCACGGACAGGGTTGGCCACCCCGGGTTCCAGCTTGGCAAGCTCCAGAAAGTTTCGCCCATTGAGCGGCAAATTTTCGATTTGCGCGCGACTGACCACACCGCCAACCTGATGCTGATCATAGTGGAGCAGCGGGGCAGATTGATCCACCGTTACGCTTTCGCTAACCTCACCAATCTGAAGCTTGAGATTGAAAGTAGTGGTCGTACCAACCACTACGGTGACTGGCAGTTCCAGTTGAGCAAACCCAGTTGCATCCACACTGACGCGGTAGATACCCGGAGGCAGTCCGACAGCGATGTATTCGCCTTCGTCAGAGGTGTTGAGATTGCGGGTCAGGCGGTTATCGCGATTGGTGATGGTTATACGCGCTCGAGCCACGGGCGCTCTAGTGGGATCCGTCACGACGCCAGCGATAGTTCCGGTCGGCGCTTGCCCATGGGTTGAGCCGACTGCCACCAGTAGGATGAGGAAAAGTTTTGCCAGAAGCTTGTTCACCGGCGTGACTAGAACCAGTGGCTTAGCGCGGCTTCGTGCGAATTCACAGCGGAAGCCCAATACGCTGCATCAGGTTTGCAAACCGGGGGTCGGAACGAAGGCTATCGAACATTGGACCCACTCTGACTTCACCCAAATCGCGACCACCGCGTTCCTCATAGACAGTTTCCAGCCAGGTGAGGGCTTGATCCTTGTCGCCCAGACCAGTATAGATAATGGCAAAGTTAATTGGCGGAATCTCACGTTGCTTGGCCAGTTTCTGTAACTCGGCGAGCATCATCTGCGCTTTGTCGCGCTGACCAGATACCGCATAAGCATATACGAGCCAGGCAAATCTCCCTGGCCTCTCTGGAGAGTTATCTAAAGCCCGAGCCTTTTCCAACTCCAGGATGGCCTGTTCATACATCTTTTTTTGCACATAAGTAGCCCCGAGGCGCGCGTGCGCCGGGGCAAACTTTGGATCCATGTTAATTGACTTCTTGAGTTGTTCAATCGCCTCGTCGTACCGCCGCGCGAAGTATAGGGCGTAGCCCAGATCCGCGTGCGCTCTTACCGCGAGCGGATCGAGCTCTTGCGCTCGTTTCCACTCTCCGATGGCTTCATCATGCCGTCCCATCCGTTGTAGAAAACTAGCGTAAAAACCGTGAGCCATGAAAGAGTTTGGATCAAGGTCTAAGGCACGTTTACATTCTCTCTCGCCAGCCACCCAATCCCCATCATCCTGCCTGATCCCACTCAGCACGGCGTGAGCTTCGGCGAGGTCGTTATCGAGTTCTAGTGCTTTGAGCAATAGCGATTCGATTTTTTGACGGCGCTCTTTGAGTGGCAAAGGGGAGGAGAAATCGTCGTAAACGTATGCCAACTGGACACGAGCCAGAGCGTACGCCGGGTCTTCTCTAATCGCCTCCTCTAAGAGCTTGATGCCTTCCTCAATGTCCGCTCTTGTCCGCCTGCGGAGATGTTCGCGACCTTGTTGATAAAGCAGATAGGCTTCGGTGTTCTGGGTGTAATGCTTAGCCAATTGCTTCTTCTGTTCGCCAGAGAGGCGCAGCCGCAGCTTCTCGGAAATCTGCCTCGCGATCTCCTCCTGGACCATGAGGATGTCCGACAGCTTGCGGCTGTATTGCTCGCCCCACAGACGACGGTTGTCACGCACATCCACCAACTCAGTGCTAATCGCCAGATTATCTCCCTGCTGAACGAGCCTGCTTATCAGCACTGCGCGAACATTCAAATCGCGCCCCACGACCTGCGGGTCAATCTGCTTTCCCTTGTATCGCAAGACCGAGTTTAGTGACATCACTCTCACTCCGGGCAAAGGTGAAAGCCCGTTAATGATGCTGTCGCTGATTCGGTCCGAGAGGTATTCGGTGTTGGGGTCGCCACTTACATTAACGAAGGGCAAGACCGCCACAGAATCGATCGGTTCGCGCCCCAAGGCAAAGTACTTGCCCACTCCCTTGAGGTAAGAGAAATAGGAGAAGGCCGCGAACACCATAATCATGGCCGCCGAAGCAAGTAGGGTGCCTCGCTTGTGTCGTTTGATTTCGCCAATCAGATATTCAGCGCTCGATGTCTGACGAGCGGCGACGACACCCGTGGTGCTCGCCTTGGGGTGAAGGGCCACCTGCCCAGCACTCTTCGTAGCAACCTCTACCCTTCCATCCGGCTCGAGTGGGGGTTTCCATCTGGCTTCAGCCTCCAGGTCTTGCTTCAGGCTCTTCAAATGGAGCGCCAGATCATTGGCCGTCTGATATCGTTCCTCCCTGTTCTTTCTTAGCGCCTTGCCGACGATCTCCTCTAGCTCTGCCGGGACTTCGGTGTCATGGGCCAGCGGCGGCGGGTCACTTTCGAGAATCGAAACAATCACGTGGCTCGGGGTTTCTCCTGCAAAGGGCACACGGCCCGCGACCATCTCATACAGCACGACGCCCAGGCTCCAGAGGTCACTGCGTGCGTCCACAGTAAGACCTCGCGCCTGCTCCGGGGACATGTAACCAACAGTGCCCATCACAATTCCGGGATTCGTTCCAACATCCGATTCAATTCTAAGATCCTGTGATTGCTTCTGACTCTCGGTCAGTTTGGCCAAACCAAAATCCAAAACTTTTACGTACCCATCACGACGAAGCATGATGTTCTCAGGTTTTATGTCGCGATGGACTATTCCCTCAGCGTGGGCTGCACCAAGTGCTGAGGCAACCTGAATCGCTACATCGACAGTGTCAGCTAGCTGCATTCGTCCGGCGCGAAGCCGCTCCCCCAGAGTCTGCCCTTCGATGAATTCCGTCACAATGAAATGAGCGCCATCCAGTTGCCCGATCTCATGAATGGTAAGAATGTTTGGATGATTGAGTGCTGACGCCGCGTGAGCTTCTTGCACAAACCGACGAACACGATCTGGATCTCTAGTGAAGTCCGAAGGAAGTATCTTGAGTGCAATGCGCCGATGTAGCTCGGTGTCTTCCGCCAGATAGACCTCTCCCATGCCTCCCTTGCCGAGGAGACCAAGAATCTGGTAGCGCTTCACCATCGTTCCTGGTGTCAACAGTGCGCGGCGCTCCGCCAACAACCCGGCAGCAGCGTCACCGGCAGGCACTTCAATAAAACTCGCTGCTTGCTCGTGAGAGGCCAGGAGTGATTCAACTTCCTGGCGCAAGGGCTCGTCGCCAACACAGGCTTGGGCCAGAAAGGCGGTCCGCTCACCGTCATTCCGTTCAAGTGCGAAATGAAAGAGTTGATCAATCCGTTGCCATTGATCAGGGTTCATATATTGGGAGTCCGAGGTTTCGAGTAAATACGACTAGACTCAGAGACGAGTTATTCATTGCTCGGTGAATCTGGACTCAAGCGCCGCGGTCGCGCATCACTTCCCTTCTCAGCCAGGCCTTTGCAAGAGTCCAATCACGCATGACCGTGCCCGAAGAGACCCTCAAGACTTCGGCTGTCTCGTCGATACTCAACCCACCAAAGAAACGCAGCTCAACCACCTGGCTTTTCCGCTGGTCGACAGCGGCTAAGCTCTCGAGAGCTTCATCGAGCGCCACCATATCCACCGCTCGCTCGTGAGATAAAAAGGCTGCCCCGTCCAGAGAAATCTGAAATGCGCCAGCTCCCCGCTTTACCCGTTTGCGACTGCGCGCGTAACCAATGAGGATTCGCCGCATTAACGTAGCAGCGATACCGAAGAAGTGGGCTCGATTCTGCCAATGCACGTTTCTTTGATCGATCAGCCCGACATAGGCCTCATTAACCAGGGCGGAGGTTTGCAGAGTGTGCTCGGGACGTTCTTGAGCCATGTATCGATGGGCCAGCCGGTGCAGTTCATCGTAGACGAGTGGCATCAACTTATCGAGAGCCGATCGGTCCCCGTCGCCCCAGGCAACGAGCAATTGAGTGACTTCACGCGGCGTGGGAGTCATGGTGGTCAGCCCAAGTGGGATGAATGGGTTGCGAAGTGCAGGGATGATATCACCAGGCCGATCGCGCGGAAAGCGCTTGAGGTAGGAAAGCCTTCCAATCTTTAGAGTTTTTTTAAGCAATCGGCGCATTTTGTGCACTGGTCCTACTTAGGAACGCGCCGATTAGCCTTGAAACCTCTAACCAGCCGAAGAAAGTCTTCTCTTCACCGATAATCCCCCGCATTCATTCTCGAAAAGAAACACGGAAACCGTTTACTTAAGAACTTCTCAGGGCTACTTAGAGACCTCGGAGAAGTTTGGCGCGTTAGTAGGTAGGAGATCGCAAAAGCAAGAAGATTCGCCTCGTCGATGAGACAACAGCGCTTCCCCGAATAGAAAGGAGACTTTCAATGCACAGATTCAAAAGCTCTCTGATTGCGTCAATTCTGTTTACCAGCCTGCTGGCCGCGCCTGTTTCAGCCTCTTTAGACGACGAGGGGCTGCGCAGGCTGACCACGCCCATTGGCGGCATAGCATTCGAAGTCGTAGGTCAGGTGACTAATTTTCCTCCGGCGGGCGCTGGTCAGCCGGCCACCTCTCAGCAATACGGTTACCTCAGCCTGATCAACGGGCTGACCGCCGATCAGATTTTCACCACTGCCAACCCCACTTTGCAAAACGAAACGACAGCCCGCTTCACTTTCTTCACCGATGCGGTCACCGAGCGTGTCATCAGCAACGGTCGCCTGCGAATCGTCAATCGTATTGGGACAACCACCATCTACCTCGATGAAACGCCGGACGGAGACTTCAGCAACCGTGACACTTTCCGCGATGGAACACCGGTTCTGACAATGGCCTATCGACAGCAGGTCGTCCTCGATACTGGTGAAGGACTTCCAGGGGTGTCCGGAACTGGGACTTTCACCGTTATGAACCTTCTTAAAGTCTCAACTGCGCAAACGTTTGAGATTGGAGGCGAGCGTTACAGCCTCGGCAAGCGCAGGGACCAATTCAGACAGTTCTACAGCGGTGCTCCACCTGCGTCGATCCCACCCAGCGGCGTATTCGCCGGTTACGCTGTCGCCATCGAGCGAGACCAACCAGAGAGGGACTAGAGGAGAGCTTCCAGACAATAAAGAGTCTGTCGGAAAAACATACTGGAGCCGACCCGCTCTATCGCGGGCGCAAAGAGGGCGCAGGTTTCACTCTGTAGTGGCGGAACTCAACTTGACAAGTACCCATCTAGTTTCATTCCGGCCCCTCCGACCGGGGCGGCTTGGAGGACTTCTCAGGTACCGATCTATAAACATCTGACTCCACGTAGCGAAAGAAAAGTCGTGATCAATAAAATCTTGCAGCCCTTGGAAACAGGTTCACGTCCCGAGCGACTCAGCTTTTTTCTCACGGACTAGGCAGAGATGGCAGGCCCACCCGGGCGCCATCAAATAAAGCGCTATGCTTAATTCAAGTTACGTTTCTATTCATTCAGGGCAGGTTGAGTTCTCTATTTTACGTCGGGCGTTCTGCGTATCTCTGGCGCTAATAACCTTTGTAGTTCCAGCTCTTGCCCAGGGAATCATTACTACCGTCGCCGGCGTTGGCTCTCACGGCTACTCCGGTGATGGAGGACCGGCCGCAACTGCCCTGCTGAATATGGAAGACTTTAGCGGCGGTCTAGCAGTGGACCGGGCAGGCAATTTGTATATCGCGGATACGAGAAACCAACGCATTCGGAAGGTAGACACCGCAGGGATCATTTCTACCATAGCAGGTAATGGCAGAACCGGCTTCTCCGGCGATAACGGCCTGGCTACCAGCGCTTCCTTGAACTCCCCAATCGGCTTGGGAATAGACGCCGCCGGTACTCTATACATCGTTGACGGCGGCAACCAACGGGTTCGAAGAGTAAACACGGAAGGAATCATTACCACCGTGGCTGGTAACGGAGTCGCAGGCTACTCCGGTGATGCCGGTCTCGCCATTAACGCGGCGCTTCACCTCAACCGTTACACTGGGAATTGCGCCGTCGACAATCTGGGAAACCTTTTCATTCCGGACACTGAGAACCATCGCATTCGAAAAGTTGGAATGGATGGAACGATCACTACCGTCGCCAATATTCATTGGCCCTACAGCGTGACGGTGGATCTTAGGGGCGCCATGTATTTGGGTGGAGAGAACGGCGTTATAGTGAAAGTTGACGCCTCCGGAACCCAGACAGTTGTGGCGGGCGGCGGAAGAATTACTACTGAGGTGTTGGATGTAGTTCCGGCGCTAGAGGCCTGGTTGGGAGTGCCGGCCGGCGTCGCGGTGGACCAGGCCGGAAACATCTATATCGCCGACAGTCACAATCAAAGAATTCGCCAGGTGCGGGCTGATGGGATCATGATCACCGTGGCAGGGTCTGGCCAACCGGATTACATCAACACAGAGGGTATTGTTCCAGGAGGTTTTTCAGGTGATGGTGGTCCCGCGCAACTGGCCCGCCTTAATTTTCCCTGGGGCGTTGCAGCCGATAACACAGGTAACGTCTACATTGCCGATAGCATTAACAACCGAATCAGGAAGGTCTCAGCAAACATCACACCGTCCGCCAACTCGATTGATGACGCGAGCTTCTTCACGCGGCAACATTATCTGGACTTCCTCAATCGTGCACCTGATCAGGACGGGTGGGACTACTGGACCAGCCAGATTGCTGAATGCGGAAGTGATGTCCGTTGCATTCATGAGCGACGCATCGGAGTCTCGGGGGCATTCTTTGTCGAGCTGGAGTTTCAAGAGAGTGGCTACTATGTCTATCGTTTCTACAAAGCTTCATTCGGTCGTCAGCCCAGCTTCGCAGAGTTCATGCCCGATC
>WNGF01016843.1_pt1 | contig 16172 bp, 14 predicted proteins | sample 5400641 | NCBI WGS metagenome assembly WNGF01 (sample SAMN13153371, study PRJNA577476) | soil metagenome | isolation source: 80 cm soil or saprolite under grassland replicate 2 | place: USA:California | collected 2016-06-15
AAGCAGGCAACTAAGAGGGTAAAATTGCTGGGAGCTGGTCATCGCGGTATCATCGCGTTTGATCGGTTAGGCTTGTTTGTCGCGGTAACGACTCTCAAGCCGAAAACTCTGCGGAGCGGAAAACGGGTCCGCTCCGCAAGAGGTGCCCCTGAGACAAAGGCCGTTCAATTTCCTTCAATCTCGCTCAATCACGATGACTCCGAAGCGGCTGCAAAGTGGAAAAGACTGCAACAGATTCAACGTGATTCAATTGGGCGCAGGAGAGCTTAAGTGAATTTGCAAGATAAAGTCGTAGTTGTCACAGGCGGCGCGAACGGCATAGGCCGCGCGCTGTGCAGACGCTTCGCGGCCGAGGGCGCGCGCGGCGTCGTGGTTTCAGACATCGATTTCGACGCGGCCCGGAAAGTCGCGGATGAAATCAACGGCCTCGCGGTCAAAACCGACGTCGCCAGCGAGGCCGACGTCATAGCCTTGGTCGCAAAGGCCAAAGAAGCCTTCGGCCCCATTGACCTCTTCTGCTCGAACGCTGGCATCGGAGGCGTTCCGGGTTTCGAAGAGGTCTCGAACGAGGACTGGCGGCGGATTTGGGAAATCAACGTGATGGCGCACATCTACGCCGCGCGCGCCGCTCTGCCTCAGATGCTCGAACGCGGATCGGGCTACTTGCTCAACACCGCGTCGGCGGCCGGCCTGTTAACGCAGATCGGGTCGGCTCCCTATTCGGTGACTAAACATGCCGCCGTATCCTTCGCCGAATGGCTGGCGATCACCTACGGCGACCGCGGGATCAAGGTCTCCTGCCTCTGTCCGCAAGGCGTGAAGACCAATTTGCTGACGGCCGGCGCGCTCGCAGGCTCCGCCGGGTTCCTGCTCGCGGGCGCGATCGAGCCGGAGGACGCCGCCGAAGCCGTCGTGCGCGGTTTGGCCGAAGAGAAGTTCCTGATCCTTCCGCACCCGGAGGTCGCCGAATATTTCCGGCGCAAAGCGAACGATTACGACCGATGGCTGCGCGGCATGCGGCGGTTGCAGGATCAAGTTAATTCAACAAAGGAGATAGAAGATCGAGGATAGAAGATCGAGGATAGAAGATCGAGGATAGAAGATCGAGGATAGAAGATCGAGGATAGAAGATTGCGTCATCCGTTCGATCCTCGATCCTCGATCCTCGATCCTCGATCCTCGATCCTCAATAATCAAAGATGGGATACCTTGTTTTAATCCGGCACGGGCAGGCCCGCTCGTTCGAAAAGGACGGCGACCGGCTTTCGCCTTTAGGCGAAGAACAGTCGCGAGCGCTCGCCGGATATTGGATCCGGCAGGGCGTGAATTTCGATGAGGTCTATTCAGGTGAACTCGCCCGGCAGCGGCGCACGGCGGAAATCGCCGAAGAATGTTTCGTCCAATCGGGTTTGGCCTGGCCTCGGCTCCAAACCATGCCGGAATTGAATGAATACGACGCGATAGGGATCCTCAATAACCTGGTCCCTTCACTGGCCGAACGCGACGCCGCGTTTCGGGCGTTGGCCGAGACGTTCGAGCGGAACAAGGACGCGCCGGAACGCAATCGCCATTTCCAGAAGATGTTCGAGGCCGTGACCTCGGTTTGGCTAGGCGGGGAGTTCGAGGTCGAAGGCGTCGAGCCATGGCGATCGTTTCAATCGCGGGTTCGCGCGGCCATCAAACGGATCACCTCGGCCGAGGGGCGCGGCCGCCGCGTGGCCGTCTTCACTTCGGGCGGGGTGATCGGGCTGGCCGTGCAGAATGTCTTGAACGCGCCGGAGCGTTCGGCGTTAGAAATAAACTGGCGGGTGCGCAACTGCTCGCTGACCGAATTCATGTTCAGTCGCGACCGTATGTCCCTCGATTCGTTCAACGCGATCCCGCATCTGGAGGATCCGGCTTTGTGGACCTATCGGTAAGGTTTTAAGGCGCCGCGCGCGTAGGGGCGGGTATTCCCCGCCCAGCCGCCTCGATCACGGACGCGGGCGGGGAATACCCGCCCCTACGCGCGCGGTAATGTACGCTCCGCCCAGAATTATTGCCGTTCGCAGTGGCGCGGCTGGCGCCGATAAGATCGGGATGGTTATAATCGGCTCTGTAAATTCCCCCTGAAGGAGATCGGTTATGGTAGCTTCAAGCAAATCCAGAAATACCAGCTATGGGGTCGGCGATGAGGTCTCTTACGCCTTCGGCTCCGGGATCGCGTACGGCGAGGTCGTGCGGTTGCTGGAAGGCGGCGCGGCGGTCGAAATACTTTTTGAAGACGGGCGGCGCGAAATCAAAAAATCGAGAGACGGAGCGTTGAGGCTCCTCCGCCGCGCTTCGGGCGCAAGCGAGTTGGAAGAGAGACGTTCAGACCGCGAGAAGCTGCGCGACCAAGAGGTCAGCGAAGTCTTTCGCAGCGACCAGAAGAAACGCTGGTAGCGATGAAGATATAGAACAAACTCTCTGGTTTGCTGTTGTCCCACAATCGGCCGATCAAAGAGATCAGAGCAAAGTGTCTATTTGCTCTACATTTTCTTAGGAGGCAAATGATGAAAAGACTGCTCTCAATCGCATTATTAGCCGCGATGCTCATCAGTCTCGGCGTTATCGCGAACGCTCAGGACGGGAATAAGAGTTCCGAGGAAACCAAAACCCCGGATAACGTCACTATTCCCGAGGGCAAGCTGGCTAAGCTTTCACTCCAAACCCGGCTCAGCTCGAAACTCAGCGAAGTCAACGATGAGGTCACGGCCGTGCTGTATGAGCCAGTGCGGGTGGAGGACGGGCGTGTGGTCATCGAGCGCGGGACTGAATTCATCGGGCGCGTCACACAGGTGCAGGCCGCGAAGCGACCGCAAAAAGAGGCCACGATGACCGTCGTCTTCGACACGATGCGGATGCCGTACGGAACCGAGAAGGTTTCAGTCACCATCGTCGCCATTGACGACTACGTCAACGACGCCAAGCTGAAATCTAAGGACGAAGAGGGTAAAGTCGGCGGCGGACATTCAGGCGAACGCACGGGGAGGAACGCGGGGATCGGCGGCGGGCTTGGCTCGCTCGGCGGAATTATCGCGGCCAGGGCTGGCGCCGGGCTTGGCGGCCTCGCGGGCGGCATCGGAGGGGGCGTGCTCGGCGGCGTGATGGTGACCAAAGGCAACGACATCAAGCTCGAGCCCGGCACGATCCTGAGAATCAAATTCGAACGCGCGGTCACGCTCCCGGCCTTTGAAATCGAACGCTGATATGCGAATCGCGCTTGACGCCATTCCATTGGCCGCGGCAAAAACAGGAGTCGGGCATTATACGGACGCGCTGGCTGAAGGGCTGGCGCGCGCCTATCCCAACCATCAATACGACCTGCTCTCACCGTTCGAATTCGATCTCGATTATAACGGCGACAGGCCGAAGAACCTGAACAGACAATTCATCCCGGTCCGCTCGATTTTTCGCAAATGGTGGCTGGTGGGACTGCCCTCGCTGCTCAGGATTTATCATGTGGACGTTTTTCACGGCACGAACTATTGCGTTCCGGTCCTCGCGCCCTGCCCGACGGTCGTCACGATTCATGACATGTCGCTCTACACGCAATCGCACACGCACGAGAAGGCGAATGTCAAACGAGGCAAACTCCGGATGCCGATCATGGCGCGCCGGGCGAGCCTGATCATCGCGCCGAGCGAATGGACGAGGCGGGAGATCGTTGAACAGTTGCACGTCAGCCCCGAAAAGATTCGGGTGGTTTACGAGGCGGCGCGGGAAGGAATGAAACCCATGCCGGGGCCCCTCTGTCAGGACGCCCTCGACAAATATCAGATACGCCGCCCATATCTGCTTTACGTCGGAACGATCGAGCCTCGGAAGAACTTGCTGACGCTCATCCGCGCCTACGACGAATTGCTGCGAACGACGACGCGCCGCCCGCAACTGGCCCTGTGCGGCGGGCGCGGGTGGCTGTGCGACGATGTCTTTAAGCTGGTCGAAGATTTAAAGTTGCAGGATCAGATACGCTTCACCGGCTACGTCGATGACGCCGACCTGCCCGCGCTCTATTCCGCCGCCGAAGCCTTCGTCTACCCGTCGTTTTATGAAGGATTCGGACTGCCTCCCCTCGAAGCGATGGCCTGCGGGGCGCCTGTGATCACAAGCGACGTTTCGAGCCTGCCCGAAGTGGTGGGCAACGCCGGACTGGCTCACGCCCCAAATGACGCCGGCGCGCTGACTGAGGCGATGGCTAAATTGCTCGAGGACGAAACGGCGCGCGAACATTTCAGACGCGAGGGGATGAAACAGGCCGCGAAATTTTCGTGGGAGCGGGCCGCGCGCGAAACACAATCAATCTATTATGAGGTTTTGAAGAAAGGGTGACGGGCGGTTGGCGCCTGGCGACTAGATGGTTGGCGTCTCAGGAGTAAACCAACCACCTGGGCGCCAACCGCCTGGTCGCCAGCGCGCGCTCGATCGAAGGCCTGTTGGTCGGATGCGCGCCTTACTCGTTCGCGCAATACGATCGCAAGACTCCCATCGACCAACACAACCGCGAATACGCTCCTTACGAGGTCGGAGTGGCGCTGGCGGCCGCGGGCTTCGCTGTCGTGGGGCTTGAAACTGAGGACGTGTGGATGCGCTCTAACCCGGCGATCATCGAACTGCTCAAAGAGGTCAACCTGCCGACCGAAAATCGCGGAGACAACATATTCGCGCTGGCGCGCAAAACCGGCGCGCCGATCGAGCGCTACCCTAAGGAACTCTACGTTGACTGATAAGAAAGATAGAGAGCGGGAGAGCGGGAGAGCGGGGGAGCAGGAGAAGGGAGGAGACACACGACCACTTCCCATTGAGTGGGAGGACGATGAGATTGCAAGCAGTGAGCTAGTATCTCTCCCTCTCCCGCTCCCTCCCTCTCCCGCTCTCCCGCTCTCCCCCTCCCCCTCCCCCGCTCTCCCCCTCTCGGTTCCCGTCGAGGCCGAGAATCAGCGCCTCGACCTCTTCCTCGCCTCGCGCTTCAGCGAGACGAGCCGGTCGGCGATTCAGCGCGCGATCAGCGGCGGCGACATCACTGTCAACGGCAAAACGGTCAAGCCCAGCCACCGCCTCAGGGCCGGCGAAGAGATAACCGGCGAAATTCCGGCCGCCCCGGTCATCGACGCGGTTCCCGAAGACATTCCGCTCGACATCGTTTACGAAGACGAAGAGATTATTGTCGTCAACAAACCCGCCGGAATGGTCACGCACCCGGGCGCGGGCGCGGCCTCGGGGACGCTGGCCAACGGGCTGGTCTATTACCTCAATCGGATCGGACGCCAACCGCCGCGACGCGGAGGGGCGTCACGACCAGGCATAGTGCACCGCCTGGACGTGGGCACGTCGGGATTGATCGTTGTGGCGAAAACGGACCGCGCGCATCTCAACCTCGCTGAACAGTTCGAATCGCGATCGGTTATGAAGGCCTATACTGCGATGGTCTATGGGGTAGTGAGGGAGGATTCCGGAAAGATCGAAGCGCCGATCGGCCGCGCCCCTCGCAACCGCGTGAAGATGGCTGTCACGCGAGATGGACGGCAGGCGACGACTCTCTACCGCGTGGTCGAACGCTTCGATGAATTCACGCTGCTCGATGTAGAGATCAAGACCGGCCGCACTCATCAAATCCGCGTCCATCTGGCCCACATCAAACATCCCGTCGTGTCCGATTCGACTTACGACGCGGGCCGGGCGAATTCAATTAAAAGCGCGAAGTTGCGCGCGGCGGTGGCGCGACTGGACCGACCTTTTCTGCATGCGGCGCGACTCGGATTCACGCATCCGGCGACGGGAGAGGGGATGGAATTCACCGCCCCGCTCCCCACTGAGTTGCGCGCCTTCCTGGAGCAGGTCTCAGCCACAGTACCGCGTCCGTGATCAACGCGGGCGGGGAATACCCGCCCCTACGCGCGCGGTACTGTGGCAGGTCTCAACGGCTTGTTGACGGCGATAGTGGGACAGACTTTAGTCTGTCCGTCCACGATTCACACGACGGACAGGCTAAAGTCTGTCCCACTATCGCTCAGACGGTTTTGATCTCGGTCACTTTCAGGCCGCGCTGCTTAGCTTCTTCCAGAAAATGCCTGGTGACGTCCTCTTCGCCGCGCGCCTGGCCGTTCCACACGACCACCGCCGACAATTGCTCTCCGGTCTCTTCGGCCAAATCTTCAGCCTGATCCAGAATGTCGTGGTTCGCGGCGAAATACGACTCTTCATCTTCGTCGTAATCGTCCACGATCAGGTCGCCCTTCTCATCCACCTCGGCCATGATGCGGTCGTAACGCTCGCCCCAATCGCCGGGGCGGTCAATGACCGACGCATGTTTGAACGTCACTTTATCGTAAGGCAGAACGACGCGACGGCGAATGCCCAATTCACCCGCGGCTTCCAGGGCCAGAATGTCAGCGCCGCAAGCCGCGGCGCTGACCAGCGTGGTCGCCTTCTCGGCCCGCAGGAACTCGCGGATTCGCTCTTTGACACTCTCAGCGTTCTCGGGTGAAAAACGTTTTTCTTTTGATTCCGGCGCGTCAACGCGACGGCCGGCTAATGCGACAATCATCCCGTTATCCTTTTTATTTTTAGAACATAGTCGATCGAAGCCTGATTATCTCAACGAACCGGGAAAGATTCCACAAGCAAATATCAAATTTTTTTTCTGATTCTTCGCTCCACTTCTATGTCGTCAGGCGCTGCAGGCGACGCAAACAATCCGCCTTCGAATTGCGGCGCGATCTCGACACGGCCGAGCAGAATTCGTCGAATCCTCCCTGGCAGGACATAACGCGCAGCTCTTTCGACACGGCCGACCAGCGCGGCCAGATCGCTTCCGCCGTCCCAATGCTCACGCAAAATCTCCTCATTTGTCCGGCTCAACAATCTCAAGACGACCAGCGAGACCAGATAGAGATCATCAACCTGGCCGATGAACGGAAACAGGTCGGGGATGAAATCGAGTGGGGAGATGACGTAGATGATCGTCCCGGCGAGCAGGGCCTTCTCAGCCAACGGCGCGCGGGGGTCTTTAAACAGCCGATAAAGCAGTTTGAGAAAATTGGGGATGAGCGTCGCCGCCTCTCTCAAGACGCCACGCCTATGTTTAGGATTTTTCAGGTCAATTTCCATGAGGATCAGGGATTGAGGATCGAGGATCGAGGATCGCGCCATCGCTCACAAGGCGATTCTCGATCCTCAATCTTTGATCTTCAATCTTCAGGGTTTACTGCGCGCCGCCTTCGATGTTTAAATGTCTCGCAGGCGACAGAGCATTTAAACACTCATTGTAAATTGATTCAATCTAGTTATGGCTCAAGAACGCGATTTCAGCGAAGCTTTTCCGCAATCTTTAGAATTGACCGACGACGATTCGGTCTTGCAGATCGTGTGGGACGACGGCCACACCAGCCGCCTCCGGCTCGACGCCTTGCGCGCGGCTTGTTCGTGCGCGGTTTGCCGGGGGCATCATCCGTCGCAGAGTTTGAATTTAAAACCCGAACAGTTTCCAGACATCCACATCGCCGACATCGCGCCCGTGGGTCGAGGCGCTGCGCGAGATGGAAAATTCGGCCTGATCGTCAATATAAAAAGTGTTTTCAGCCACGAATGAACACGAATATTCACGAATGGCGGCGAGGGTGGAAAACAAACGATTCATAAGATCAAAGAAAAGATTCGTGTTCATTCGTGTTCATTCGTGGCTAATATTCTTTTTCTTGAAAGGCATATCTACTCTCTGAACCTTACCTGGGCGCGATACCTGGCCAGCAGCTCTTCGAGGAACCCCTCGTAATTGAATGTCGCAGGGTCGTAATAAGGCCGTATCTTTTCGAGCAGCGGCATCGCGATGCGCCACGCCAGCCACATCCTGGGGTGTTCGGGGATGTCGTAGCGACGGCGGAGGAAGCTTTCGACGGCCAGGATTTCCGAGGAGGTTATCCACATGCGGGGCGACGCGACGCATCGCCGTGTCCGGCGCCTCGCCCTCGAAGACCTCGTCGAATTTCGGCGCCTCAGCCGCGCGCTCTTTGACGACGACAGTATTCGCCACGTAATCGCCCAGCCGCTTCGCGCGCGCGCTGGCGAAGACCGAGACGATCCCAACCGAATAGAACGGCGGAACGATCATGTCCGCGAATCGGATCAGGTTGCGCGCGAGCGCGGCGAAAAAATTGATCGGGCGTCCGTCTTCCTGAATCACGCGCAGTTTGAGCCACCGCTTACCCGGCGTCTGACCGCTCCAAACCGTCTCGAAAAAGATGAAATATCCGAAGAAGATTAAGAAGCTGGCGATTATCGTCCCGGCCACGACCCAGAGGCTGATCTCCCTCTCGGCGCTGAAGACCGCGCCCTCGGCGGAGCGCAGTCCGGGGCTCAAACTACGCGCGATGACATAAACGATCACGGATGAACCCACCTGAATGACATGGTCAACTGCGCAGGCGAGAAAGCGGTTGCCGATCGTCGCTAGCGCGAATTGCAATTCAACATGTTCCGGCGTCTCGATGACTAGAGTCTCGTCAGTCATATCATCTCATTACTCTGTTTGCTTCTCTGGCGCGCCCTGCTCAGTTTTCTTCTCTGGCGCGGGCGAAGAACAACAAGGACAGTTACAGTTACAAGTCTTCTTCTCCGGCTTCCCCTGCTCCGTTGGCTTCTCGGGCGCTACCAGCTCTGTCGGCTTCTCCGGCGCTACCAGTTCTGTTGGCTTCTCCGGCTTCCCCTGATCTGCCGGCTTCTCCGGCGCGCCCTGCTCCGTAGGCTTCTCCGGCTTCTCCTGCTCCGTAGGCTTCTCCGGCGGCGCCTTCTCCGCCGGCTTCTCCGGCGCGCTCTGCTCTGTTTGTTTCTCTGGCGCGCCCTGCTCTGCCGGTTTCTCTGGCGCGCCGGCCATGGCCTTTGCGACAGCGCCGTTCAAAGCGCTGCTCATCTGGGGGCTGTAACCAACCATACGCCAGATGAGCCTCCCGTCAGAGCCGAAAACCAGAGTATAGGGGATGCGAGCGGCCGCCATGCCACTGAAAAACTGGTAAATCGCATGCTGGGCGAAGACGTTCTGATAATCCATTCTATATCTTTTCACGAAACTCTTGACCGCCTGCTGGTCTTCCGCCGGGTTCTCGAGGTTCATTCCGATGACTACCAGCCCGTCCTTGCCATACTTTCGGTGTAGCTCACCCAGGTGCGGAATCACCATGCGGCACGGGCCACACCAGGTGGCCCAGAAATCGATCAAGACCGGCTTACCCTCGCCGAGCAGCGTGTTGAGACTGACGCTCTCGCCGTCGAGCGTCTTGACGGTGAAGTCCTTCGCCTTGAGCTGATCGAGGGTCGGCCCCGGCGAAGGTCGAGAAGGATATTGTTTAGCAAATGAATGCGTGGTGTGAGTGAATGCGAATAACGTGACCGTGAAGACGGACACCAGTAAGAGGATTGTCTTTCTCAAAGCTTAGCCTTTCTCTGTTTCGTGTTTTGATTGAATTGCGGGATCGCAGGGCCTGCGCCCGCTTCGATGACGCCCTTTCGCTCATCCGCGATCAGGATACCGCGCCATGGCCAGATCGGGACACAACAAACGTCGCTTCCCGATCTTCAATTCGACGCCGAGCAGCGTGTGCATAATCTCGACGTCGGTCTTCTTCACCGGGGCGTCGAGCCGGTAACTGCGCGTGCGGATCGCGCGGACCCGGTCGCGATAGATGACCGAAATCAGTTGATCGCCCAACTGGCGTTTGACTTCGGCGGCTATCTCTTCGACGCGAATGGCGCGCGACTGCGGTTTGGGCGTCGGGACTTTGATCATAATCGAACGCACGAGATGGCGCGGACGCTTAGCCTTTTTACATTTAAGATTCGATCTGGGAGGAGAGTTTTACCACAGAGACGCGAGTGGCGGGAAGGCGCCTCGTTCGGCGTTCTGACAGGTAGGGCGCATGGACCGGTTACGCGCGCTAACGACCGCGCGGTACGGTACAGGGAGCGGTAGCGACCTGGTTGCATCGTGAGGCGCGCACTCGGAGACGACAAGATCGCTACCGCTCCCTGTACCGTACCGCCGCGTGTCTCAATGTTGTGCGTTCCGACTTAGCTTCAATCGTGCCCCCCGGTTAGAATGTCAGCCTCGCGGCGAATTGGAAGGCGCGCGGCCCGCCAGTGCCGAAGACTTGTCCGACGCGCGTGCTCGGCTGCCCGAATCGCCCCGTGGTCAGGTTGCTTTCGTAACCGCCGAGGTTCGCGACGTTGAACAGATTGAAGACCTCGCCGATCAGCGTCAGCTTATATTTTTCGTTGAACTGGACGAAGCGCGACAGGCGCACGTCCTGAGCGAAGAAGTCGTCGCCGCTGTCGAACTTATCCGGCAGGACGATCGGATTGAGTATCTGGTCTTTTGACGTGCGCGGACGAACCGCGCGCGGAGTGCCGTCCGGGTTTCTCTCGATGCCCACGTTGTAGGCCGCCACCAACTCACGCAACTTTTCTGCGCTGACGCTCCGCCCAAAGCTCCTGAAGTAAGTCCCCGGCAGCGGCGTAGTGTCAATGCCGTCACCGTCGAGGTCGGCCGCGACATTGGCGTTGAGTGGAGGCTTGCTGACCATTTGCGAGATCAGCGAAACTTGCCAGGTGTTCGTAAGTCCCCTCAGAAAGCGTGAACCGCCCTTGTAGCTCGGCAGTTCCAATAAGCCGCTGAAGGTGAAGCGGTGTGTCCGGTCAGACTCGATGTAACCATCACCGGCGAACAGGTTATTGGCGTCAATTACCTCGTTGAAGCCAGTGAAGCGCGAGAATGCATACGAGCCTGTGAACTGGTAACGTTCAGCGAACCTCTTGTCCACCTTGACGAGCAGCCCCGTGTAGCGAAAGTTGGCGCTGCTTTCCGTTACCCTGATGACTCCTTGCGAACAGATCGCCTTCGGATTGAGCGCCTGTGCGGTCGAAGTACAAAGCGGAATGACCGGATCGCGCACACTGGTCACCGCCCCGGTAGTCGGATTGGTAGAGATCACGCGCCGGCGCTCGAACCGGTTGCGATCATAGACGAAAAGCTCATTCAGGCCGCCGAAATGGATCGAGCGGCGCATGACGAAATCGGCCGTCACTACCAAATTTGGCTTCAACTCGCGCTGGACGCCGATCGTCGTGTTGGCGGCGTAGCCGATGACCGTGTTGGGATCGAACAGCCCGTTCGCCTGCTTGAAGACCTCGATGCCGCGCACCGCCAGATTCGTCCCGTCGCCTAACTGCGATTGGAGGCCGGCGCGGATGGTCGGCAACTGCGTCAACAGGGCCTGACCTGAGAACGGCGCTGGGTTCGGAAAATCCAACCCGACCAGTGAGCCGGGAATCTGGCCGCGCCCGTTGCCCGACGGACCCGTCAGGAAGCGTTCCTGCAACCGGACGTAAAAGACGTTCGAGTCGTGGTAAATGCCCGCGCCGCCGCGAATCACCGTTTTACCATTGTTTTTCACGTCCCAGGCGAAGCCTAGGCTCGGATCGAAATTGTTCTTATCTTTCTTCGGCGCGCTAAGGTCACCGTTCAAGAGCGCGCTAACAAGCGGCGGGCGATCCAGATCGTGGTTGAGCAGCTTGTTCTCGTAAACGTAGGCGACGCCGTATGTGAATGTGAAGTTCGGCTTGACGCGCCAGCCGTCGGTGACGAAGAAGCGTAGGCGGTCGTTGCGCGACACGTCGTCGCGGTTGAAAGGCTGCGGCTGTCCGGGATCGCCGATTCCGGTGGTGAATGAACGCAATGGCAGCCTCAAGATGTCTGCCACTGTTGGCAGTAAGCCGGGACTGCTAGGGACAAACGTCTTGTTGACGTCGTTAGAGATCACTTTCAAGCTTGCCGGCAGCGCGTTGTAGATGGCCAGCGAGGTTGCATCGCTTTTGGGGTCCGGCGTGAGGCCGCCATTTGGGAAAGCGCGCCTGTAGATGTCGACGGGATCGTGCAGCGTGATTGTCGCCGGTTCATCGAACGCCCAACTGCCGATGGAGTATAAATGCTCCCATTCGCCGCCGAAGCGCAGCCGGTGGGAGCCTTTCTGCCAGCTCAGCGTATCGGTCAGTTGATAAGTGCGCAGGATGCGGTTCTGCGGCGTCTGGTCGTTGGCGCCGATGCGGAAACCGCCGCCCGCGCGGATCTGCGGCCCGCCCAACCCCAGACAGAAAACCGGATTGCGGCAATCGTCAGTCGTCGGATTATTGAGGCGTCCGCTGTAGAAGCCGTAAGAGTAGCGGAGGTCGTTGACCAGATGTGACGTAAAGACCGAGGTCAAGCCGCCTTGCGCTTGCGCCGCGACGTTCTTGGTAACGACCCAGTTCGAAGGCATGCGCACCCCGGAATTTGGATTGTAATTGTCGTTGTTATCCGTGCTCAGCCGGATGAAGGCGCTGTGCTTGTCGTTCACCTTCCAGTCGAACTTGGCGTTGGCCTGCTTGGCGGAGAGCGGGTTCGGCGCGACGTGGTCGTATTGCGAGAAGATCGCGTGGTTGTTGTTAACGGTGAAGACTCCGTCCTGATTGTTGTTCTCGAAGTTGAAAAACCAGAAGAGCTTGTCTTTCTTGATCGGGCCGCCCAGACTGCCTCCCGCCTGCCGCCGCGCGAAGAACGGGTCGTTCAATTTCGGGTCTTGAAATCGGTTTGGGTCGCGTCCGAAGCCCGGGAAGGCGGCGACGTTGTGATCGCGGTAATAAATGAACGCGCTACCGTGAAGGTCGTTCGATCCGCTGCGCGAGACGAAGTTGATCGAGCCGACGCTGGTAACGCTGGTCGAGAGATCAAAGTTGAAGGTTGAGATCTGGAACTCCTGCACTGACTCCTGCGAGAAGTTCTGCGCCGTGCCGCCGGTGATGCGGTCGTTGATCGTCGCCCCGTCCACCGAGATGCGCGTCATGGTTTGATTGGCGCCGGCGATGGAGACGCGGAAGAAATTGTTGGGGCTCGTCCCGGGGTTGGCGACCGCAACAACGTCCACGCCGGGTTCGAGCATCGCAAGTTGCAAAAAGCTCCGGCCATTCAAGGGCAGGTTCTCGATCTGCTGGCGATTGACCACGCCGTCAATCTTGAAATCGCTGGTGTTGACAGCCGGAGTGTCACTGGTGACGACAACCGTTTCGGAAGTCGCGCCGATTTCAAGCTTGAAATCGATATTGACGTTCTCGCCGACCTGCACCGTCACCGGCGCCAAGCCGCTCTTGAACCCGTTGGCCCCGACTTTCACCTCATACTCGCCGGGCGGCAAGTTGCCGATTTGATACTGGCCGTCAGATTTGGTCGTGAAATGGCGCTCGGCGCCGGTGTCTTTGCTGACGACCGTCACGCGCGCGCCGGAGATGACAGAATCCGATTGATCTTTGACCGCGCCGCGCACGCCGCCTGTAGGAGTCTGCGCCAAAGACGCGGCGGTCAGGGCGAAGACCGCGAGCACCCCTGAAAGAATGTAGCAAAGACTCCTGACGCCACATAGCAAGTTATTTGGGAAGAAAGGAAGCATAGACAGCTTCAATAACCGCACACGCATGTTCAACCTCCAAAGTGTCCTGATGGACAGGTGGAAAAAGGCCCTCATGGCCTATTGATGGAGAAACCGTGGCGACGGGATATCGTCCGGACGATCCAGCCACGTCTGGTAGCGAACGTCTCAGGTTTACGTTAAGCCTTCGTTCTCCTAGCCTGTTATCCCAGCTTGTTTCTGTTTATTTAAGGAATGCTCTTAAGTCGGTACGGCACAGGGAGAGGTAGCGACATGCCGCCGCGTAAAGGGTATGCCCCGGAGGCGCCAGGTCGCCGCCGCTCCCTGTACCGTACCAACTGCGCTATAAAAATTGCGTGATACGACGATAGGAAAGTAGACACCTGACCGGCTTACCGAACGGTCAGGCAAGGCGCATTTTATCCTCACCCGTGGAATTTTGACAGTAAATTGAAAGTTAAATTTGACGGTGGGACTGAGAGAGAACGGTAGCGACCCCGTCGCATCAGGGCGCGCGCGCCACGAGACGACCGGATCGCTACCACTTCAAGCGCCACACCGGCTCGAATCAGAACTTGATTCGTCCGCCGATCTGGAAAACACGCGGGCCGCCGAGTCCGAAAGTGGGACTGGCCTTATCGGTCGCCTGGCCGAAGCCGCTGTCGAGATCTCCTCTGAATCTGAGCTTGTTCGAGGTGTTGAAGAGATTGAAAACCTCTCCGGTTAATTCCAGCTTGAGTCGCTCCGTGACGACGTTGAACTCTTTGGAGAGGCGGACCTCAGTTGACTGGAACGAATCGCCGAGGTCGAAGTTCGACGGCAGGGCGAGCCGTGGGAAGAATAGGTTGCTGCCGCGCAGCGCGGGCTTGCCCGCAAACTGCGTGTTGTACTGATCCACAAGGCGGCTCAGGTCTGACGCGCTGATGTCGCGGTTGACCGTGTTGAAGCCTGTCCCCGGCAGGAGGTCATTGCTCGTGCCGTCGCCGTTGAGGTCGCTGTTAAGGGCAGTGACGCCCGGAATCTTGACTGTCATCGGCGCGCCGCTTTCGAAGCTCATAATCAGGCCGGCCCTGAAACCCAGGGGCAGGTCAGCCACTCCGCTGAAAGAGAAGATGTGCGGGCGATCCGCGCTGCCGAATCCGGAGAACCGGAACGGATTGTTGAGGTCAAGGTCGTAATCGAAGCCGCGCAGCCGCGAGTACGCATATGAGGCGGTGAACTGATACCGGCTCGTGAAACGCCTTTCGAGCTTGAGGAGCAACCCCTTGTAATCTTCGCGCCCGCTGCCTTCGAGAACCTCAAACGGGCCGTTCAGACAGCGCACGGCAGGGTTGGTGGCTTGAGCGCCAATACAGGCCGGGATGATCGGGCCTCCCAACGACGCCGCGCGATTAAACAGCGCGCGATCACGCTGGAAGAAAGTGTGCAGGTAACGCCGGAAAACGAAATCTGCGTTGATCGCCATATTCCAGGGCAACTCTCGTTGAACACCGATGCTAAACGACTCCGAGTAAGGGAGCTTGATGTCGGGATCGATCAGCACCGAGTTCCCGGTGGCGGTCTTGAAGAAGTCCGTCCCGGTCACGCCGGCATTGCCGAGTTGATTGAGCTGCCCCTGGATCGCCGATCCCTGCTGCGCCAGAATCTGCAACGCCTGCGCGGTGGTCAGTTTCGTCGGTAGAACCTGAAGCGTTGCGGTGTTCAATGGCGCGCCCGGCGCCGGATTGGTGATCGCTACAAGGCCGGCGATTTGTGCGGCCGCCGCCGGGTTGACTTGCCCCAACGCCCCGAGGATAGCATTCAAAGTCGCCCTATCCGAAGCCGACAGGAAGGAGAACGTGTTCTGGAAGAAATCGCCGGGCAGAACGACTCGGCCATTGCCGACCGGCCCCAGGAGCGCGCGTTCGGTCAGACGGTTGACGTAAAGGCTCGTATCATACGCCATCGAGAACCCGCCGCGAATTACGGTCTTGTTGTCGTTCTTGACATTCCAGGCGAAACCCAGAGCAGGCGCAAAATTGTTCTTGTCCCTCGGATTCGCGTCAGCCGACCCGTAAAGCCCCATGTTGGCGAACAAGGACGATTTCTGCAGGTCGTGATTCCACAACTTGTCTTCGTAGAGGTACGAAAGGCCGTACTTGAGCGTCAGCCCGGGGCGTACGCGCCAGGTGTCCTGGCCGTAAAAGCGGAAGCGTTGAGCGTTACGAGCGATGCTTGAGTTGAATGGCGGCGGCTGGGCGCCGTCGCCGAGTCCGCGAGTGACGAAGGCCACAGGAAGCCCCAGGATGTCGTTCATCGTGACCGTCGCGCCAGGCGTGGTGAAGGCCGCCGGCAGCGGCAGTTTCAACCGCGGGGCGATCAAGCCAAAGCCGAGGATTGGCGGAAGACTCGCCGCAATCTGGTCAATGGAGGCGTTGACCAGGGCCACGTCTCGCGGGTCGTGAGTGACGACGATCGCCGGATCGACGAACTTCCAGCTTCCCTGGCCGTAGCCTTTCTCCCAGGTCCCCCCCGTCTCGAAGATATGCGCGCCTTTGTTCCAGGTCAGGTTGTCGGTGGTCTCATAGCGGAACAGGTGGCGATCTTGAGGCGCTTGGATATTGTTGCCGATCCGAAAGCTGGGGACGTTGTTGACCCGGACCTGCGCGCCGCCCAGTCCGAGGCAGCCCGGACAATCGGCGGCGGTCGGGATCAGACTCCTGT
>WNGF01012899.1_pt1 | contig 16163 bp, 17 predicted proteins | sample 5400641 | NCBI WGS metagenome assembly WNGF01 (sample SAMN13153371, study PRJNA577476) | soil metagenome | isolation source: 80 cm soil or saprolite under grassland replicate 2 | place: USA:California | collected 2016-06-15
TATCGCTCCGTCAGTTCGTCGGCCACAGCGCAAGGGTAGACCGACCTGCCCCGTTAGGGGCCACTGCTTCTGGGCGGCGTCCCAGAAGCAGGATAGTTCGTTAAGCGTTTAGAAAGAGAGATCGACAACGGTGTTGTTCATGCGGCGATGCCAAGTTCCTCAAAGAGGGACTGGAAGTCGAGTCGAAGTTGGTGGTAGTGCTGATCGATAAGCACGGAAACGGGCGGCCTCTCAGAGGGCACTGGTGTCCGAACGCCGGCGAGAATTGGTTTGATGACGTGGTCGCGGAGGATCAAGAGCGCAGAGATGGCACGCATTCCGGAGGGCGCGGCCTGATAGCGGCGTGAACGACCGAGCTTGATGATGAGCTGTTTTGCCCGAAGTTTCTTCAGGTCGTAGGCTGCTTCACGTGTCGTGTACTGGGTGCGCCCGGTCATCGAGTGGACTTTGGCTTGTAACTCACTCACACTGAATCCTCTGGGTGACGGACCGAGGGCCAGGACGGCGGTCAAGGTGGTCCGGATACGCAGGTTATTCAGGTCGATGCCGCCAACGCGCGTCTTGCCGACGCGGGATGGCAGCGGCAACTGATCCAAAGTCTGGTCGCTGATGAATGCCACGTCGACGCAATCCAGTGTGGTTAGGAAGCGTTCGAGCATCCCGCTGAGCTGGGCAACGATCTGAGCAAAGCGCTCGACGACCCGCCCGCAGCCCAGGTCACGCACATTGTGCACCACGACCTCGAAACGCAGGAGCCGCTCGCCTTTGGTGTAGGCCTTCAGCGTCAACTTGCCGAAATGCAGTTTGAACACTGTCAGGTCGTACGTAGGTGTCTCGCGCACGACTGCCAATCGCGGTCGATGTTTGCCGTGAGCGCGTGGTCGCCGTTTCGCCCCGAACAGAGTCCTCAGTTGGGGCACGTCCAGCCGAGCACGGGTGCGGTCGACCATCCGTTGAAAGACCTGCTCCATCTGTGCGCCGTTGCCGAAGAGCAGATTCCGGCTGTACTCCACCTGGTAGATCGAATACTCGTAATGAAACCCGGTCCGTTCCTGCTCTTGACTATCCAGTGCAAAACACAGACACGCGGAGTAGATCCAACGCTCGCACACCTGGCTGAGCTGCCCTATCGCCTTGTCATCGGCCAAGGTGTCTGCAATCCTTGCCAGGTGTGGGCTGTCGGTAATCTGGGTGAAACAGTTGCCCTCCTTGCTGAAGTCGAGTTTGACTTCCTCGCCCGACAGGCGACGTACTCATGTCCGTTCGGGATGATTTGTGCGCCGAAGGGCGGGTGACCACCCATCTTGATGGTGATGTGGCCCCACTCCGGATCCATGATGTGGGAGGAGTAGTGGTTCACATACGCCTTCTTTCGCTTGAGCAAGATGCTGCCTGAACGGGCGCGTCGTACGTCCCACAATGGCACCTCGGCCCGTCCGACAAGAATAAGAAAGAGGCCACGTTTGACTGCATGCGTGGCGAGATAGTCTTCGGCCAGGTCGTGCTTGCGCTCTCCACGTCGGCAGTCGATGACCGGAACTCGGTGCGCCTTGGCGAACCCACGCACTCGACGACTGAAGCGACCGGCCATGCGCATGAGATGGGCGTTGTCCAGCTGTTCGTCAGAGCCATTCATCAACCGCCGCCACCACTCTCGGAAGCCGCCAGCCGAGTAGCAGAACCTGTTGTACGCATTCAGGACGATTCGGTCGACGCAGTCGTAGCTCCCATCGAGGAGATCGCTATAGCGGCACCTCAGGTCGTCGGCCACGACCCAAGGCTATGACTCCGCCTCGACGGCGAGCTAGCCAGAACTGCCCGTCAGGGCCACTCCTTCTGGGCGGCGTCCCAGAAGGAGCGTAGTCCTTTGCCGACCGAATCCGCGCGGCCGCCCGATAGCCGCAGAATCGCACCGTGCAGTGCGTCGCCGCGCGCAGGAGGGCCGCCTCCGCTGTCGCGATCTCCTGGAGCGAGGTCGCTCGTCGCGCCCTCGTCCCATCGCTCGGGATCAGACACTCAGCGACCCCTCAGGTCCGCTTCAGTCCCGCTTCAGGTTGCCAGCTCATGCTGCCAGTGTTGGAGGGACGAGCAGTCATGATCACCCAACGCCTCACCCTGCGCATTCTCCATTTCCCTCCATCCGAGGAGGCGGTGTGCCCGGAGTGATTCGGGCGTATGTAAACCCGTCCACCGAGATGGCCTACGTCCAGGCTGACCACTTGCTGACACCGCTGTGCTGGTACGCGTCCTCGAACGGGTTCGCTTCATGCCGGCGTTCCCACCCGCCGCTAGCCGTTCGAGCACCGGCATGCCCCGCACGCACACCGATTCCGACTGACGCCAGGTGACCCGTGTCCACTGCCGTTATCACCGGCGCCTCCAGCGGTATCGGGGCCGCGTTTGCTCGGCGGCTGGCTGGCGATGGACATGCCCTGGTCCTGGTTGCTCGTCGTGCAGACCGGCTGGAGGCGCTCGCGGCCGAGGTAGAAGCTCGCTGCGGTGCGCGAGCCGAGGTCTTCCAGACCGACGTGGCGGACGCCAGGCAGGTTGACCGTCTGTGTGCGCGCATCGCGGCGCTGCCCGACGTCAGCTTCCTGGTCAACGCCGCTGGTTTCGTGACGGCTGGCTCGTTTGTGACAGTCACCGCCGTGCAGCACCGGGCCATGCTCCAGGTGCACGTCGAGGCGCCCGTGCGGCTGTGCCGAGCCGTTCTGCCGCACATGCTCGCGCGAGGACATGGCGCGATCGTCAACGTTTCTTCCATCGGCGGCCTCGTTCCGTCGGGCGGCAACGTCACGTACTCGGGGACCAAGGCCTTTCTGGTCGGCTTCACCAGGGCGCTCGACTTCGAGCTGCGCTCCACCGGTGTGCGCGTCCAGGTGCTGTGCCCCGGATTCACTCGCACGGGCATCTACGACCGTGCCGAACTCCGGCCGCTGCATATCGCCCAGCACGTACCTACTGGCTTTGGATGTCTGCCGACCAGGTCGTGGACGCATCCCTGAGCGCGCTCGCTCGCAATGTCCGTCTTCGTACAGCGCGCCACCGGACTCGATCATCCACTTCGCTCTGCGGGTTCATCCCATGGCTGAAACCGTCTTGCGGGCCTGGTGGGAACGCATACGCGGACGCCTGAAGCCCCGTCCGATGCCGTATACCCTCATCAAGTGGCTGGACATTCCCGGGCGGACGCTGGTAGCGGGGGCGCCGAGCGTCCTGGCAGAGATGGGGATTGGAGCCGGGCAACGCGTGCTCGAAATCGGGCCCGGCACTGGCTTTTACTCCATCGAAGCCGCGCGTCGGGTTAGCCCGACCGGCCACCTGGTGTGCGTGGACGTACAGCACCGGATGCTGGCCCGCATTCGAGAAAAGCTGGCCGCCGGCAGCCTCGATGCCGACCTGGTCCAGAGCGACGCGGCAGCTCTGCCGTTGGCATCGGGTCAGTTCGACCACGTATTCATGGTGGGCGTCCTGGGCGAAATCCCGAATCACGAGACTGCTCTGGCGGAGATCAGACGCGTCCTCAAGGCAGGTGGCCGGCTCTCCGTCTCCGAGCAGTTGCCTGACCCGGATTTCATCCCTCCCGCCACGCTGCGGCGCGAACTGAGCGCGGCCGGTTTCGTGGAGGAACAGACGCGCGGCTGGGCGATGTACACCTCCACCTGGCGGCTTACGGCTCGAGCGCTTGCGGATCGGCGCGCAGCGCCCGAATGAGCGGAGCCTTGCCGTTGGAGGTGCGTGGAATCGCCCCCACCGTTTCGACCACCAGCTCAGGAGCTTGCGCTCCCTGGTGGACCAGTGCCGCCCGGAGGGAGGCGCTCAAGGCCGCGGGGTCGAAGCCTTCGCGAGGCTCGGCCACGAGGACGCGTAACTGCTCGGGTTCCTGAATCACCTGCCAGCCGCCGACGGCCAGGCCGTCGAAGACGTGGTGAAACACGTTGGGATGGATGGCCACGACGTGGCCGTCGGCCCCAGACAGGCGCAACGTGTCCTCGGTGCGACCCTGGACGGCGTCGATCAGGCGTGTCGCGCGACCATCCGGGCACCGCTCGGGCGACAACCTCAAGCTGTCGTCGAGCTCGTAACGGATGAGCGGCTGGGTCCTGCTCCACAGGACGGTCAGCAGCACCCTGGCGCCGAACGTGCCGGGCGGGACCGGCTGGTTGGCCTCGTCCACCACCTCGACAATGGTCAGATCTTCGAACAGGTGCAGGCCGCGGTGCTGCTGACACTCGGCCGCCAGGCCGGCGCCTTCGGTGGCCGCGTACTGCTCGAACAGGACGCCCGTCCCCCAGGCGGCCTCGACCCGCCGTCGCGCGTCATGGGTCAGCACTTCGGAGGAGACCATGACCGCCCGCGGCCGCAGCTGTAGCCGGCCTGCCAATTGCTCGTCAGCGAGCACGCCAGCCATCGACGCATACGCAACGAGCAGTGCGGGCTCGAATGCGTTGAGCTGCTCGATGATCGCTGGCAGCGGGGCGATGGCATCCAGGCGCAGGGTGGGTACGAACGGACTCTTCAGCGTGGCGCCCACGCGGGACGACATGTGTGTCGGGTTGGTGGAAGAGACGATGGCGGTGCGGGTGCGATGGGTCAGGCCAGTCGGCAAGCCGGCGTAGTCGGGCGCGCGGGCGAAGGCCGCCAGCACGTGCGCCCATTCGGTGCGGTTGAACAGGAACAGCCCGGGCCGGCCGCTGCTGCCCGAGGTGGCCGTCACCCAATAGCGGCGCAGATACGGCTGCTCATCGCCGCGCGCGAGGTAGACCTCGACGTCTCGTCGGCGAACCTGCCGGTCGGTAACCACCTCGTCGAAGCGGCTCATCAGGTGTGCTTTCGTGACTACTGGCAGGGCGCTGAACGGCGCTCGTTCCAGGCATGCTTGCAGCTCGCGATAGAACGGTGACCGCTCGCGAGCGAACGCCAGCAACTCGGCCAGGCGCGCCTGCTGGTGGCGCTGCAACTCGGCCTCGCTCCAGCGGTCCCGCTGCCGCATGCGCGAGCGCAGCCAGAGCAGTTGTCCGAGCAGCAGCGTGTCCATGCTCCAAGCATCCACTCCCGGGCTGAGGGCCACCTGAATTGGGCCTGAGCGCCGGCTGATGGCTGACGCCGCAGGACTCAGCCAACCCTCAGGTGTCCCTCAGGACCGCTTCAGGCTCGTGGCTCAGACTGCGGGCGAAAGGATCAGATTGATGCAGAAATCACAGCGGACCTGGCTGGTGCTCGTCGCCGTGGCACTCGTCGCGCTGTTCGCGATGCCCCTGTGGGGCGGCGGAATGATGGGCGGCTACGGCTACGGCATGATGGGCCGCGGCATCTTCGGGGCCGCGCAGGGCTGGAGCTGGCTCGGGCTGCTGGGCATGGGCCTCGGCATGGTCGCGTTCTGGGGCGCGCTGATCGGGGGCGTCGTCCTGCTAGTTCGCCTGCTGAGCGGTCAGCCCGCCGACCAGGCTGGCGCCGGCGCTGATTCCGCGCGCGAGGTACTGAAGCACCGATTCGCGGCCGGCGAGATCAGTCAGGCTGACTACGAGCGCATGAGCGCGGTGCTGGAGGGCCAGGCACCGTCGGGCCCACACGCGCGGCCGGCCTGAGCTGCGGGGTGCCGCCTCGGCGGACCGATGCCGGGTCAGCTTCGGTTGACCTAGCAGTTACGTTCGGACACCGGTCGCTCAACGTTGACGCGGTACCTGGGACCTAACTCCCGCACCCGCCGGCCCTGACGGGAGGTCTCCCTGCCCGTGCGCGGATGCGCCTGGCTCCGAGCCACCTGCACGTCAGCCGGGCAGCACCCAACAAGAAGCCCAACAACTTCCCCGGGTGCTAGACGCTGCACACGCTCCGAGACCGTAGTACCACGGGTGTTCTCGGTCGACGCCTAGTCGGGACAGGTCGGTACCACACTTGACATAGGGCCTCCGTCGGTACGTCGGAGAGCTGGAACTTGCCGAAGCCGAAGCGGGCGGCCTAGTCGGACAGAAAGGGGCAACAACCATGGCAGCTATCGCGATGGTCACGGAAGAGGAGGCGAGCGGCAAGGTCGGGGAAATCTACGCCGACATCAAGGCCTCGCTCGACACTGACTTCGTACCCAACCTGTACAAGGTCATGGCGGTGAAGCCGGAGTATCTGGAGGCAAACTGGAACAAGGTCAAGGCGGTAATGGTCACGCCCGGCAAGCTCGACCGCCTGACGAAGGAGATCATCGCGGTCGCCGTCTCGGCCGTGAACGCGTGTGTTTATTGACTCGAGGTGCACACTTCCGCGGTGCGGAAGCTTGGGCTGGACGACGAAGGCATCCTCGAGCTGATGGCTGTCGTGGACCTGTTCGCTGGCTTCAACAAGCTGATGGACGGACTCCGCGTCGAGCTGGACGAGAAGCCCTGGTACGGTTGAGCATCGGCGCCGACGGTGCCGTGAGCACGCGCACACGCTGCGACGGCCATGGCCAGTAGCGTAGAGGTGGGCGAGCCCCGCGAGTAGGCTCCCCAGGGGAAGCATAGGCTTACCGCCGTATCGACTTGGTTTGTCAGGTGATTGGTGTGTCAGGTCACCCGGCTTTCGCCTGGCGAACCCACACGAGTGGGAGACACCTACGGCCACCACTGGTTGGGCTTAATGCCCGCCGAGAGTCCTGCATCCAGGCTGACGCGGCAACGCATGAGTGCGGACTCCTAGCGATTGACCCGCTTGGTTTACGAGTTGCCGGGCGCTGGCTGATGAGCACCACGGTGACACGGAGTCTGGAACCACCTGCCGCATAGTTGGCTCTGGACGTACCTTCCTTGTTGGAGGGCGTATAGTTGCTCGTTGAGTGATTACTCAATGAACAAGGCGTCACCCACACGCTGTCAGCAGGCAGAGGCCCGCCGGGCCCAATTGATCGACACGGCGCAGGACGTGTTCGCCGCCAGGGGCCTCGAGGCGGCGACCGTCAAGGACCTCTCCGACACCGCCGGCATCGCCCAGGGTCTCCTTTAGCCCCTACTTCCGCTCGAAGGAAGAGTTGCTGAAAGCCGTCCTCGAGCGGCACTACTTCCTGCCCGAGATCCGCCGCATCACATCAGTCGATGGCGATCGGCTGCGGAGGTGCTGCTGGAGGTTGCACGGGGATTTTTCGGCATGCTGGATCCGAACGGGGCCGCTGGTCCGGCTCATGCGGCGCGAGGCGGGGTCCAACCCGCTGATCGCCGAGCCCATCGAGCGCGGGCGCCACGAAGGCGTGCGGCTGCTGGCGGAGTACCTCGTCTCGCGGGTCGAGGCTGGGGAGCTGCGCCCCCACGATAGCGACGCAGCCGCGCGGCTGCTCATGTACGGCGTGCTGGCCGCCCACCTGGCTGCGACTCCACCCGACGCGTTCCTGCCGGCCACAGTCGACATCCTGTTGAAGGGCCTATTGGCGTGAGCATCAACCCTGCGCGGGCCGCGTGCGCGGTCATCCCGGTGGCCGAGCTCAGTGCGGCCGACCGTGAGACGGTAGGCTCTAAGGCAGCCAACCTGGGCGAGCTGCTCCGCGCTGGATTTCCGGTACCCGAGGGCTTCGTTCTGTGCGGGGACGCAGCGGCGTCGACACCGGGCGCCGTTGATCAGGCGCCCCCTTCGATCAGCAGTTCATCGACATGGTGGTTTCGCACCACGAGGGTCGCCAGCTCGCCGAAGACATCTTGCGCTCGCAAGATGCCGAGATCAGCCGTATGCGTCAGTGGCGGCGCGAATGGTTTGGCAACGATGCGACACCGCCCATGAACCACATGCCGATGCTGGGCAACATGGTGGGTCACGCGGGCCAGACAATGGATATGGCCGCCGACGTCGAACGACTCCGTTCAGCCAACGGAGCGTTCGATATTGCGTTCCTGGACGCAATGATCCCCCATCACCAGAGCGCCGTTGAGGCAGGTCGGTTAGCTCGTTGCAGCAGTCAACGCAACCGGAGATCAAGGACCTGGCGCTGGCGATCATCGAAGCGCAACAGCGCGAGATCGATCAGCTGCAGGCCTGGCGCCTCGCGTGGCGCAAGACCAAGACGCAGAAACCTGCGGGCGCGACACCCGGCACTGACGGACATGAGTGCTAGGCGAAGACATGAACTACTGATTCGCCCAGGTTTCGGGCAGGAACGAGCCCGATCGAGAAGGCGTGCAACTACCAGGATCGCCAACGAATGCCCCCTGGTGCACGTCCGGTCAATGGGAAGTACGATCGTTGGCCAGTCGTTATCGACCAGAGGGGGCAGGGATGAAAAAAGGTATACGCGCAGTATGGTCCGTGATAGCAGCATCGGCGCTGCTTCTTGCTAGCACGCTCGGCGTCAGCGCCGACGGTCAGCACGGACCGCTCACCGGGCACCTTATCGGAACTGGAGAGTGGGGAAAGATCGAGTTTGTCTCCAAATTCGTGGTCCCAGACGCAGAGCCTGGGCTCATCGCTGACTTGACCGTTTCGCCGAACGGCTTGTACGCGTACCTGGCGCGATGGGGTGGCGCCGATTGCGCGGGCCCCGAAGGCAACGGTCCCGACGGTGGGGTATACATCATCGACATCTCCGTTATCGAACACCCACGCCAGGTTGGCTTCATCGCCACGCACCAGGACACACTGGTGGGCGAGGGCATGCAGGTCGTGCACCTGACCACGTCCGCATTCACGGGGGATGTGCTCGCGATCAACCACGAAGGTTGCGGCAAGAACTACAAGGCGGGCTTCTCGCTCTGGGATGTCACCAACCCGCTGCAGCCAAGGAAGCTGACGGAGAACTTCGGGGACTTTACCAACACCGGCACCAAGAACCGTCCTCACGACGCGAATCAGTATCACAGCGTCTTCGTCTGGCAGGCCGGTAATCGCGCTTACCTGGTCGGCACTGACGATGACGAGGCCGAGGACGTCGACATTTACGACATCACCGACCCGAAGAAGCCGGTGCTCATCGCCGAGTACGACCTCAAGCCAAGGCTCATCGACCAGCCCGAACTCGGGATCAACGACACCTTCCTGCACGACATGGTGGTCAAGCAGATCAACGGTCGCTACATCATGTTGCTGTCCTACTGGGACGGTGGATTTGTGCTCATGGACGTGACCAATCCCGCCAGTGCTGTCCTGCTTGGCGACAGTGATTACGCGGCGATTGACCCGGAAGTCCTCGCCGCGACGGGCGTCGCGCTGACCCCAGAGGGCAACGGTCACCAGGCCGAGTTCACGATCGACAACCGTTTCGTTATTGGCACAGACGAGGACTTCAGCCCGTATCGCCTCAGGGTCACGTTCAACGCTGACGGCAGCCCGCCGAGCTTCTGGGGCCTTCCTGGCACGAATACGACCTACGCGCAAGCTGAGGCGATCAGCGGCACGACCGTGTTCGTCGGCCGCGCGTGCCCGGGCGACCCCGCAGTTCCACCCGCGCCTAGCGTCGGTACGAAGCAGATTGCTGTTGTCGAGCGCGGAGTGTGCCTGTTCACTGAAAAAGTTGCGGCGGTCCTGGCGGCCGGCGGCTACGAGGCCGTCGTGATCATGAACCGCGAGGGCACGGACGCCTGCACCAACAGGTTGGTGCCTTCTGTGGAGGGTGCTATCCCGACCATCTTTATTGGACGCGACGCGGGGTTTGCGATGTTCGATAAGCCGTTCGACCTCGCGGCGTGTCTCGACGCCACAGCGCAACAGGCACCGATCCCGATCGGCACTATCGGCGATCCCATTACGTCTGTTCAAAGAGTGTTCGACGGTTGGGGCTACGTCCACCTGTTTGACGTGCAACTCTCCAGCGGAGCCGCGACGCTAAGCGATGTGGACACGTTCGCCATTCCAGAGGCTATGGACCCGGCTTTCGCCGAAGGTTTCGGAGACCTCTCGGTGCATGAGGTGGCCGTGGATCCGCGCAACGCCAGCCTCGCCTATCTCTCCTACTACGCCGGCGGCCTACGTGCGATCCAGATTCAATGCAGCAACCCGGCGGACAAGAGCACCTGCGACTTGGTCGAGGTGGGTGGTTATCTCGATCCCAAAGGCAACAACTTCTGGGGCGTAGAGACGCTCGTGCGCGATGGCGTCACGTATATCCTCGCCAGCGATCGCGATTCTGGCCTCTGGATCTTCCGCGATCCGTAAGCGGAGTCTAGTCGACCTGTAGCCAAGTGACCGTGGGGGCGGCTCCTCCGCCCCCCACATCTTCCATACATCGGATCGCCGCCGGGTATTTCTCTAGTTCCAGTAAGAACGACGAGCGGAGGTCGTTGTCGCGCTGAGCGTGTTCCGTTCAGGCTGGCGACCTCGATAATGCTGGCCCCGGCATCCCGTCCGTGCCGCACCAGAACGCTTCTGGTCGCCACGGCAGGCCAGGCTTGCTCGACGCGCCGCGTGATCTTATCCGTCGCGTACGCACGAGCTTCTCAAAGGTCCCACTACCCCGATTGCCTTGGTGGGCTTGCGCTCCGCTGCGGGGGAGGTCGATTCAGTGTTGTCGTGTTCATCGAACACAACGACCCCGGGGGCATCATCGTAGCGCTCCTCCCTCCTGACCCAGAATGCACCCAAGGCGGGGCGCCCTGGCGCTGCAGCGGTCAACCCGGCCAGAGATCAAGGACCTGGCGCTGGGAGACATGAGGCCCGCCTTGACGCTTTGGAGCCAAGCCGTCTTTTTTGTGGACGGCGAAGACGGCAAGGTCGCCTGGCATTGCCGCTGCGGTCGTCTGGTGGATCCAGGCGTGGCCGGCGTTCTGACCCCGCTGCAAGTTCCGCGGCCAAAGGACATCTCTGACCCTGGCGCAGATTGTGCCAGGTCGGGGAGGAGCCCATGACGGACTTGGAATTGCCGCTCTTCGGGCCTTTGGCGTGGATCGACGTCATCTTGCTGATGTGGTTCGCACTCACGCTGATCTCAGTGGCGTACGTGGCCTACGACGCGTCGGCCAACAACCCCGAGCTGACTGTGATGAAGTGGGGGTGGGTGCTCGTAACTCTGTATATGGGCCCGGTCGGCGCGGGTTTGTATGTGCTGTCGTGCAAGGAGCCGCGGCCGTTCACGCACGAAGAGTTCATCAAGCCGCTCTGGAAGCAAGCCATGGGCTCAACGATTCACTGTGTGGCTGGTGACGCCACGGGCATCATCCTCGCTGCCACAATAACAGCCATCATCGGCTTCCCGATGTGGGTCGATCTCATCGTCGAATATGCTGCAGGCTTCGCGTTCGGTTTACTGATCTTCCAATCGTTGTTCATGAAAGACATGATGGGCGGCTCGTACGCGAAAGCGTTGAAGATGACTTTCATGCCCGAGTGGCTATCGATGAACATGGTCATGGCCGGCATGATCCCCGTTATGGTGGCGGGCATGATGGGCCGCGACATGCGCGCGATGGACCCGAGCCATTTGCTGTATTGGGGCGTGATGTCAGCGGGCGTCATCGTCGGCTTTGCTACCGCGTACCCGGTGAATTACTGGATGGTTGCCAAGGGCCTGAAGCATGGCATGGGGACTGATCGTGCGCTCGGCAAGGGCGGGCACTCGCTCGAGGCCGAGCGTGAACGGCTGCTTGCCCTGTTCAAGAAGGCGGCATAGACGTGCACCACGGCCAGTCAGAAGTGATGCATGCCGAGACGAACCCGGCCTACGCGGTCACGCGTGCTCAGCTCAGCGCGGTGGCCATCTTGACGCTGCTTGCCCTGGCCGCAGGCGTTCTATGGTCTGTCTCGTTCGCGAACCTGACGCTGAGCGCCAAACAAGTCGGTGGGCTCGTCATGCCGCCAGGCATGATCATGACCCGCGAGACCAGTGCCGAGGCCATGCGCGACATGTCCGCCGTCGATTCACGCCACGTGCGATATCGGCCAGCGACCGATGCGCGTGGCGACCAGCCAGTAGAGCCGAGGATCGAAAACGGCGTGAAGGTCTTCGAACTTGAGGCCGCCGTGGCGACCGCGTGCGGATCAACGTCACGAACCATCTGCCCGAGTCGACGACGGTTCACTGGCATGGGCTGGTTCTGCCCAACGCCATGGACGGTCCGGCAGAGGTGACACAGGAGCCCATCGCGCCAGGGCAGTCGTTTATCTACGAGTTCACTGCCCAGCAGCGTGGCACGTTCTTTTACCACTCGCACGACCACGCCGATCGCCAGGAGGCTCTCGGGCTGTACGGCGCGCTGATCATCGACCCGCGTGAGCCGCCCGCACAGCCAACGTACGACAAGGAACTGGTCGTCCAACTTCAGGAGTGGCTGTACCGCGACGATTACACCTTCCCTTCGATGCCTATGGAGGGCGCATTGCCAAACTTCTTCACTATCAATGGCAAGGCGTATCCGTCGACCGAGACGGTGCAGCTGCGCGTTGACGAACGGCTGCTGGTGCGGTTCATCGGCTCGAGCAATGGGTTTATCCATCCGATGCACATCCACGGAGGCCCATTCACGATCCTCGAGACGGGCGGCTACCCAGTGACAGCCGGGACACAGTGGGTCAAAGACACAGTCAACGTCGGGCCCGGCGAGCGGTACGACGTGCTATGGGAGGCGCGTCAGCCGGGCAAATGGCTATTGCACTGCCACATCAACCACCACGCCACGAACGACAATCGCGAGGAGCAGGGCGGCGGCGGGCTCATGATGATCCTCGACGTGACCCCGTAGCGCCACGCGCGCGCCCCCAAACGTCGTAGGGCAGCCTGACCGTCAGCTCGACCGATGCGCACGATGCGGCGCTGTGGTGTGCCGACCGAACCACGTCGAACCGCTCTCACAGTTCTCTCATGCTTCTCTTAGCCTCGGCTCACGCGCGCATGCTGGAATCTGTAGCGAAGGGATCATGGCGCAGATGGGGGCGAAATGCCGGCGCGCATAGTTGTCGTGGATGATGACGAAGCGCTCCGCAACGCGGTGGGCCGTGCCCTGAGGCTCGAGGGCTATCAAGTCGAGCTCGCCGCTGACGGTTCCGAAGGGCTTGCGCACCTGGGCGGGGTCGGTGCAGACCTGGTCGTGCTGGACGTCCTCATGCCCGGCGTAGACGGGATCACCGTCTGCCGGCGCCTGCGGGAGAGCGGCGACCGAACACCAATTCTCATGCTGACCGCGCGGGACGCTATCTCTGACCGCGTCGTCGGGCTTGACGCGGGCGCTGACGACTACCTCACCAAGCCGTTCGCCCTGGAGGAGCTCAGGGCGCGAATCCGGGCGCTGTTGCGACGCAGCTCGCCCGAGCACGAGGGCGCTCTGCGCGTCGACGACCTCGAACTCAACCCACGCACCCGGCGGGTGTCGCGCAGCCACCGTTCACTGGAGTTGACTCGGACCGAGTTCGCGTTACTCGAGCTGCTGATGCGCAACGCTGGGACTGTGCTGACCCGCGAGGCGATCCAGGAACGAATCTGGGGTTTCGACGAGCAGTATGGGTCGAACACCCTCGACGTGTACGTCGGCTACTTGCGACGCAAGACAGAAGCCGACGGTGGGGTGCGCCTGATCCATACCGTGCGCGGGGTCGGGTTCGTGCTACGCAGCCCGTGACCTTGGCATGACGCTCCGAACGCGAGTGACGCTCGCCGCCGGCTCCGCCGTGCTGCTTGCGGTCGTGGCGGTGTCCATCGCCGTGTACGCCGTTGTGCGAGCGAACTTGCACGAGCAGATCGACCAGTCGCTCACCCACCGGGGGCTGGGCCCGCAGGCCTTTCCCCACGATGTCCCGGCCACGGCCGCAGACGTGCCGCGGCATGTGCCGCTGGTGCAGGACGCCTTCTTCCAGGTCGTGGACCGCGACGGAAGTATCGTGGCCGCGTTCGACGAGCGACCACTGCCCGTCAGCGCAGAGGTGATCGCAGTGGCCCGGGGTGAGCGCGCGGAGATCTTCTTCGATGCCAACGTCCAGGGGGCACCCGTCCGGGTGTACGCCGCATCGACGGGACAGGGAACTGCGCTGGAGGTTGGCCGGTCACTCGCGGAAGTCGAGCAGGCGCTGCGCCAGCTCGTCTGGACCCTCGTGGCGATCTCCCTGGCCGCGGTCGGTCTGGCTGTCGTAGTCGGCCGGCTCGTCGCGGCCGCTGCCGTCGCGCCGGTCCACCGCGTGGCCGACGCGGCTGACCGCGTCGCCCGGACAGGCGAGCTGTCCCACCACATTCCTGTTCCGAGTGGCGACGATCTCGGGCGTCTTGCGGTCAGCTTCAACACCATGTTGGACGCGCTCAATGCCTCGCTCGCTCGGCAGCGGCAGCTCGTTGCCGACGCCTCGCACGAGCTGCGCACGCCGCTGGCGACGGTGCGGACCAACGTCGAGGTGCTCGCCCGCGCTGACGAGCTGACGTCCGCCGATCGGTCCATGCTCATCCGTGAGACGGTGGTCCAGATCGAAGAGCTCACGCGCCTTGTGGGCGATCTCGTGGAGCTGGCGCGCGGCGATGGTGATGAGGAGCCGTTCACCATCGTCGAGCTCGACGAGCTCACGCGCCGCGCACTGTATGCAGTCGGGCGCCACTATCCATCGCTCATGTTCCGAGTCGACACTGTCCCGACCCGCATCGAGGGTGCGCCCGGTCGGGTCGCCCGCGCCGTGTCGAACCTGATCGACAACGCCGCCAAGTGGAGCCCACCAGGCTGCCCAGTCGAGATCGCGGTCCGCGCCGGGGCCGTATTGGTGCGCGACCATGGGCCAGGTGTCGACGCAGCGGATGTGCCCCACGTGTTCGAACGCTTCTACCGCTCGCCCCGAGCGCGCACGATGCCGGGCTCTGGCCTAGGCCTCGCGATCGTGAAGCAGGTCGCCGAAAACCATGGCGGTAACGTCACCGTGACGACCGCCCCCCGGTGGCGGTGCGCTATTCGAGCTGTGGTTCCCGGAGGTCGACAACGAGCCAGCCGCGGCCGAAGCAGGAGCCCGTAACGAATTCTCATTGCCCTCTTAGGGTTGTCTCACGGCGCTTCTAAAGCGAGCGGTCCATGCTACGAAGGATGCGACTCACTGCGGCCATCGCCGGCCCTGGCACACATGTGCATGCCCAGCCGGCTACGCGATGTTCGAACGAGCCGCTGGGCGGCAGTCGGGGCGACTGGCGCCACCGCCTGTTCAGGTTCCACCTGCCAATGGCGATCGCCAGTGCTGCGGTCGTTTTCCTGTGGCTCGGCCTGCCGATTTTTCGGCCGACAGACGAGGCCGCCGAGCACCAGATGCCGATGGCGGCACCGGCGGGCCAGATAGCTGACCACCGAATGGCGACGCGGGCGGGAACCGGGCACCAAATGCCGATCCCAGATGTCCGGGCACCTGGTGACGCTGCCCAGATGGACCACAGCAGTCACCAAGCGGCAAGCGCCAACGGCTCTTTGTGGCTTATGGAATACCGCGGCTTGCTCGCACGGTTCACGACTGCCACCGGCTACGTCGCCACCGGGCTCCTTGCGCTCACGCTCCTCATCGGCCCGACCAACCTTTTGCTGCGCAAGCGAAATCCCATCTCGAGCTACTTTCGCCGCGACGTGGGGATCTGGACCGCGATCGTCAGCGTGGTCCACGTCATCGCCGGACTCCAGGTGCACGGCCCGGCTGGGCCCCTCGGCGAGCGCATCCTGCGCTACTTCTTTGCGCGCGATGGCAGCCCACTGCTGGACACGTTTGGCCTGGGAAACTGGACGGGACGTCGGCGTCTGGCTGTGGCGGCGACGCGCTGCTCGCGCCAGCCTGCAGCCAGCGTGAGCGACGGCGTACAGGGGCAGGTGGAACTCAGGCGGTCAGCGTGGCGGGCGCAGTCCGGCCAGTGTCATGCCAACGAGCCGGCGAACTGCCGCCTCGGAGCGCAGGCTGCTGGCTGCTTCCAGGGCGTGAAGGCAGTAGCTCGCGAGCTCGTCGGGCGCGACATCCTGCCGGACGTCGCCGCTCGCCGCACCCTCGGCGACCAGCTCCCGGATGAAGTCGTGGAGCCGCTGCCTGGCCTGAGCGATGTTCTCGCCCTGGTGCAAGAGCGCCCGGAGCTCGGGGACCTGGCCGCGCCCGCCGGAGTTCAGGATGTGGGTGTAGGCGTTGAGGAAGGCCTCGAGCCGCTCACCCGCACGGGCGGCCCGGTCCCGGACCTGCGTGCGCTGTTCGAGGTGCGCATTCACGTGGCGGTCGTGCCAGGCGACGAGGATCGACTCGACGTCCAGGAAGTACTTGTAGAGCGTCGCGCGTCCGATGCCGGTCTCCTCGGC
>WNGF01006642.1_pt1 | contig 16162 bp, 15 predicted proteins | sample 5400641 | NCBI WGS metagenome assembly WNGF01 (sample SAMN13153371, study PRJNA577476) | soil metagenome | isolation source: 80 cm soil or saprolite under grassland replicate 2 | place: USA:California | collected 2016-06-15
GGCCAGGGCACCGCCCGCAGCACGCAGCAACCTCCACCCCAAATCCCTCGACCGGCACGCGACCTGTCGAGCCGATACCTCACGCCCATTCCCCATCAAGCTCGTCCTTGACTTCTCCCACATAGGATGCTCAGAAGGGGATGTTGATGAACGGGGAGCTGTAGTCCGCGGCGGCCGCCAGCACCTCCTCGGCGTCGGCGACCGGCATCGTCCCGACCTGCTTTTCCGCCTCGATCACCAGCGGGAGCAGGCGGACGTCGCCGGGCGTGGCGATGCCGGTGACCTCCTCGTGGGAGAGCACCCAGACGACGGCGGCGGTGATGCGCTCCTGGTCGTCGAACGGCTCGTACCAGGTGGTGTAGGGCCTGGCGTCGTCGGGCCAGTTTCGGCGCGAGACCGTCTTGATGATCATCAGCCCGGCCCCCTGGGCCCGGACCTCGCCGACCAGCTCCTCGTAGTCGCCCATGTAGACCGGGTCGAGGCTCAGCACGTAGTTGAGCGGGCTCAGCACCGTGTCGAAGGGGAAGCGCCGCAGCGCCTCGCGATGGCGCACGGCCGCCTCGAGCGCGCCGCCAGAGCGCGTGACCAGGTCCAGCTCGTCGACGTCGCCGACGGCGTGGAGCTGGATCAGGTCGAGGTGGTCTGTCTGGAGCCGCTCGAGGCTGTGGTTGATCTGCGCCCACGCGGCGTCGGCGGCACGTTCGCCGGTCTTGGTGGCCAGGAAGACCTGGTCCCGGATGCGAGGCATCCAGGGGCCGAGCCGGAGCTCGGCGTCCCCGTAGCCGGCCGCGACGTCGAAGTGGTTGATCCCGGCGTCCAGCGCGAGCTGGATCGAGCGGTCCGCGACCTCCTGGTCGACGTCGGAGAGCGCGGCCGCGCCGTAGATCAGCACGGAGCTGGCATGGTCGATACGCCCGAGCCTGCGTTGCTGCAAGACGATCCCTCCCGTCGCCTCCGGTGGCTGCTCCAGGGACCCATACTGGACCTGTGCGCGCCGTCCCTCCAGGCGCGCCGGGGATCTGTGGATGAGCTACGCGCGCAGGGACGCGTTGGAGAGCGCGGCGACCGCCATCTCCGATCCGGAGAGCTCGACGCGCGCGGCCTGCTTCCTGCCCATCAGGTACAGCACCACCTCGCCGGGCGCCCCGCTGATCTCGACCTCGGGGAAACCCTTGCGCAGCACGGCGCTGCGGCCGTCCGGCCGCTGCGCGACCACGCCGAAGCCGCGGAGCCCGCGGAGCTGCCGCCGTCCGGTGACGCGGAGCATCCGCCACAGGGCCATGTCGAGGTCGGGATCGGAGGGCCTCGGCTCCATGCCGTTGGCTCGGCGGGCGTCCTCGTGGTGCACGAAGTACTCGCCGACGTTGACGGCCTGCATTGGGCCCAGCCGCCAGAGGCCGTACGGGCCGCCGCGCAACCATTCGATGAGGCGCTGGTAGCCGCCGGCCTTGGCCGCCTCCATGCGGCGGTGGTTCAGGGCGACGAAGGGGCCGGGGAGCACGATGCCGGCCGCCGCCAGCGGCTCCCGCTCGCGCACCTGCAGGTGCGCGGCCAGGTCGGCGGTGGTCCAGCCCTCGCAGAGCGTCGGGGCGTCGGGCCCCAACGAGCTGAGGGTGTCGCAGAGCGCCTGGCGTTCCTTGCGGAGCAATGATCTGGAGTCCATCGGTCCTCGCTGTTGCGCTCCGTAACGGGGGGCAATCCGATCATACGCGCCGCCGAAGGCCTGGGCCGGGACCGGCCGGAGAGGCTCAGGCGCTGACGCCGGCGGCGTCCAGCGGCGGCACCTTCAGCAGGCCGATCTGCGCGGGCTCCACCAGGATCAGCTCGCCGACCCGCCCGGTGAGCGCCTCGCGGGCCTCCGGCTCCAGGCCGGAGTCGGTGATCAGCACCGACGCCTCGTCCAGCGAGGCGATCGTGGACAGCCCCACCACGCCCCACTTGGTGTGGTCCGCCAGCACCACCAGCCGCCGGGTGGCGGCCACCATCGCGCGGTTGGTCTCGGCCTCGACCAGGTTCGGCGAGGTGAAGCCGGCGCCCGGGTCGATGCCGTGGACGCCCATGAACAGGCAGTCGACGTGCAGCGATTGGATGGTCTGCACCGCCACCGGCCCGACCAGCGCGTCGGAGGGGGTGCGGACGCCGCCGACCAGGACCACCACCCGGTCCGGCCGGTCGTGCGCGTACAGCACCTCGGCGACCGGTAGCGAGTTGGTCACCACCGTCAGCTCGGGGATGCGCGTCAAATGGCGGGCGAACGCGTGGGTGGTGGTGCCGGCGCTGATCGCGATCGCGGTGCCCGGCTGCACGAACTCGGCCGCGCGGCGGGCGATCGCCTCCTTGGCCGGCCGCTCCTGGCTGGACTTGGCCTCGAAGCCCGGCTCGTCGGTGCTGCCGCGGCGGGGGAGGGTGGCGCCGCCGTGGACCTTGGAGACGAGCCCGCGCCTGGCCAGCGCGTCGAGGTCGCGCCGGATGGTCATGTCGGAGACGCCCAGCAGCTCGGTCAGGTCGCTGACGCGCACGCCGCCGCTGCGCTGGAGCTCCTCCAGGATCCGCTCCTGCCGCTGGGCTGGCAGCATCTCAAGCACCGTCCTCTCGCACGATGGCCACGGCGCCCGCGGGCAGCGCCAGCCGCCCGGCGACCTCGGCGCCGGTGAGCAACTCCAACCCGCTCGCCTCCAGCGACGCCGGCTCGTCGCCGTGGTTGATGGCGAACAGCCACGAGGCCCGCCCCCCTTGACCGGGGTCGCGACGCCGGACCACCTCGACCCCAGGGGGCGGGGCCGAACCGCAGACCGGCGCGACGCCGGCGTGGTCGCACACCCGCGCAAGCAGGCGCCCGAGGTCAGCGGGCCCCAGCCTGGTCGACACGTACCAGGCGGAGCGGTTGCGCGTCACCGCCGCGCCGCCGGCCACCGGGCCGTCCGCGTAGCGGGCCAGCACCTCGGCGGCGTCGGCGTGGACCAGCTCGCTCCACAGCGAGCCGGTCGAACCGTCGTCGAGCCGCACGCGGCCGCCGGCCGGCAGCGGGAACAGCTCCTCGACCCGGATGCCCAGCAGCTCGCGGAAGGCGCCGGGGTAGCCGCCGAGCCGCACCTGGTCGTGCTGGTCGACGATGCCGCTGAAGAACTGCACCAGCAGGCTGCCGCCCGCCTCGACGAAGCCGCGAAGGTTGGCGGCGGCCGCGTCGCTGACCAGGTACAGGCTCGGCGCCAGCACCAGCTTGTAGCGGTCCAGGTCGGCGGTCGGGTGCGCCAGGTCGGCGGTGACGCCGCGCCGCCAGAGGGCGGCGTGGTGGTCGCGGACCAGCTCCAGGTAGGACAGGTCGGCGCTGGGGTGGGAGTCCAGCTCCACCGCCCACCAGGCCTCCCAGTCCCACAGCAGCGCCACCTCCGCGTCGACCCGGCTGCCCTTCACCTCGGCGATCCTCCGCAGTTCGTCGCCGAGCGAGACCACCTCGCGCCAGACCTTGGTGCGCGTGCCCGCGTGGGGGACCATCGCCGAGTGGAACTTCTCGGACCCGGCGCGTGACTGGCGCCACTGGAAGAACAGCACGCCGTCGGCGCCGCGGGCCACGTGCGCCAGGCTGTTGCGGCGCATCTGGCCAGGCAGCTTGGCGAGGTTGCGCGGCTGCCAGTTGACCGCGCTGGTCGAGTGCTCCATCAGCAGCCAGGGCTGCCCGCCGGCCAGCGAGCGGCACAGGTCGCCCGCCAGCGCCAGGTCGATATGGCCGTCCGGGTCCTCCCCGATGAGGTAGTGGTCGTTGGCGATCAGGTCCAGCTCGGGGGCCCAGGACCAGTAGTCCAGGGTCTTGAAGCGCGCGGCCATCAGGTTGGTGGTGATCGGGATCGAGGGCGTGTGGCGCGCCAGCGCCTCGCGCTCCGCGCGGAAGCACTCCAGCAGCTCGTTGGAACTGAAGCGCCACCAGTCGAGCTGCCTGGTCGGGTTCACGAAGGTCGGCGCCGGCCGCGGGGGGTCGACCTCGTCCCAGTCGCCGTAGCGCTGGCTCCAGAAGGCGGTGCCCCAGGCCTGGTTCAGGGCGTCGAGGTCGCCGTAGCGGCGCCGGAGCCAGGCGCGGAAGGCCTCGGCGCTGGCGTCGCAGAAGCAGTGGCCGTTGTGGCAGCCGTACTCGTTGTGCACGTGCCACATTGCCAGCGCCGGGTGCCCGGCGTAGCGCTTGGCCAGGGACTCGGCCAGCCGCACCGCGCCGGCGCGGTAGGCCGCCGAGCTGGGGCAGAAGGTCTGGCGGCTGCCGGGCCACAGCGTCCGGCCCTGGAAATCGACCGGCAGGCTCTCCGGGTGGCGCCGCGAGAACCACGGCGGTGGCGCGGCCGTCGCGGTGGCGAGGTCGACCCTGATCCCGTGCCCGTGGAGCAGGTCGAGCACGTCGTCGAGCCAGTCGAACTCGAAGCGGCCCTCCTCCGGCTCCAGCCAGGCCCACGAGAACACGCCCACCGTCACCAGATTGACCCCTGCCTCGCGCATCAGCCGCACGTCCTGGAGCCAGACGTCCCACGGCCACTGCTCGGGGTTGTAGTCGCCCCCGTAGCAGAGCCCGCCGACACCCTCCGGCCATCGCGTCATGGCGCCAGGATCGAACCATACCCACCGGAAGTCAACACGATGGCACAGTTCGCCCTTGACACGAACCGTCCGGCACGCTGGTATATGTGCAACGTTGTGGGGTTGCGTTGAAACAGCTCGTTTCAGCTCTCTGATGAAGGAGGCGCAATGACCCGCTCATCGAGGTCCCCCACGTCCCTGCCGGGCGCTGCCGGGACCGCCGTCGTGAACCGGCGCGACCTGCTCAAGCTGCTCGGTGTGACCGCCGGGGCGGTCACCCTCCCTGAGATCCTTGCCGCCTGTGGGAGCGGCAAGAGCGGTGGCGGTGGGACCACCAGCAAGGTGGTGACGGTCGGGTCCAACGCCTCCGACGCCGTCCCCAAGCAGGCCTACGTCGACGTGTTCGCCAAGGCAAAGGCTGCCACGGGCCTCGACATCCAGGTCAACACCGTCGACCACAACACGTTCCAGCAGAACATCAACAGCTACCTTCAGGGCACCCCGCAGGACGTGTTCTTCTGGTTCGCCGGCAACCGCATGAACTTCTTCGCGCAGAAGGGGCTGGCGACCCCGATCTCCGACGTGTGGGAGAAGATCGGGCCCAACTTCACCGACGCCCTGAAGGCGGCCTCCACCGGCAGCGACGGCAAGCAGTACTTCGTGCCGTTCTACTACTACCCCTGGGCGGTCTTCTACCGGAAGAGCGTCTTCCAGCAGCACGACTACCAGCCGGCCAAGACCTGGGACGAGTACGTCGCCCTGCTCAAGCAGCAGCAGAAGGACGGGCTGACCCCGCTGGCCATGGCCGACGACGGCGGCTGGCCGGTGATGGGGACCTTCGACTACATCAACATGCGCACCAACGGCTACCAGTTCCACATCGACCTGATGAACGGCAAGGAGTCGTGGACCGACGCCAGGGTCAAGACGACCTTCGACCACTGGGCGGAGATCCTTCCCTACCACGACCTCCAGGGCGGCCTGGCGCGCAAGTGGGAGGAGGCCGCCGCCACGCTGGCGCAGAAGAAGACCGCCATGTTCCTGCTCGGCATGTTCGTGGGCCAGCAGTTCAAGGGCGCGGACAAGGACGACCTCGACTTCTTCGCCTTCCCGGAGATCAACCCGCAGTTCGCCCAGGACTCGGTGGAGGCGCCGATCGACGGCTTCATGCTGAGCCGCAAGCTCAAGAACGAGGACGGCGCCAAGAAGCTGCTGGAGTACATGGCCGGCACCGAGGCGGTCGAGACCTACCTGAAGTCCGACCCCAACAACATCGCCGCCAACACCAAGGCCGACACCAGCGGCTACAACGCCCTCCAGAAGAAGGCGGTCGACCTGATCGGATCGGCGCAGCACATCTCGCAGTTCCTGGACCGCGACAGCCGGCCGGACTTCGTCTCGACCGTGATGATCCCGTCGCTCCAGCAGTTCATCAAGAACCCCAAGGACACCACCAGCCTGCTCAGCTCGATCGAGAAGCAGAAGCAGTCCATCTTCGTGGGCTGACGCGGTCCGATGGCTACGGTCCCCAGGACGGCGCCGGCGGGTCGCAGGCCCCGCCGGCGCGGCCGCAGGCTGACCAGACGCGACCGGATCGTGCTGGCGGTGATGGTCGGCGTCCCCGCCGCGCTGCACATCGCCCTGGTGTGGGTGCCGACGCTGGGGTCGATCGCGCTGTCGTTCTCCCGCTGGGAGGGCGTTGGCGGCTTCGACACCATCCAGTGGATCAGGACCCTGAACTACCGGCAGATCTTCACCATCTATCCACCGTTCTGGCCGGCGGTGCGGCACAACTTCATCTGGCTGGGGTTCCTGTTCCTGGCCACCGGCTTCGGCCTGTTCCTGGCCGTCCAGCTCGACAAGCGGCTGCGCATGACGCGCCTTTACCAGAGCATCATCTTCCTTCCGGTGATGCTCTCCCTGGCGATCGTCGGCTTCATCTGGCGGCTGGTCTACTCCCACGACGACGGGCTGCTGAACAACCTGCTCGGCACCCACGTCGACTGGCTCGGCAACTCCAGCATCAACCTGTGGGCCGCGCTGGTGGCCGCCGGCTGGCGGCACGTCGGCTACATCATGGTCATCTACCTGGCCGGGCTGAAGGCGCTGGACCCGTCGCTGCGCGAGGCGGCGGCCATCGACGGCGCCAACGAGTGGCAGGCGTTCCGCCGGGTGGTGTTCCCGGCGCTCAAGCCCATCAACGTGGTCGTGCTGGTGATCACCGCGATCGAGGCGCTGCGCGCGTTCGACCTGGTCTACGTGATCAACAAGGGCACCAACGGCCTGGAGCTGGTGTCGGTCCTGGTGACCAACAACATCATCGGGGAGGCGAGCCGCATCGGCTTCGGGTCGGCGCTCGCCGTGATCCTGCTGGTGGTGTCGCTGGTGTTCATCATCCCCTACCTGGTGGTCTACTTCCGCGGCAGCTTCTCGACCAAGGGGGCGAGGTAGATGGCGGCGACCGGCGTCGACGTCGGCGCCCCCAGGACCGAGAGCGCGGCGCCCGCCAGCGTGCGGCGGGCCCGGCGGGTGCGAGGGCCCAGGGTGCTGCTGCACGCCTTCCTGATCGTGACCGTGCTGGTGTGGCTCGCTCCGCTGGTGTGGACCGTCTACACCTCGCTGCGCCCCTACCAGGACACCTTCCGGCTGGGCTACTTCTCGATCGGCGGCCATTACGGCTTCGGCAACTTCACCAACGCCTGGAACCAGGCGGACCTGATCAGGTTCTACGGCAACACCCTGATCGTCACCGTGCCGGCGGTGGTGCTGACGCTGCTGCTGGCCTCGTTCGTGGCGTTCGCGGTGTCGCGGTTCAGCTGGAAGCTCAACGTCGCCGTGCTGATCGTGTTCACCGCCGGCAACCTGCTGCCGCAGCAGGTGATCATCACCCCGCTGTACCGGCTGTTCCTGATGATCCCGCTGCCGGCCTGGATGAACCCCTCCGGCACGCTCTACGACTCCTACTGGGGCCTGATCGCCATCCACGTGGCCTTCCAGACCGGCTTCTGCACCTTCGTGCTCAGCAACTACATGCGCACGATCCCGCACGAGCTCACCGAGGCGGCGCTGATCGACGGGGCGTCGGTGTGGCGCCAGTTCTGGCGGGTCATCATGCCGCTCTGCCGTCCGGCGCTGGCCGCGCTGGCGACGCTGGAGTTCATCTTCATCTACAACGACTTCTTCTGGGCCCTGGTGCTGATGTCCACAGGCGACAAGCGGCCGATCACCTCGGCGCTGGCCAACCTCCAGGGCATCTATTTCACCGACGACAACCTGATCGCCGCCGGCGCGCTGCTGGCCGCCCTGCCGACGCTGATCGTGTACCTGACGTTGCAGCGGCAGTTCGTGCGCGGCCTGACGCTGGGGGCCACCAAGGGATAGGGATAGGAGGAGCCTTCCGTGGGGTTCGCCGAGATCGCCGAGATCCAGGTCGACCCGCGCGGCGCCCGTGTCTACGAGCACGGCTGGCAGTCGTGGACGCCGACGACCAGCTACGGCCTGGACGAGCGGCCGCACCGCCCGGTCGGCGAGGTCCGCCGGACCATGTGCTACCGGCCGGAGCGGGTCCCCCCGGACAGCGGCTTCCAGGGCGAGGGGCTGCTGGCAATCGATCCCGGGGACGGCGGCCCCGTCCTGGTGCTGGCCGCACCCGACGGCAGCGCCGAGGTGGCGTCGATCCGCGCCGAGCGGCGGGACGGCCGCGTGGTGATCGAGGCCGACGGCCCGGTCGAGCAGGCCGCCTTCGACGTTCCCGCCGCGGTGCGGGGCCGCCTCGGGCGGGTCGGGCCGGCGCTGGAGGCCTGGGCGGACCGCTACGCGGAGTGGGCAGGCGTCGGCACGCCACGGCCGGCCCCGACCGCATGGTGCTCCTGGTACCACTACTTCACCCAGGTCACCGAGGCCGACATGCTCGAGAACCTCGACGCCATGGACGAGCTGCGCCTGCCGATCGAGGTCGTGCAGCTCGACGACGGCTACCAGGCCGAGATCGGCGACTGGCTGGACCTCTCCGGGAGGTTCCAGTCGCTCGGTGACCTCGTCCAGCGCATCCGCCAGCGCGGCAGGCGCGCCGGTATCTGGGTCGCCCCGTTCCTGGTCGGGACCCGCAGCCGCCTGGCGGCCGAGCACCCGGACTGGCTCGTCCGCGGCGCCGGCGCCGGGCACAACTGGGACCAGGACCTGCTCGCGCTCGACGTCACCCACCCCGGCGCCGCGGCCTGGCTCACCGAGGTGTTCGCCTCCCTGGCCGGCCTCGGCATCGACTACTTCAAGATCGACTTCATCTACGCCGGCGCGCTCGAGGGCGGGCGGCACCAGGACGCGGAGCCGATCGCCGCCTACCGGCACGGCGTGGAGCTGATCCGCGGCGCCATCGGCCCGGAGCCCTACCTGCTCGGCTGCGGGGCGCCGATGCTGCCGAGCGTCGGGCTGTTCGACGCGATGCGCATCAGCCCGGACGTCGCACCGCAGTACGAATCGCCCGACACCGACCTGAGCCGGCCGTCCCAGCGCGCTGCGGTGCTCACCGGGCGCGGGCGGCAGTGGCAGCACGGCCGCTTCTGGGTCAACGACCCGGACTGCCTGCTGGCGCGGCCGGCGGTGGAGCGGCGGGAGGCCTGGGCGGCGCACGTCGCCGAGGTCGGCGGCCTGGTGGCCAGCAGTGACCGCCTACGGGACCTCGATGACTGGGGCCTGGAGACGACCCGGCGGCAACTTGATGCCGCATCCACGTTTCGCGCGTGACTGGTGAGGTAAGGGGCCTGGACGGACGCATCTCCAACCGAAAGGTGATCCGCATCGTGCTCACCATCACTACTGAAGCGGCTGAGGCCATCAACGCGATTGTCGGGTCCTCACCGATGCCGCAGGGCGGCCTCAAGATCTCGGCGAAGCCGGTGACCGACAGCGAGTCCACGCTCGAGCTGTCGGTCGTGGAGTCCCCGGCCGAGAACGACCAGGTGATCGAGGACCAGGGCACGCGCGTCTTCCTCGAGCAGCTCGCCTCCGATTACCTTGAGGACAAGGTCCTGGACGCCGAGGTCGAGGGCGAGCAGATCCGCTTCACCCTGCAGGACCAGGGCCCGGGGCCAGCCCCGCGCGGCGCTCCCGAGCAGAACTGAAGCAATCGGCAGCAACCGGACGCCGGCTAGAACGCCGGTCATGTATCGGTGCCGCGCCCGCATCACCTGCGCTGGCAGCAGGCCGCAATGGCGCGCACCGCGGATACGTGACCGGCGTTCTAACAGTACTTCGTTAGCTCTTGCGGAAGTACTGCTGTTGGGTGTACCTGTGAAGCAAGATCATCAAGCCGAAAGGAGCCCGCCACCACCACCGGTGGCAAGCAATGACACCCGCACAACTTCGCCGCATCCGCACCCGCCTCGGCGCGTTCGCCGAGGACCTGTTCGCCTCCATCCCCCGCAAGGACCAGCGCCGCTGGGGCCAGACCTATCTGCGCGGGCTGCTGCTGGACGGCAAGCGCAAGTCGATCGAGCCGATGGCCGCCCGGCTGGCCCGCGGCGACCCCGAGGCGGACGCGTACGCGCTGGAGCAGGCGCTGCAGCAGTTTGTCAACCAGTCCCCCTGGGACCCGACCCCGGTGCGCCGCCGGCTCGCCCAGCGCATGACCACCGCCCTGGCCCCCGATGCCTGGGTGATCGATGACACCGGCTTCCCCAAGTTCGGCCGCCACTCGGTCGGGGTCGCCCCGCAGTACTGCGGGGCGCTGGGCAAGATCGCCAACTGCCAGGTCGGCGTGTCCATCCACGCCGCCACCGACCAGGCCTCCTGCCCGATCAACTGGCGGCTGTTCCTCCCCGAGTCCTGGGACGCCGACGCCGAGCGGCGCCGCAAGGCCCACCTCCCCGACAGTGAGCGGCACCGGCCCAAGTGGCAGCTGGCCCTGGACATGCTGGACGAGCTGGCCAGCTGGGACCTGGCCCCACCGGTGCTGCTGGCCGACGCCGCCTACGGCGAGGTCAACGGGTTCCGCCTGGGCCTGGAGCAGCGCCAGCTGGCCTACGTGGTGCAGGTCCCCGGCACCATCAGCGCCTACCCCCAACAGGTGGTGCCCGAGACGCTGCCGTATGCCGGCCGGGGGCAGCCATCCAAGCCCCGCTACCGCCAGCCGCGCTGCTCGCTGCGGCAGCTGGTGCTGGCCGCGGGCGAGCGGGCGGCCACGACGGTCAGCTGGCGCGAAGGCGCCGACGGGCAGCGGCTGGTCTCGCGGTTTGTCGCCCTGCGGGTGCGTCCGGCCGGGGTGCAGCTGCGCCGGGTGGCCCGCGGTGGGGAGTTGCCGGTGCGCCACCTGCTGGCCGAGTGGCCCCAGGGCGAGCCCGAGCCGGTCAAGTACTGGCTGGCCAGCTTGCCCGAGACCACTCCCCTTGAGCGGCTGGTGGGTCTGGCCAAGCTGCGCTGGCGAGTGGAGCACGACTACCGCGAGCTGAAGGACGCGTTGGGCCTGGACCACTTCGAGGGCCGCTCCTTCAAGGGCTGGCACCATCACGTGACCCTGGTATCGGTCGCGCATGCGTTCGTCACCTTGGAGCGGCTGGACCCAAAAGTCCGTGCGTCGGCCTGACCACCTTTGCGGTAGTGCGCGAGCTGCAGTTGCTGCTTGCCGGTTGGGCCGGCGCGTGTCCCCTGTGCCTTCGCCGACTGCCCAAGTCGATGGGCTGGTGGCAGCCAGCAGCCGCACCCACCTAACGGAGTACTGCTAAGGCACGTTTCCGCTGAGCCGGCGTCTTCCTGTCGTATCGTGGTGCCATGCCGGCTCGAAAGCAGCTTCTCGAGGTCGCCGGGCGCGAGGTCACCATCAGCAACCCGGACAAGCTCTACTTTCCCAGGACGGGTCATACCAAGCTGGACCTGGTCCGCTACTACCTGGCCGTCGCCGACGGCGCGGTCCGCGGGGTGGCCGGGCGGCCGATGGCGCTCAAGCGGTTCGTCAACGGCGCCGAGGGCGAGTTCTTCTTCCAGAAGCGGGCGCCGACCTCACGTCCTGACTGGATCGAGACGGTCGAGCTGAGCTTCCCTTCCGGTCGGACCGCCGACGAGGTGGTCGTCAGCGACGCGGCCCAGCTCGCCTGGGTCATCAATCTCGGCTGCATCGACCTGAACCCGCACCCGGTCCGCGCCGCCGACCTGGACCACCCCGACGAGCTGCGCGTCGACCTCGACCCGGTGCCCGGCGTGGGCTGGCCGCAGATCCGCGAGACCGCGCTGCTCATCCGCGAGGTCCTGGAGGCCTTCGGGCTGGTCGGGTGGCCGAAGACCTCGGGCTCCCGCGGCTTCCACGTCTACGCCCGCATCGAGCCGCGCTGGACCTTCAACGAGGTCCGGCGCGCGGCGGTCGCTCTGGCCCGTGAGGTGGAGCGCCAGGCCCCGGAGCTGGCCACCAGCAGGTGGTGGAAAGAGGAGCGCCAGGGCGTCTTCATCGACTACAACCAGAACGCCAAGGACCGCACGGTCGCCTCCGGCTACTCGGTGCGGCCGACGCCCGACGCCCGGGTGTCGACCCCGCTTCGCTGGGAGGAGGTCCCCGACTGCGAACCGGAGGCGTTCACGATCGACACCATGGCGGAGCGGTTCGAGCGGGAGGGTGATCCCTGGGAGGGCATGGACCAGGCCGCCGGCTCGCTCGAGCCGCTGCTCGACCTGGCCCGCCAGCACGAGGCGGTCGGCTTCGAGGACGCCCCCTGGCCGCCGCATTTCATGAAGCAGGAAGGCGAGGCGGCGCGGGTGCAGCCGTCCAAGCGGCGGACGGGCGCCAAGGCGCGCGAGGGGATCGTCCCGCCGCCCGCGCCGGGCAAGGCCGCGGGGCCGACCGGACGGCGCCGCTCGACCATGCCGCTGATCGAGATCGCCAGGGCGGCGACCCAGGCCGAGGCGATGGACGGGCTGGAGCGGTGGAAGGCGCGCCACGCCGAGGTCTGGAGCCGCCTGGAGCCCGCCGACGTGCTGGTCGACTCCATGCGTGGCCGCAGCACCACCTGGTACCGGATCCGGCTCAACCTGCGCAACGTGCCGGAGCCCGAGCGGCCGCCCCAGGAGCCGCTGGAGATCGATTACGACCCCTGGGCCGGCGCCGGCCCCCCGCAGCGTTAGGCGGCCGAGCCCTCGGCCTCGGGGCGCAGGACCTGACGGCCGTCGATCCAGGCCGCCTCGACGCGGGAGCGCACGTCCAGCGGGTCGCCCGACCAGATGCACAGGCTGGCCGCCTTGCCGGGCGCCAGCGAGCCGAGCTGGTCGTCGACCCCGAGGACGCGGGCGGGCGTCAGGGTCACGGCGCGCAGGGCGGTCTCAGGGTCCAGCCCCTCCTTGACGGCCAGCGCGGCCTGCACGTGCAGCAGGTGGATCGGCACCACCGGGTGGTCGGTGATGATGCCGATCTCCACGCCGGCGGCGGCCAGCTTCCCCGGGTTGGCGAGTGAGCGCCGCCGCAGCTCGACCTTGGAGCGGGAGGTCAGCAGCGGGCCGATCAGCACCGGCACGCCGCGCTCGGCGATCCGGTCGGCCAGCAGCGCCGCCTCGGTGCCGTGGTCGATCACCAGCCGGTAGCCGAACTCGTCGGCCAGCCGCAGGGCGGTGGCGATGTCGTCGGCGCGGTGGCAGTGCTGGCGCCAGGGGATCTCGCGGCGCAGCACCAGCGCCAGCGCCTCCCACCGCAGGTCGCGCTCGACCGGCTCGCCGTTGTTGCCGCCGCGCTCGTGCTTGTCGAGGTAGTTGGCGGCCTTCACGAAGCTCTCGCGGATCACCGCGGCGGTGCCGAGCCGGGTCGACGGGTACTCCTTGCGCTCGCCGTAGACACGCTTGGGGTTCTCGCCGAGGGCGGACTTCAGCCCGCTCGGGGCGCGCAGCACCATCTCGTCGACCGTGCGTCCGGCGCAGCGCAGCGCCACCGTCTGACCGCCGATCGGGTTGCCGGACCCGGGGTTCACGTTGACGGTGAGCACGCCACCGCTGATGGCGTCCTCGAAGCCGAGGTCGTCGGGGTTGATGGCGTCCAGGGCGCGGACCTGCGGGGTGACCGGGTTGGTCAGCTCGTTGGTGTCCTGCCCGGCCCAGCCCTCGGCCTCCTCGTGAACGCCGACGTGGGCGTGGGCGTCGACCAGGCCCGGCAGGACGACCTTGCCGTCCGCGTCGATGCGGTCGACGCCGTCCGGCACGGGGATGTCCGGGCCCAGCGCCGTGATGCGGCCGTCCTCGATCAGGATCGCGCCACCCTCGAACGGCGTGCCCTCGATGGGGAGGACCCGCCCGCCGACGATCGCCAACCGTCCCTTGCCCGTGGTCGCTTCCAACGCCATCTCCCGTCCGCCAAACCGCGCCGCCCCCGGCTGGAGCGGCTCCCGCCTAAAGTGAAGCAGCGATGGCCGCCGCTCGACGAGTCCACGCGTGCTCGAACCGTTACCGCGGCGGGCCCGGTCGCCGTCCATCCGTGTCCGGCCCGTGTCCTCCGGCGCCCAGGATCGAGCCATTGCCGATCGCGCAGGGGGGAGAGGGATGCTGCGCACAAGGCTCGCCATCGCCGCGCTCGTCACCATCGTGGCGGCCGCCGGAGGGATCACCGCCGGCGTCGTCAGCGCACACCGGAACGCCGCCGCGCTCGACAGGCCCGCCACCACCGTTCGAGCGCCCGCCACCACCGTCACGCCGCCAACAGCTCCGACCACCACCATCCACGGCGCCGGAGGCACGCCCACCACCGGGCGGACCACCGACGTCACCGAGACCACCGGGACGCCGACCGCGCCGCCGCGGGTCCCCGATCCGAAGGTGGCGGCCAGGCGCCTGTTCGACGCCTGGCAGGAAGGGGACCGCAAGGCCGCGCTCCAGGTCGCCTCGCCGGGCGCCGTGCGGGCGCTGTTCGCGGTCGAGCCGACGCCGGTGCCGCACTTCAGCAACTGCCGGTCACGGAACCTCGGCTTCGACTGCCAGTACGGCTACCACCAGGACAGCGGCCTCTGGTTCATCGTCATGCGGGTCGAGGGCGGCGCCTCCGCCGGCTACCGGGTGGTCTCGGTCGAGGTGAACTGGCGGTTCACTCGAAGGCGGCCGTTGACGCGATCTTCCGCCTCGCCAGCCGGAGCAACCCGCCGCGGCCGCTGGGCTGCCGGTTCGGCGGACTCCAGACCGGCTTTCTCTGCGACTACACCGGCGCCGAGTCAGGGCTCCTGGTCCTGCGCGTGCAGGGCGGGGCGTCCAGCGGCTGGATCGTCACCGAGGTGACCGAGGTCACCGACTGACCGTCGCCTCCGGTGGGCTGCCGCGCTGGAACGGCGCGGCAGCCCACCGCTGTGCTCGGACCTCGAGCAGGCGCTCCAGTTCAACAAACAGAAACTCATACTTGCCAGAAGTTAAGTCCTGTGTTTCTAATAGTGCAGACAAGAGAGCGGCAGCGAAGCCAGAGGGGTGAGGGTCATGCATTTCAGCGCGAACGAGTCGATCGCCCGTCAGCACATCGCCGAGCTGGAGGCCGAGGCCGAGAAGCGCCGCCTCGTCCGCTCCGGCCGATCCCATCGACGCACACCAAACCCCGCCTCGCCCACCGCCCCGCCACCCGCTGAGGCGGGCGGTGGGGAGCCACCGGCCCGCTGCCATCGCAGCCTCCTCGCGATGGGATAGTGAGTGGGCGTCGCACGGGGAAATGGGGGATCGGGATGTGGCGGGAAGTGGGGTTCGAGGGGGCGTACGCGGGGACGCCGCCGTGGGACATCGGGCGGCCGCAGGGGGCGTTCGTGCGGCTGGCGGAGGCCGGGGCGGTGCGGGGCAGGGTCCTGGACGTGGGCTGCGGGACCGGAGAGCACGCGCTCATGGCCGCGGGGCTCGGGCTGGAGGCGACCGGCGTCGACCTGGCCCCGACGGCGATCGAGATCGCCCGCGGCAAGGCCAGGGACCGGGGCCTGGACGCCAGGTTCCTGATCGCCGACGCGCTCGACCTGGCGGCCCTCGGCGAGCCCTTCGACACCGTGCTCGACTGCGGGCTGTTCCACGTCTTCGACGACCACGACCGCCGGCTGTTCGTCGACAGCCTCGGCGTGGCGGTCGAGCCGGGCGGCCGCTACTTCATGCTCTGCTTCAGCGACCGCCAGCCTGGGGACTGGGGTCCCCGCCGCGTACGCCAGGGCGAGATCCGCTCCAGCTTCGCCGACGGCTGGCGGATCGACTCGATCGAGCCCGCCGTGCTGGAGATCACCATCGACCCCGCCGGCGCCGCCGCCTGGCTGGCCGCCCTCACCCGAACGCCCTGACGCACGCGGGGCTTGCCGGTGATCCCACCTCGCGCGCGTCTTGACAGCCTTGCCTGGCTGGCGGGATCGTGCCGCAAACGATTGCGGGCGGGCCCCCGCGCCGGCGGTGCGGGGTCCAGCCCCCGCGGGGTGTCCGGAGGTGCGGGTGAGCGCGACCAGCCAGAGCGATCAGGTGACCGACGAGCGGGTACGGGCGGCGACCGCGCACTGGGCGCCGAGGTTCATCGCCAACGGCACCGACTACGTCGACTTCCTGGCGACGCTGTCGCGGATCACGAGCTGGGACCAGTGGTGCCGGGAGTGGGGCGTGACCGCCTCCGCCTACGAGGCGATCGCCGAGCGTGCCGAGC
>WNGF01005500.1_pt1 | contig 16152 bp, 16 predicted proteins | sample 5400641 | NCBI WGS metagenome assembly WNGF01 (sample SAMN13153371, study PRJNA577476) | soil metagenome | isolation source: 80 cm soil or saprolite under grassland replicate 2 | place: USA:California | collected 2016-06-15
ATCTCGCCCACTGCGTCGTAGCCGATGTACGGGTTCAGTGCCGCCGCGGCCGAGAGCGTCAGCTCGGCGTAGCGCTCGCACACCTCACGGTTCGCCTCGATCCCGTCCACGCACTTCTCGGCGAGGAGACGTGAGGCGGCCGCAAGCAGCTTGATCGAGTCGAGCAGGTTCCGCGCGAGCAGCGGCACGAAGACGTTCAGCTCGAAGTGGCCCTGCATCCCGCCGACCGTGATCGCCGAGTCGTTGCCGATCACCTGCGCCGCGACCTGTGTCACAACCTCCGGAATGACCGGGTTGACCTTCCCGGGCATGATCGAGCTGCCCTTCTGCATCTCGGGTAGGAAGATCTCCGCCAGGCCCGCGCGCGGGCCCGAGCCCAGGAGCCGGAGGTCGTTGGCGACCTTCGTCAGCGAGACCGCCACCGTCTTCAGCGCGCCCGACCCCTCGACGAGCGCATCCCGAGCCGCCTGCGCCTCGAAGGGGTCCGCTGGAGGAAGGATCGTGAGTCCCGTCTCGTCGGAGAGACGCTGCCGAACGCGGGGCGCGAATTCGGGATGCGCGTTCAAGCCGGTGCCGACCGCAGCTCCGCCGAGGGGAATCCGCCCGAGATGCTCGAGCGTCGAGCCCACGCGCTCGTAACCAAGGCGGACCTGCGCCGCATAGCCCCCGAACTCCTGGCCAAGCGTCATCGGAACCGCGTCCATGAGGTGGGTGCGCCCAGACTTGATGACGTCGTCGAACTCGACGGCCTTCGCCTGCAGCGAATCGGCCAGGCGTTGCAGACCGGGCAAGAGCTCATTCGTGATCTCGTCGAGTGCCGCGAGATGCACGGCGGAGGGAAAGACGTCGTTCGAGGACTGGCACATGTTGACGTCGTCGTTCGGGTGGACGTCCTCGCCCGCGAGCTCCGCCATCACCTCGTTCGCGTTCATGTTCGAGGATGTGCCCGAGCCGGTCTGGAACACGTCGATCGGGAACTGATCGTCGAGCTCGCCGGCCGCGACGCGCTCGCCGGCTTCGGCGATGCGTTGTGCCTTGTCCTCGTCCAGGAGGCCGAGCTCGGCGTTGACCCGTGCGGCTGCCGCTTTGATCCGTCCAAGCCAGTGTGCGACCGAAGCTGGGATCGGCTCGCCGGAGACGGGGAAGTTCGCCGCCGCCTTCCGCGTCTCCGCCCCCCATAGCTCCCGTTCCACTTGGGCCCTCGCCACCCAATCGAGTTTACTGGCGTCATGAGGGCGCGAGACCTCGGCATCGGCATAGGTGAGGGAGCTCCGGGCGCGAAGAACGCGATCAGCGATGTCGAAGGCGTACGTGTCGGCCACAAGACGTTGGTCGAAGGCGATTCCGTTCGCACGGGCGTCACGATCGTCGTCCCGCCGGAGACGCCACTCTTCGCGGGTTGTCACCGCCTGAATGGCAACGGCGAGCTGACGGGGCTCGAATGGATCCGTGAGTCCGGGTTCCTGACGACGCCGATCGGGATCACGAACACGTTCAGCGTCGGGGTCGTGCGCGATGCGATCGCGGCGCGCTCGGCCGACGAGGACGGATGGTCACTCGCCGTGGTGGGGGAGACGTTCGACGGCTTCCTCAACGACATCCGCGCGCAGCGCGTGACATCGGAGCACGTCGACGCGGCCCTCGCCGCCGCCTCGGACACGTTCGAGGAGGGCAGTGTCGGCGGGGGCACGGGCATGGTCTGTCACGGCTTCAAGGGCGGGATCGGAACCGCCTCACGCACCGTGGACAGGTATGTCGTCGGCGTACTCGTGCAGGCGAACTACGGGCGCCGCAGCCGATTCCGGGTCAACGGCGTCCCGGTCGGGAAACTGATCGGCGACCGCATCCCCGAGCCAGCGCGCGGAGGCGACGCGGGGTCGATCATCGGCATCGTGGCGACTGACGCACCGCTACTGCCGCACCAATGCGACCGGCTCGCGCAGCGCGTGGGCCTCGGGGTCGCCCGAATGGGCGGGGCGGGCGAGGCCTCGAGCGGCGATCTTTTCCTGGCGTTCGCAACCGGGAACCGCGGCCTCTGGCCCGACAGCGGGGAAGTGCAGCTGCGCATGGTCTCGGACGGCGAGATCACTCCCCTCTATGACGCCGTGATCGAAGCCACGGAGGAGGCGATCCTCAACACGTTACTCGCGGCGGAGACGATGACGGGCTGGAACGGCAACACCGTCCGCGCGCTCGAGGCGGATCTGCTGCTCGAGACTCTCGCGCTGGCTACGCGAGCCTGAGGCGGCGGCGCTCGAGCGGCCGCTCGCGCATGATCCGCCGTTCACGCTCGGTCAGCGCGCCGGCGGGGGCCCAGCCGACGTACCCACATCTAGGGCACTCGGGATTGACCTGCCGCAACGGTGAACCGTCTGCCTCTCTGGAACTACCGCAACGGAGGCACTCGACGACGAGCCACTCCATAGGCCCATCTTCCCCCGGTCCAGCGCCGTGGCATCCCCCAACCGGGGGAAGGACGCTGGGTCTCGAACTAGGCCGTCTCGGCCGCCACGCGTTCGGCGGCCTCGAGCAACTCGTCCCACGTGAGTAGCTTCACGCGCGGCCGGCCGAGCTTCTCGCCCGCGGCCCGCTCGAGCTCGTCGATCGAGGTCCAGCCCGGGTACAGCACGGCGCGAACGCCTCGCTCCGCGAGCAGCGCCTCGACCGCCTCGGCGCTTACCTCATCCCCGTGAGCGACGCGTCCCTGCTCCACGTCCTCGAGCAGCAACGCCACCGTCTCGGTCGCGTCCTTCTTGTTCGTCCCGATGATTCCCGTCGGCCCGCGCTTGATCCAGCCCGCGCAGTAGACCTGGGGCAAGGGCTCGCCGCCGTCGTCAAGGACGCGACCGCGGTCGTTGCGGATCGTCCCGCGCCGCTCGTCGAACGGTAGATCCGGGAGACCGACGCCGTGATAGCCGACGCTGCGGAAGACGGCGCCGCATTCGATCGTCTCGCGGTCGTCGGTCGGGACTGCCACGAGTCGGCCGTCCTGCTCTTCGAGACGGTTGCGCACGAGCTCGATCTCTTCCACCTTCTCCTCTCCGTAGATTGCGACTGGCGAGCGGAAGAAGAGGAAGCGGACGGTCACCGGCTTCTCGGTCGGTTGCCGTTCGGCGAACTCACGTAGCACCTCCAGGTTGCGACGCGTGTTCGTATCGTGCTCGTCGGCCGAACCGAGCTCCAGCTCTGCGCTATCGACGACGACGTCTGCGCCGGCGAGCTCGCCCATCTCCTTCAGCTCTTGCGTCGTCCACGAGGCCTGGGCCGGCCCGCGGCGACCGACGACGAGAATCTCGTGGATCGTTGACTCCCCGATCGCAGTGATCGCCGGATCGGTCGTGTCCGTCGGCGCGAGTTCCTCGGGCTTCAACGCGAGCATCCGCGCGACATCGAGCGCCACGTTGCCGTTCCCGATCACTACCGCGCGGTCGACGTTCAGGTCGAACGACAGGTCCTGGAAATCGGGATGGCCGTTGTACCAGGCCACGAACTCGGTCGCCGACCACGATCCGGGGAGCTCTTCACCCGGAATCCCGAGGCGGCGATCGGTCTGGGAGCCGACGGCGTAGATGACGGCGTCGTAGAGGCGTTCCAGGTCCGCGTGCGAGAGATCGCGGCCGACCTCGACGTTGCCGAGGAATCTAAAGCCCGGCTTCATGGCGATCCGCTCGAAGGCGCGCGAGACGCTCTTCAGCTTTGGATGGTCGGGAGCGACCCCAAGCCGGACGAGCCCCCAGGGTGTCGGCAGGCGCTCGATCATGTCGACCTCGACGGGAATCTCCGCATCGAGCAGCGCGCTGGCGGCGTAAAAGCCGGCCGGACCGGAACCAACAACGGCAACGCGGAGAGGCTTAGTGCTCATCAACCGATCGTAATCGCGCCTACGTGAAAGGACTCACGCGGCCGGGGACGCCCAGCAGAGCCTCGTAGGAGTGCGTGGGCTCCGCCCGCGCACGTTTACCGCGAAGCGGCGTACCTAATCCGTAGCGAAAGCGCAGCTTTCGCTACGCGCTACAGCCTGAGCCGCAGCCGCCGACAGTTGCCTCGGCGTCGTCTTCCTCGACCTGGAAGGAATGGCCGCAGCCGCAAGAGGAGGTCGCATTCGGGTTGTTGATCGCGAACCCAGCGGCCTCAATCGAGTCGACGTAGTCGATCTCGGCACCCTCGAGATAGGGCGCGCTGAAGGGATCGACGACCACCTGGACGCCGTGCATCTCGAACTCGTGGTCGCCTTCGACTGCGCCGCGGTCGAAGCCGAGCCCGTACTGAAAGCCCGAGCAGCCGCCGCCCTGAATGGCGACGCGAAGGACGCTCACGTCCTCCTCCTCAGCCATCAGCTGACTGATCTTCGCCGCCGCCGTCTCGGTGACGGTCATCAACGGCATCACGCGTTCCTGGATCGCCATTCTGCGACGCATCGTAGCAACGTGCCCGGCTCCTCCGAATCCCCCGAAGTGAGGTGACTTTGTAACAGTCGGCTCAGGCACGGTTGAGCGGTTTTCGCCATGCTTCGTGGCGGGAGATCGAACCTGTTAGGTTCCGTCCGCTCCAAGGGAGGGACGCGTGCTCGACAACTGGCTGCCGTTCCTGATCTACGCGGTCTTCGCGCTGGCGATTCCAGCATCGATGATGTTCCTCTCCTTCGCCTTCGCGACGCGTCCACACCGTCGCATCCGCGCTCGAACGATCCCCTTCGAGTCGGGCGTCTCGCTTGGACCCCCGCAGACGCAGCGCTTCACGATCAGCTTTTACCTGACGGCAATGCTCTTCATCGTCTTCGACATCGAGATCGTGTTCCTGTATCCGCTGGCCGTCATCCTCCACCAGCTCGCGTGGTTCGGCTTCCTCGAGTTCCTCTTCTTCATTGCGATCCTCGTGGTTGCGTACGTGTATGTCTGGCGGAAAGGAGCGCTCGAGTGGCAATAGAGAAGGGACGGCTGCGCGACTACGGGTTGCAGTCCGAGCGCCTGCTGTGGCCGACGAAAGGCCCCGGCGTGTTCGAGCGGGAGGTCGAGGCCATGGAGCACTCGGTCGGCCTGACAACGCTGGAGAAGGCCGTCGCCTGGGCTCAGACCAAGTCGATGTGGCCCGACACGTTCGGGCTCGCCTGCTGCGCGATCGAGATGATGTCGATCGTCTCGTCGCGCTACGACATCGCGCGGTTCGGGATGGAGGCGTTCCGCTCCTCGCCGCGACAGGCCGACTTGCTGATCGTCTCCGGGCGCGTCGTACACAAGATGGCCGCGCCGCTCCGCCAGGTCTACGACCAGATGCTCGAGCCGAAGTGGGTGATCGCGATGGGCGCCTGCGCGAGCTCAGGCGGGATGTTCAACAACTACACGACGCTTCAGGGCGTGGACAAGATCGTGGCGGTCGACGTGCACGTCCCGGGTTGCCCGCCGCGGCCCGAGGCGCTGATGGAGGGAATCGTCCGGCTCCATGAGAAGGTCATGGCCGGCGTTCCACCTGCGTACGAGCTGCGCGGGGTCGCAAGCTGAATTACAAGCGCGTTCCCGGGCTCGTCGAGATTCGCGAGGCTCACGGCGAGACGACGCTCGTCGTGGACCCGACGCGTCTCGCCGAGGCCGCGCTCCACCTCCGCGACGAGCTTGGTTTCGGCTTCCTCTCCGACGTCGCCGCGACCGACTACCTTGGCTGGGGCGGCAAAGGTGTCTCCGGCTACATCGGCTCGCCCGGCGGCCGCGACCTGAACCGGCCCTCGACCCAGGGCTTCCAGCGGCTGCCTCAGCGGAAGCCGCGCCGCTTCTCCGTGAGCTACCACCTCCTGGCGCTGCAGGAAGGCGCGCCGCGCGTGAGGCTCCAGGTCTGGGTCGACGACGGGGAGCCGGTGCCGAGCGTCGTCTCCGTCTGGCCGACCGCGGACTGGCACGAGCGCGAGGCGTGGGACCTGATGGGTATCCGTTTCGAGGGTCACCCGAACCCCGGTCGCATCCTGATGGAGGACGACTGGGAAGGTCACCCGTTGCGCAGGGACTATCCGATCGGCGGCGAGCCGGTGCGCTTCTCCGGGGAGGAATAGGTGGCACTGGCTCCCGAGCGTCCGCTGATCTACGAGGGCACTCGGATCCCTTCGCCAATCCCCAGCGTCCTCCAGGTGCCGGACGACCTCGGCATGTCGGAGGACGTGCTCACCGTCAACTTCGGTCCGAACCACCCATCGACCCACGGCGTCCTGCGGCTCGTCGTCGACCTGCATGGCGAGGAGGTCGTCGGCCTCGCCGCGGTGGTCGGCTACCTCCACACGGGCTTTGAGAAGAGCATGGAGCAGAAGACGTGGTGGAAGGCGATCACGTATCCGGAGCGGATCGATTACGTCTCGTTTCAGTACAACGAGCTCGTCTTCGTCCTCGCGATCGAGCAACTGCTCGCGATCGAGGTGCCGCCGCGCGCGACGTGGATGCGGATGCTGCTGTGCGAGTTGACGCGGATTCAGTCGCACCTCGTGTGGCTCGCGACCGCGGCGCTCGAGCTGGGCGCGATCTCGATGTTCTGGTACTGCTTCCGCGAGCGCGACCGGATCCTCGACCTATTCGAGCTCGTCGGTGGGACGCGCATGCACACGCGCTACTTCCAGGCCGGCGGGCTGGCCGAGGACGTCCCGCCCGGCTTCTTCGACGAATGCGCGAAGTTCGTCGAGGTGATGCCGAAGGCGATCGACGACTACGAGCAGCTGATCGATCGAAGTCAGATCTGGCTCGAGCGGACGCAGGGGCTCGGGCTGCTCTCGGCGGCAGACGCAATCGCACTCGGCCAGTCGGGCCCGGTGCTGCGCGCATCCGGCGTCGATTGGGATCTGCGCCGCGCGCAACCGTATCTGGCATACGACCAAGTCGATTTCCGAGTGCCCGTCTACCAGGAAGGGGACGTCTACGCGCGCTATCGCGTCCGCATGGAGGAGATGCGCGAATCGGTCCGGATCGTCGAGCAGGCGCTGCGGCGCATGCCGGGCGGCCCCTGGATCGCGGACGACCGCAAGGTCGTGCTGCCGCCGCGCGAGGAGCTCCACACGTCGATGGAGTCCCTCATCCACCACTTCAAGATCGTGACTGAGGGTTACCGGGTACCCGAGGGGGAGATCTACGTCACCGTCGAGTCGCCGCGCGGCGAGCTCGGCTGCTACGTCGTCTCGGACGGTGGACCGAAGCCCTGGCGCGTGAAGTTCCGCGCACCCTCGTTCGTCGCGCTCGAGGCGACGGCGACCTGCATGCGGAACGCGCTCGTTGCCGATCTGATCGCGATCGTCGGCTCCCTGGACACCGTGATGGGCGAGGTGGATCGGTGAAAAGCACCTTCTACGAGGAGGTCCAGGAGCTCAAGGGCCGCTACCCGGACTGGCGGTCGGCGACTCTTCCGGCGCTTCAGCTCGCGCAAGAGAAACACGGCTGGCTGTCGCCGGACGCGCTGCGCGAGTGCGCGGCGGCCCTGGGGACAACTCCGGCGTTCTGCGAATCGGTCGCGTCCTTCTACGACATGTTCCACCTGGCGCCTGTCGGCCGGCATCTCGTCGAGGTATGCACGAACGTGTCCTGCGCGCTCGTGGGGGCGCAGCAGGTGCTCGAGGCCTTCGAGCGCGAGCTCGGTGTCTCGTCCGGTGAGACCAGCGAGGACGGCTCGGTGACGTTGCGCCCGATCGAATGCCTGGGCGGCTGCGGTTGGGCGACGATCGTTGCGGTCGACCATCAGTACCGCACGCACGTACAGCCGGAGAACGTCCCCGCGATCGTCCAGGAGCTTCGCAGTGGCGGCTGACAGTCGGACGCTCGTGATGGCAGGCGCTGATGAGCGCGACCTCACCAAGCTCGCCGAGTACGAGGCGGTCGGCGGCTATACCGCGCTCGCGAAGGCGCGGGCGATGGCGCCGCAGGCGGTGATCGACGAGGTCTCTGCGTCCGAGCTGCGCGGCCGAGGCGGCGCCTTCTTCCCAACCGGCCGGAAGTGGAGCTTCGTCCCGAAACCCGACCAGAACCCGAATCCCCATTACCTGGTCGTCAACGCGGACGAGTCCGAGCCCGGCAGCTTCAAGGACAACGAGATCATGGCGCGGGTCCCGCACCGCTTCATCGAGGGCTGCCTGATCACGGCCCATGCGGTCGAGTCCGAGCATGTCTTCGTCTACATCCGCGGCGAGTACACCGGGCCGTACGAGATTCTCGTCGGAGCGCTCGAGGAGCTGCAGAGCCGGCCCGATCTCCGCGGCGACGTGACGATCGTCCTCCACCGTGGCGCCGGCGCCTACATCTGCGGCGAGGAGACAGCGCTGCTCGAGTCGCTCGAGGGGAAACGGGGGCAGCCGCGAACAAAGCCGCCCTTCCCGGCCGTCGCGGGCTTGTACGCGTCCCCGACCGTCGTAAACAACGTCGAGACGCTCGCGACCGTGCCCCCGATCATCGAGCTGGGCAGCGCCGAGTACGCAAAGCTCGGCGTCCCGGATTCCCGCGGCACGCGTGTCGTGTCGATCTCGGGGCACGTCGAGCGGCCGGGCAACTACGAGATCGAGAACGGGATGAGCATGCGCGAGCTGATCTACGGCCTTGGCGGCGGCATCACCGGCGAGCTCGATCTCAAGGCCGTGATTCCCGGTGGCTCGTCCACCGTGATCCTGCGTTGGGACGAGATCGACGTGGGTTACGACTTCAACTCACTGCTGGCAGTGAATACTGCGGTGGGCTCGGCCGGCGTCGTGGTGCTCGACGAACGCTGCTGCATGGTGCAGCTCGGAATTCGGATCTCCGAGTTCTACGAGCACGAGTCGTGCGGCAAGTGCACGCCCTGCCGTGAAGGAACGCGGTGGATGACGCAGATCCTGCGACGGCTCGAGGCCGGCGACGCGGAGCAGCGAGAGCTCGACCTCCTCCTGGACGTCTGCGACCGCATCAACGGCAAGTGCCTGTGCCCCCTGGGTGAAACCGCGGCGATCGCAGTCGCGAGCTACGTCGACAAGTTCCGCTCGGAGTTCCAGGCGCACATCGACGAAGCCGGCTGTCCCTTCGGCGATTCGTCTCCGTTGCAGAACGTTCTCGCGCCGGTCGCGATCCACACGCACTTCCCAACCGCGCCGGTGCCTGCATGAGCAGCCGTGTCCAAGTTCGTGGCTCTGAGCCACTTGCTCAACGCAGCTGCGCGTCCAAGCCAAGTGCACCGTGGTGCAACCACGTTTGTGGCTCTGAGCCACAAGGTCGTCCCGGATGAGTGCGCCCGAGACGGTCAGGCTGAAGGTCGACGGCGTCGCCATCGAGGTGCCCAAGGGCACAGGGCTCGTCGAGGCCGCGCAGGCGGCGGGGATCGAGATCCCCGTCTTCTGCTACGAGCCGCGGCTCGGCGCCCCCGTCGGCGCGTGCCGGATGTGCCTCTGCATGGTCGAACCGGGGCCCCCCAAGCCGCAGGCAGCCTGCACGCTCACCGCCCAGGACGGGATGATCGTCAGGACCGCGCTGACTTCGGACCTGGCAGCCGAGGCGCAGAACGCGACGCTCGAGTTCATCCTCGTCAATCACCCGCTCGACTGTCCGGTCTGCGACAAGGGCGGCGAGTGCCCGCTGCAGGACCTGACATTCCGCTACGGCCCAGGCAACACGCGGATGACCTTCCCGAAGCGCACCTTCGACAAGCCGATCCCGATCTCGCCGCTGATCGCGCTCGACCGCGAGCGCTGCATTCTTTGCTACCGCTGCACGCGCTTCAGCGAAGGAGTCGCCGAAGACGGCCAGCTGATCGCGCGCAACCGCGGCTCGCAGTCGCAGATCGCGACCTTCGAAGACGAGCCATATCGCGCACCCTTCAGCGGGAACGTGATCGAGCTCTGCCCCGTCGGCGCGCTGACGTCGACGACCTATCGGTTCGAGGCGCGCCCGTGGGAGATCCAGGACGTTCCGACCGTCTGTGGCATGTGCCCCGTGGGCTGCAACATCAACGCGACGACACGCGAGGGGAAGGTCAAGCGGATCCTCTCCCGGAACCACTTCGAGGTCGACCAGGGCTGGCTCTGCGACAAGGGACGCTTCGCGTATGCGCATCTGAATGCGGACGACCGCCTCCGTGATCCACTCTTCCGGATCCGCCGGCGCGGATTCGAGGAAATCTCCTGGGAGCGAGCGATCGACGAGGCCGAGCGCCTCCTCCGCGAAGCGGAGGGCCAGATCGTCACTGCGCTCTCGGGCTCCGAGACGGTCGAACAGGCGTATGCGCTCGCAAAGCTCCTGCGGCAGGGACTCGGTGCGCACGCCGCCGTCTTGCCGGAAGAGATCTCCGAGGCGCTGGACGGCCTACGGCTTCCGCTCTCTGCTCTGTGCGACGCAGACGTGATCGCAGTCCTGGGCGACGCGCCTGTCGTCGAGCGCGCGCCGATCGTGGACCTCTGGCTCAGAGAGGCGCGTCGCAAGGGCGCGGAAGTCATTTACAAGCTCGACGAGGACAAACTCCGCGCTGCAGAGCACGCGATCTTGATCTGGTGCGGACCACACGGCGGCGGAGGCGCGCGCGTTGGGGCGCTCGCACAGCGGTTCGGCGCGGCCGGCGCCTTCTACCTCCCCGAGACGGCAAACGGCCGCGGTGTCGCCGACGCGTGGGCTGCGGCCTCGGATCAGGAGCCCACGGACCCTGAGCCGATCGGCCTGCTGATCGTCTCCGGTGACGAGGCCGCCGCGAACCCGGTCGTGCGCGCACTCGCAGAGCAGGCGGAGCGTGTCCTGGTCAGCTCGATGTTCCACGGCCTCGCTGCAGGCTGGGCCGACCTCGTGCTCCCGGGGACGAGCTACCTCGAGCGTGACGGCACGTACGTCAACCTCGAGGGACGGCTCCAGCGCCTGCGCCGTACCGTCATCCCGCCCGCGCCAGACGAGCTCGCCTGGATCTCGAAGCTCGCCGAGCGCTTCGGGGTCGAGGTCTCGCCTTACCCGTCGGCGGTCTTCGCCGAGGTTTCGGAGATCGCGTTCGGCGGCCTGCCGTTCGGCGAGATCGGAGAACGTGCGGCTCTGCCGCCCGCGACGGCTTCGCTACCGGCCGTCGAGACCACACCCGAACCGGAGCGTCCGGAGGGTGGGCTCGGGCTCGTGCGCTACCGACCACTCTTCTCGGGTCCGGCGGTCGAACGCATCCCGGAGCTGCAGTTTCAGCGGCCAGGCGCCGATGTCGAGCTTTCGGAGCAGGACGCGCGCGCGCGAGGGATCAGGAACGGCGACGACGTGGCCGTCCGCTCGAACGGAACGTCGGTGACGCTCCGGGCGCGCGTGACTCGCGAGCTACGCAACGGTGTCGTCCGAATCGCCGACCAAAACGCGGGAGAGCTCGTGGCACCGGTGGAGATCTCGAAGTGACCGAGCCCTGGTGGATCTCGCTGATCAAGTCGGCCGTGATCGTCAACCTGATCATGGTCGCGTTCGCGTATACGACGTGGCTCGAGCGCAAGCTCCTCGGACGGATGCAGAACCGATACGGCCCGAATCGCGCCGGGCCCTACGGCTTGCTCCAGCCGTTCGCGGACCTGATCAAGCTCGTGCGGAAGGAGAGCTTCTTCCCGGTCGCATCCCACGACGTGCTCTACATCGGAGCGCCCATCGTCTCGATGTTCACCGCACTCGCGGCCTTCGCCGTGATCCCTTTCGGCGAGGGCTGGAACATCTGGCGCTACCACGTCAACGGCGAGGTCACGAATGTTCCGATCGCACTTATCCTGATCTTCGCGCTCGGCTCGATCGGGATTTACGGCGCAATCGTCGGCGGCTGGGCCTCCGAGTCGAAGTTCTCGCTGCTCGGGTCGATGCGGACGTGCGCGCAGCTCGTCTCCTACGAGGTTTCCCTGGCTCTCTCCGTGCTCGGCGTCGTGCTCATGGGCCAATCGCTGAGCCTCGTTGACATCGTCGCGAAGCAGGGCGCGACGATCTGGTTCGTCATCCCCCAGCTTGTTGGTCTGCTCGTCTTCTTCTTCGCGATGATCGCGGAGACGAGCCGACCGCCCTTTGATCTTCCGGAGGCGGATACCGAGCTCGTCGCGGGCTTCCATACGGAGTACGGCGGGATGCGCTGGGGGCTCTTCCAGACGGCCGAGTACATCAACCTGATCACCCTGTCTGGGCTCGCCGTGACGCTCTTTTTCGGCGGCTGGCACTTCCCGGTGCTCGGCTTCCTCGGACCGCTCTGGTTCGTGCTCAAGGTGTTCCTGTTCGTAGCGGTCTTCATCTGGATCCGCGCGTCGGTGCCGCGTCTGCGCTACGACCAGCTGATGCGTTTCGGCTGGAAAGTGCTCCTCCCGGTCGCGACGGTCAACGCCGTCATCACCGCCCTCCTCGTGGTCTGGATCGACTGATGCCGCAACCGCTCGACAGCGTCAAGGGCTTCGCCGTGACGTTCCGGCAAATGTTCAAGAAGCCGATCACACAGCAGTACCCGGAGTACAAGCGGCCGGTGTATCCACGCTTCCGCGGCCGTCACCGACTGCACGTCCACGAGAACGGCCTGGAGAAGTGCGTCGGCTGCTCGTTGTGCGCGGCCGCTTGCCCGGCCGACTGCATCCGGGTCGTCGCGGCCGAGAACACGCCCGACAATCGCGTCTCCGCCGGCGAGCGGTACGCCCGCATCTACGAGATCAACATGAGCCGCTGCATCTTCTGCGGCTACTGCGAGCTCGCGTGTCCGTTCGACGCGATCACCCTCGGCAACGAATACGAGATCTCGGAGTACTCCCGCGACGACCTCATCTACACGAAGGACATGCTCCTCGCGGAGCCCGTGAAGAAGGTGCCCGTCGCCGACCGCGACCTCTACGACACGCCGATCCCGTACTACGAGGAGCACTCGTGATCGCCTCGGTGGGCAACGTCCTCGTCTGGGCTGTCTGGGTCGGCGCCGCCTTCGCGTGTCTCGGCTCGGGCGTCGCCGTCGTGTCCTTCTCGAACGCGTTCTACTCTGCGCTCGCGCTGATCGGGAACCTCGGCTCGCTCGCAGTGCTCTACCTGCTGCTGTCCGCGGAGTTCGTCGCTGCCGCGCAGGTCCTCGTCTACGCAGGCGCGGTGATGGTGATGTTCCTGTTCGTCATCGCGTACATCGGCCCGCGCACCGAGTCTCCCTGGGCGGGAGGCCCCGGCTGGCAGGCAGTCGGCGCCGTCCTCGCGGGCGCGGCGCTGCTCGTCGAGATCATCGTCGTGATCGGGCTCAAGGCCGGCGACCGGCTTGCGAAGTCGGAGGACATCCGCCAGGCGTTCGGCGGACCCGCCGACATCGGGCGCCTTTTCCTCACCGACCACCTGCTCGCCTTCGAGATCACGTCGATCGTCCTGCTTGTGGCCGCTATCGGCGGCGTCATCCTCGGCGCGCACTCGCGTCGCGCGAGCGAGGAGGTGCCGCCGCTGTGATGGGCCCCGGGATCGCCTGGTACCTGAGCGTCGCTGGCTTCCTCTTTGCCACCGGCTCGCTCGGCGTTTTGCTGCGCAGGAATCCGCTGATCGTCCTGCTGTCGCTCGAGATCATGCTGAACGGCGCCAACCTCGCCCTGATCGGCTTCTCCCGCCACTACGCGCAGGGTGACGGACAGATCTTCGCGCTCGCCGTGATGGCGGTGGCTGCATCCGAGGTGGTCGTGGGACTCGGCCTGATCGTCGCGCTCAACCGCAAGCGTGTCGTCCTCGACGTCGACCGGCTCAACACCTTCCGCGGTTGACGTACGGCGCCTGGATCTGCCTGCTCTCGCCGCTTGCGGCCGCCGGCCTGATCACCCTCGCCGGCGAACGGATCTCGCGCCGCGGCGCGGCGTACGTCGCGACTCTCTCTTGCTTCGTCGCCTTCGGAGGCGCGCTGACGACGTTCATCGCCTTGCTCGGCCGCGACGGCGGAGATCGCGAGGTCGTCTCGACCGCGTGGACCTGGCTCTCAGGCGGCTCGTACCGCTCAGGCCTCGAGGTGATGATCGACCCACTCTCGGTCTTCATGATGCTGATCGTCTCCGGCGTCGGCGCGTTGATCGTCGCGTACTCGATCGGCTACATGGACGGCGACGACGAGGAGCGGCGCTACTTCGCGTACATGTCGCTATTCGTCTTCTCGATGCTGCTGCTCGTGCAGGGCGGCAACCTGCTGCTCCTGTTGGCGGGTTGGGGCATGGTCGGTCTTTCCTCCTACCTGCTGATCGGCTTCTGGCACGAGCGGCCGAGCGCGATCGCTGCGGCTAAGAAGGCGTTCGTGATGAACGCGATCGGAGACGCGACGATGGCGCTCGCGTTCTTCCTGCTGATCAAGGAGGGCAACTCACTCGAATTCGGAATCCTCGGCGGGGAGTACAGCTCGACGACTGCGAACCTGATTGCGCTGGGACTGCTCGGCGGCGCCGTCGCGAAGTCGGCGCAGCTGCCGCTTCAGACGTGGCTGCCGGACGCGATGGAGGGCCCGACTCCGGTCAGCGCCCTGATTCACGCCGCCACGATGGTGACCGCCGGCGTCTACCTGATCGTGCGCACGCACGCGATCTTCGAGCAGGCCCCGACGATCGCGGACCTCGCCGCCGGCCTCGGCGCGGGGACACTTCTTCTCGCCGGCCTGATCGCCCTCGTCCAGGTCGACATCAAGCGCGTGATCGCGTACTCGACCATGTCCCAGGTCGGCTACATGTTTCTCGGGGTGGGCCTCGGGTCGTACGCGAACGGGATGTTCCACCTGATGACGCACGCCTTCTTCAAGGCCCTGCTTTTCATGGCCGCGGGGATCGTTATCCACGCCCTCGTTGCCGAGCAGGACATGCGCAAGATGGGCGGCCTGCGTGTGCTGATGCCGCGGACGTACTGGGCGTTCTTCATCGGCGCGCTCGCGCTCGTCGGGATCCCGCCGTTTGCCGGCTTCTTCTCGAAGGACTCGATCCTCGCGGCGGCGATGGATCACGGAACGTACGGCTACGTCCTTTGGGTCGTCGGCCTCGCGGGCACGTTTCTCACCGGGCTCTACACGTTCCGGATGCTTTTCCTCGTCTTCTGGGGCGAACCGAGCGCCTTCGTGCGGGAGCACTTCCACGCGCTCAAGCGCGACGTGCCAGGCGTGTCGATGGCAGCGACCGTCGGCGTGCTGACCGTCCTGTCCGTGATCGGCGGCTGGCTGCAGTTCGCGCCGCTCTGGCACCCCGTCGAGACCTGGCTCGAGACGGTCGCGGAACCGGTCGTGAGCCCGACGAATTGGCAGGAAATCGTCTCGACCGTGCTCGCCGTCCTGCTCGGCGGCGCCGGGATCGGGCTGGCTTGGCTGATGTACGGCGCCCGCCGCGTGACCGTGCCGCGCTTCGCCTTCGCGCAGCGGACGCTCGAGCACAAGTTCTACTTCGACGAGCTCTACGACGCGCTCTTCTATACGCCGTCGGTGTGGATCGCGCAGGCGTTCCGCCGCGGCATCGAGGAGCCGTTGATCGCCGAGACCGGGCGCGACCTCGGCGACGATACGCGCGAGCTCGGCGGACTGGTCGCGCGCGCGCAGACCGGGCTTCTCCGCACGTACGCACTCGCGATCGCCTCCAGCGTCGCGGTCCTGGCCATCGTCTTCGTGGCAGTGAAATGACCACGCTGCTGATCGTTCTGCCGATCGCGGCCGCGCTGGTGGTCTGGCTCCTCCCGCTGAACCAGATCTCCGCAGGCTCGCTCGCGCTACTGGCCGCGCTCGTCGAGATCGGGATCTGGATCCAGATGCTCGTCCGCTTCGACTTCGACGGCAGCGGTCCGCAGTTCTCGGACCGGTGGAGCTGGTTCAGCGACCTCGGCGTCTCGTACCACGTCGGGGTCTACGCCTTCTCGGTCTGGCTGATCGGCCTCACGGCGGTCGTCATGGCAGCGGCAATCGCGTACGCGTTCTGGACCGGGCGCGAGCGCGCACGCGCATACATGGGGCTGATGCTGTTCCTCACCGGTGCGATCGTCGGCGTGTTCGCGGCGCAGGATCTGCTCCTCTTCTACGCGTTCTTCGAGGCGATGCTGATCCCGCTCTACGTGCTCGTCGGGGTGTGGGGCGGGCCCGGGCGAATGGGTGCGACGCTCAAGTTCGTGATCTACACGATGGCGGGCTCGCTCCTGATGCTCGCCGCGGTGATCGTCTACGGACTGTCCGAGAACACCTTCGACCTCGTCGAGATCGGCACGAGCTCGAGCAACTGGATCTTCCTCGGCTTCG
>WNGF01014242.1_pt1 | contig 16152 bp, 14 predicted proteins | sample 5400641 | NCBI WGS metagenome assembly WNGF01 (sample SAMN13153371, study PRJNA577476) | soil metagenome | isolation source: 80 cm soil or saprolite under grassland replicate 2 | place: USA:California | collected 2016-06-15
CGCGGCGCGTCCCTTCGTCCCTCCCAGCCTGTTCCAGCGCTGCGTCGAGATCGCAAGGGCCGGCGGGTCGGCCGTCGCGGGACTACCGCTGGCCGACACGGTGCGCCGTGCCAACGAGGCGGGCGCGGCGCGAGAGGAGATCGAGCGGGACGGGCTCTGGGCGGCGCAGACGCCGCAGGTCTTCCGCCGCGACCTCCTGGAGAAGGCGCGGGCCGCGGCGGGCGACCGGGCGTTCAGCGACGATGCCGCGGCGGTTGTCGCCGCGGGCCTCGCCGTGAAAATGGTCCCCGGCGAGCGTCGCAACCTCAAGATCACCACGTTCGAGGACCTCGGGTACGCGCGAGAGCTTGTCGCCAAAGGGCTGGTGGGGCTCGCGGCGTGGCAGGTCACCAGGTGACGGGCCCGCGGGCCGGCATCGGCTACGATATCCATCGTCTCGCGGCGGATCGCCGCCTCGTTCTCGGCGGTGTTGCGATCGAGCACCCGACCGGACTCGTTGGTCACTCCGATGGCGACGTCCTACTTCACGCGCTCATGGACGCGCTCCTCGGCGCAGCGAATCTCGGGGACCTCGGACGCCACTTCCCGAGCGACGACCCGGCCTATGCCGGCGCCAGCAGTCTTGGACTGTTGACGCGGGTGGGCGCGCTGATCCGCGAGGCTGGCCACGCAGTGGCGTCGCTGGACGCGACGGTCATCGCACAGGCGCCGCGCCTCGCGCCGCACATCGGCGCGATGCGGGACGCCATCGCGAGCGCTCTCGGTATCGAGAGCGGACGTGTCAGCGTCAAGGCGACGACGAACGACGGCTTGGGGGTCGTCGGCTCCGGCGAGGCCATCGCCGCCCTCGCGATCGCGCTCCTCGACTGAGTCGAATAAAAGGAGAGAGCCATCACGGTCATGGCCCCGCCGGGCGTCCGGCTTTTCAACAGCGCGAGCCGTCAGGTCGAGCCTTTCGTTCCGCTCGTTCCGGGTCAGGCTGGGATCTACGACTGCGGCCCGACCGTGTACGACTGGCAGACGATCGGGAACCTCTATCGCTACATCGTGTCGGACGTCCAGCGCCGCACGCTCGAGTACCTGGGCTACCGCGTGAAGCAGGTCATGAACATCACCGACGTCGGCCACATCGCCGGCGATGTGGATGAGGGCGAGGACCGGATGATGATCGCCGCGAAGCGCGAGGGCCGCGACCCGGAGTCGCTGGCGCGCAAGTATACGGAGCAATTTCTCATCGATCGCCAGAAGCTCAACATCCTTCCGCCGCACATCATGCCGAAGGCGACCGATCACATCCCGGAGATGATCCAGCTCATCCAGCGCCTCATTGACAAGGGCAACGCATATGTCGCGGTCGACGGCGTGTACTTCGACACGACGACGTTCCATGGGTACGGGACGCGTCTCAACGCCGAGCCACCGCAGGACCGTGAGGCGGGGAAGCGCGTCGAAGTGAACCCGAATAAGCGTCATCCGTCGGACTTCGCCTTATGGCGAGCGAAGAAGCCGGGCGACCTGCAGTTCTGGGACTCGCCCTGGGGTGTTGGCAATCCCGGCTGGCACATCGAGTGCTCCGCGATGTCGATGAAGTACCTCGGCGAGACGTTCGACATCCACTCGGGCGGCGAAGACCATCTCTTCCCGCACCACGAGTGCGAGATCGCGCAGTCGGAAGCGGCCACCGGCAAACCCTTCGCGAGGTACTGGACGCACGTTCGCTTCCTCAAGGTCGACGGCGGCGCGATGCACAAGTCGATCGGCAACGTCTTCCTGTTGAGTGACCTCGAGTCGTGGGGTTTCGAGCCGCTCGCGTTCCGGATGCTCGTACTCAACAACAAGTACCGGCAGCCGATCGACTTCACTCGCGAGGGGCTGAAGGCGGCACAGAGCCGGCTCGACCGGTGGCGCGGCGTCATCAGAGATGCGTGGCAGGCGACCGGCGGCACGCCGATCGATGTGTCGCCGGAGGATCCACGGCGAACGGCGTTCGTCGGAGCGTTGACGGATGACCTGAACACGCCTGCGGCGCTCGCGCAGGCCGAAGCCGTCCTTGACCTCGCCGCGACCGGCGACGTCGCGACGAAGCGCCACGCGCTCGAGACGCTGTTCGACATGGACCAGGTGCTCGCGCTGTCGCTGCGCGAGCGCGCGAGCGACGCCGACCTTTCCGCCGAAGAGCGAGCCGCACTCGCGGAACGGGACGAGGCGCGCAAGAACGGTGACTACAAGCGCTCGGACGAGCTTCGCGCGGAGCTCGAGCGCCGGTACGGGATCCGCGTGAAGGACACCAAGGACGGCACGCGCTGGGAGCGCGTCCGCAAGGGAGCATGACCATGGAAGACGACTACCGGGGGGCTCCGCCCCCCGAGAACCCCCCGCCGGACGCGCGGACACCCGACGACGGACCGGCCGACAACGGCCCGTCCGATGCTGGGCCATCCGACGCCGCACCGGACCAGCGGCCGATGGCGGCAGGGTCGGGACCAGCGAGTGCTGACGAGCTCGCGCGTCGCCGCCGCCGCGGACGGCGCGGGCGCGGTGGTGGACAGCGCTTCGGCGCACCGCAGCGCGGACCGATGCCGCCGCGACCGTTCGCGTCGCGTGGGCCGATGCCACCGCGGCCCATCGCACCACGCGATGACGAAGAGAACTCGCAGGCCCGCGAGCTCGCGAATTACGAGCGGCGCCAGCAGGCGCAGCGTCAGCGCACGCAGGGCGGCTGGCGCGGTGGCAACCGCGGCTGGGTGCCGGGTGTCGGCTCCGGCAGCAGCGGTGGCGGCGGGAACTTCTTTGCCGGCGGTGCACGCGGTCCGCGCCGCGCTCCCGTTGGGCAGGCGCAGTACACGGAGACGATCCGTCGCGCGACGGCGGGTCCGCGCACCTCCGCGGCGCCATCGCACGATGCCGGCGAGCCGATCGCCGGACCGCACGCGGTCCTCGAGGCGATCCGCGCCGGTCGCGTCATCAAGCGTCTCATGATCTCCAACGAGCGAGGTACACGTACCGGCCCGGTGAACGAGCTCCTCACCGAAGCGCAGGAGCGCCGCATCTTCGTCCGCTATGTCGACAAGCTCGAGGTGCAGAGGCTCTCGCCGATCGAGAACCATCAGGGTGTCGTCGCGATCGTCGAAGGCAAGGCGGGCGTCGATCTCGACGAGCTGCTGCTCCATCTGGATGCGGTGTCGGAACCGGCACTCGTCCTCGTGGTCGACTCGCTGCAGGATCCGCAGAACTTCGGCGTCCTGCTGCGTTCCGCGGAGGGCGCCGGCGTGGCTGGCGTCGTCATCCCACGGCACCGTGCCGTCGGCCTCACGCCGGCGGTCGCGAAGACGAGCGCCGGTGCGAGCGAGCACCTGATGATCGCCGACGTCGCGAATCTGCGGCAGGCGATCGACGCGCTGAAAGAAAAGGGTGTGTGGGTCATCGGCGCGGATGAGAGCGGCGACATGCTGTACGACGAGGTCGATTACCGCGGACCCAGCGCAATCGTCATCGGCGGCGAGGGCGAGGGCATACGCCGTCTCGTGCTCGAAGGATGCGATCAGGTCGTCCGCATACCTATGGAGGGCCACGTCGCGTCCCTCAACGCGGCGGCCGCCGGCACCGTGATCCTCTACGAAGCCCTGCGACAGCGTCGCCGCGACGCGGCACCGCCAGACACGCGCACCGCACGACCGGCCGCGCCACTGCAGATCCCCGAAGACGCCGCGGACGACGCCGAATTCGCCGAGGGCGACGAGGACGTCGTGCTCGAGGCCGAGGCGCCGAGCGACCGTGACACGCAGAGCGAAGCCGATGCCACCAGCGCGCCTCTGGAGACCAACAACGTCACGGAAGTGGAGCCCGACGAGTCGGCGCAGGCAGCCACGACGAACGAAAAGCCCGCGGCCAAGAAGCGGGCAGCGCGCCCGCGCGCGACGAAGAAGAAGGCGGACGAGTAGGGCCGAACGACCTCGTCGCCGATGAGCGGCGGAGCGCTCGCCGCGTGCGCGCGCCTCGTCGAACGCCCGCGGGTCCAGCTTGAATGAACGAGTTGAGCACCGGTCCCGCGTCGTGATAGGTGGCGATCCGGTCGAGGTACATGTGCACGAGCTGCTCCGAGGTGACGAGACGGGAGCGCAGCGCGAGTTGGAGCTCCACGACCGTCGCCTTGACGAGTTGGAGCGCTCCGGACCCCTACTTGGAGCCTCGGCGACCGCGGCGCCCGCACGAGTACGGAGGACGCGATCACGACGAGGCTGGTGAGGAGGGCAACTCGTTCATGGGTCCTTCCTTCTATGTCGCAGGCGGCGGTGAAATCACTTGGCGACGCCGTAGACGAGTCAAAAATCGACAGCTACTCGACGCTCTCTTGATAGGTCGTCATGCACGCGCACGTGCGCGGTGCTTCGCATAGCGAGATGTCTTGATTGGAACGGCATCCGCTCGCGAAATCGATGCGTACCACCATGCGTCAGGAGGTGCCCGAATGACTCGACGCATGCCATCGCGCTTCGTGACCGCCACGCTGGCGATCGCGTTGACTCTGGTGCCGCAGCCGCAGATCGCATCTGCCGCAACGCCGACGATGCTTCATCCGCTGCTCGCTGTGCGACCGATCGTGACTGGCCTTGTGACGCCGACCAGCATGGCGTTCCTCGGATCGGACGATCTACTCGTCCTCGAGAAGATCACTGGCAAGGTGAAGCGAGTCACGAGCGGCGCGGTAGCTGGCACGGTGCTCGATCTGGCGGTGAACTCCTTCTCGGAGCGCGGACTCCTCGGGATCGCGCTGCACCCACGCTTCCCCGCGGTGCCCTTCGTGTACCTGTACTGGACCGAGAGCTTGACCGGTGCTGACACGAACGTGCCCAGTGAAGTCCCGCTGCTCGGCAACCGCGTCGATCGTTTCCTGTGGAATGGATCGTTCCTGGCGCAGGACCTCAACCTGATCAAACTGCGCGCGTTCCAAGCGGACGCGAATCAGCCGCTGCGCGGCAACCACAACGGAGGCGTCATCCGCTTCGGTCCCGACGGGAACCTGTACGTCATCATCGGCGACAACGGTCGTCGCGGGCAGACGCAGAACCTTCCGGAGGGATGGTCACCGGGACAGCCTGACGATCAGTTCGGCGGTCCGGAGCCGGACGACGCGCATCTGACCGGCGTGATCCTCCGCCTGAACGACGATGGCACGACACCATCGGACAATCCGTTCTTCGCCGCTGGGGCGGCTCTCGGCGGACAGGCGGGCGCCAACGTCCAGAAGATCTTCGCGTACGGCATCCGCAACAGCTTTGGCATGGCCTTCGACCCGATCTCTGGTTCCCTGTGGGAGCAGGAGAACGGGGACGACAGCTTCGACGAGATCAACCGCGTCGAGGCGGGCATGAACGGCGGATGGATCCAGGTGATGGGCCCGCTCGACCGCATCGCGGAGTTCAAGAGCATCGAGCTCTCGATCGGCGGCGCGAGCCTGCAACAGGTGCGCTGGCCACCGACGAACATCGCCGACAGCGCCGATGAAGCGCGCGCGCGGATGTTCATGCTGCCCGGCGCCCGCTACAGCGACCCGGAGTTCAGCTGGAAGTTCGCGGTCCCGCCGGCCGCAATCGGGTTCCTCTCAAGCCGGGCGCTCGGCCCGCAGTTCTACGGCGATCTCTTCGTCGGCGGCGCGACGCCGAACACCGCCGGCGGACATCTCTTCCGCTTCCAGCTGACCGGCAACCGACGGAACATCGCGGTCGACGATCCGAGGCTCGAAGACCATGTGGCCGACAACACCGCGAAGCACGACATCACCGAGAGCGAGAGCCTGCTCATCGGCCGGGACTTCGGGATTCTCACCGATATCCAGACCTCACCGATCGGAACGCTCTACGTCGTGTCCGTATCGAACGGCGCGGTGTACGAAATCACGCATCGATAGTCCAAGCGCACGGCAGCGAGACTCAAGTCAGCGCATTGGGGGGCCGGCGGAAGCCGGCCCCTCCTCATAACTGCTTCGCTTCCTCGCGCTCGTTAGCATTCATCTCATCACGCCGACCTAGCTCAATTGGCAGAGCAGCGGTTTTGTAAACCGCAGGTTCCGGGTTCGAGACCCGGGGTCGGCTCCGTAGACACACGTTTACACGTGTGGCCTCAGCCGCTGCCGAAAGCGTGGCGAAACCAGCCGAGTCGCGCATGGGCGACCATTTGCCGTCTTTGGTGGGCTGTAGCGACTCGAAGATGCTCGCTGCCAGAGCGTGCCAGGTTTCCACGGATGCCGACTCCCAACCGTCGACCAGGGCCTTGAGCTGTTCGCGTCGCGCCACGAGCGAGGTCGGTTCGTCGGCTCTTCGCCGTCAACGACGCTCGCGTCCATCGGTTCAGCGGAGAGCATTGACCTGCCCTTGCATCGGGCCTAGTCTGCCGACGCCGACCGGACCTCGTCGCTCGATCTCGTTTGAGCGTCGCTTCGGGTTGGACTGGGGAGGGGAACCGTACGGTGAAGAAGCTGACCGCTGTTCTGGTACTTGTATGCGTAATGGCCGCCATGGCCATGGTCGGGTCGACACCGGTTAAAGCCGCTCCCGATGTCACGATCACTGTCACGATCATCCGTTTCACTGAGGTACAAGACCCCGATCCTGCTCCCTTCCAGGGGGTCGGCGACTACTACGCCAGGGTGAAGATCGGGGCGAACGCGTTCCAGGACACCGAGAGCCAGCACCAAGACGACGTTCCTGACATCCGACCCCACTGGACCTTCAGCAGGACGGTCGACGCCAGCCTCGGGTCCGCGCCCATCGTCATTCAGATTTGGGACGATGATGTGGGCCTCGCTGCGCCCGACGACATCATCGACCTGAACCCGATTGACGGCGTGCAGGAACTCACCCTTACCGTGAACCCTCTGACTGGCACATGGTCAGACGGGGCCACCGCCAATATCCGCTTTTCGCAAGGTGACGGAGATCACGAGGACTTCGGCCTGACCGAAGGCGGCGAAGCCGGGAAAATCTATTTCGACATCGCAGTCGGCAGTGATGGTGACCTTGATGACGACGGGATTCCAGATGGAGTCGAGCGCTTCGGCGTGTTGGATGGCAATGGCAACCTCGTCGCGGACATGCCGGCCATGGGGGCGGATCCCTGTCGAAAGACGATTGCCATCGAGATCGACTTCATGGAGGGTGCGGCCGATGGTCATACCCACAGGCCCCTGCCTGCTGCCATCGCTGAAGTGATCGCGGCGGGTAACGCCGCTCCTGTGGCGGCGGCCTCTCCGTGTCCTTATGCGGGCTTTCCTTCACAACCGGGCGGCGTCAACTTTGTCTTGGACGTGAGCACCGCGATTCCCGAAGCTGCAGTCTTCGCCCTTGGCCCGGAGTTTGATGCCGCAAGAAATGCAAACTTCAACGGCGATCGAAGGCCGTACTTCCATTACATGATCTTCGTCCACGATCAAGCTGCCGGTAGCAGCAGTTCGGGACTGTGCTGCAACGGCAACAAGGACTTCATCGTGAGTCTGGGTAGCTGGGCGAACCAAGTCGGAACGTTTCGCGATCAGTCGGGCAGCATCTTGCACGAGTTGGGCCACTCCCTTGGCCTCGCGCACGGGGGTGACGAAGGGACCAACTACAAAGCCAACTACTTGAGCGTCATGAATTACCGGTTTGACCCGGGCGGAATACCCGACCCGACAATCCCCTCAAACAATGTTGATTCCAATGGAGATGGTCTGCTCGACACGAAGGCGCGGCTCGATTACTCGCGGTCCAAGCTGCCCGACCTGAACGAGACGACCCTGAACGAAAGCTCCGGAATCTCGGACGCGACGGACGTTACGAGCTGGAGCGACCTCGCCGCGAATGGCCAGGCGGGCGCAGGCAATGGGGCGTTGAACTGGACTGGCAACGACTTCAATTCAGACGGGAATCCCACTAACGACAGCGACGATGTCGTGTCTGGGACGAATATCCGCTCCGGCTCGAACCGCACCTGCAACACGACGGCTGCCGGGGACGACGGGCAGGTTCTGCCGTCGGGGACCGCGCAACCCAACACTCACACGGGTTTCGACGACTGGGCCAATATCAAGTACCGCGCTGCGATGTCGGTAAACGCAGGCGGACCAGCGATCACGCACGGACCCGATGTGACGTACCAGGAAGCACTTGCGAACCGGGCGGTCCTGGCGCTGTTGCTCAGCCCCGATCTAAAGACAGCGAAGACTGTAGACAAGCTGAATGCTGAGCCCGGCGATACGCTGAACTACTCAGTCAAAGTGGACAACATCGGCACGGGGACGGCGACAGCCGTGAAGCTGGATGACACCCTTCCAGACTCAACAGCCGCACCAACCCGGACTTTGGCGGATCTCTTGGTCGGAGGGACAACCACAGAGGCTTACTCCTACCTCGTGCCGTGCGCCACAAGCGACCAGACGGTGCTCACCAATTCAGCGACAGTAAAAGCGAAGAACCTCATTCTCAATCCCGAGAGCAACACCTCGAACAACTCGGCAAGCGCGACCACTACTATTCACACGCCCGTTTTGGCACTGTCGAAGACGGCTTCGGCTTCGGTTGCTGCAGGTGAAGCGATTACCTATCGGCTCACCTACGCCAATACCGGCAGCGGTGGCGCCGCATCAGTGGTTATCACCGACGTGCTCGCGGCGGATGTTTACTACAGCAAGGCCCTTGATTTGGGGGCCGGCCCTCAACCCAACAGCGTCGTGGTCAATGGCGATGGCACAACCACGTTGACTTGGAATGTGGGCGCCGTACCGGCGAGTTCAGGCCCGATCGTAATCGAGTTCACGGCGCGACCCAGTTTGCTCGCCTTGGGAGGTGCGAACTTCCCGAACAACGCATCTCTCACATTCCAGAATGCAAATGGCTGCGTCTATGCACCCGTTAACGCCACCGCATCCACGACGATAACTGTGGTTGCACCGACCCGCGACCCAGTCGGCGTGGGATTCTTGCGTAATCACGAGGAGTTGCTGCTGGCGGAGATTCTGGCCAGGATTCAGGCGACGGATCAGCGATTTGATGGTGCTGACGGAACAGCTCCCAACGGCGCGCTTTCCGTGGCGGAGGTAACCGCGGTCCTGGTTCCCGGCGGCAACATGAACAAGGTACTGGCGGAGCAATTGATCGCTACGTACTTCAACCTAGCTACGCGCAGGATCAATGCCGGAACAGCAATCGACTCCCGGCTCGCGGGACAGCTGGGTTTGGCAAATGTTAGGGATGCGGTGATTTACGCGGAGGCCACGTTGCTTTTGCCGGTGATAAGTGCGAATCGTCCGCAGTACAGCGATGCGACGACGGTCTTAGAACAGATCAACGCGAACCGGATCGAGGTCTATTAGCGAGAAGGAGTCTGCGCGTCGGCGTAAACCTTGCCCAGGCGCGCAGACTCCTCAGATGCCGACAGTCACGAAGCTCAGCACAAACGCGACATAACTGGGCCATTGCACGAGCACCAGCTCGTAGAGGCCGACTGACGCATCCGGATCGTCGGGTCTGGGTATGCCGATCCCTAGCGCCAGAAGGGTAGCCGCGAACGCGAAGACAGCATCGCTAAATGCCTCGACCCGTGCCACATCATGGTGTCGCTCGATTGTTGGGTCGGTGCGGGGAGCCTCGTGCTTCACAGTTGGCCCCCAGTCCATCGCTGGCTGCTGCAAGTGTTATCCACGACCGCTTGTTCCGGGTTCGAGACCCGGGGTCGACTCAGGATCGGTTGGCCACCTTCATAGACTGCGCGCATGTCCGAAGAGCGAAAGCTCGTGACGGTCATCTTCGCCGACATCGTCGGATCGACCCGGCTCGGAACGACGAACGACCCTGAAGTAATGCGTGCGACGCTCGGCCGCGCATTCGGCGCGCTCCGCGAGATCCTCGAAGAGCATGGCGGCACTGTCGAGAAGTTCATCGGCGACGCGGTCATGGCGGTGTTCGGCGTGCCGAACGCTCACGACGATGACGCCGAGCGCGCGGTACGCGCGGCCTTCGCGCTCCGCGATCGTCTCTCCGAACTGAACGCGCGCGGGGGGCCGCAGCTCGGGCTCCGGATCGGCATCGACAGCGGTGAGGCGGTCGCCGGTACCGGACGGGGCGGCCAGCATCTCGTGACCGGTTCGGTCGTCAATGCGGCCGCGCGATTACAGACCAGTGCCGTGCCGGGGCAGATCCGAGTGGGCGCGCTGACGCGGCGTCTCACCCAAAGCGCGGTGCGATACGCCGAAGCGGCGATGGTCGATGCGAAAGGGTTCGGCGAGGTGGAGGCGTGGCCTGCGGCGGAGCTGCGCAGTGCTCTGCCCGAGCAACACCATGGCATCGCTGGCCTCCGCTCCCCGCTCATCGGCCGCGACCGCGAGCTGCGGCAACTCCTCGATGCGTACGGTGAGGTCGAAAGGACCGAGGCCGCCCGGCTCGTCACCGTCGTCGGTCCGCCCGGATCAGGCAAGTCGCGCCTCGCGAGCGAATTCCTCGCCGCGATCGGCACGGATCGGGTCCGTGCCGGGCGTTGCCTTCCCTACGGCCGCGGTATCACGTATTACGCGATCCAGCTCATTGTTCGTGCGGACGCGGGAATAGAGATCGGCGACCCGCTCCAGACCGCGATCGCGAAGGTGCGGACCGCCACGCGCGCCGCGTTCGCCGATGCGCCAGACGACGCCGACGCGGTCGCAAACCGTGTGGTCGTGCTAGCCGGCCTCGCGCGCGCCGAAGAAGCCCTCCCCGAGGTGGCCGCCACCCAGCTTCGCGAAGAGTTGAGCTCGGGACTGCGTCGTTACCTCGAGTGCCGCGCGGCCATGTCCCCTCTCGTTCTCGTCTTCGAGGACATCCATTGGGCGGAGTCCGGCCTTCTTGAGCTCATCGCGTATCTCGCGGAATCCTCGCGGGCTCCGCTATTGCTCCTCTGTCTGTCGCGACCAGAGCTCCGCGAGTCCGCGCCCACATGGGGAGCCCGTCTCGCAAACGAGACGTCCGTGTCGCTCTCACCTCTCACCGACGGTGAGACCCGGCAGCTCATTTCCGCCCTTCTCGCCGTCGATTCACTGCCCGAATCCCTCCGCGCGGAAGTCGTCGAACGCGCTGAGGGCAATCCGCTCTTCGTTGAAGAATTCCTGCGGATGCTGATGGAAACGGGACGCATCGAGAAGCGAGAGGGTCGATGGATCGCAGTGGCGGTGAGTGCGGCGGTGGAGGTGCCACCGACCCTTCAGGGGCTCATCACCGCGCGTCTCGATCTCGTCTCGGCCGACCTCAAGCAGCTGCTGCAGCGCGGATCGCTTGCGGGCCGACTCTTCTCGACCGCAGCGCTCACGGCGCTCGGGGACGGCTCGCCGCCCGACGCCGCGCTCATGCGCGAAGCTGTACGGCGGGATCTTCTCGTCGAGGTCGATGAGCGCGCGACGGCTCGGGGCAGGTGTTCCGCTTCAAGCACGTGCTGATCCGCGACGTCGCGTATTCGACAGTGCCGAAGGGTGAGCGCTCGCGGCTGCACGATCGCTACGGACGCTGGCTCGAAGAGAGTCTTGGCGATCGCAGCGTCGAGGTCGGTGAGATCGTGGCCTACCACGCGCAGCAGGCTTATCGCTTCGCCCACGAGCTCGACGCGCCCAATGCTCAGCTGCTCGGCCAGCGCGCTCTCGATCTGCTCTTCGCCGCGGCGTGGAACGCGCTCGACCGCGACGATGCCGCGGCGCTCGATCTGTATGAGCGCGCGAATGCAGTTGCGACCGCGATCGGCGCGACGCCTGCGGAGCTGGCCGAAGCGAAGGGTTACGTCGTTGTGCTTCGGCGTCAGATAGCGGCCGAGCAGCGACCCGTCGACGAGCTAGACGACGCGATCGCGGTGGCTCGTGCGGCCGGACCCAGCCGGGTCCTCGTCGACCTCCTGATCCCACGCGCCTTCGAGGCCCATCGATTCGGTCTTAGCGGGATGCCCTTCGCCGCCGAGGCGCTGACGGTCGCGAAAGCGACCGGCGACCCCGAGCTCGTGGCCGAAGCGATGTGGACGCAGCTCGAGGTCGTGTATCTGGACGGCGACCTCACCGAAATGGAGCGGCTCCTGGCGGAGTCGCTGGCGTACGTGAAGGCGACCGGCGCCCGGCGAGCCCGTGACCGGATCTACATCTGGGGATCGCGGCTCGCCCGGTACCGCGGCGATCTCTCACAGGCGGCGGTCTACCGCGACGAGTCGGTCGCGGTTTCGACGGGGTCCAAAGCGAATCGCGGGATTGCCGCGTTCGGCGACTGCCGCTTCGCCCTTGCTATCGGGGATGTCCCGGCGGCCGTGGCGCTCGGCCGAGAGGCCCTCGCTCTCATGCGCGAAGTCGGACTTCCGCACTTCATCGGCCTTTGCTGTTTGACCCTCGGCGACGCGCTGCTCGCGGCAGGCGATGCGGCAGCGGCGCGCGAGCTGCTGGTCGAGGGCCTCGACATCTTCGTGCGCCGTCGACAGCGTCGTCAGATCCCGGAGCTGGCCGCCCGCGCCGCCCGCGCCTCCGTCCGTCTCGGCGATATCGGGCAAGCACGCACGCATGCCGAGATGGCGCGCGCGACCGCGCTCGCGACCGACGTCGAATCACGCTACATCGCCGCGGTCGCGCTGGCCGAGGTCTGCGAGGCAGAGGGCGATCTGGCCGCGGCCGACGCGGGCTTCCGCGAAGCGCTCGCGATCCTCGGGCCCACCGGGATCATGGACGCACAAGCCTTCGTTCACGAGACGTACGCGGAGTTTCTTCTCCGTCAGAGCCGCGGAGCGGACGCCCGCGGGGAGCTTGAAGCCGCGCGTAAGTTCCACTACGACGCTCTCGCGTTCCGGAATCGCGCGCGCATCGATGCTCTGATCGAACGAAGTCAGGTCGGCGCATGACCAGAATCCGCATGGTCGGCCGCGTTGCCGTCGCGTGCACCGCCGCTGCGCTGCTCGTGTCGGCGTGCGGCTCGCAGGCTCTGGCGACTCCTCCCCTGGCCGCCCGTGGACAGTCCTTGTATCGCGTCATGGGCTGCGGCGGTTGTCACGAGCCGAACTCGTTCGGGCAAAGCACGGGGCCGGCTCTCGACCACGTCGGCTCGGTGGCCGCGAGCCGCCGACCGTGCATGAGTGCGGAGGAGTACATCCGCCAGTCGATCGTGGAACCGACCGCCTACGAGGTGCCCGGGTTCGAGGGTTTTCTTTCCCGGCGCTTCGACCCACCGCTGTCGCCCGCGGACCTCGACGCGCTGGTCGCCTACCTTCTCACGCTGAAATAGCGCGAGGCCTAGTTGAGCAGCGACATGAAGAACGCCTTCGTCGCGCTGGGGTTGATCGTTCTTCCGTAGTCGAGGGTCTTCTCCTGACCGCCGCCGACCATCGCGATGCTGAATGCTTCGGCCCAGGACTCCTGGGGCTGATGGATCCACTGCGCCATCCCGGTGAGCGTCGCGGCCTCGGCCGCGGCCTGCTGCCACGTCCCGGGGAATCCACGGAAGGCCCAGTACTTCGAGCGCCAGTCGATGCTGGCGTCCTTGCGATTCAGCATCGCTTCGTAGTAATGCCCGATCTCGTGGTACGCCGTGCGTGACGTCATGAAGAAGTCTTCACGGACCGTGAAGATCGGCTGTCCTAAAGGAGTGAGGCCACGGAAGAACGCGTCGCCGTCCTCGTCCGATGCGAAGTCGAAATCGATCTGCGGCGACGGGTACATCGCCGGGAAGGTCAGGCGCGCAGTGAAGTAGTAGGGCAGCAGCCTGTCGCCCGCCACGCGTGTCGTCGGCTGGGGCTGTTTGGTGCGAATCGGCGGGGGCGGGGGTGTGGGGGCGTTCGTCGGCGACGGGGTCGGAGTGGTCGGGAGCAGCGTGAAGGTCGGTATCGGCGTGGGGATGGAGACGGTGGCCGTCGGCGCAGGACTCGGGCTCGGCAGCGTCACCACGGGCCGCGGCCAGGCCGAGGCGCCGACCGCGCCAACGACCACGCCGACCACGAGGGCGACAAGGACCGCGGCTACAGCGTTTCGCGTCGAGACCACGAGCCAAGCGTAGGGCTGTCGCCGCTGGATTCCGTCTCATTGCCGAGGCGACCGGGGACGGGCGCGGGCTGGCTTGGTCAGTCGGTCGTGACGACGGTTCAGCCCCATCAACTTTCCGTCTAAACTCTGGACCGTGTCCGGCCCGTCCCGAACCCTGCGGATCGTCGTCGCGGACGACCATCCATCGATCCGCGAGAACCTCCGCTACCTGCTGAACGCCGAGCTCGGCATGGTCGTGGTCGGCGTCGCGAAGGATGGCCATGACGCGCTTCGACTCGTGCACGCGACCCGTCCGGACGTGCTGGTCCTCGATTCGGATATGCACGATCTCAGCGGACTCGAGGTCGCCGAGACGCTGCGACAGGATGGGAGCCGCGTCGGCATCGTCTTCTACACCCTCGACAGCGATGCGTGCGTTCAAGCCAGAGCCATCGGGGTCGATGCGTGCATCACGAAAGACTCGGCGCCGTCGATGCTCATCGACGCGATCCGCGGCGCTGCGCAGGCCGTCTCCGCACCCCCGTCGCAATAGAGCGGTAACTCGGGTTTTCGCGGTGGCCCACGTCTTGCGAGAAGCTTGTCTGTGCCTTTCAACCCGGACGCCAAGCTCGACCCGTCGCAGGTAGAGGACCGCCGCGGACGCGGCGGATACGGCGGCGGCGCGGGCGGTCCGGTGATGGTCGGCGGCGGCGCGGTGGGGATCATCATTCTTATCGCGGCGCTGCTCCTCGGGGTCGATCCCACCGGCCTGATCGACACGACGTCCCAGCCGCCGATCGAAGGTGCCCAATCGGTGCAGGAGTGCCGCACGGGCGCGGACGCGAACAAGCGCGCGGACTGCCGTGTCGTTGGGTTCGTCGACAGCGTGCAGAAGTACTGGAGCGACGAGTTCAACCGGCGCGGCCTCGCGGCCTACTCGCCGGCGACGACGGTGATCTTCACCGGATACACAGAGGCAGCGTGCGGCACCGCGAGCACGGCGACGGGACCCTTCTATTGCCCGAGCGACCAGAAGGTGTATCTCGACATCAGCTTTTTTGATGAGCTGCAGTCGCAGTTCGGCGCGCAGGGCGGCCCGTTCGCGGAGGGCTACGTCATCGCGCACGAGTACGGTCACCACGTTCAGGACGAGCTCGGCCTGTTGCAACAGAGCTCGAGCAACCGGGCCTCAGTGCGCGTCGAGCTCCAAGCCGACTGCCTCGCCGGCGTGTGGGCGAAGCACGCCGCCGACACCGGCTATATGACGGCGCCAACGGACGCCGAGATCGCGCAGGCGGTCGACGCGGCCGCTTCCGTCGGCGACGACCGGATCCAGGAACAAACACAGGGCAGAGTGACGCCCGACAGCTTTACGCACGGAACCTCGGCTCAGCGACAGCAGTGGTTCAAGACCGGTTACACGAGCGGCGACATGGATCGCTGCGATACGTCGCGAGTCTAGATAACGTTCAACTCTTCGGAGCGCTTGCGACCGCGGCCTCGGCGAGCAGCCGGGCCCTGCGCAAAGGTCGATGCGCCGGACAGGGTCGTCGTCGCGACGTGCCGGTAGTCGTGGACCTCGAGCTCGTGGGCGTCGCGTAGGGAGGCGGCTGCGCGAAGCGCCTCCATCGAGTCCTGATGGCTCAGGCTGAAGACGACCTCACAGTCAGGATTGGCGCGGCAGGGGAGTCCAGAAGTTCTCATCACCTTATAAACGCCGGAGAAGGCCCAAATGTTCCATCTGGCGAGAGCCCGCTTAGCCGCTCAGCGGTCGACCTCGTCCTCGCGGGGCCAGGTGAAGCGGTCCAGGCCGGCCCGGGTGATGCCGCCGGTGCGATACCAAAGATGGTTCTGCGTCGCTCCGGCCGGGCAGTAGGCCCAGCCGCCTTCGTCGTGGATGTTGAATGGCGTCGACTGATCGGGCGGCGGCGTGTGGCGATGCGCCTCCCGTACGCAGATCCACTGGATCAGCCCACCGTCCACCTCGGAAACGGTACTCCGCTGCCCTAAAGACCCGCGGCGCGGAGCGCCGCGACGGCCGCGACACCCGCGATCACGGCGAAGAGCAGGTTGCGCCGCCAGGCGGCGACCGCCAGCGCGACCATAGCGGCCAGGATCTCGGCGCCGCCTGTCGGCTGCGCATCAGGCACCGCGATACCGGCTCCGGCGAGCGCGGC
>WNGF01006636.1_pt1 | contig 16151 bp, 12 predicted proteins | sample 5400641 | NCBI WGS metagenome assembly WNGF01 (sample SAMN13153371, study PRJNA577476) | soil metagenome | isolation source: 80 cm soil or saprolite under grassland replicate 2 | place: USA:California | collected 2016-06-15
CACGTCATCGGGTATCGCTGTCACGTCGATGAGACCTACCTCAAGGTCGGAGGGATTTGGCGCTACCTGTTCCGGGCCATCGACCAGTTCGGCCAGGTCATCGACGTCTTCCTCTCGCCACGGCGGAACAGAGAGGCCGCACGGCGGTTCTTCTCCCGAGCGATGGGCCGGACCCGGGTCTCACCAGTGGAGGTCACCACCGACCGGTACCGGGTCTATCCCCCCGTCCTCGATGAGCTGCTGCCGGCGGCCTTCCATGACACGAAGGCGAATGCGAACAACCGCATCGAGACTGACCACGGACGCCTGAAGGCCCGACTTCGACCGATGCGAGGGCTAAAGCGCGACCGCACTGCCAGGGTCATCGTTACCGGGCACGCCTTCATCCAGAACCTCCGCCGGGGCTTCTACGATCTCGGGACCGACGTGCCTCCTTCCGTCCGGCTTGCCGACGCGTTCACCGAACTGGCCCTCGTGATCTGATACGCGTCCGAGCCTATTGGTCCACCTCGCCCTGGCTTCGGCCAACGCAACAGTGCCCATTCGACCTTGGAGGAACACGACCGATGAACTGGCACGAGCAAATCGCACTGTGGGCAAACGATCGCTACCCGCGGTCCCGGGCCTACGACCTCGACTGGATGATGGACAACATGATGGGGCCGAACGCTGTATGGCTCATGGAGTCGCTTACCGATCGAATCCAGCTGGAGCCAGCGATGCGCGTACTCGACATGGGCTGCGGGAAGGCCATCAGCTCGATCTTCCTAGCGAAGGAGTTCGGCGTGGAGGTATGGGCAACCGACCTGTGGATCGGAGCCGCAGAGAACTGGGAGCGGATCAAGGACGCAGGCGTCGAGAATCTGGTCTTCCCGATCCACGCCGAAGCGCACGCCCTGCCGTTCGTTGACGGCTTCTTCGACGCGATGGTGAGCGTCGATGCGTACCACTACTTCGGAACCGACGATCTGTACCTCGACTACTATGCGAACTTCGTGCGCCCCGGAGGTCAGATCGGGATCGTGGTCCCGGGTATCGTCGAGGAGTTCGTTAGCGATCCGCCCGAGTACCTGCGCCCGCTTTGGCCGTCGAGCTTCAGCAGCTTCCACAGTCCGGCGTGGTGGCGGGAGCACTGGCGGCGAAGCGGCCGGGTGCGGGTGGAGGTCGCCGACATGATCGGGGACGGCTGGAAGAGCTGGCTAACATGGGTCGGCAACGAGCACGAAGACGGAAAGGCCCTAGAGGTAGACCAGGGTCGGAACCTCGGCTTCACGAGGGTCGTAGCAACGACCATCTGAAGTGCCCGCTGGTGTCGTTTCGTGCCGGAAACGACACCCTGGCGCGCGTGACGAGTCGAGATCGAGATTCCAGGACAGCGGCATCGGCGTCACACTGAGGGTCTTCGGGGACGGTGCGATCGATGCACGCATGAAGGTGGTGCCCATCGCTTTGGCCACGCATCTCGTCGTTGCCTGTGCCGGGCAGCGAGGTCATTCTGCTCGAATGACGCTTGAGTGCGACTCGATTCCCGGCTGAGCTGTCAGATTCACTCGCGTCTCGGGTGCTTCTCCCGGCGGAGCCTCTTGATTAGCGTGAAGGTCGACCCGAGGACCAGTGCCCACAGCGCGAGGAACAAGCCCCAATACCACCGGAGAGTGACGGCTCCGATAACTCCATAGATCAAGGCTCCTGCGAGAGACAGCAATATTACATACCGTGTCTGAGGGTGCAGCCTTCTCCACAACCTGCCGAGGTTCATTCGACTCTTAGTATCCGGCTGCCTGTCGTCGACACCACCGCCGATGGCGTGGTATGTCGCTTTCCGCCGGTTGGAATACGTAGGTAGAAATGCGGATGGCTCGGGCGCTCGATCTCGAAGAGCATGGGTTGCTGTGGACCTCATCAAATGCCCAGGTTGCAGGCGCGATCTAAGGCCTCAGGCCATCCTTTGTCCCACGTGCGGGTTCAGTTTCCTCGGTCCACCCGTCGAGCCCCAAGAGGCGCCTCCCCAGCCATGGGGCCCGAGCCCCACATATCCCACCAAGGCGGCGGAGGGAAGGAGGCGTGGGTGATCTTTTCGGTCTTGTCCGTGGTGAGGCCTTCGGCGTTCACGTTCGTTGTGGCATGGGCCCTCGGTCCCCTGAGCATCGTCGGCTCGGTCATGGCTGTGGTGCTTGGACGAAGGGCCCAGGAGGTACTTATCGGTCTCTCCCTCGGGGGCTCGGCGGTGGCCTCGCTCGGGGTGGCCCTTGGCTGGGTTGGGATCGGGCTTGCCGTACTCGGGCTCGTGAGCTCGTTGCTTGGTATCTGGGGTGGACCCCTGAGCCAGTTAACGGAGCTGTTCCGCACGTCTTGACGCGGTGCATTAAATGGACCCTGTGGAGTAAAGAAACTCGATCGGCGGTCCGACCTGGCCGATTCGCCAGCTTGCCGACCTGCCGTCACACTGCCCGGATGCTCTGGTCCATCCGGTGCCGGTCTGTGTGCTGGCTACTCCGCCTGCTCGTCCGCTGCGTGTGGGGTGCATTTATTGGGTTACGTTTGTGACCAGCGAGTTCTCGCGCGCGCAAACGGCCGCTGGGCCGGCCGTCCGGTCTGAGCCTGCCCCCACCTTGAGAGGTGCTGGCGCGGCCGACCGGCCAAAGAGTTGAGCGACACTCAGGGCTGGATCTGCGAAGTTGCCCCGGAGGCCCGGCAATTCGTCTACTCGGCAGCATCCCCGTCAGCCAGGCAACACGGCGCTGGAATCACGAACCTGCAGTTCGGGGCGGTGAACCCATCCCACCGCCTGGCGAAGCGGCCTCCCGTGCCCACCGAGATCTTTCTGGGTCGATCTCCGGTCGCTTCCTCGTGAGCAGGACTACTCCTGCTACGAGGCGAGCAAGCCGTCCTTCGTGGGGTTCAGAAGGCGCGAGATGGCCACGATACCCTCCACCCCGAGGACACCCCGTAAGGACCAAATCAATCGGTTGGCGCGGCGTGTCGAGGGGGCTTGCTGGTCGGGGGTCCACTGAGGGGGTGAATCCGGCCGAAGCCTCGGGAGCCGGGCTTCAGCCTGGACAGGTCAATGTCAGGTCGTTGAGAATGCACGGGGACAAGCCATGAGCGCGTCACCACGCCGCAGCGCTGGGGCCACCGGGCGAGAGGCCGAGGAAGAGCTGCGCCGGCAGAAGGAACGCCTCGAGCCGGTGCTCGAGATCAGCCCGACCGCCATCATCATCGCGGACCTGGATATGAATATCGTCGCATGGAATCGCGCGGCGGAGCGGTTGTTCGGGTACACGTCCGACGAGGCGATCGGCCGTAATCTCGACGACCTCGTGGCAAAGACCGCGGAGCTTCACACCGACGCGGCCGCATTCAGCAAGCGCACCTCCAGGGAGAAGGACCACATCCATACGATCACCCGGAGGACCCGCAAGGACGGCGGCTTAATCGACGTCGAGCTGCTCGCTGCCCCCCTCCTCGTGGAGGGCCAGGCGGTAGGAGCCCTCGGCTTTTACCACGACATCACCGAGCTCCATCAACAGAAGCGCTACTTCCAGTCGCTCCTCGAGATCAGCCCGGCGGCCATAGTGGTTACCGACCTTGAGATGAAGGTCGCCTCCTGGAACCCTGCTGCCGAGAAGCTCTTCAGGTACTCGGCCGATGAGGCCGTCGGCAGCCTCCTCGACGATCTGGTGGCCACCCGGCCGGAGCTCCGCCACGAGGCAGTGGGCTACAGCCAGAGGGCGGCCCGAGGGGAGCGGGTCCAAGCCATCTCCCGGCGGACCCGGAAGGATGGCGCCCTCGTAGACGTCCAGATAGTCACGGCGCCGATGGTGGTGAACGAGAACCGGGTCGGGCATCTGGCCATCTACCACGACATCACCGAGATCCAGCGTCAGAAGCGCTATTACGAGGCGCTTGTAGAGTTCAACCCCGCGGCGATCGCCCTCGTGGATTCGGATGGAATGGTCACGTCCTGGAACCCAGCCGCGGAGCGCCTCTTCGGGTACACGCCGAATGAGGCCATCGGCCGTCACATCGACGACCTGGTGGCCACCAACGAGGAGATTCGGGCCGAATCCGAGGCGTATACGGAGAAGGGCATCAAGGGAAATCCGGTGCACGCCATCACCCGGCGCACGCGCAGGGACGGCACCCTGGTCGACGTGGAGCTCTTCGCAGCTCCGGTCATCGTGGCCGGAGATCCCGCAGGACTCTTCGCTGTGTACCACGACATCCGTGAGCTCCAGCAGGCCCGCAGGGATGCCGAGGCGGCCACTGAGGCAAAGAGTGCATTCGTGGCCACGATGAGCCACGAGATCCGGACTCCACTCAACGCGGTCATCGGCATGACCGGGCTTCTCTTGGACACCGAGCTCACAGCCGAGCAGCGCAACTACGCCGAGGTCACCCGGAGCAGCGCCGAGGCCCTCCTCGGAGTTATCGACGAGATCCTCGACTTCTCCAAGATCGAGGCGGGCAGGCTCGACCTGGAACACACTCCGTTCGACCTCCGGGATTGCGTGGAGTCGGCGCTGGAGCTGATTGCCGCCGTCGCGCTGAAGAAGGGGCTCGATCTCGCGTACGACCTCGATCCTGACGTGCCACCGGCTCTCCTGGGCGACGTCACTCGAGTGCGTCAGATCCTGATCAACCTGTTGAACAACGCGGTGAAGTTCACCGAGCGGGGTGAAGTCGTGGTTACGGTGGCCGCCGAGCGGCTCGATCCCGATGATCGTCACCGTCTCCATTTCGCCGTCCGGGACACCGGTATCGGCATCCCCAAGGACCGCATGGACCGCCTGTTCCAATCGTTCAGCCAGGTGGATCCCTCGACCACCCGCCGCTACGGCGGGACCGGGCTGGGGCTGGCCATCAGCAAGCGGCTGGCCGAGCTGATGGACGGGACGATGTGGGCCGAGAGCCGGTCAGGGACAGGATCGACCTTCCACTTCACTATCGAGGCTAAGGCCGCCCCAGCGCCCGTTCGGGCCTACGAACGGGCGGCCCCCTCTCAACTCGCCGGGAAGCGTGTGCTGATCGTTGCTGGCAACGCCACCAACCGACACATCTTGGCCCGACAGACTGAGTCATGGGACATGTTGCCGTGGACCACCGAGTCTGCCGCCTCGGCACTCGCATCGATCCGCCGGGCCGATCCCTACGACGTCGCCATCCTGGATATGCAGATTAGTGCTCCTCGTGGTCCGTTCCTACGAATGCACGTGGACGGCATCACCCTGGCCGGCGATATCCGCAGGTACCGCGACGCCCGGACCCTTCCGCTTGTCCTGCTGACCTCGCTCGGCCGCACCGAGGGGTCACCGACGTTGTTCGCCGCGTATCTGACCAAGCCGATCAAACCCTCACAGCTCTACCGCACGCTGATGGAGGTCTTCGGCGCGGAGGGGGAGATGGCCGAGCGCCCTGTGGTGGCCAGGGAGGCCGATGAGGGGCTGGCCGAACGGCTCCCCCTGCGGATCCTGGTCGTGGAGGACAACACCGTGAACCAGCAGTTGGCCTTGCTCCTGCTCCAGAAGGTTGGCTATCGAGCGGACGTGGCGGGCAATGGTGTGGAGGCGCTGGAGGCGCTGGAGCGCCAGCCTTACGACATCGTGCTCATGGACGTGGAGATGCCGGAGATGGACGGGCTCGAGGCCACGCGCAGTATCCGCGCGGAGTGGCCACGGGATCGGCAGCCATATGTGGTCGCCATGACGGCGAACGTCATGACGGGCGATCGCGAGCTCTGCCTGGAGGCCGGGATGAACGACTTCGTGGGGAAGCCGGTGCGGCTGGAGGAGCTGGCCGCGACCCTGGATCGGGCGCGGAGTCGAGCGGGATGGGCGGAAGCGGCCGGTGATGCGGCCCCCAGTGAGGAGGGCGCAGGGTCGGTCCTCGACCCTGCCGCTCTGGGGCAACTGAAGGAGGAGGTCGGAGAGGAGGGATTGGCGGCCGTGATCGGCACCTTTCTCGAGGAGGCGCCCCGGCTTCTAGGAACGCTCTTCGAGGCCCTGGACCGGGGAGATGCCGAGGAGATGCGGCGGTATGCCCACACTCTCAAGTCGAACGCGGCCAGCTTCGGGGCCTCAGTGCTCTCCGACCTCTGCCGTGACCTCGAGAGCATGGGCCGGCGCGGGGATCTCACCGGGGCCCCCGATCTCTTCTCCAGAGTGGAGGCCGAATACGCGCGGGCCCGAGACGCGCTGTCCCGGCTCCGCCGGGAATCGGGCGAGATGGCAGGGGGAGAAGAGCAGGGCCGGGAGGCGGTGAAGTGACTGCCGACGGAGGCACGGTCCTGGTCGTAGACGATGACCCGGTGAATCGGGCCATCCTGCAGCGAGGACTGGAGCGTCAGGGGCACCGGGTGAGGATCGCCGAGGACGGCCGCCAGGCCGTGGAGATGCTCGCCTCGGACCCCGTGGACGTCGTGCTGCTCGACGTGCTCATGCCGGAGATGGACGGGTACGCGGTTCTTGAGCGGATGAAGGCCGACGACCGGCTCCGCGACATCCCGGTCGTCGTCGTCTCGGCAGTGGATGAGATGGAGAGCGTGGTCCGCTGCATCGAGATGGGCGCCGAGGACTATTTGCCCAAGCCCTTCGATCCCACGCTCCTGCGGGCTCGGATCAACGCCGGACTGGCCAAGAAGCGGCTCCGCGACCTAGAGGCCGAATACCTCGAGCAGGTAGGCCACGTCGTGGAAGCGGCAGCTGCCGTGGAGGCGGGAACGTTCGACCCCGGGAGCCTGGATCCGGTGGCGCGCCGCGACGACACACTGGGCAACCTGGCCCGGGTGTTCCTGCGGATGGCCCGCGAGGTCCTGACCCGCGAGGAGCGTCTCCAGCGTGAGGTCCAACAGTTGCGCATCGAGATCGACGGGGCTCGGACGGCCCGGAAGGTCCAGGAAATCACGGAGACCGACTACTTCAAGACGCTGGAACGGAAAGTGGCCGACCTTCGCCTGAAGGGCGGCGGCTGATAGCAGGGAGGAGACGGTGGCCAGGATCGTTTCGGTCCACTCGTTCCGGGGAGGTACGGGGAAGTCCAACATCACTGCGAACGTGGCGACGCTTGCGGCGGCCCAGGGCCTCCGGGTGGGGGTGGTGGACACCGACCTGCAGTCGCCAGGCATCCACACGCTCTTTCGCGTGGACCAAGAGACCCTGAGCCGGTCGCTGAACGACTACCTGTGGGGAACGTGTGACATCGGTGAGGCCGCGCACGACGTCACCCAGAATGTGAGCGACGGCCTGGCCGGCCGGGTCTACCTCGTCCCGTCGAGCGTCCGCGTCAGCGACATAGCCAGAGTCATGCGCGACGGCTACGACGTCGAGCTCCTGAACAAGGGCTTCCGGCGGCTCGTGGAAGAGCTGTCTCTGGATTTCCTCATCCTGGACACACACCCTGGGCTCAACGAGGAGACCTTGCTCTCCATCGCCATGTCCAACGCGCTCGCCATCGTGCTGCGACCGGACCAGCAGGACTACGAAGGAACCGGGGTCACGGTGTCGGTGGCGCGGCGCCTTCAGGTCCCCCGGATGGTCCTAGTGGTGAACAAGGCACCTTCGGCCTTCGACTCCGACGAAATCAAGAAACGGGTGGAAGAGGCGTACGAGTGCGACGTCGCGGCGGTGATTCCCCACGTCGACGAGCTCATGGTCCTGTCGAGCACGGAGATTTTCGCCCTCCGGTTTCCCGACCACCCGGTGACCGGACTCCTCCGGCAGGTGGCGGGCCACGTGATGGCCTAGGGCTACGGCATGGCCGATGAGGAGACCGACGGTTTTCCCAGTCGCCAGGACCTCTTGGCAGGACTCCCTGCGCGACGGGCCGGCGCGCTGGTCTTCCTGATCGAGACCCGGACTGCCGCGCTGGCGGCGCGGTCCCGGCGGGCTATGGAGCGATTTCTGTCCGAGGAGGCCGCCAAGGAGCGCGACCTAGCCTTCATGGAAGCGTTCTCGCTCGGGGCGGAACCGCCGGTCCGCCCGACAGTCCAGGACTTGGAACGGTACGCTCCTCACTGGGCAAGCCTCGTCGGATCCGCACCGACGGTGCGGGCGGCAGCCGCCAGGCGCCTGGGGCAGCGGTACTCGCTGGTCGCCGAGGCCGTCCCCGGCATCCGTGCCGCCCTCGGGCTGGACGACGCCGCCGTCCGCCAGGCCTATCACCGTCTGTTCGGCGAGCCGCTGGATCGGATCTACACGGCAAGGCCGCCTCTTTGGGACCGGGCCCGGTGGACCTGGGCCCGACTGGCCCGCAGGGTGGAGACCCTCTCCCCGTTCTGGACGTCGTATTCCCTCACCCTGACGGAGACCGTAGGTACCACCATCCTGGCCCTCCCGATTGCGGTTGTCGCCGTGGGGCCGTTGGCTGGCCTGGTGATCCTTGCCGTGCTGGGCTTGGTGAACACCCTCACCATGGCGTATATGGCGGAAGCGGTCGCTCGCAGCGGCACGATGCGATTCGGGAGTGCCTACATAGGTCGGTTGGTGGGCGACCTCCTCGGGGGGGCCGGGTCGGCCATCCTGTCGGTCTCTCTTTTCGTCTTTGTCTTCCTGGCCCTTCCCGCTGTCTACCTCGGCTTCTCCACCACGTTGGCCAATGCCTTAGGGGCACCGGCCCCGGCATGGGTAGCGGTGCTCTTCGCCGTGGGCCTCTTCTACCTCCGCCGGGAATCGCTGAACGCCACGATCGCGTCCGCCTTGATCGTCGGGGCCGTGAACATCGGACTGGTCATCGCTCTCTCCGCGCTTGCCTTCGCCCACCTCCGGCTCGATCACCTGCTGCGCGTGAACGTCCCGTTCCTTGGGGGACGCCCGTTCGAGCCGGCGATCCTCGGGCTCGTCCTCGGTGTCACCCTGGCCGCGTACTTCGGGCACACGTCGGTGTCCCTGTGTGGCCGGCTCGTCCTCCAGCGGGATCCCAGCGGTCGGGCCCTGCTCCGCGGATGCGTCGCCGCGCAGTTAACGGCTCTCTTGCTCTACGGGGCCTTCATCGTGGCGGTGAACGGGGCGGTCGCGCCCGTGTCGCTCGCAGGTGAGAAGGGGACCGCCCTGGGGCCGCTCCAGGGCGTGGTGGGTCCGGCAGTCCTGGTCCTCGGGACCGTCTTCGCCGTCCTGGGGATGGGGATGGGATCCATCCACATGTCGCTTGCTCTCTCCAGCCTGATCCGCGAGAGGCTGCCGGCCGTGTATCGTCCGGCGGTCCTCCTCCTCCGCCGGCGGGCCGCCCTTCGCTGCTGGGCCGGGCGAAGGCTGAGGGATGCCGAGATCCGGATCGTCTACCTGGGAGTTGAGGGCAACCTGCCCAGATTCCGCCTGGACGCCATGGTCGGAGACGAACAGTACCGGACGGAAGTGTCCCCGCCTGAGCGCTGGGAGATTCTCGGCACCAACGGCTGGAGTCCTCTGCTGGATCGGCTCCCCGGGTTGCGACGGCGTGGTTTCCACCTAGCCGTCGAGATACTCGAAGCTGACGACTGGGCGGTCCGGATTCGAGTCACCTCCTCCCTTCGCATCGACATTGACGAGCCCGCGGAGGCCGAGGGTCTCACCCTGGCGAGCCTGCTCGAACTCCCCGACGCAGAGGCCGAGTTGCTGGCATCGGCGGTTCGAGCCGGGGTCGTCCGGCCTGACGCCGCTACGGAGCTGGCGCTTGGGCGCGACGGCGGGGCGGCTGAAGCCCTGGAATCGCTGGCCGAGCGTGGTCTCGTGGGGGAAACGGGAGATGGCCGGGAGGAGGTCTTCCGTCCGCGCTGGGGGGCACGTCGACGGCGACAGCTCCCCGTACGAGTGTGGGAGGCGCTTGGGCAACTGGGGGAGCCGCCTCCGAAGCCACGCCGCAGGGGCGAGAGGGTCCGGAGGGCCGTGTTCGGGCAGAGGGGACGGTTCGTCCTCGCGGCCAGCCCTGTGGCGGCAGGTTTTCTACTGGCCGAAGCGATGCTCCTCAGTGGAGCGGGCTCGTTCACAGGCTTGATCAGTTTCATCGGCGTCGTCGTCGTGTCTCTCCTTGCGGGCATCTTCCCGGTTCTGCTGGTGGCGGCAAGCCGGAGAAAGGGCGAGCACGTTCCCCGGGCTACGGCGGGGTTCCTCGGTCACCCTGCCGTGCTGACGGTCATCTTCGTCTTTTTTCTGGCCGCCATCCTCGTTCATGGCCTGCTGATCTGGTCGGACGCCCTTCGCCGGGCGGTGGCCCTCCTGGTGGCTGCGGTAGTGGTGGTGATGACGGCGGTCTTGACCCGAAGGCGGGGCTTCGCCAGGCGGATAACCATCGAGGTTCGGGAAGACCTCGACGACGGGGGACGCGCCCTCTTGTCGGTCACTGCCGGGGGGCGTCCCGTCCCTGCAGATATCTTCCTGTCCTACCCCGCCCAGGAGGTCGATCTCCGGGCCACCTCGGCTCGTATCCCGAGTTTCCGTGAACTGCAGGAGATCCGGGTTCGGGTCAAGCCACTGCCTCCCATCCGGGAACTCAAGGTGTTAGTGCACCGGGTGACGCCCGACGGCGGATCGCAGGCCGTGCCGGCGACCGTCGAGGTGAGGGAGGATGGGCAGGTCAGCCGGACGGCAGACATCAAGGCTGGGCAGCCAATGATCGTGCCGGTGCGTGGTAGGGAGGAACTCCTGCTGGACGTCCGGCTGGCGAAGTCACCGGGGACTGCCAATGGTGGGTCGCTTGCTCCGACCGGTGAAGCCCCCGCGCCCGAGTCCGCCGGCTGAGCTCCCCCACCTCTCAGGTCTCCGCATTGTTCCGCTATTCAGAGGCTTGCCCGGGGGTGTGTCGTCGGGGCCGACGACCGCCTGGTTCTGGCCGGAGCCCTTCGGGAGCTACCGCCTCGGCAGCGATACGCCGTCATCCTTTGCGACCTGGCCGGGTTCACGTCCGAGGAAGCGGCGGGGATGATGCGTTCGAGGGGGTCGACGGTTCGGGTCCACCTCGCCCGCGCGCGGGCGACGCTCAGGTCCGTGCTCACGGAGTATCGACCAGGGTCGACGCCAGAGCCTCGGGTTCAGCGAGCTCGGGCCAACCCCCGGAACCAAGGAACGGGGTGAGCTCGGCGTGTTCCACGAAGACTCCACGCTTCGCGATGCGACCGCTCGAGCCGCGCTGCGGCCCGATCCCGAGGACGTGCTCAGGCGGGCTGGTCGCCGGACCCGGCGAAGGCGTCTGACGGCGGGTCTCCTCGGCCTCTCCGCCGGCGCCGTGAGCATCGCGGTGACCGCCTCACTCCTCGCCTCTCTCGGATCGCAGCCCGACGCACGCCCCACGCCGAACCGCGGCACCACGACCGGCGGTGCAGTGCCGCCGGGAACGGTCACGGCACCGGCGGACGCCGTCCCGGAGGGACGCCTGGTGCTCCAGCTGAACTCCGGTATCGAGGTCCTGGCACACCGGGAAGACCGGAGCGTCTCCCTGGGCGGGGACGCGATCGTTGGGTATGGCGTCTCTTCGGATGCGAGCAATGTCCTTGCCGGGACGTACGTGACGGAGCCGACCAACTACACGCGGGAGGATGAGCTCCTTACGATCGACCCGTCGACCGGCGAGCGGACAGTGCTCGTCCGCGCGGGACCGAAGGAGGATTTCGGCCCGGCCGTCTGGTCGCCCGACGGTCAACGCGTTGCCTATCGCCTCACCATCCTGCCGGTCGATCCAGCGAAGCAGCGCCCGGAGGGCACGGCGGAGCAGACCGTGTGCATCGTCGAGATCGCGGCGACGACACCGAGGTGCTTCCCCGACCTCGGGACCGTTGACTCGTTCGACTGGTCACCCGACGGAAGACGGATCGCCGTGGACGGAGTGGGTGCAGACCTGCCTCTCCGGCTCCTCGACGTCGAAACCGGTGCCGTGTCCGACTTCGCCTCGCCCCTCGATCCCGACCTCGTCGCAGCGCTCGGCGGAGAGCCGCCAGGGTCCCTTGTGGAGGTCGACTGGTCTCCAAGCGGGACGTACGTGGCGACCCAGGCCCACCTGATCGCCGCGGCGATATTCGACTCCGCCGGCCGGTTCGTGATGCTCGGCCATGAGACCCAGGAGTTCTCCTAGATCCTCGCCTGGTCACCAACCGAGGATCGCCTGGCCTACGCGATCGGCGACCCTCCGTACGCCATCACCGACCTCTACTTGTTGGACCCAGCCACGGGAGAGGATCGGCTGCTGTTCTCGAGTGGGGAGGGCGAGCACGCGCCGATCATCACCGACGCCGCATGGAGCCCGAGTGGGCGCTGGCTCGCGGTCGCCGTAGTCAAACGGACCCCCTACCTGCCGATGTCCGTGCACATCATCGACGTGAGCGGAGGAGGCCCAACACCGATCGTGGATCTGGGCGCCTCTGATGCCGATGCACTAGTCGGCTGGGGGCCGTAACCAAACCGGTGACGGGGCAGCACCCGAACGCGCACGACTTACAGGGAAAGTGCTGGCGGGATCACAAGGAAGTCCGCGTGGTTCGCGCACCGGTCAATCAAGACGACAAGCAAGCGAGCGGGTCAGAGGCCTCGCCGTTCTGATGGCCACGTCGATGGCATCGCTAATCTGGGGTCCATGAGGCTCGGCAGCAAGGTTCCGAAAGAGGGTCGGTGGTCAGGTCGAACCGTTGCCTGGCTGCTGGCCGGGGTTCTCGTCCTTGGTGCGTTGGCCGCGAGATGCGGAGACGCCCCCCTGGTGTTGACGCACGCAGGAAACACCCACGAGCTGTACTGCGCCGCCGAGGTCGACATGGACCTGCTAAGGACTCGGGACATCACTGTTGATCTCGATTGGGATCAGGACTCGCCCGTTATGGCACGCGTCATACGGGGCGTTGAGCCGAGTGATGCCTTCGCCGTCCAATCGGTGACGATCGAGGGATCGCCGTGCGGTCCCACTCGGAAATGGTTCCTGGCCCCCAACGTCGACTTAAGCGGTGAGCGGCTCTCCGCCATAAGCCGTCAAGTGGTCCCGTAGACGCCTCCTCGCCGTCCGTCGCGGCCAGGCCCGCCATCACCCCCAACGGTGCAGGCTAGGGAGCTGGCGTGGACTCCTCGTCCGGCAGGTCGGACTCCGCCGCGACCTTCTGGTATGCGGGCTCCCACGGCCAAGATTCGAAGGAAGCCCATACATCCGGCTCTGCCAACTCAACGTCGATGAGGCGCTCGAATTCAGCCACCGTAAGGCGCGAGACTGGCTCGCCGTCCAGGACCACGAGATTGGCGTCCCCTTTGGCTCCCCCCAGGGGAGGCACTGCGTCAGGGAACTGTTGCCTCCAGAAATGGCCTTGCCGGAGCGTACCGGGAGTGCCTCTGCTTGGGGTCTTTCATCACGTGGTCGATCACGATGACGGTGCAGCCGAGCAGTACCGCGGGCCACACCACTCCTGAATCCAAGCTGGCGTGTCCCGGTCGCGGGGAGTCGCACCGACGTCTGTTCGCAGGCCCTCCGCTCAGCCTTCGATCGCCGGGTAGGACAGTCGCTTCCTGCGTAGACTCGGACGCAGAATGGCCGGAGACACGATCTCGCTCTTCATCAGCTACGCGCACGAGGATGCTGGGCTCGCGCGAGCGATCAAGGAACGCCTCGAAGCCGAGGGGTTCGACGTATGGATCGACGAAGGTGCACTACGAGCGGGGGACTCACTGATGCAGTCCATCGCGACTGCGATCCACGAGATGGAGTTCGTCGTCGCGCTCATCACGGACGCTTCGGTCCAGTCCCGGTGGTGCCAGCACGAGATCAGGCTTGCCATGACGACTGGCCTGAACCGCGAAGGCGTGAAGCTCCTCCCAGTGCGTGTTGGTACCGTGCCTGTACCGGCGGAGCTGGAGGACACATACTGCCCGTCGCTGGAGCCGTCGAACATGAGCCGGGGCATCGAGCGTCTCGTGACCGACGCGCGCTCGCATCATGCCAACCGTCGCCGGGCGGAGGCCGCTGGCGATCCATTACCGACGACGGGAAGCGAGGGCATCACGGAAAGTGAAACGGCCACAGTTGAGGTCCGGGCGTCAGGCGAAGGGAAGGTCGTCGACCCGGAAGCGATCAGGATCATCGGCATCGTGAAGGAGGGCGTTGGGCGGCCACGCAACGACGGAACGGCAGGGAGCGCGCTGTACCGCGTTCCCCTGCGCCTGTCCCGGATTCCCTCGCCCGAGTGGAGTGATCTGTTCGTGCGGTGCTGGGACCATCCACCATCGTTCACCTCGATGCATCGACCGGGCATCGCCAGCGTGTCCGGCGACATGATCGTTCTGGACGGCACGACGATGGACGAGCTGGAGCGATACCACGCGGAGACGCTTCGACGGTGTGTCGACCAGGCGAACGAGCAGGAAGCCGTCCATGGCGAACGAGTTCAGCAGGCCCGGATGCGAGACGAAGCTGAGCGTCGCGGGCACGAGCGCCAGGTTGATGAGATCGCCGACCGCCTGAAGTTCGACCAGTAGCGCGATGACGAACGAGAACGTGCCCCAAGAGGTCACGCCGGGCGGGACGATGCTCAGGGGCGGGACTGTGCGATTGATCATGAGGAACTACTTCAGCAGCCACCTACTGGCGGCTGCCGGGATGATGGTTCGTTCAGCTGGCGAGATCGAGGAACGTCACGATGTAACTGGGCCGTCTCGATTCGACCTGGAACAACGGGGTCATGTCCTCGGCGCGATTCTCTGTGGCGTCGGATTCTTCGAGGCCATGATCAACGAACTCTTTCAAGATGCGTTTGATGGTAACTCCCCCGAGGGCGGGGCCATCGCCCCTCTGCCGGAATCAACTCGAGACCTCATGGCCGAGTACTGGCGAGCGACCGACTTGGGGAAGAAGGGGCGAGCGCTCGACAAGTACCAGACGCTCCTCCGCTTTGCCGGGAAGCCGTTGCTCGATCCCGGTGCCCAGTCGTACCAGGACGCCAACCTCTCCGTCCAGCTCCGAAACGTCATCGCCCACTACCGTCCTGAAGACCTGTCGGCGGACGAATCTGCGCTGATGGAAGAGCGACTGAAGGGGAAGTTTTCAGACAACCGGCTACTGACGGGTTCGGGCAACCCCTGGTGGCCCGACCACTGTCTCGGCGTGGGATGTGCGCGGTGGGTCTTGGAGTCGGTGGTCGCGGTGGCTGACCACGTCGTGGATGCAGTTGGCGCGAGGACGAATTACCGCGCACACCGCGAATCTGGATGGCTGGGTCCTGTGCCTGGTGCTGACGTTTGACGCCGTTCACGGGTTCGAGCGTCACTCACACCAAACTGGGACTTGCGCCCCGGCACGCGCCGCTATCTTCGACCCCCGATGCAACCTGCGCTCGGCCCTGGCAGAGTGGGTTCGTGAGGCAACCTAGGCAAGCGGTGAGGGTGGCAGTTCTCGGCCCTTCCAAGGCGATCTTCCTGTTCCGGTATGACAACGAGGAGGTCGGCGTTCATTGGGCGATGCCTGGAGGTGGAGTGGGCGCGGGGGAGTCGCTTCTTCAAGCCGCACGCCGGGAACTCCTCGAAGAGACCGGCTGGGACGATATCGAACCCGGCCCTCAACTATGGACCTGGGGGCACGACTTCACGCACAACGGGCACCCCGTGCACCAGTTCGAGCGAATCTTCTTGGGGTATGGGCCCCGCCGTGACCCGCAGGGTGACCTGTCCGCAGCTCACGCTGAGGACCGAATCCTGCGATGGCAATGGTGGTCACCCGCTCAGCTGGAGGACTGTCCGGAGGCGCTGTGGCCGCCACAGCTTCCTGAGCTGCTCGGGAGGCTGCTGCACGAAGGTGCTCCGGCCTCACCAACGAGTCTCGATTATCGCCGATAACGTCCGCGCCCCCCGGCACCCCTTGCCGAGCATTCTCAGGTCCGTGGAATTGGAGAGCACCGATTGCTTGGACCCGGCCCCCGAGTGGACCCCAGAGCAGCGCGGCCAGCGCTCGGAGGATCCGACCCGAGCCTTCGACCTCTTCAACGCTGTGCGAAAAGGCATATCCATCGATGGTTACACTGGGCAAAATGGGCGCATCTAGCGCACAGGGGGACGGGCCACCCGCAGATCGACGCCAGCCCCGATGGCTGTGGCTCCTGCTTGCCGGGTATGCCGCCGGGATCGCTTCTTTCATCGCCGATATCGTCCAGGCCCCCTCACTTGGGCGGACCGCTATCGACTTACTACTGATTGCCTCGATGGTCTTCGCAGGCTGGCTGATGT
>WNGF01010560.1_pt1 | contig 16151 bp, 14 predicted proteins | sample 5400641 | NCBI WGS metagenome assembly WNGF01 (sample SAMN13153371, study PRJNA577476) | soil metagenome | isolation source: 80 cm soil or saprolite under grassland replicate 2 | place: USA:California | collected 2016-06-15
GTGCGCGCCCGAGAATCCCGGCCAGTGTGTTATTGAAAGCGTGAGCCACTCCGGAGGCCAACTCGCCCAGCGCGGAAAGTTTTTCCATTTGGGAAAACTGTTCACGAATGCGTTCCTGCTCGGCTATGAAGTGGGAAAGCTCTTCAACGTGGCGCTCAGCCTGTTCAGCCTGTTTTGCGGAGGCTTCGATATTCTTCAGGTAAGTTTGATAGGTGAAGAACACGATGGCAATGATGGGCAGGGTTATGATCAACGCATAGAAGCCAAACAATCCCATCAGCTTGGCAATCACAGCGGCGGCCGAAGCGCCTGCGAAGTAAGTAACGGAGGTCCAAAGGTAATGCTTCTTCCATGTTTGCCAGATTGGCGCGCCTGCTTTGAGCGCGCCGCAAATAGCGACGATGCCGGAGTTTGACGCGTACTGAACAAGGGCCATCAAAGCTATAGCGGTGATGAATTTTCCAGACAAAGGGCCGGCACTGAGCGAAACAGGGTCGCCATAAAACAAGCGCAACGTGTAGGAGGTAACACATGCGGACCAGGCTGCGCAGCCCCAGTTGAAAAGAATCGTTATATGCTTCCGGCTAAAGCGAAACGATGAGAAGAGTGCTTCGGTGGCGGCCAGTAGAATCGCGGGTTCGCAACCGTAGAGAACCAGAGTCAGAAAAATGAACGTATCGGAAACCGAGATCTGTGAACGAAAGTGCGGAATCTTGATACTGATTCGCGAGCTAAGAAAAATTGTTATAGCGGCCAGGACCGCGAGTTGGAGGTCGACTTTTCTCAAGTCCATCCGGTAGGCGGCCACGAAATAGATCAGGCCGCCAGCGCAGGCAGTAACCCACATGTAGGCGCCGACCAATTTCTCATTCCTGGTTTCTAATTGGGCTTGCATCTCAAGTTGGCGGCGGGGCGGTCAGGTGATTACCGTGCAATCACGAATGTATTCCAGACGACGTTAGCATCCTGAGATCGCTCGGCGCGCAAAACTGTGCGGAGCTGTCGTGAGGTGATGACAGACTCCGCTGGTCGCGTTAAACTTAACGATTTCGTCGACCGTTGGTTGGTCTAAAATAAAGTCGGCTAAGGTCATTTCCGCACTCTTGACCCTTAGGAAAGGGCGTTTAGTTTAAGAAGATCGTGTCATAGATTGAGCGAAGCTTGTAGCCGCCGCGCTGATAGAATTTGTGAGCTTCCTTATTATTCTCGTTAACGAGGACGCAGAGTGACTTAGTGCGAGTTAGCAAGGTGCGCGCTAGTTGCGACATGCAACGCAAGCCGTACCCTTGAGAACGATGGTCCGCGTTTGTCCAGACTCCCTCAAGGTAGATGACTGAAGAAGTATCGGACGCAACGTCCGCCTTGAAGATAATTTGACCGGCTTCAGTCCAAACCCAGGTCCGACCTTGTTCAATGCGGCGGGCGCACCGCTGGCGAAAGCCTTCAGGGTCTCGTTCCAATGGATTAATGCCGCTTTCGGCAAAGGCCATTTGCGCGTGTATTGGCACGATCAACTCGAGATCAGCGGGCGTCGCCAATCGGAGCTCGGGCACCTCTGCCAGGGCCTCTACCGGCCATTTTAGTTCGAAGAGCAGTTCACGGCAGGCGTGCCGCATATGCTGACCGGCGTCGGCATAGTAATCCCAAAAGTCGTCAATGCGTTCCTTCTCACCCATGATCATGTGAGCGTTGGTACAGATTTGGGCCATTTCTGCCAGCGCTTCTGTGGCGCGGTCAGTGGTGGTTTCCAGTAAGGTTGCGTGTCCGATTAAGGCGACACCCTCAAGCTGGCCCTTGCGGTTGCGGCAACCGTAAAAGGTGCCCCGGTTGAGTGGGCTCACAAGACCGTTGTCATTGATGAACCCAACCATCCCTACTGTGTGGATGGGACGCTGCGAAAGAAACTCAACGACTTCCTGCTCGTGGCTCGCGTTAAGTGCAGCGACGTGAACCATAAGCTGGTCGGCAGAAACGTGCCGGTGGGTCGTTTTGAGTAATGCTGGGGAATTCTGTTGGTACATGGCGCTTCCTTTGAATGGGTGTGGACAAATTCAGCTTGACCGTCTCGTGAGTTAGTATCCGAGATAGTCCTCACCATTATCAGGATCGATTTGCATTGCTTCCGTGGGATCCCCTTCCAGCAATGCCGCGTAAGCCTGGAACACTGCATCGCCCAAAAGAACGCCGTCGCTGAGCAAGACACCGTCGCTGAGCAGCACGCCGTCGGATATCAACACACCGTCTGATAGCAAAACGCCATCACCAAGCAAGACGCCATTTGAGAGGAAGAAGCCGCCTTCACTCATGGTAGTACCGTTGCCCATAGGAATGCTGTCTCCCAATAAAACACCATTCGAAAGCATTGTAGCGTCGGAAATTAGAACCCCGTCACTCAAGAGCACTCCATCACTGAGAAGTACCCCCTGACCGTAAATCTTCTGATACTGAGTAAGCAACGATCCACCGCTTGCATACGCCCTGCCAACAATAATTCCCTGTGACCATGGGAAGGTGAAGGTTCCGTTGCTGTAAGGAATGCTCGACTGCGGGGTCGGAGCTGAGGTGGTGAGCAGGGGAGCACCAACTGCTGTAACCGAACTTAGATCTGCGCGGACCAGCTTGGCTATTCTTACTGCGCCGTCGATATTCAGCTCTCCAGCTCCCTGCTCAAACATATTGAATCCAGCCAGCTGTTGCGCTGAATACATAAGGGCCATTTTGACCATGTTTGGAGTCATGTTGGGATTCGCCTGCAAGAGCAGGGCAGCAGCGCCGGCGACCAGTGGAGTGGCCATCGAAGTTCCGCTGAGCTGCATCTCTTCTCGCTCGGGATTGCCACTTACGTTGGCATCCAGGGAAGGATTCTCGGCTACGAGCACATTGCTGGGCGACTGGGCAAAGATAGTCTTGTTGCCCGGTGCGGCGAGTTCCGGTTTGATGATGTTATCGAAGTGCTTTACACCAGTTTCATCCGTCCAAAAGCTCCGTGTCGGACCACGTGAACTATACGTGGCGATGGAATCGTCGGCGCGGTTATCCGTGCCCTTGCTATCTACGGCGCCAACCGTGATCACCGATGGTTCATTGCCTGGTGAGTGGATGTGTCCATAAAGCTTTTCGCCAAGGCTGTTCTTGCCATTATTCCCGGCGGCAGCAACAACAACTATTCCGGCATCGACAAGGTGTCGCGAGGCCACGCAGATGGGGTCGGTCTGATAAGAGTTGACGGCCGGCATGCCCAGGCTCATGTTGACGACGCGAATGTTATGGACCAAGCGGTTAACCATGATCCAATCGAGTCCTGCGAGTACTGACGACACATTGCCGATACCCTGAGAATTGAGAACGCGGAGATTGATAAGTTTCGCCTTCGGTGCAATTCCGATGTACTTACCCTGGGAGACAACCCCATTTCCACTTGCAGCGGCTGCCACATGTGTGCCGTGGCCGTATGGATCATCAGTGCGGCCTTCACCAGTGAAGTCTTTACTAACAATAACGCGCGAGATGCTTTGGGCACCAAGAGCACCGCCAAAAGCGTCGTGAGCGACGAAAATCCCTGAGTCCAAAACCGCAATGGCAATGCCGGATCCATCCAATGCACTACCAGCAGGGCCCATGGATCTAACATTGTCGGCACCGGTTGTCCGGGCGATGTGTCCCCCCATTGACCTGACATCGCTGTCGACCGAAGCAAATTCCACCTCGGGGAAGGATGCCAGCGAGTCAACCACGCTGGCCGGCAGTTCGACCGCCATGGCATTAAAGCTGTTAAAGCTCCGCTTGACCTTTACTCCATTCCCGTTCAGCAGAGCCTTGAGGGGTCCGCTCATTTGATCATTGAGCTGGACAATCACCTTGACGGTGTCTCTGCCGCCGTTCCTGCGCATCTTCTCGCGCAAGTCTGATGCGACCTTGTCCTTCTTGTGTCCATTGAGCGATCCGTCATGGTCTCCACGAGGAGCAGCCTTGGCCCTGTCGATCAGAATGATGCCCGCGCACAACGAGAACATCACTGACAGACATGTTAGCCAGGTAATTACAATAGAGCGTTTACTTCTTTTCATCGATCCTTCTCCTCGGGTCCAGTACTAAGACATGGGCCACCCGGTAAAACATGAGTGGGCGATTCCCTCTTGGCATTACCTGTGCCAAGCTCCGTGGTAGTCCGCAACCGCCTGTTACCAGCGGATTTAGTTAGATTTATTAGGAGTGCCGAGTCAGACGATTGACCGGTTCAAGTCAGATTGGTGTCGCCTGTTGTCAATCTGATAGCATGCCGCAGTGACAGATGGTTCAATCGCTTGTTCCTGAAGAGATCGAGGTTCACCGGGATCGAACGTGGTGCCGCGAACCAGAAATGCGCATCGAGGAGGCGCTGGCTGCGGAAAGATTCATTGATCGCGTAGGTTTCTGTGCTGCACTGACAGATTCGCGCCGCCCGGGACCATCCTTGTACATCGCCGTCTGCGGGCGCAGGGATGCGCATACGCCTCGGAACGTGCAGAAAGATCCGGAAACCAGCCTGGCATGGACGATAAAAGATGAGGTCGTGCGCCGTGGTCGTCTTTACTACGGTAAACTACGAGGAAGCCGTTCAGTCTTCATCGCCCGCAGATTGGTGCCCCATTTCAACGCTGTATCGGGTCTTACGCGTAAGCAGGAGCAATCTGTGCTATCACAGCCGGCCCAGGACATACTCAAAGTTCTGCGTAAGGAATGGGAAATGGCAACCCGAGATCTTCGCAGCGCTAGTGGGGTTAAGGAACGAAGCGCCTTTACTAAAGCGATGGACGAGCTGCAAAGAGTATTCAAAGTGATTCCCGGCGAAATCGTTTACGAACCAAAATTCACTTATATTTGGACGCTGATGGAAAGCAGGTTCCAGGATGAGTTGGCGACGGTAGTAAGCAGGGAAGAAGCGCTGAAGGAGATTGCACGAGCCTACCTTGCGGGAGCTGGAATGACGTTGCGAGGCGAACTTGCGCGCGTTACGGGCTTATCAAACCCGGATGCTGGTATCGGGAATTGGGCGCTTGTCGATGAAGGCTTTGCAACACGAGTAGCGCCAGGTGTCTACCGTTTGAAGTAGTTCGGCCGCAGCGGTCGTGTGCTAGGGTTCAAAACTGTCGAGCGCCTCATCCGCGTTTTGCTGGAGCTTCCCAGATCCCTTGGACACGGGCTGAGGTTGTCCCACCTCGCGTAACGCCTCCCGCTCGAGACTAGCCATTTCGAGGGCCAGCGGAAAGTGTTCCTGGGAAGCTGCCAAACGTCGGAGCATTAAATCGGTTTCTTTCTGGCTCAATCTGCGATTCGCTGCCGCTTCGATTGTTTGCAGGCGGGCCCTGGCTTCGGACAAGCGAGCACTAGCTTCCTGGCGAAGTTCCTCCGAACGCTGCCGGTCCGCAATTAGATCACTAAGGAGCGAGCTGGTGTCGACACCCGCTATATTACGGGTGCGATTGATCTGCCGCTCAATTCTCAGCGTTTCTCCACGCGCCCTGGCAATAATCCTGGTTGCAGTCAGGCGCGTCGCCAGCGTTTCGCAATAGGCGTCTGCCAACAGAGGGTTTTTTTGTTTGAGCTCACCCCAGGTCTTTCGTTCCTCGGAAGACAGTTCCGAAGTGAACCAGGGCACCTCGGCGGCGGTTATCCCGTCGGCGGCAAGCCGATCGCGCAACCTGCCATGCCACCGCCTGCGATACAGCAAAAGAAAAATAAGAACCAGCAGGCCGACAACTAATCCCAGCCCCATCGAAACAAAGGAAAGCAGAAGATAGATCGCTGCAGACTCAGTGGTACCAGTCGCAAGAAATAACACCAGGAAGACGATGGGAAGAGGAAGCGTAACCAGGACCAACGCCAGCCATGGAGTCCAGTTTAACAACTGTGCGATTCTTTCATCGCCCGCGTTTAGTTTTCCTGGTGTCTTTTCGAGCATGGTGTATTTAGCCGCCTGTCGGTTCGAAAATCGACATTGATCTTAGCTGGTAAGCCGCATGTTCACCAGTTCACCGGGCAGGCGGTGTGGACCCGAAGCGGATGCCGGTAAGCGCTCTAGTGCAGATACTTGTATAATGCGTTTAAGCCGTTTAAGGCGAATAGGAGCAGATATGAGGCGAGTTCAAACACGCAGAGGAGTTGCCGGCATGTTCGTGATGGTCCTGACACTGGGTTTTGCCCAGAGTAGAGAAGCTGCGTTGGCACAATCGCCGGGTCAAACTACCACTCTTGCTTCGTCGGGAAGGCCTGCGAGGCCGGTGATTATTCCTCTGACGATTCGCGTGAAAGGCGAGGTAGCGCCGAGCGAATTGGAACTGCAGACCGTGGACCTGACTGTCAACGAAGACGGCGAACCGCAAACAATTCTATCCGTCCGAGCGATGGGTACAAATTCGCCGATAAATTTGATCGTGCTAATCCAGGATGATGTAGTCTCATCCATTGGACTCGAGATGAAATCTTTGGCGGAGTTCATACGCCGCCTGCCGCGCGGCTCGCGTGTTTCGGTTGGGTCTTTGCGTGCTGGCAGTTTGCAATTGCGTCAAAAGTTCACCGCTGATTTGGAAAAAGCTGCCAAGTCTCTTAGGGGACCTATTGGGATTGCGAGCGTTGCCCCTTACAATCCTTATATCGAAGTGATCGAAGCGCTTAAGCGATTCGATGCGCAACCTGCCGGACGGCGGGCTGTCTTACTGGTGTCTGACGGGCTGGATACTTCGCATGGCATTGACTCAAGTGGGCCGACACAGAGTTTGGATCTACAGCGCGCCATCAATGAGGCTCAGCGAAGGGGCGTTGCGATCTACTCGTTTTATGCGCCCACTGTTACGACCGCCACTGATGGAAACTTGGTACCGAATGCTCAGAGTTCGCTACAAAGGATATCTGACGAAACTGGAGGTCGAGCGTTCTTTCAGGGTTTCGGCGCGCCCGTCAGTTTCGATCCATTCATCAAGGAATTAAACTCAGCGCTGGACAGGCAAATAGCGCTTACATACCTTTCCACTCATCTTAAAAAGGGGTTTCACCGGGTAAAGATTAGTTCCTCCACCCCTGGGGTCGAGATCAGTTATCCTGCTGGCTACAAACGCTGAAAATGCCAAGAATGGGTTGTTCTCTCGGCAGACTTACTGAACTGTGGCGGGTAGCAGGGAGCCGCGCCGGTCGGTGGCTGTGGCCCAACCGTCCGCAAGTCTACCGATCATTCCGTGAAAATGGATTGCGTCCCCTGAAAGAACGACGACCACATCCCCGGCGTGATACTGAGGGTTGTTGAGCTGAAATCGAACGACCGTGGCCTGCCCGTTCTCCTGCTCGACGGTTTCGTAAGTGAACTGGTCAGCATCGACGCAGTAAGTTTGGGAGTTGTTTGCTGTTCTTTGCTCGTCTGGCACGCAGTCTCCTTTGGAATTTGCTAACTGGAAGAGTGGGGTTAGTGGCCTCTTATCCAGCGTTGCTGAGTGATCCGGCTATCATTATTTCCTAAAGGGGAGCATTCGACAAATGCGCGGCCTTATTCGAGAGGTGGCTTCACTGAATAACTGGTTAGTTAACCTGAGGGATCGAGTCACAGGTTGAAAGGATCTTTAATGAAGATCTGATTACGCAAACCCTCGAGGATCCAGGGAGCACCAATGAATCTTGACTACTTTATTGACCGCCTGGCTAAAAATCGAGGCGTCTTTGAAAGTCTGGTAAGAGGCGTCAGCCTCGAGCAGGCCAGGTGGAAGCCTTCTCCGGACAAGTGGTCAATGCTGGAGGTAATCAATCACCTTTATGATGAAGAGAGAGAAGATTTTCGTCAACGAATCGAATTAGTGCTCGCCGATCCCAAACAACGCTGGCCACCTATCGATCCGCAGAATTGGGTAACCACGCGCGCTTACAATGAAAGAGATCTCGATACTTCGTTTAACAATTTCCTTGCAGAGCGTGAAAAATCGCTGGTATGGCTAAGGCAGTTGTCGTCGCCAAATTGGCAGAACAGCAACGAGGGTCCGAACGGCACACTCACCGCGGGTGACCTTCTTGCATCCTGGCTGGCCCATGACTTCCTTCACATCAGGCAATTAGCGCGACTTCATTGGCAGTATGTGGGAGCTATTGCGGAACCTTTTCAAACCGCATATGGCGGTCCTTGGAAGGAATCCTAAGGATTGATTAAAAGAAGCTGCATGCTCTTTTCCGGCGACAGCAGGATCGCGGTCTCACCCTCATCGAAAATCTACAATCGCGAAGGCAACAGCGCCCCTTATCGGTTGGAGTTTCGCAGGTACTCCACGTTTGTTAGAATTAGCAACCCCATAATCCACAATCTAGTACGCTTTCACGGAGGTAACGAAATGATAGCAACCAGTAAACTTTGGACACTTGCCAGAATCTCTCTTCTTGCTGTGGGCCTGTTCTTATTCTCTGGTTGCTCCGCGGTGCATCAGGAGCATTCCGACCTACACATGGACCATTCCGGTTCGGGTACGTCGTCTGACGCAAGCCCGGATAGCGACACAAATCAGGATTGGGCTAAGCAACGGTTGGCAAAATCCACCCGACACCAGGAATGGGTGAAGATCAAATACAAACCCGCCAGCGGAAAAGCCGAACGTGAAGTGTCCGCGTTTGTGGTCTACCCCGAAGTGAAGACTAAGGCGATGGCCGTGGTCGTGATTCACGAAATATTTGGCATGAGCGATTGGGTGCAAAGCTTGACCGATCAGTTAGCCGAGGCCGGTTACGTGGCTATAGCGCCTGATTTGCTTTCGGGCATGGGTCCGAACGGCGGCAGCACCAGCGACGTCGCCACTGGTGGAAGCACCGCCATCGGCGCTGCCATACGTGATTTGCCGCCGGATCAGATCACGGCCGATTTGAATGCTGTGGCCGATTACGTTTCGAAGTTGCCGGCGTCGAACGGAACAGTCGCGACGGCAGGTTTCTGCTGGGGAGGCGGCCAAACTTTTAGTTATGCAACCAATAATCAAAAGTTGAAGGCCGCTTTTGTCTTCTACGGCAACCCTCCGCTGACGGGTCAACTGCCCGCGCTACCAGTCGATAAGAACGCGCTCGCAAGAATTGCGGCACCTGTCTATGGTTTTTATGCCGGAAATGACGCGCGCATCAACGCGACGGTACCTGCAACTGTTGAGGCGATGAAGGAATTGAAAAAAAGCTATGACCCGGTAACTTACGAAGGCGCCGGCCATGGCTTCATGCGAGCGGGCGATGCGCCGGAACCAGTGGCTCCGGTTGCGAAAGGGAATGCCGATGCTGACAAGCTCGCAATGGATACTTACCAAAAGGGCCTGACTTCTTACAAAGCCAATAAGAAAGCGCGCGATGAAGCATGGATCAGGTGGAGGGCGATACTCGCGAAGATTTTAATTGAAGAACCTGAACACAGAAGGGAACAGGTCACAAGCAAGTTTGTAGGCGGAACGCAGGGATTTAACCGCTCATGTCCTGGCAGGCATTGCTAGGAACCTGGAAATCCGGGCGATTGTTTCGTCTGGTTTTTCTTCCTGGGGGACGTGGCCACACTGCTCGATTACTTCCAATGTCGAATTGGGAATCGCCTGATGTAATAGCTCTCCGACTTTCAGTGGAGTGATTCCATCCTCTCGTCCCCACAGAAGGAAAGTTGGAACTGTTATGGTTTTGACTTTGGCTAGTAGCTCGTCAATATTCGGCGGGATACATTGCCTGGCAGTTTGCAATAGTGCGTGTCGTCCTCCGGGACTTGCCATCGGGCTGGCATAGGCCTCGACTTGTTCGCTGGTTATCTTCTTCTTATCGAAATAGCACATTCCCAAAACTATCCTCGCTGCCAGCTTGACTGGTGATAAGTAAACAATTGGCAAGCCCAGAAGGGATCTAACGAGTTTGAGATGGGCAGGCATGTATCTCTTATCTCCGGCGCTGTCGATCAAGACCAATCTTGAAAGTCGCGTAGGCTCTAGTTCGCCTAGTCTGATGGCGAGGAGCAAGGCAACTCCGCCCCCAAGGGAATTACCAACCAACGTCAGGTTCGTCAGATTTTCCTCAATAATGAGCTTGTAGATGTCGTCGGCTTTTTCTTCGATAGAATAATGAGTGTCTTTGGGCTTCGGAGATTTTCCACATCCTTTGAAGTCAACGAGGATCAGCTTATTGTTTTGGGAAAAAGGTGTGATGAAGTGCCGCCAGCTAAACGCGCTGGCGCCTAAGCCATGCAGACACAGTATTGGATCACCACTGCCATAGACCTCTGTGTACAGGTTGGTTAAGGCTTGGCTGTTCATGCGATCTCTGATGTGCTGAACTTACTCCGCTTGGAACAATCGCGATTTATGATGTTGATGAGGTTGAAAGGCTGGGGCGGCTAGTGGGGCTCGAACCCACGACCTCTACCCCCGGCAGGACTCGAACCTGCGGCCCTCTGCTTAGCATCCAGCATCAGGCTTTCCCTGACCGCCCGTTTCCACACAGGTTTGCTGGCTGGACTATATCTTGGACATCGCAGTCCCGGCCCGTATAGTCTCTGAGGAGCCCCTCTCCTGATCACTGACCTGGGGAAGGTTTCCTGCGGATTACCCAATCCTCATAGATTGTTACTCAAATCGATTTGAGTACCAGAGGCTCTAAGGGCGTCCCCGCATATGGGGCCGTCCACTTAATGAGTTCTTCTCTAAACCCATTCCTCATTAAGGCTCCAACAAGGCAGATGCTCTATCCGCTGAGCTACAGGGGCACATGCCTGGAGCCGCGATGTTAGCATGTAGAAGACTGTCATGGTCAACTCGCAGAAACTTCGTAGCGGAAAAATAAAGAGATCGCCACACTGCGGCGATCTCTTCTATGAGAGTGGAGAAATGTGATTAGGCTGCTTGAGTTTCCTGTTCCGCAGTTTCCGCAAAAACGCGGCGACCGTTTAAGGCGTCGTCGATTATTTCTCGTACAGCCGAAGTGTCGGGATTAACATCCATTCGATCACACGCGCGCAAGTGTCGGAGAATACCCTGTGTGGCAATCTCCAGAGCCATGCCACCCAATTTCGAATAACGCCTCGCTTGAATGTGGTCAATTCTCAAAATTCGCTCGTCCAGCGGTAAATGTCTATCAAAAGTCACGGTTACGTTTTATCCTCCAAAACCGCATTTTGCGGCCATTTTTTAGTGCACAGCTTAGATGCCTCAGTTAACCCTGAGGATGCAGATCCGTTGCATTTTGGAACAATTTCCGTCCCTCGAAATGCATAGTCTCGGATAGCCATCAATTTAGGGGTTCAGCAAAACAAAAGATTATACCGGAGCATGGCTCGGAATGCCAGATCTTTTTGGCTGACGACTGGGGATCCAGCTAGTTTGATGCAAGGGACGCCCCCGATTCGGCCCGCTCCCGTGCCCTCGCCTCGGTTTTTCTGGCCAAAAACGTAAGCGCCGCCTGTCCATCCAAATGAACTTCAGGCGGCGCTTTGGACTTTTAATTAGGGAAACTCGAGAACCTATTTACATTATTTCTTCGGTAAAACCGAATCTTTCATACCTTTGCCGACACGAAACTTGAGAGTCGTTTTAGCCGGGATTTGGATCGTTTCGCCGGTCGCGGGATTCCTGCCTTCCCGGGCTTTTCTTTCGGACTTAACGAGTTTGCCGAAGCCGGGAAGTACAAATTCTCCGTTACTCTTAACTTCGCTTGAAGCGAGGTTGTACAGTTCGTCGAAGAATTCTTTAACTTGCCCGCGCTTCATTCCCGTCTTTTCCGCAAAATGATTGAAGACTTCCGACTGAGTCATGCGCTTTCTGCCTGTCGCGGCTTTGGTCGCCATAATCTGGTGTGACACCTCCGATGAGACTTAATTGAAAAGCTTTTCAAGCATTCGTATATCACACTCAAGCAGCAAAGTCTCGACAAAATGTCGATTTCTGGCGGTTTTTTCAGAAAATTGACCTGTTTAGCCCCGCGAAGATCCAATTCCGGAGTCGGAATTGGTTAGGTAGCTTAAACGGACGCGCTCAGGAGCGGCTTTTGAGTTATTGATTGTCTCGGGCGAGCGGATCGACCCTCGAGTTCCGGATGAGAGTGCGAATCGGTGTAGATCGCGCCCAGTCCCGTTAAACATCGTTGATGTTCGCTGCCACGACCAAACAGAGCGGCGCAAATGGCGCGCGTTCAATTCTCGCTGCTGAGCTCATCTGCATGTTGCGATACCACCGATAGGCTGGAGTTCGCGGTATTGCTTGAGCACGTGTTATGGCCCAACAAGTACTGGACAATCTCGACTTCATCGCGAAGAATACGCTTTGCCTTAGGAACATTCAGATTGACGATGGTTACCTGCCGGTGTGCGCGACTCGCTTGCTACGGGAGCGGCCTTCGGCGGTAACGTTCACAGAGTGCTGAAACAAATCCGCGAGTGTAACTTCGAACCGGCAATCTGGGTGGCGCCGTTTGTAACGGAAGAGAGTTCTCACATCTTCCACAACACCCTGATTGGCTTGTCAAAGACAATGACGCTAAGCCAAAGCTTTCCGACCTGATGATGTTTGGAGCTTGGCGGCATGGGCCCTGCTCCGTCCTGAACGACAAACGCGAATTCGTTGGATATTGCTATTGAGGTCGTAAAAGACAAAATGTTGGTCAAGCATGCATTGGCGACTGGGGAATACAACAGGCGCCGCGCTGAATGCGAAACGGGCGTGGACCACTTCGCCAGGGATCGCCCCTCGGTGCGCGCCTTGCGCGACGTAACCGAGCTCGAACTTGAAGCTGCGCTGGGAGATCTCCCCGAGTTGATCTACCGCCGCTGTCGTCACGTGATCACCGAGAACGTTCGCGTGCTTGAAGCAGCCTCGGCACTCGAACAAGTCGATCTGGAGCGCTTCGGTCAACTGATGAACGAGTCGCATCGCAGCCTGCGCGATGACTATGAAGTGAGTTGCGCGGAACTGGATCTAATGATGGTCGGTTACGAATTGTGGATGCCGCAGCGCGACATAACGGCTGAGGGGCGCCAGTAAACTTCGCGCATTGGCCAATTGCAGTTCCGACTCGAAAACCTGATTGCGAATAATTAAGACGATCAAGACAAACCTTGCTAAAATCCGGTGCTTCAGATGCGCTTGTTAAATACTCGGATGTGCCGCGCTGATCAGTCTGTGGAGCTAAAATGGCCCGGCCAGTCTAAACCGTGATGGGGAACTCTTACCGAATGCGAACCGTCTACAAGTTTTCACCGCGGTAGTGTTACCGTTCGCCCTAATGTTTAATGAAGAAGTTTACCTGGCTTGTTAGTCGCCAGTAGTCAAGCTCGAAACGCTCTGAACTTATGTCGTCTCCAATTCTCGAAATGAAGGGGATCAGCAAGCTATTCCCTGGTGTTGTGGCCCTCGATAGCGTTGATCTTGAGGTCTATCCCGGTGAGGTCGTGGCCTTGATAGGTGAGAACGGCGCCGGCAAGTCTACTTTGATGAAGATACTGGGAGGAGTCTATCAGCCGGACGAGGGTTCGATCGTAATCAACAACCAGGCTGTCTCGATCCATCGGGTAGCTGATGCGCACGACCTCGGCATCGCCTTTATTCATCAGGAGCTGAACGTCCTTGATAATCTTGATGTCGCATCAAATATCTTCCTGCGCTGCGAGCCGCGCTGGGGCGGATTTCTAAACCTCATCGATCGCACGAAGCTGTATGCAGAGGCGCAAACTCACCTCGACCGTTTGGGTCTGGACATTTCCAGTCGCACGCCGCTTAGCGAACTATCAATGGGCCATCAACAGATGGTTGAGATTGCCAAGGCGCTGTCCAAGGAGGCGCGCATCTTGATCATGGACGAGCCCACGTCCAGTCTAACGTTGTCAGAGACTGACCGCCTGATAGAAGTAGTGAAAGACTTGAGATCCCACGGTGTCAGTATAATCTACATTTCTCATCGACTCGGCGAGGTCCAGCAGTTGGCTGATCGTGTTGTCGCTTTGCGCGACGGCCGCAACGCCGGCGGCCTTGCGCGCGAAGCAATCAACCACGATCAGATGGTGAGGATGATGGTGGGTCGGGACCTCGAAGACTTCTATGTGCATCCCGAAGGGGTCGTTCGGCAACCTTCCTTTGAGGTGCGCGACCTGCGCACGAAGAGATATCCTGAGCGTGCCGTCTCGTTCAAGGTAAACAAGGGAGAGATTGTGGGATTCGCGGGCCTCGTGGGAGCAGGACGCTCCGAACTGGCCCAGGCGATTTTCGGCGTCGATCCGGCTGTGGGCGGTGATATCTTCCTCGAAGACAAGCCGGTTAAAGTCCGGGCGCCAAGGGATGCCATTGGCAAGGGAATCTATCTGATTCCCGAAGATCGCCGCAATGCGGGTTTGATTCTCGAAGACTCGATCCGCAAAAACATCACCCTTCCTTCTTTAATGCTTTACGCTTCCGGAGGGTTGATCAATTTTAAGGCTGAGCGTAAAGCAGCTTCGACTATCTTCAAGAAGTTGAACGTGAAGGCGCCATCAGTCGAAGAACGGGTGGGAAACTTGAGCGGTGGCAACCAGCAGAAAGTGGTGCTGGCCAAATGGCTCTCGCTGCAACCTCACCTCTTGATCTTTGACGAACCGACCCGCGGGATCGACGTTGGCGCAAAAGCGGAAATCTACGAGCTGATGCGCGGGCTCGCCGAAAGCGGTGTGGCGATCATGATGATCAGCAGCGATATGGAAGAAATTCTTGGTGTTAGCGATCGGGTGGCCGTGATGCACGAGGGACGACTGACCGGAGTACTCGAGCGGTCAGGCTGCAATGAAGAAGCCATCATGCGTTTGGCCGTAGGCCGTGAGTGATCTGCCAAGGTATGTTAGTGATAAGTAAGAGAGCCTTTTCCTACCCAATGATCGGTCGTTACCTATCGCACGGGGAATAGGTATTCAAATATGCGAAAAGAATTGGGAACATTCGTCCTTCTCGTTGCCTTGTGCGTCGTCGTTGCGATTCTCAACCCGCGCTTCCTTTCTCCGGCAAACCTCCAGAACATGGCCCGTCTTATCGGCATCTATGGGATTTTCAGCATTGGGATGGGAATTGTAATCATCACCGGCGGAATCGATCTGTCTGTGGGCTCAGTGTTTGCACTCCTGGGCGTGCTTATGTCGATGATGCTGTCGGAATGGCATTGGCCGGGCGCCTTAGCCGTCGTCGCGGTAATAGGTGTGGCAGTTGGGCTGGGGCTGATACACGGCGCACTGATAACAAGGCTACGGATTCAACCATTCATCGTCACTCTTTGTGGCCTGCTCTTTTATAGGGGCCTCGCGCGCTTCATTGCTCACGACGAAACTAAGGGCTTTGGCGCCGGCGCCGGCTTTGAATGGCTGCAGAAGCTGGCGACCGGAAGCGTGTTCCAAATTCCAATGCCGTTCATCCTGATGGTTGTAATCGCCGCCATAATGTGGGTGGTGCTGCATCGCTCGGTCTACGGGCGCTATCTTTTTGCGGTGGGCCGAAACGAAGAGGCTTCGCGCTATTCCGGAATCAACGCTCGCAACATCATAACCAGTGCGTATGCTTTATGCGGTGCGCTGGCCGGCGTGACCGGAGTTTTACTCGCCTTCTATACCAATTCTATCTCGCCCTCTTCACACGGCAATGCTCTCGAGCTATATGGAATTGCTGCGGCCGTGCTGGGCGGGTGCAGTCTACGCGGCGGCGAAGGCTCGATCATTGGCATCATAATCGGGGCTGCCTTACTTCAGGTACTGCAGAACCTGGTTAACCTCCTGGGTATTCCCAGTTCTCTCAACTTTGCCGTGATGGGTGCTGTTATCCTGATTGGAGTCATTGCAGACCAACTTCTTAAACGAAGGTCAGCATCGGCATAGAGTTTTTTCCGGTTAGATTTACGCTGAAAGCGTTGGCTAATTTAAGCCCAGGCCGGGGTCCCCGCGCGGGCAGCCCGCGCCGGGTGGGAGCGTTTGCTTTGAAACCCTGGGTAAAAAGGGCACATTTATTTCGTCGCAACTCTCCTAAGGAGTTGCGACGGGATGCGACTCGACGGACCGTAACTCAACCCTTTCTCAGGGTTGCGTCTTCAAGAACATTCGGATGTTTTTCCCAGGGTTGCCAAAGCGCAACCCCGGGCTGAAATTAGCGAACGCTTTCAGCGTTAGGGTTACAGGTCTTCTACAAGACAAA
>WNGF01005503.1_pt1 | contig 16145 bp, 17 predicted proteins | sample 5400641 | NCBI WGS metagenome assembly WNGF01 (sample SAMN13153371, study PRJNA577476) | soil metagenome | isolation source: 80 cm soil or saprolite under grassland replicate 2 | place: USA:California | collected 2016-06-15
GTGGCTTGCTGCAGCTCCTGCTCGGCGCGATCGAGCGCGCCCTGCAGGGCGACGATCTCGGCCCGGTGGACCCGGCAGACACCGGGGAAGCCGCTGATGGCCTGCCGTTCACACCAGCGGTGAGCGGCATCCGTCCACTCGCTCGCCCTCCGGTAGTCGGTAGTGTCGCGGCACGCGGCGATCATCGAGCAGTACGCCACGCCGGTCGTCAACGGCCCGAGCTCCCCGTTCACGGCGGCGATGGTGGCCTCCTCCATCAGGGGAAATCCCTCGTCCGTGCGCCCCACGGTTATCAGCAGGGATCCCTGTTGTATGAGTCCCCAGGCCTGAAGGTCGGGGTCCCCGAAGCGGCCCCCGAAATCGACGGCCGTCGCGGCGAGCTCGACGGCTCGGTCGATATCACCGGCCGCCTGCGCGCCCCAGCTCTGAGAAAGGGCGAGGTATCCGTGGGCGAAGCTCTCCGGCTCGCCCTGCAGGAGGCGCTCTCCCCGGCTCGCCCAGGCCGAGGCGATCGAGAGCTTCTGCTTCAAGACGTACTCGTGCCCGATGTCGAATGCCAGCGCCGCTGCTCGGATCCGATTCCCCCGGTCGAGATGCGCCTTGAAGGCCCGCTCCTTCGCCTCGATGGCGAGGTCGGCCTGTGCGGTGAACCAGGCGGCTTCGGCCAGCGCCTCGAGATCCTCCGGTTCCAGCGGCCCATCCCGGTCGGCCTGGGACAGGAGGTCGAATGCCTCCCTCCACCGGTGACCTTCCAGGGCGGCGCGAGCGGCGGGGATGGCGGTCGGCCCCCCGCGCTGCTTCGTCTCCATTGAAGAGCATTGTCCCACTGCGGCTGGGCACGCGGCCCGTCCTCTTCAAGACCTCGGCTCTCATCCCCCGCCTGAGCGAGTGACGATGTATCCGCCGCCATCCCGAAAGGAAATGGCCTATCAGGCCGCCTACGCTTTCGTCCATGGGGTCCTTCGTCCTCCACGTCGACCTCGACCAGTTCATCGCCGCGGTCGAGCTGCTCCGTCGGCCTGAGCTCGGCGGAAAACCCGTCGTGATCGGAGGCGACGGGGACCCGACGAAACGGGGGGTGGTGTCGACCGCGAGCTATGAGGCTCGGGCGTACGGGATCCGCTCCGGCATGCCTCTTCGGACCGCGTACAAGCGCTGCCCCGAGGCCGTATTCCTGCCCGTCGACGCCGAGGCGTACCAGGCTGCCTCCAGGGAGGTGATGACCACGCTTCGCATTTTCCCGTCCGTAGTCGAGGTGGCCGGGTGGGATGAGGCCTATATGGCCATCGAGACCGAGGATCCCGAAGCGCTCGCCCGCGAGGTCCAGGGCGCCGTTCTGGAGCGGACCCGACTGTGGTGCTCGATCGGTGTCGGCGACAACAAGCTGAGGGCGAAGATCGCGAGCGGGTTCGCCAAGCCGGCCGGGGTGTTCCGCCTCACCCAGGAGAACTGGGCCGAGGTGATGGACGGACTTCCCACCGACGCACTGTGGGGGATCGGGGCGAAGACCGCCCGGAAGCTCGCTGCTCTCCGCATCCGCACGGGCTGGCAGCTCGCGAACGCTGATGAGGAGGACCTCGCTCGGACGTTCGGCCCGACGATCGGACCGTGGCTTCGCCACCTGGCCACCGGCGAGGACGCAACCCCAGTGACCGATGAGCCCTACCTCCCCAAGGCGCGGGGGAAGGAACGCACCTTCCAGGATGACATCGGCGACCCAGCCGAGGTCCGCCGTCAAGTCGCGAGCCTGGCGCGGGAGCTCGCGGGGGAGCTGTATGATGGGACCCGCCCTACGGTCCGCGTGGTGGTCAAGGTCCGGTTCGTCCCCTTCGATACCCACACCCACGGCGCCAGGCTCCACCAGCCGACCCTCGACCCCGACGCGATCGAGGCCGGAGCGATGGCGGCCCTCGACCGGTTCGACCTGGATCGTCCGGTCAGACTCCTCGGGGTACGGGCCGAACTTCTCCCGGCCGGCGAGGAAGCCGGCGCGAAGGAGCCTCCGGCCCCGTGAGCGGATGACCGACGAATCCCGCCATCCGCTGCCTCCAGCTCCGAGCTGCTCTAGACGGCCCTGCGATACAGACGCACCGCGATCGGCGCGAATACGACGAGGATCCCGGCGCACCACGCAATGGCCTGCCACACGTCGCTCGCGGTCGGTCCGCCCAGGGTGAGTGCTCGCACCGCAGAGGCGGTGGCGGACACCGGCTGGTGCTTGGCGAAGGCCTGCAGCCATCCGGGCATCGAGGAGACCGGCACGAACGCTGAGGAGGCGAACACGAGCGGCGCCAACACCGGGAACGCCGCAGCCTGGGCCGCCTCCGGATCCCCGACCGCAAGTCCGACGGTCGCGAAGATCCATGACATCGAATACCCGAAGAGGATGACCAGGAGCGCGCCGCCCACCAGGTCCAGCACGTTCGTGTGGATCCGCCACCCCACCAGGAATCCGACCACCATCATCAGGATGACGACGAACACGTTTCTGCTCAAGTCGGCCATCGTCCTGCCGGTCAGAACAGCAGAGCGAGCCATCGGAAGGGCGTGGAACCGCTCCATCAGGCCGCTCTTGAGATCGGTGGCCAGGCCGATGGCAGTGGCGATGGCTCCGAACACCACGGTCTGCACGAAGATGCCGGGCATCAGGAAGTCGATGTAGGGAATCCGTCCCGGCACATTGATGGCGCCTCCGAAGACGTACCGGAACATCAGCACGAAGATCACGGGCTGGATCGTGGAGAACACCAGGAGCTGCGGCACCCGCCGATACGCAATGAGATTGCGCCTCGTGATCTCGAAGGTGTCCCGGATCACTGAGAACGGGATGCGACGGTCTCGAGTGTCCCGCGCTGAGACGACAACGGATGATGCGCTCATGCTGCCCCTGGCGTGGTCGCGCCGTCATCGGTGGCCCGGCCGTCCCGGCTCTCGGCCCGGTGACCGGTGAGCGCGAGGAAAACGTCGTCGATGCTCGGCTCTCGAACCGTGAGCGTATCCGGCTCCAGGCTGTCGCGGTCGAGGGTACGGAGCACCTGGAACAGGACCCGCGCGCCCTGGTCAGAAGTGATCCGAATCGTGTCCCCATCCCGCTCGACTCCATCTCCGAGGCTTTCCCTGAGCATTGTCAGCGCGCGCTCGGCTCGACCGTCGCCGCGGAGGCCCAACTCGACGATGGTGTTCCCGAGATTGGACTTCAGCCGCTTCGGAGTGTCGTTTGCGATCACCTTCCCATCGTCGACGACGGCGATGCGCGTGGCGAGCCGGTCCGCCTCCTCCAGGTACTGGGTCGTGAGCAGCACGGTCGTGCCATCGCTCACCAGCTCGCGGATCATCTCCCAGAGCTCATTTCGGCTCGGGAGATCGAGCCCGGTGGTGGGCTCATCCAGGAACAGGACGGGTGGCCGCGGCATGAGCGATGCGGCGATGTCGAGCCGCCGGCGCATGCCGCCGGAGTAGGTTCGCAGTGGCCGGTCGGCCGCCGTCGAAAGCTCGAACCGCTCCAACAGCTCAGCCGCCCGCGGCATGACGTCGGCTCGCGTCATCTGCCCGAGTATTCCAACCATCCGAAGGTTCTCGCGGCCAGTGAGGTTGGGGTCGACCGCGGCGTTCTGCCCGGCCAGCCCGATCCGGCGTCGCACGCCCTCGGCGTCGCGCACCACGTCGTGACCGAGGACCACGGCCCGGCCGGCGTCGGCACGAAGCACGGTCGCAAGTACCCGAACCGCTGTCGTCTTCCCGGCACCGTTCGGGCCGAGGAGCCCGAATACCGTTCCTCGAGACACCTCGAAATCGATCCCATCGAGCGCCACGACGTCCCCGAAACGCTTCCGCAGATCCTCGACCACCACCGCGGCGTCATCCATGATTGAACCCTCTCACGAGTGACTCGAGGGTGTCGAATCGACCGTCCGGTTCTGCTAGTTCAACCCTTTCGCGGGATTGGCGGCATGAGTCAGGGCGGGTTGTCTGGGTTCCGCGACCGATACTGTCGGGGCGGAGGCGCGGACCGCCGCCTCGACGTCGGCTCCCTCGATCGTCTCGCGCTCCAACAAGAGCTTCACCACGCGATCCAGCGCCTCTCGATGGGTCTGCAGCAATCCTGATGCCCGCTCAGCGGCCTCCTTCAGCAACCGCTCGACCTCCTCGTCGATGACCTGTTGCGTGGCCTCGGCATACTCGCGGGTCCGAACGGGCTGGTCACCCAAGTAGGCCGGCGAACCGGAGGCGAACCCGATCGGTCCGAGCTTCGAAGCCGAATTCCCGGATCATGCGTGTCGTGAGCTGGGTCGCACCGGCCAGGTCGTTGCTTGCGCCTGTCGAGCCTTCGCCCATGACGAGCTGCTCAGCAGCGCGGCCCCCCATGCGGATGGCAAGCGAGTCCATGAGGTAGCTCTCCGAGTAGAGATGGCGCTCGTCCACTCGAAGCTGCTCAGTGACACCGAGCGCCTGCCCGGCGGGCAGGATCGTGACCTTCGCCACCGGGTCGGCGTGTTCGGACAGCACGGCAACCAGCGCATGGCCCGCCTCGTGGACGGCGACGGCGTGCTTCTCCTCCGGCAGCAGCGCGTTGGTCGCTTCGCGCCTTCCCAGGAGTATCCGGTCGCGGGCCTCGTCGAAGTCCTTGGCCCGGATCCGATCGCGCCCAACCCGCACTGCGACGATGGCGGCCTCGTTCACCAGGTTCGCCAGGTCCGCGCCGGAGAACCCGGGCGTCCTACGGGCCACCACGTCGAGGTTCACATCGCTCTCCATGCGCTTGCCGCTGGCGTGTACAGCCAGGACGGCGGCTCGCTCCTTCAGATTCGGAAGCGGGATCTCGACCTGCCTGTCGAAGCGACCGGGCCGAAGGAGTGCGGGGTCCAGGATCTCGGGACGGTTGGTGGCGGCCATGACCACGACGCTGGAGGCGGGATCGAACCCGTCCATCTCCGCCAGGAGCTGGTTCAGAGTCTGCTCGCGTTCGTCGTTCGACACGATCGCGCTCCCCCGGCGTTGGCCGATGCCGTCGATCTCGTCGATGAAGATGATCGACGGCGCGCGCTTGCGGGCTTCGGCGAACAGGTCTCGCACGCGCGATGCCCCCACACCGACGAACAGCTCGACGAACCCCGACCCGGTGACGGACAGAGACCCACTGCGCCGATCTTCGAGTACCTCGTCGGGTTCTTCAGGAAGTCGACCACCTCGGTCACCTCGCGCTTCGCGCCCTCGTACCCCGCGACATCGGCGAAGCGGGTGGTCGGCTTCTCCGCGTCGTAGACACGTGCCCGGGACCCCGTGATGCTCCCGAGCCCCGCGGCCATCTGCCGTCCGGCACGGCGACCGAGAAAGACATAGATGCCGATGAACAGCAGGAACGGGACGAAGCTGAGGATGGCTGACAGCGCCCCGCCCGACGACGGCGGTTTTCCCGTTGATCTGGACGCCATGCTGGCGGAGCACCGGCGACAAGCTGGTGTCGCCCAGGGCCGTCGGGATCTGGCTCTGGTAATGCTGACCGCCTCGAAGGGTTCCCGTGACGCTACCGTTTGGGTCGATCGAAGCGGTTGCCACCCTGTTCGAAACCACGTCGTTGTAGAACTGCGTGTAGGTGAGCGTGGTCACGCTGGGGCCCGTGCTCATCAGCGGCCCGAACAGGAGGAGGACCGTGGCCAGCGCCCCGATGACGATCAGCCAGTTTCGCCAAGCTGGAGGAGGGGGAGGAGCAGGACCCTTGGTCCACTCGCTCGCCGCCCTCCGAGCCGACGAGAGCCGCGGGAGCCAACGCAGCATCGCGGTCGCGCTGCTGGCAAACATTGTCGTAGGAGCAGCGAAGCTCGCTGCCGGCTTGACCACCGGGTCCGCCGCGCTGCTCGCTGAAGCCGGCCACTCGGTCGCTGATTCGGTAAATGAAATGCTGCTGGGAATCTCCCTGCGCCAGGCCCGGCGTCCCCCGGATTCCCTGCACCCCCGCGGCCACGAGAGCGCAGGTTTCTGTGGGCGTTCCTCGCCGCGATCTCCTCATTCCTGATTGGCGGCTGTCTATCGATCGCTCTCGTGTTCGCGAGCTTCTCGACGGAACACCCGTCGAGCGATATCTCGTTGGCTGGATCGTTCTCGCGGTTGCCTTCGGCGCCGAGGGAGTCTCGCTGCTCTAGAGCCTCGCGCTGACGCGACGCGAGGCCACCTTATGGGGCGAGTCGACTCTTTCCTTCCTTCGGCACACGAGCGAGCCAACCCTTCGGGCGATCGTCGTCGAGGACACCGCCGCTCATCGAGGCTGCAGGCGGGCTTTGCTGAATCAGGTCGCTGGGCTGGCAAAGGCGGACGCGATCGCTGACCTGCTGATCGGCCGATCGATGCTGCCGGGCCGACTCGAGAGGGTCTACGCGATCCTCGAGCAGTCGCCAAGCATCGACGAGATTCTGAGCGTCCGAGCCGTATATGGGGCGCCGCAGGAGGTGATCGGGGGGTGCACCCAGCACCGGGACAGACGGCCGACGAGCTTGCGATCGCACTCGACGGCATCGACCACGCCTGGCGACGAGAGCTACCCGAGGTCGCTGAAGTCTTCATCGACCTGACTTCACACCGGGCAAGCCCGGAGCATGTCGAACGGAGCTCCGCCGAGCACACGGAAGGGCAGGAGCCTTACGATGAATCAAGCGAGAAGGACTGACCAAAGGGTGGAGCGCTCCGTTTGTCTCGCGCGACGTTCGCCCGCGGAGAGAAGGTGTTAGAGGTAACCGGCTCGAGTATGGCCTCACATGCAACGCCACTGCCGCCCGGGACCACGGCACCTGACTTCGAGCTTCAATCGACGCCCGACCAGACCGTGTCGCTCGCCGAGTTTCGGGGTCAGCCCGTCATCCTGGCCTTCTACCCGGAGGACTGGAGCCCGGTCTGCTCCGACCAGATGGCTCTGTACCAGGAGGTGCTCCCTGAATTCCGGAAGTTCAACGCTGAGCTCTTGGGCATCTCGGTGGACGGGGTCTGGAGCCATCTGGCCTTCGCGAAGGACCGGAACCTGCATTTTCCCCTCCTCGCCGACTTCGAACCCAAGGGTGAGGTGTCTCGGGCGTACCACGTCTACCGGGCCAAGGAGGGCACCAGCGAGCGGGCCCTGTACGTGATCGATGCCGACGGCATCGTGCGGTGGAGCCACGTCTCTCCCGTCGGGGTGAACCCCGGCGCCGACGGGATCCTCCGCGCTCTCGAGAACCTGGGAAAGGAGGGGGCTTCGTGAGCACAACCCAGTGGGAGGCCGTGCTCAGCATGCCGGTCATGGAAGACCGGGACCACATCCAGGGACCGGCGGATGCGGCGGTGACGCTGGTCCAGTACGGCGACTACGAGTGTCCATACTGCGGCGCCGCGTATCCCATCATCAAGGAGGCGCAGGCCCGGATGGGTGAGAGGCTCCGCTTCGTCTTCCGGAACTTCCCGATCACGACCTCGCACCCCCACGCCGAGCAGGCCGCGGAGGCCGCCGAGGCGGCCGCCACCCAGGGCCAGTTCTGGCAGATGCACGACCTCCTGTACGAGAACCAGAGGCGCCTGCGCGACCAGGACCTCCGCGCCTACGCCGAGCAGCTTGGGCTGGACGTCGAGCTGTTCCAGAAGGAGCTGGCCGAGCACGTCCACGCCGGGCGGGTCCACGAGGACTTCCTGAGCGGTGTGCGGAGCGGCGTGAACGGCACGCCGACCTTCTACATCAACGGTGCGAGACACGACGACTCGTACGATCTCGAGACCCTGCTCGGCGCCCTCGAGCAAGCCGCGGCCTCTGCAGGTGAGGGATGAAGATCGCGGGCATCTTGAAGTGAGGCAACAGGACACAGGACCAGGCAGTTGAGAGCGAGCAGGGACGAGCAAGAGGCGGCGACACGATTCAGGGAGCGGTATGGGCAGCCCTCAGGTGAGCCGCTCAGGCAGCTCGAGCGATTGGTGCTCGGGGCTGACTACGGGGGAAACGGCTACACCACCGTGGCCCAGGCCCAGCTGCTCGCCGAGCGCCTCAATCTCGGTGGCACGAGCCACCTTCTGGATGTTGGGGCGGGCAGAGGGTGGCCGGGACTCTACCTGGCCCAGGCTACGGGGTGTCGGGTGGTGCTCACCGACCTGCCGCAGGAGGCGATGCACAGGGCCCGAGAGCGCTCCAGGAAGGAAGCATTGTCCGAGCAAGCTGCGGCTGTAGTGGCGAGTGCGCGTCACTTGCCCTTTCGCCACGAGACGTTCGACGCGATCGTTCATACCGACGTCTTGTGTTGACTGACGGCGAAGCTCTCCGTGTTGAGAGCGTGCAAGCGGGTGCTCCGGAAGGGGGGTCGCACGGCCTTCTTCACCGCACACGTCACTCCCGGCCTTTCGAAGCGGGACCAGCGGCGAGCAGTCCGGGCGGGGCCGCGGGCCGTCGCCTCACGCCGGGACCATTCATCGCTCCTGCGGGCCGCCGGCTTCATCGAAATCGAGGAACTGGGCGTCACCGACGAGTTTCTGGCCACCGCGGAGCGGTGGCTCCGGTTCTCCCGACAACATGAGCGCGAGCTCCGAGCCCTCCAGGGAGCCCCGGCCTTCGATGAGCAGCAGCTCGACCGAGAGGCGATCCTGGGTGCCATCCGGGAAGGCCTTCTCTCCCGGTCGCTCTTCGTGGCGACGCGACCCTGATGCGAGCGCCGGTCACGCCGCCTACAGGAGGGACGTCCCCCACCTGGAGGCTGCGAAGTACCAGTCACACAACTCACCGAGCAGCGATACTTTCCTGACGAGGGAGGGTGACCATGGCCAAAGTAACGGTTGACACCGATCGCCTCAGGGCGGAGGTCAAGGGAAAGTACACCGAGGTCGTCGAGCATCCCGATGCCACGTTCCATTTCCACACCGGCCTGCGAGCGGCCGCCAACGCGGGCTACCGGGAGGAGTGGCTGGAGGGGCTCCCCAAATCCGCCGTCGCCTCATTCGCTGGCGTGGCCAACCCCTTCCACTGGGGCCTCCCCCACCCCGGGGAGCATGTGGTAGAGGTGGGGTCCGGGGCTGGCCTGGACGCGCTCATCGCCGCGCGCGCCGTCGGGCCGAAGGGGGCGGTGATCGGGGTCGACATGACCCCGGCAATGCTTGATCGGGCCCGTGCCGCTGCGGAGGAGGCGGGACTCACCAACGTGGATTTCCGCGAAGGGCTGGCCGAGCGCTTGCCCGTATCCGCCGAATGGGCCGACCTCGTCATCTCCAACGGCGTCATCAACCTGGTGCCGGACAAGGTGGGGGCCTACCGGCAGATCGCCAGGGCTCTGCGACCCGGGGGCACGGTCCAGGTGGCCGACATCTGCGTGGACCGGCCCATACCTGAGTCGGCCCTCGCCGACATCGACCTGTGGACCGGTTGAATTGCCGGGGCCCTGCCGTGCGCAGGGTGGGAGACAGTGATCAAGGGCGCCGGGCTCGTCGACGTCGAGTTCGGTCCGATCGTCGACACGTTCGGCGGCGCCGCCGGAGAGGACAAGGCCAGGGAGTTCGGCACCAATGGGTATCCGATTCGGGCCCGCAAGCCATAGCCAGGAGCGTGGATCGACCCGGCGGCCGAATTCGGGGCAGGAAGGAATGACGCGGTCAGCCATCGAACCGCTTAGGGCCGGACGGGAGGCGATCACCCGGCACGCCTGGCGGGAAGCATTCGACCTCCTCACTGAGGCGGACGCGTCGGGGCCGCTCGGGCCCCAGGATCTCGAGAGCCTCGCGGAGGCCGCTTGGTGGACGGGCCGGCTGGACCACTGTATCGATGCACGACAGCGTGCCTACTCCGCCCATGTGGAATCCGGGAATCACCGCCAGGCCGCCATGGTCGCTCTCGCGGTGGCCAAGGACTATTACGCAAAGCAGGCCTCCGCCGTTGGAACCGCCTGGCTGAATCGGGGGCAGCGCCTCCTGGAGCGCGAGCCCGAATCCCTCGAGCACGGTTACCTCGAGAGGATGCGCTGTGTCCTGGCCTTCGAGGGCAACAGGGAGTTCGACCAGGCGCTCGATCACGCCACGAGGGCTTTTGCGATCGGTTCACGGTTCGCCGATCGGGATCTCATGGCGGCATCGCTCCACGACCGGGGGCGAATCCTGGTGGCCAAGGGCCAGGTCGCAGACGGCATGGCCCTGATGGACGAGGCGACCGTCGCCGCCGTGGGCGGAGAGCTTGGCCCTTACTGGACTGCCGCGATCTACTGCAACACCATCACGGCTTGTCGGGATGTTGCCGACTACGGTCGAGCGGCTGAATGGTCCGACGCGGCCAAGCGATGGTGCGAGCGTCAGGCCATCACCGGCTTTCCCGGCATGTGCCGTGTCTATCGGGCCGAGCTCATGCGGCTCAGGGGCTCCTGGCAGGAGGCCGAGCAGGAAGCCCGCCGAGCGTGTCAGGAGCTCAAGGAGTTCAACCTCGGCTACACGGCCGAGGCGTTCTACGAGGTTGGGGAAATCAGGCTTCGAACGGGAGACCTCGCCGGAGCCGAGCAGGCCTTCAGCCAAGCGCACGAGCTGGGGCGCGACCCACAGCCGGGCCTATCGCTGCTCCAGCTTGCGCAGGGAAAAGCTGAGGCCGCGACGGCATCGATCGATCGGGCGCTCAGGGATCGTCCAGGGGATCGACTGGCCCGGTCCAGGCTTTTGCCCGCCCAGGTGGAGGTCGCCGTGGCGATGGGAGATGTGCAGACTGCCCGGGTCGCTGCTGACGAGCTCGCTGACATCGCCCGGGACTACGGGTCCGCTGCCCTGGAGGCGGCGGGTCAGTCAGCTCGGGGCGCCGTCGATCTCGCGGAGGGCAACGCAGCCGCCGCGCTGACAGGCCTTCGGGAGGGGTGCCGCCTGTGGCAGCAGATCGACGCGCCGTACGACGCGGCCCGAGTCCGCATGCTGATGGCGCTGGCTCTTCGAGCGTTGGGTGACGAAGAGGCGGCTGCTCTCGACCTGCGCGCCGCCCGGTCCGCCTTCGAACGACTGGGGGCCCGCCCCGACACCAGGCGGGCCGCGGAGCTCCTGGGCGGCGAATCGCTATCGCGCCCTGGGCCCAAGCTCATCAAGACGTTCATGTTCACCGACATCGTCAAGTCCACCCCCCTCGTCGAGGCGATTGGAGACGAGGCGTGGGAAGACCTGGTCCGCTGGCACGACAAGACCCTTCGTTCCCTCTTCGCGTCCCACGGAGGGCAAGAGATCGATCACGCCGGCGACGGTTTCTTCGTGGCCTTCGACGATGCCTCGACCGCCATCGACTGTGCGGTCACCATCCAGAGGATGCTCGCGGATCACCGGAAGGCCCACGGCTTCTCCCCACAAGTCCGGATCGGCCTCCATGCCACAGAGGCCGTTCGAAGTGGGGGCGCCTTCAGGGGAAAGGGCGTCCATCAGGCGGCTCGGATCGCTTCGATGGCCGAGGGAGAGCAGATCCTCGTCAGTCGCGCGGCTCTTCACCCTGGGACCTCGAGGTACCCAACCTCCGAGGCAAGGACGGTGAATCTCAAAGGTCTTTCGGAGCCGGTGGAGGTATCGACGATCGATTGGCGCTAGCGCCTGGTCCACTGGCAGGGCGTTGATCCTCGACCGACGGCTCATCGAGCGACGGGTCCGACGGCCCGCAGAATGAGGTAGCGGCTTGGCCCGCTCCAGGTTGGATCGGGAGCTGCTGCGAGAGGCAGGTCGCGTCCGACGTCAGCGGACAGATCAGCTCCGGGGGTGGCTCAACGCCGTGGAACGAAACCGGGAGCACTTCGGCCTGGATCAGACCGAGGAGTATGAGTAGCCCGACCGTGATTGCGGATGGTGATTCCGGTCGGGCTTACGAACGTTACGGACGAGGCGAGCCCGCGACCGCCCAACGCCACGAGCAGGCCGAGCGCGGCCAGGAACCCCACGATCCCCGCGGAGAAGGCGGCAGCGAAGAGACCCAGCCGCCTCGTCCGGCCACGCCGGCCACCCGAGCTCGCTCCCCTGGCCAGCAAGGTCAACAGCAACAGGAAGGAGCATGGCGAGAAGAAGGCTGCCACCCCTGCTCCGGCCGCCAGGGCCAGGAGGGCGGCCCCAGTCACCGATGGCAGGTGGAACCTGGGGTACGCCACGTAGCCGACCTAGCCGGCGAGGCCGAGGAGGACGACGCCCCCCGCGAGTAACGCGTATCGGAGTCGACCCGGCCTCGGCGGCCGGCGCGGCGTGATTCGCGACGGCCCCTCGTAGCTCGGCAAGCGTGTACGAGCCAGGAGGGACGAAGAGCTTCTGGTTGGGAGGGACGAAGAACGGGTTCAGGAGATCTGCCATGAGGAATTGGCCACCCGGCCCCAGGACGCAGTGGCATCGGCCTTCTCCACCGTGACGCGCTCCCCGAACCGGCTCAGGCGTTCTATGGCCGGCCCCACCATGTCCGGGTCGTAGTCCGGGGCCGTGATCCTCCAGCGGGGAAACCGCTCGACCAGGGCCTCAGCTTCGGAGCCTCGGCCGCACCCGAGGTCGAGCACGTCGGCCACCTCAAGCAACTCGGCGAACGACACCACCAAGGGACGATGATCCGGCAGGCGATGATTCCCCAGGCAAGGGTCGCGACCGACCATCTCTCGAACCCTGCATCTCCATCGCGCTCTCCACCCACTTACCCGGTGTAGCTCTCCGGATCCTCCTTGAAGTCCTCCAGGCACCCCATCGAGCAGAAGTAGTACGTCGTGCCCTTGTACACGTAGGAACTGGCGGCACTTCGGGGATCGACTTCCATGCCACAGACCGGATCGATCTCCATGGTGACCTCCTCTCCTTCCACGAACCCATTCACTCCACCCTCGCCCGCCTCAACAGCAGTGCGTTGACGGCGACCAGCACGCTGGACCCGGACATCGAGAGCGCAGCGATCTCGGGCCGGAGCGTGAGACCGACTTCAGCGAACACCCCGCCGGCAATGGGCAGGGCCAGCGAGTTGTACCCGACCGCCCACCCGAGGTTCTGCCGCATCTTTCGCACCGTGGCCCTGGACAGAGCGATTGCGGTCACGACGTTGGCCGGGTCCGATCGCATCAGCACAATGTCCGCGGTCTCCATGGCCACATCAGTGCCGGCGCCGATCGCGATACCGACGTCTGCCCGGGCCAGGGCGGGGGCGTCGTTGACCCCGTCGCCGACCATGCCGACCACCCGCCCCTCCTCTTGCAGGCGGGCCACCTCACGCTCCTTGTCTCCGGGCCTGACCTCGGCGATGACCCGCTCGATGCCGAGCTCAGCGGCTACCCGCTCGGCGGTGGCCCGGTTATCGCCTGTGAGCATCACCACATCCACACCCGCAGCCCGGAGCGCCGACACAGCACTTCCAGCGGATTCTCTGGGCGCGTCGGCCAGGGCCAGCAGTCCCGCAGCTTGCCCGTCCACACCCACGAATACAGCGGTCCGCCCCGCCCCCTGAAGTTCCTCGGCGCGGTCCGCCGCCCCGTTCAGAGAAACCGACTCCTGTTCCATCAGCCGTCGGTTGCCCACCGCGACGCGGTGCCCGTCCACGTCGCCCACCGCACCGGCTCCCGGGACGCTCCGAAACCGCACTGCACGAGGGGTCTCGAGACTGCGATCGGCCGCTGCTCGCACCACGGCCTCCGCCAGAGGGTGCTCGCTCTCCCGCTCCACGGCCGCCGCCAGGGCGAGCAGCTCGTCCCCCGATCGGGCTGTCGGCACGACCGCCACAACTCGGGGCTGGCCGATGGTGAGCGTGCCGGTCTTGTCGAACACCACCGTGGTCAACTCGGTGGCTCGCTCCAAAGCCCCCGCGTCCTTGAACAGGATCCCCCGGCGCGCTCCCATGCCGGTGCCGACCATGATGGCGGTAGGCGTGGCCAGCCCCAGCGCGTCCGGGCAGGCGATCACCACGACGGTGATGGCGAACTGGAGGGCCCGGGCGAACGATGAGCCAATGAGGGCGAACCAGGCGACGAACGTGATCACGCCGCCACCAAGGGCAACCAGAACCAGCCAGAACGCGGCCCGGTCGGCCAGCCGCTGCGCCGGTGCCTTGGAATTCTGGGCGGCCTGTACCAGCGCTACGATCTGGGCGAGCGCCGTCTCGGACCCCACCTTCGCGGCCCTGGCTCGCAGGGACCCCTCCTTGTTGATGGTCGCTCCGATCAGCTCGTCTCCAGGCCCCTTCGGCACCGGCAGGCTCTCCCCCGTCACCGTGGACTCGTCCACGGAGGACTCCCCCTCCTCGACGACCGCGTCGACCGGGACCTTTGCCCCGGGCCTGATCAGCAGGAGATCGCCCACGCGGACCTCGGCCGTGGGGACCTCCACCGGTTGGCCCTGCCGCAGGACCACAGCCATCGGAGGAGCAAGGTCCAGCAGTGCGCGGACGGCGTCGCTCGCCCCTGACCGCGCCCGCATCTCCATCCAGTGACCGAACAGGACGAATGACGCGAGGAGGCTGATGGCCTCGAAGAAGTGCTCACCCTCCAGCCCTAGGACCACCAGGATGGAGTAGATCCACCCCACCGCGATCGAGGTGGCCACAAGAACCATCATGTCCAGGGTCCTGTTGAGCAGCGCTGCCACGGCGCCGCGGAAGAAGACGGCCGAGGAGTACAGGACCACCGGCAGGCTGAGCACCAGCGACAAGAAGTCGGTGCGGATGCCGAATGGCGCGCGGAGCTTGAGCCCGAGAAGATCGACGGCGATGGGCGAGTACAGGAAGATCGGGATCGAGAAGACGATGGATACGAAGAACCGCCGACGCATGTCCCTGACCATCGAGTCGAGGGACATACCCGCCTGGCCGCCGTGGCCGGTGTGGGCCATGGCGGCGTGTCCTGCGTCCGGTGCGTGCGCTTCGGGTCGGGCCGGGTCCTCCTGCGGGTCGCACACGTGTCCGGGCACGGAACGCCCTGAGCAGTGGTAGCCGCACTCTTCGACGAAGCGCTGCAGGTCGGCCAGCGTGGTCCGGTCGGGGTCGTAATGAACGGTGGCGGTTTGGTTCAGCGCGTTGGCCTGGACGTGGAGCACCCCGGGACGGGCGGCCACACGGCGCTCGACGCCCCTGCCGTCCATCACCCCCATGAGACCTCCGACGTGAAGGACGGCCTCCGCGGCGGCCGGGGAAGCTGTCCCGGTGCGGCCCATCGTCAGGTCCGGAACCGGCGGAGCCTGAGCGAGTTCGAAACGACCGAGACCGATGAGAAGGCCATGGCAGCCCCGGCGAGGATCGGGTTGAGCAGGCCAGCCGCGGCCAGCGGGATCAGCACGACGTTGTAGCCGAAGGCCCACCCCAGGTTTTGGACGATGGCCCGGAACGTCCGTCGGGAAAGCCTGATCGCGGTGACCACGCCTTTGAGATCCCCGCTCATCAGGGTGAGGTCAGAGGCCTCGATGGCCACGTCGGTCCCCGTCCCGATGGCGATGCCGAGGTCGGCCTGGGCCAGCGCAGGCCCGTCGTTGATGCCGTCGCCAACCATGGCCACGACCTTTCCTTCGGCCTGCAGCCGCCTGACTTCTTCGACCTTGGCCGCGGGCTGAACCTCAGCGAGCACCCGGTCGATGCCGGCTTGGCGGGCGATGGCTCGGGCAGTGGCCGCGTTGTCGCCGGTGATCATGGCCACCTCGACGCCCAGTTCGTGCAACGCCTTGATCGCCTCGGGCGCGTTCGGCTTGAGTGTGTCGGCCACGGCCAGCCCGGCACGGGCCTTGCCGCCCCAACCGGCCCAGAACACCGTCTTGCCCTCGGCCTCTAGGCGATCTCCTTCTTCCGCCAGCCAGCCGGGTACTTCCAAGCTCTCCCCTTCCAGGAATGTTCGCCGCCCGACCACGACCTCGTCGCCCTCGACCCATGCCCGGACACCGAGGCCGGCCACAGAACGAAAGTTGGTCGCGTTAGGGACGGACACTCCGCGTTCAGCGGCGCCGGCCACGACGGCCCGGGCGATGGGGTGCTCGCTGGGGGACTCGGCGGCGGCCGCCCGCGCCAGCGCCGGTTCCTCGCCAATCACCTCCACCAACCGCATCCGGCCCTCGGTCAACGTGCCGGTCTTGTCGAAGACGACGGTGTCGATCCGTCGGGAGCGCTCCAGGACCTCACCGCCCCGGATCAGCACCCCGAGCTGAGCACCTCTGCCGGTCCCGACCATGATCGCGGCCGGGGTGGCCAGGCCCATGGCGCATGGACAGGCAAT
>WNGF01006108.1_pt1 | contig 16140 bp, 12 predicted proteins | sample 5400641 | NCBI WGS metagenome assembly WNGF01 (sample SAMN13153371, study PRJNA577476) | soil metagenome | isolation source: 80 cm soil or saprolite under grassland replicate 2 | place: USA:California | collected 2016-06-15
AGATGGTGATGCCGGGGGACAACGTGACGATGGCGATCGAGCTGATCATGCCGATCGCGATGGAGAAGGAGCTGCGGTTCGCGATCCGGGAGGGCGGGCGGACGGTCGGGGCCGGTGTCGTGACCGAGATCACGGAGTAGCCGATGCGCGACATCATCTCGCTCGCGTGCACCACGTGCCAGCGGCGGAACTACTCGACCACCAAGAACAAGCGCACGCATCCGGATCGGCTGGAGATGAAGAAATATTGCCGGTGGTGTCGCAAGCATACCCCGCACAAAGAGTCGAAGTAGCGGCCGATGACCGACAGGGGTGTAGCTCTAACGGCTAGAGCACCGGACTCCAAATCCGGGGGTTGGGGGTTCGAATCCCTCCACCCCTGCCAAGTCCTCGGAGGGGGGCTTTGCCCCCCTTCCGACGGGCAGCGCGCGCCTGACGGCGCGCGCATGCCCTGCCTCCCCCCAGGGCAGGATTGCGCCGGCGAAGCCGGCGCTCGAAGGGGCGGCAGCACGACGGCAGCGAGGGTCGAATAGTGGGTTTTGTGACGCGCGCGCGAGAGTTCGTCAGGGAAGTGCTGATCGAGTTCCGGAAGGTGACCTGGCCGAGCCGCCAGGAGCTGTTGAACTCGACGGCGGTCGTGATCGTGGTGACCGTCGTGCTGGCGTTCTTCCTGGGGGGCGTGGACATCGGGCTGGCGCGCATCGTCGAGAGGATCTTGAGATGAGTGCAGAGTCGACGACGGCGACACCCAGGCAATGGTATGTCGTCCACACGTACTCGGGGTTCGAGAACAAGGTGGCGGAGGCGATCCAGTCCCGCGCCAAGATCTTCGCCATGGGCGAGCGGATCACGCGCGTCCTGGTCCCCACCGAGAAGGTGGTGGAGATCCGTAACAAGCAGAAGCGGGAGACGGAGCAGAAGTTCTTCCCGGGCTACGTGCTCGTGGAGATGGAGCTGACCGACGAGACGTGGCAGCTCGTGCGCGCCACGCCGAAGGTCACGGGGTTCGTGGGATCGGGCTCGCGGCCGGTCGCCCTGCCCCAGGACCAGGTCGACGAGATCCTGCGCCAGATGGAGGCGGGGGCGGAGAAGCCCAAGCCCAAGTCGGTGTTCCAGCGGGGCGACAAGGTACGGGTCATCGACGGCCCGTTCGTGAACTTCCAGGGCGTGGTGGAGGACATCAATCCCGAGCGCGGGCGCATGAAGGTGGTGGTGCCCGTCTTCGGCCGGCCCACGCCGGTCGAGCTCGAGTACTACCAGGTGGAGCGGCTCTAACCCATGGCGAAGAAAGTCCAGGCGATGGTCAAGCTGCAAATTCCCGCGGGCAAGGCCAATCCCTCGCCGCCCGTCGGGCCGGCGCTCGGCCAGCACGGCGTGAACATCATGGAGTTCTGCAAGGGCTTCAACGCGCAGACCGGCAATCAAGAGGGTCTGATCCTGCCGGTCGTCGTCACGATCTACCAGGACCGGTCCTTCACCTTCATCGTGAAGACGCCTCCGGCGGCGGTGCTGCTCAAGCGCGCCGCGGGGATCGCGAAGGCCTCGGCCGTGCCCCACAAGGACAAGATCGGCAAGGTCACGCGCCAGCAGGTCCGGGAGATCGCGCAGACCAAGCTCGTCGACCTGAACACCCAGTCCATCGACTCGGCGATGCGGATCATCGAGGGCACCGCCCGCAGCATGGGCATCGACGTCGTTTAGGGAGATAGACATGGCAACGGTAACGGTGAGCAAGCGGTACGACGCCGCGCGATCGAAGATCGAGGCGGAGAAGCCGTACTCCATCGAGGAAGCCCTGGCCGTCCTGAAGGACATGCCGGCGGCGAAGTTCGACGAGTCGGTCGACCTGTCGTTCCGGCTCGGCGTGGATCCCAAGCATGCCGACCAGATGGTGCGGGGCGCCGTGGTGCTGCCGCACGGGATCGGCAAGACCGTCCGCGTGGCGGTGTTCGCCAAGGGCGAGAAGGAGCGGGAAGCCCGCGAGGCCGGCGCCGACGTGGTGGGCGCCGAGGATCTGGTGGAGCGGGTACAGGGCGGGTGGATGGAGTTCGATACCGCGATCGCGACCCCGGATCTGATGGGGCAGGTGGGGCGTCTCGGCAAGGTCCTCGGCCCGCGCGGCCTCATGCCGAACCCCAAGCTCGGCACGGTGACGTTCGACGTCGGCCGCGCCGTGCGTGAGGCCAAGGCCGGCAAGGTGGAGTTCCGCGTCGACAAGGCCGGGAACATCCATGCCCCGGCGGGGAAGCGCTCGTTCCCCCTCGAGAATCTCGCCGCCAACGCCAACGCGGTCATCGAAGCCGTCATGCGGGCCAAGCCCGCGGCGGCCAAGGGGACCTACCTGCGCTCGCTGACGGTGTCGACGACGATGGGACCGGGCGTGCCCGTCGACGCCCAACGCATCTCGAACCAGTACAAGAAATAGGAGCGTCCCGTGCCGACGCAAGAGAAGGCCGCGGCCGTCGAAGACCTCAAGGAGCGCTTGAACGGGGTCAAGACGGTCCTGCTCACCGAGTACCGCGGGTTGACCGTGCAGCAGCTGAGCGAGCTGCGCAAGCAGCTTCGTGCGGTCTCCGCGCAGTACAAGGTCGTGAAGAACCGCCTGGCGAAGATCGCCATCTCGTCCTCCGAGCTGGAGGCTCTGAGCCCGCAGCTCACGGGGCCGGTCGGGCTCATCGTCTCCAGGGAGGATCCCGTGGCCGTCGCCAAGACGGTCTCGACGTTCGCCCGGACCAATCAGGCGCTGACCATCAAGGGCGGGTACGTCGAAGGACGCATGATCGCTCCCGAGGGCCTCAAGGCCCTCGCCGACCTGCCGTCGAAGGAGGCGCTGCGCAGCCAGCTCGTGGGAGCGCTGCAGGGCCCGCTGGCGCAGCTCGTCGGCTTGCTGCAGGCGCCGCAACGCGAACTGGCTTTCGTCCTCGCCGAACGCGGCCGCAGTGCCGGGGCGGCCGAGGCGACCGGTGACACGACCGGAAACACGGAAAACAGCACGAGCTAAGACAAGGAGAGATCGATGCCCAGTGTCGAAGAGATCGCGGAACAGCTCGACAAGCTGACGCTGCTCGAAGCCTCGCAGCTCTCGAAGATGCTGCAGGAGAAGTGGGGAGTGTCCGCCGCCGCGCCCATGGCGGTCGCCGCCCTTCCCGGCGCCGCCGGCGGGGCCGCCGCGCCTGCCGCCGAGGAGAAGACGGAGTTCGACGTCGTGCTCCAGGCCGCCGGCGAGAAGAAGATCCAGGTGATCAAGGTGGTGCGTGAGCTCACCGGTCTCGGGCTGAAGGAAGCCAAGGATCTGGTGGACGGCGCCCCTAAGGCGGTGAAGGAGAAGGTCACCAAGGCCGAGGCGGACGACATGATGAAGAAGCTCCAGGAGCAGGGGGCGACGGTCCAGGTCAAGTAGCCGACCGCCACCCCTGGGCAGGATGGCGCCGGCGACGCCGGCGCTCACGGGCGAAGTGAACGCGTGAGGACGACCCTCCGGGTGTCCTCGGGAGACTATATGGCAGGCACGATTCAGTGCGGGCGGCGGAGTCGCAAGGATTTCGGGAAGATTCCGTCCATCGTGGAGATTCCGAATCTGATCGAGGTCCAGCGGCGGTCGTACGAGACGTTTCTCCAGAAGGATTTCCCGTCCGACCGGCGCGAGGATCTCGGGCTCCAGGGCGTCTTCAAGTCCGTGTTTCCCATCGCGGACTACAACGACAACTCGCTGCTGGAGTTCGACTCGTACCATTTTGGAGAACCGAAGTACACGGTCGAGGAGTGTCACGACCGGGGGATGACGTTTGCCATTCCCCTCAAGGTGACGCTGCGCCTCGTCGTGTTCGACCACGATAAAGAGGCGAAGACCCGTACGATTCGAGAACAGCGCGGCCAGGAAGTGTACCTCGGTGAACTTCCCCTCATGACGGAGAAGGGCACCTTCATCATCAACGGGACCGAGCGCGTCGTGGTCAGCCAGCTCCAGCGCTCGGCCGGCGTGTTCTTCGACGACGACAAGGGCAAGACGCTGGCGTCCGGCAAGCCGCTGTTCTCGGCGCGGGTGATCCCCTACCGCGGCTCCTGGGTGGAGTTCGACTTCGACGCCAACGATGTTCTTCAAGTGCGCGTGGATCGGCGCCGCAAGATGCTGGCGACCGCGTTCCTGCGCGCGTTCTGGTTCCTCGAGAAGGGTGTGATCCTCTCCGACGAGGAGGTCCTGGCGCAGTTCTACGAGACCGAGGAAGTCCAGGGCTTCGAGGAGGGCAACGTCTGGGTGACGTTCCACCCCGAGGCGCACGTGGGCGCCAAGGTCGCCGAGGACGTGAAGCCGCCGCGGCACCGCGAGCCGCTGGTGACGGCGGGCAAGGTGCTCAACGCCAAGCTCGTGGAGCGGCTGGTCGAGGCCGGCGTGGAGAAGATCGCCCTGCGCGCGGAAGCCCTGGTGGGGCGCCGCACCGCCTCCCGCATCGTCGACACCGACAGCGGTGAGGTGCTGGTGGAGACGAACACGGAGATCACTTCCACCGTCCTGTCGCAGGTCATGAGCCGGCCCATCGCGCCGTTCAAGCTCCTGGTGCTCAGCCCGGGGAAGGTCGACGCGTCGATGTACGACACGCTGGCGCGCGACCATTTCAAGAATCCCGACGAGGCGCTGGTGGAGATCTATCGCCGGCTCCGGCCCGGGGACCCGCCCACCATCGACTCCGCGCGCGCCCTCTTCCGCGGGATGTTCATGGACGGGCGACGCTACGACCTCGCCCGCGTGGGCCGCTTCATGATCAACGAGAAGCTGGGCATCGAGGGGCCGTCCAACGCGAAGACGCTGCGCAGCGAGGACATCGTCTCCGTCATCCGCCACCTGCTGCTCGTCAAGCTGGGCACCAAGCCCACCGACGACATCGACCACCTCGGCAACCGGCGGGTGCGTTCGGTCGGCGAGCTGCTGGAGAACCAGTTCCGCGTGGGCCTCACCCGCATGGAGCGCGCGGTGAAGGAGCGGATGTCGATCTCCGACATCGCCAACCTGATGCCGCACGACCTCATCAACGCCAAGCCGGTCTCGGCCGTCGTCAAGGAATTCTTCGGGTCCTCGCAGCTCTCCCAGTTCATGGACCAGACGAACCCGCTGGCCGAGCTGACTCACAAGCGCCGGCTGTCCGCCCTGGGCCCGCGCGGCCTGTCCCGCGAGCGCGCGGGCTTCGAGGTGCGCGACGTGCACCCGACGCACTACGGCCGCATCTGCCCCATCGAGACGCCGGAAGGGCCGAACATCGGCCTCATCTCGTCCTTGTCCACGTATGCGCGCACCAACGAGTTCGGCTTCATCGAGACGCCCTACCGCAAGGTGGGCGGGGGCAAGGTGACCGACGAGATCGAGTTCCTGACCGCGCTCAAGGAAGAGAAGTTCGTCATCGCCCAGGCCAACGCCGAGATGGACCGGCACGGCAAGTTCACGCAGGAGCGCGTCTCGGCGCGCAAGGGCGGCGAGTTCCGCATGGTGCCGCCCGAAGAGCTGCACTACATGGACGTCTCCCCCAAGCAGCTCGTGTCGGTGGCGGCCTCGCTCATTCCCTTCCTGGAAAACGACGACGCCAACCGCGCGCTGATGGGCTCGAACATGCAGCGGCAGGCGGTGCCGCTGCTGCAGCCGGAGGCGCCGCTCGTCGGCACCGGCATGGAGCACGTCGTCGCCCGGGACTCGGGCGCCGTGATCGTGGCCAAGCGCCCCGGCGTGGTGGAGTACGTCTCCGCCGACCGCATCGTCGTCCGCGCGGAGAGCCGGTCGAAGAAGACGGATCCCGTCCAGGACCTGCCGCTGGACATCTTCAACCTGACGAAGTACCGCCGCTCGAACCAGAACACGTGCATCAACCAGAAGCCGGTCGTGCGCAAGGGGCAGCGGGTCGCCGCGGGCGACGTCGTGGCCGACGGCCCGGGGACCGACCAGGGCGAGCTCGCCCTCGGCCGCAACGTGCTCGTCGCCTTCATGCCGTGGGGCGGGTACAACTTCGAGGACGCCATCCTGGTCTCCGAGCGGCTCGTGAAGGACGACCGCTTCACCTCGATCCACATCGAGGAGTTCGAGATCCAGGCGCGCGATACCAAGCTCGGCAAGGAAGAGATCACCCGCGACATCCCGAATGTGTCGGAAGAGGCCCTCAAGGATCTGGACGACTCGGGCATCGTTCGGATCGGAGCGAAGGTGAAGGCCAGCGATATCCTGGTGGGCAAGATCACGCCGAAGGGCGAGACCCAGCTCACGCCCGAGGAGAAGCTGCTGCGTGCGATCTTCGGCGAGAAGGCCGGCGACGTCCGCGACACCTCGCTGACGGTGCCCCCGGGCATCGAAGGCACCGTCGTCGACGTCAAGGTGTTCTCGCGGCGCGGCGTCGACAAGGACGAGCGCGCCAAGTCCATCGAGGAGGAGGAGATCGGCCGCCTCGAGAAGGATTACCAAGATGAGATCGCCATGGTCGAAATGGAGCGAGATCAAAAGCTGAAGAATCTTCTCGTTGGGAAGACTTCCCTCAACGAGCTGTTCGACCCGACCAACAAGACCAAGCGGGTGACCAAGAAGAGCGACCGCATCGAGCGGGCCGACCTCGACAACTTCTCCTGGAACGAGCTGAAGAAGATCAAGATCAAGGAGGACGAGGGGCTCGCGCAGACGATCCGGCGGATCGAGGAGCTCGCGGAGGAGCAGATCTCGATCTACGACACGATGCTGGAGGAGCGCATCGGCCGCCTGCGCCGGGGCGACGATCTGCCGCCGGGCGTGATCAAGATGGTCAAGGTGTACGTCGCGGTCAAGCGCAAGCTGTCGGTCGGCGACAAGATGGCTGGGCGCCACGGCAACAAGGGCGTGGTGTCCAAGATCCTCCCAGAAGAAGACATGCCGTACCTGCCCGACGGTACGCCTGTGGAGATTGTCCTCAACCCGCTCGGCGTTCCCTCCCGGATGAACGTCGGCCAGATTCTGGAGACGCATCTGGGCTGGGCGGCGCGCGCGCTCGGCCTGTGGATGGCGAGCCCCGTGTTCGACGGCGCTACCGAAGCCGAGATCAAGGAGCATCTGACGCAGGCCAACCTGCCCACGTCCGGCAAGACTGTTCTCTACGACGGCCGCTCCGGCAAGAAGTTCCATCAGGAGGTGACGGTCGGCCAGATCTATATCCTCAAGCTGGCCCACCTGGTCGACGACAAGATGCACGCGCGCTCGATCGGTCCCTACTCCCTGGTCACCCAGCAGCCGCTGGGCGGCAAGGCGCAGTTCGGCGGTCAGCGCTTCGGCGAAATGGAGGTGTGGGCGCTGGAGGCCTATGGCGCCGCGCACACCCTGCAGGAGATGCTCACCGTCAAGTCCGACGACGTGGAGGGACGCAATCGCATCTACGAAGCCATCGTCAAGGGTGAGAACTTCCTCGAGCCCGGCACGCCGGAGTCGTTCAACGTGCTGGTGAAGGAGCTTCAGAGCCTGGCGCTCGACGTCGAACTGGTGACCAAAGACGGCAAGAAAGCATCGTGAGCGAAGTGACAAAGGAGACGACTGAATGCTGACGGATCGGCCTTTCGGCAGCCTGATCAGAGAGGAAAAGCCTACCAAGGACCTGTGGGGCATCCTCGATCGGCATGCGAAGCCCATCACGTTCGACGCGATCCGCATCAAGCTCGCCGCGCCGCAGAAGATCCGCGACTGGTCGCACGGCGAGGTGAAGAAGCCGGAGACCATCAACTACCGGACGTTCAAGCCCGAGCGGGACGGCCTGTTCTGCGCCCGCATCTTCGGGCCCACGAAGGACTACGAGTGCGCCTGCGGCAAGTACAAGCGCATGAAGTTCGCCGGCGTGGTCTGCGACAAGTGCGGCGTCGAGGTCACGCGCGCGCGCGTGCGCCGCGAGCGGATGGGGCACATCGAGCTGGCCTCGCCCGTCTCCCACGTGTGGTTCTTCAAGGGGCTGCCCTCGCGCATCGGCCAGCTCCTCGACATGTCCCTGCGGGAGCTGGAGAAGATCCTCTACTTCGAGGAGCACGTCGTCCTCGACACCAAGATCCAGGGCGTCAAGAAGAAGGACCTCATGTCCGTCGACAAGGCCCGCAAGCTCCTGGAGGAGCACGGGCCCGAGGCGCTCAAGGTCGGCATGGGCGCCGATTCCATCCGCGAGCTGCTCCGCGACCTGGACCTCGACTCCCTGGCCCGTGATCTGCGCGCCCAGATGCTCGGCGAGACATCGGTCCAGAAGCGCAAGAAGATCGTCAAGCGGCTCAAGGTCATCGAGGCGTTCCTCAAGTCCGGCAACCAGCCGGACTGGATGATCCTGGAAGTCGTGCCGGTAATTCCACCGGAGCTTCGCCCTCTCGTGCCTCTCGATGGGGGTCGGTTTGCCACATCCGATCTCAACGATCTCTATCGCCGGGTGATCAATCGAAACAACCGGCTGAAGCGCCTGATGGACCTCAAGGCGCCGGAGATCATCATCCGCAACGAGAAGCGGATGCTCCAAGAAGCGGTCGACGCCCTCTTCGACAACGGCCGTCGCGGCCGCGTCATCACCGGCCCCAACAACCGGCCGCTGAAATCGCTGTCCGACACGCTCAAAGGCAAGCAAGGTCGCTTCCGTCAGAATCTTCTCGGGAAACGGGTCGATTATTCCGGTCGTTCTGTGATCGTCGTCGGCCCCTATCTGAAGCTCCACCAGTGCGGCCTGCCCAAGAAGATGGCGCTGGAGCTGTTCAAGCCGTTCATTCTGCGCAAGCTCGAGGAGCGTGGCATCGCGTCCTCGATCAAGGCCGCCAAGAAGTACGTCGAGAAGGAGCGGCCCGAGGTCTGGGACATCCTGGAAGAAGTCATTCGCGAGCATCCCGTGCTGCTCAACCGGGCCCCCACGCTCCACCGCCTCGGCATCCAGGGCTTCGAGCCCATCCTGGTCGAAGGCAAGGCCATCGAGATTCATCCGCTCGTGTGCACCGCCTTCAACGCGGACTTCGATGGCGACCAGATGGCGGTGCACGTGCCGCTGTCGATGGAGGCCCAGCTCGAGGCCCAGGTGCTGATGCTGTCGGCGAACAACATCCTGTCCCCGGCCAACGGCGCCCCCCTGGCCGTGCCGACGCAGGACATGGTCCTCGGGATCTACTACCTGACCAAGGAGCGACTGGCCACGCCCACCGAGCCCGTGCGGGGCGAGGGCCGGCTCTTCGCCGACCCCGAAGAGGTGCGGATCGCCTACGACAACGAGGACGTCGACCTCCAGGCCCGGATCCGGCTGCGCTGGAAGGGCGAGATTGTCGAGACCACCGTGGGGCGGACGCTCTTCAACGAGGTCGTCCCCGAGCCGCTGCGCTTCGTGAACCAGGAGCTGAAGAAGAAGGAGGTCACCGCGCTGGTCGGGCGCTGCTACAACTCGCTCGGCAACGAGGTCACCGTGCAGTTCCTCGACGAATTGAAAGATCTGGGGTTCCGCTACGCCACGCTGTCGGGGCTGTCCATCGGCATCGACGACATGCATGTGCCGACGGCCAAGGGGCGCCACATCGCCGACGCGCGCCACCTCGTCGACGAGGTGGACCAGCAGTACCAGGACGGCGTCATCACCCCCGGTGAGCGCTACAACAAGATCGTCGACATCTGGGCCCACACCACCGAGCAGATCGCCGAGGAGATGTTCCGCGAACTGGAAGGCGGCGTGGCCGGCGGCGAGTTCAACCCGATCTACATGATGGCCGACTCCGGGGCGCGAGGCTCCCGGCAGCAGATCCGGCAGCTCGCCGGCATGCGCGGGCTCATGGCCAAGCCCTCGGGCGAGATCATCGAGACCCCGATCATGTCGAACTTCCGCGAGGGGCTCACCGTGCTGGAGTACTTCACGTCGACGCACGGCGCCCGCAAGGGGTTGGCCGACACGGCGCTGAAGACCGCGGACTCGGGGTATCTCACGCGTCGTCTCGTCGACGTGTCGCAGGACGTGATCGTGAGCGAGTACGACTGCGGCACCGTGAAGTACATCGACGCCACCCCGCTCGTCGAGGGCGGCGACATCATCCAGTCCCTGCGCGACCGGATCATCGGCCGCGTGGTGGCCGAGGATGTGCGTGATCCGCTGTCGCAGGAGCTCATCGTCCAGACCAATAATGAAATTACCGAGGAGATCGCGCAGAAGATCGAGGACGCCGGCATCGAGCGAGTCCGCATGCGTTCCGCTCTCGTGTGTGAAACCAAACGCGGTATCTGTGTCATGTGCTATGGCCGCAATCTTGGTTCGGGTCGTCTCGCCGAGCTCGGCGAGGCGGTCGGCATCATCGCCGCGCAGTCCATCGGCGAGCCGGGGACCCAGCTCACCATGCGGACGTTCCACATCGGCGGCACGGCGAGCCGCGTCGTCGAGGCGTCCAAGCACGAGGCCAAGAACGCCGGCCTCGTGAAGTACCACAACCTGCGCACCGTCCAGAACCGCGACGGTGACCTCGTCGCCACCAACCGCAACGGCGAGATCGCCATCGCCGACGAGCGCGGCCGGGAGCGCGAGCGGTACCCGGTCGTGTACGGCGCCAAGCTCAAGGTCAAGGCCGAGCAGCGCGTGAAGCCGCGCACCGTGCTCGTCGAGTGGGACCCGTTCACCAACCCGATCCTCACCGAGTTCACGGGCAGAGTGGAGTATCAGGACATCGAGGAGAACATCACCGTGCGGGAGGAGTTCGACGAGGTCACCGGCCTCGCGCGTAAGGTGATCATGGAGGACCCCGAGGGTCGCAAGCAGCCGGGCGTCATCATCAAGACGCCGGGCGACGACACGGTGCACCGCTACGCGCTGCCGGTCGGCTCCAACATCAACGTCCCCGACGGCGCCGACGTCTTCGCGGCCGACATCATCGCCAAGATTCCGCGCGAGACCACCAAGACCAAGGACATCACCGGCGGTCTGCCGCGGGTGGCCGAGCTGTTCGAGGCCCGCAAGCCCAAGGAGCAGGCCGTCATCACGGAGATCGACGGTCGGGTCGAGATGGGCGGATTCGTCAAGGGCATGCGGAAGATCGTGATCAGGGCAGAGAACGGAGAAACGAAGGAGTATCTGATCCCTCGAGGAAAACACATCAGCGTCCATGAGGGAGATCGAGTGAAGGCCGGCGAGGCGCTGATGGACGGCTCGCCGAACCCGCACGATTACCTGGCCGTGCTGGGCGATCGCGAGCTGCAGCGCTATCTCGTCAACGAGGTGCAAGAGGTCTATCGCCTGCAGGGCGTGACGATCAACGACAAGCACATCGAGATCATCGTGCGCCAGATGCTCCGGCGCGTGCGGATCGAGGAGGTGGGCGACACCGAGTTCGTGGTCGGCGAGCTCATCGACAAGTTCGCTTTCCAGGAGGAGAACGAGCGGGTGCTCGGCCAGGGCAAACGCCCGGCCACGGCCAAGCCCGTCCTCCTCGGCATCACCAAGGCGTCGCTGTCGACGGACAGCTTCATCTCGGCGGCGTCGTTCCAGGAGACCACGCGCGTGCTCACGGAAGCCGCGATCTCGGGCAAGACGGACGACCTCCGCGGGCTCAAGGAAAACGTGATCGTGGGCCGGCTGATCCCGGCCGGTACCGGCCTCGGCAACTACACGCGGGTCGAGGTCCTGACGCCGGGCGGCGAGGCCGTCAAGCCCCTCGACAGCGTGCTCACGCTCGAGCCGCCGCCGACGGATGTCGGCGAGGGCGATGGGTCCGTGGCCGCCGCAGGCTAGTGGCAGTGCGAGGCGAGCGGTGAAATGATCGAGAATCGGCGAAAATGATCGGAAATGTTGACAAGGTGGGGCATAACGGTTATAAAGTGAGAGTTTTGTCGCCGTTCACGGCGACGGAGAGCCATGCCGACCATTAACCAGCTCGTTCGAATGGGTCGTGAAGCGGTGCGTAAGAAATCCAAGACGCCCGCGATGCAGGCGTGTCCCCAGAAGCGGGGCGTCTGCATCCGCGTCTACACCACGACGCCGAAGAAACCGAACTCGGCGCTGCGGAAGGTCGCGCGCGTCCGCCTCACGAATGGCCTCGAGGTCACGTCGTACATCCCCGGGGTCGGACACAATCTGCAGGAGCACTCGATCGTGATGATCCGCGGCGGCCGCGTGAAAGACCTCCCGGGGATCCGGTACCACATCATCCGCGGCACGCTCGACACGGCGGGGGTGGCCGGCCGCAAGCAGAGCCGCTCGAAGTACGGCGCCAAGGCGCCCAAGGGAGCGCCGTAGGCCATGCGGCGCGCCGGGGCCGCGAAGCGCGAGGTCCTGCCGGACCCGAAGTACGGCAGCCGCCTGGTGGCGAAGTTCGTCAACATCATGATGATCCGCGGCAAGAAGTCGACCGCGGAGACGATCATGTACGACGCGCTCGCCTCGGTGGAGGACCGGTCCAAGCAAGAGGCGCTCAAGATGTTCAAGACGGCGATCGAGAACGTGAAGCCGGCCGTCGAGGTGAAGTCGCGCCGGGTCGGCGGCTCCACGTACCAGGTGCCGGTGGAGGTGCGGCCGGATCGGCGTACCTCGCTGGCCATGCGCTGGGTGATCGGTGCGGCCCGGCGGCGCCCGGAGCGCAGCATGGCCGACAAGCTGGCCGCCGAGTTGCTCGACGCGGCCAACAACCGGGGCACGGCGGTGAAGAAGCGGGAAGACACGCACAAGATGGCGGAGGCCAACAAAGCGTTCGCGCATTATCGCTGGTAGCGGAACGACGTCGACGGAGAGGGGGGCCGCGGCCTGACCCCCCTCTTTGCTTCTAGGCGGCAGAACGAGATCAATCAACGGGAGAGACGAGGAAAGCGGTGGAACGGCAGTACTCGCTGGAACGGACACGGAACATCGGCATCATGGCGCACATCGACGCCGGCAAGACGACGACGACCGAGCGCATCCTGTACTACACCGGACGGTCGTACAAGATCGGTGAGGTCCACGAAGGCACGGCCACGATGGACTGGATGGTGCAGGAGCAGGAGCGCGGCATCACGATCACGTCGGCGGCGACGACGTGCTTCTGGCGTGACTGCCGGATCAACATCATCGACACGCCCGGCCACGTCGACTTCACTGTCGAGGTGGAGCGCTCGCTGCGCGTGCTCGACGGCGCCGTCGCGATCCTCGACGCCGTGTCGGGGGTGGAGCCGCAGACGGAGACGGTGTGGCGCCAGGCCGACAAGTATCGGGTCCCCCGCGTCGTCTACGTCAACAAGATGGACCGGATCGGCGCGGACTACTTCCGCTGCCTGGACATGGTGCGGAGCCGGCTGGGCGCGCATCCCGTGGCCATCCAGATCCCCATCGGCAGCGAGGACAAGTTCGTGGGCCTCGTCGACCTCGTCGAGATGAACGCCAAGGTGTGGTCCGACGACGAGACGCTGGGCAAGGAGTTCCAGGTCGTGGACATCCCCGCCGACCTGCGCGAGCAGGCGCGCGAGTACCGCGACAAGATGATCGAGGGCCTCGCCGAGGTCGACGACCATCTCATGGAGAAGTACGTCGCCGGGACCGAGATCACCACCGAGGAGATCCGGGCGGCCGTGCGCAAGGGCACGATCGCCATGAAGCTGTTCCCGGTGCTGTGCGGCGCTTCGTTCAAGAACAAGGGCGTGCAGGCGCTGCTGGACGCGGTCATCGATTACCTGCCCTCGCCTCTCGACATCCCGCCCATGCAGGGCATCAACCCGCACACGCGGGAGATCGAGGAGCGCAAGGCCGCCGACGACGAGCCGTTCGCGGCGCTGGCGTTCAAGATCATGAACGACCAGCACGTGGGCCAGCTGGTCTTCCTGCGGGTCTATTCGGGGACGCTGGAATCCGGCTCGGGGGTCTACAACTCCACCAAGGATCGCAAGGAGCGGGTGGGGCGGCTCCTCCGGATGCACGCCAACAAGAAGGAAGAGATCGAGGCCATCGCGGCCGGAGACATCGTGGCCGCCATCGGGCTCAAGTTCGCGACGACCGGCGACACCCTCTGCGATCCCGACAAGCCGATCGTGCTGGAGTCGATGACGTTCCCCGAGCCCGTCATCGCCGTCGCCATCGAGCCGAAGACCCGCGCCGACGAGGAGAAGCTGGGCATCGCGCTGTCCCGCCTGGCGCTCGAGGATCCGACCTTCCGCGTGACGACCGAGTCGGAGACGTCGCAGACGCTCATCCATGGGATGGGCGAGCTGCATCTCGAGATCATCGTCGACCGACTCCTGCGCGAGTTCCGGGTCGAGGCCAACGTCGGCAAGCCGCAGGTCGCCTATCGGGAGACCGTTCGCCGGACCGCCGAGGCCCAGGGCCGGTTCGTGCGCCAGACGGGCGGCCGCGGTCAGTACGGCGACGTCTACCTCGAGGTCGAGCCGAACGAGCCCGGCGGAGGTATCGTCTTCGAGAACAAGATCGTCGGGGGCTCCATCCCGCGCGAATACGTTCCGGCCGTGGAGAAGGGTGTGCGGGAGGCGCTCGAGACCGGCGTGCTCGCCGGCTACCCGATGGTCGACATCAAGGTCCGGCTCACCGACGGCTCCTACCACGAGGTCGACTCCTCCGAGATGGCGTTCAAGATCGCGGGGTCGATGGCCGTCAAGGAAGCCTGCCGGCGGGCCAAGTCGGTGCTGCTCGAGCCCGTGATGGACGTCGAGGTCGTCACCCCCGAGGAATACATGGGCGCCATCGTCGGCGACCTCAACAGCCGTCGGGGCCGGATCGTCTCGATGGAGGCGCGGGGGAGCTCGCAGGTCATCCGCGCCAGCGTGCCCCTCGGGCAGATGTTCGGCTATGCGACGGAGATGCGGTCGATGACCCAGGGCCGCGCGACCTACACGATGCAGTTTTCCCGGTACGAGGAAGTGCCGACCGCCATCGCCGACGAGATCATGGCGAAGGTGGCGGGCAAGCCGGTGGCGCGGGCCGGGTCCCGCTAAAGCACGGAAGGCAAGGAGCCTCACCATGGCGAAGGCGAAGTACGAGCGGACGAAGCCGCACGTGAACATCGGCACGATCGGGCACATCGACCACGGCAAGACGACGTTGACGGCGGCGATCACGAAGGTGCTGCACACGAAGAACGCGAAGATCGCGGTGCGGGGCTGCACACGAAGAACGCGAAGATCGCGGTGCGGGACTACGGGTCGATCGACAACGCGCCGGAAGAGCGGGAGCGGGGGATCACGATCGCGGTGGCGCACGTGGAGTACGAGACGGACAAGCGGCACTACGCGCACATCGACTGTCCGGGGCACGCGGACTACATCAAGAACATGATCACGGGGGCGGCCCAGATGGACGGGGCGATCCTGGTGGTGGCGGCCAACGACGGGCCGATGCCGCAGACGCGGGAGCACGTGCTGCTGGCGCGGCAGGTCAACGTGCCGTTCCTGGTGGTGTTCATGAACAAGGTGGACATGGTGGACGACCCGGAGATCCTGGACCTGGTGGAGCTGGAGGTCCGGGAGCTGCTGAAGAAGTACAACTTTCCGGGGGACGAGGTGCCGGTGGTGCGCGGGTCGGCGCTGCAGGCGTCGGACAAGCCGGAGGACCCGAAGGCGGCGGAGGCGATCTGGAAGCTGATGGAGGCGGTGGACAGCTACATTCCCACCCCGCCGCGGCCGGTGGACAAGCCGTTCCTGATGCCGATCGAGGACATCTTCTCGATCACGGGGCGGGGGACGGTGGTGACGGGCCGGGTGGAGCGGGGGATCGTGAAGGTGGGCGAGGAGATCGAGATCGTGGGGATCCGGGACACGCGCAAGAGCGTGGTGACGGGGGTGGAGATGTTCCGCAAGCTGCTCGATGAGGGGCAGGCGGGGGACAACATCGGCGCGCTCTTGCGCGGGGTGGACAAGGACGACGTGGAACGGGGGCAAGTCCTGGCCAAGCCGGGCTCCATCAAGCCCCACAAGAAGTTCAAGGCCGAGATTTATGTCCTCACGAAGGAAGAGGGGGGGCGGCACACGCCGTTCTTCAACGGGTACCGGCCGCAGTTCTACTTCCGGACGACGGACGTGACGGGGGTGTGCACGATGCCGGCGGGGGTGGAGATGGTGATGCCGGGGGACAACGTGACGATGGCGATCGAGCTGATCATGCCGATCGCGATGGAGAAGGAGCTGCGGTTCGCGATCCGGGAGGGCGGGCGGACGGTCGGGGCCGGTGTCGTGACCGAGATCACGGAGTA
>WNGF01009917.1_pt1 | contig 16140 bp, 8 predicted proteins | sample 5400641 | NCBI WGS metagenome assembly WNGF01 (sample SAMN13153371, study PRJNA577476) | soil metagenome | isolation source: 80 cm soil or saprolite under grassland replicate 2 | place: USA:California | collected 2016-06-15
TCCGGGTGCGGGCCGTATCGAGCGGAGTCGCGCCGTCGTACAGCACGACCCGGACGCTGGGCTCGCCCTTCACGCCGACGTAGACCCGGTCAGCCGAGAGCACGGCGCCGTCGCTCGGCGTGAAGATTTCGACTCCGGGGCCGCGCACGGCCGCGACGAGCTGCTCGGCGGCTTGACCCTTGGGGCCACCCCGGGCATGCGCCACGACCACCGTGTCTTCGAACGGAGGGATCGAGGGCCTGCTCGAATCCGCGGGGACCGACGCGGGAGCGGGAGCGGCGGCGCTGACCGGGGGCGTCGTCTGCTCGGTGAACTCCGGGACCGGAACGGCGGCGTACACGGGAGTCGGCGCGCTCCGCACCGGCGCGCGGACGCTCGACTCGGTCCGGCCCGCATATCGGCGTTGCGTGGCATTTTCACCGGCGTGCGGCGGCCACGCCACGACGTGGACCGCGGCGGAATCGCGCCGTTCGGACGACCACGCGGCGATGCGGATCTCCGCGCCGGGGCGCGCAAACGGGATGGGGATCGCACGCTCCAGCCAGCTGTACTTCGTGAACTGCACGCCATCCACATACACGACGGCCGAGTCCGCCCGCGGGCTGAACACCACCACCGCGTCGAGCGCGACCCCATGCGACTGCCGGATGCTCACGTCGTAGCGCACCATCGGCCGGTATGGCGTGGGCAGCTCGTGCTGGAAGGCGAGCCCCTTACTCGCCGCCGTATCGGGGAGGCGCACCGCCGCGAAGGAGAATTCCACAGTCTGCCGGCTCGCTCCGATCCGCGCGTTCGGCGCAGCATCGGCCAGGGTGTGGCGGTCGCGGGCGTTGGCGCCGGGCGCCGGTTGCGTCGCCACGCCGGCGCGCGCGCTCGTCGCCACGAGTCGGAAGTCCACCCGAGGCGTCGTCCAGCCACTGGCGTCCACGAGCTGGATGTCTTCCGTGGCGAGCCGGTAACCATCGGGAATCGAGCGCGGGTCGAGCCGGAACGCATGGCGGCCCGGCCGCACGTTGGTGAAGGAGAATTTCCCCGTGGAGTCGGTCGTCGCGACCATCCCGTCTTCCGTCCAGATGTCGACGTTGGCAAGGCCGCCCTCGCCGGCTCCCTGCCTCCCGTCCCCGTTCGCATCCACCCAGACTTTGCCGATCGCGGCGCGCGTCTCCATCGGCCAGGCGCGGCGGATTTGAACCCACGCGATCGCTTCTGGTGAGCCGGCCAACCCACCGGTGACTTGGCCCGTCGCCACAGCGCGCGCCTCGGCAACGGTGCCCGGCGCGGAGATCAGAGCGGCCACGTAGCGCAGTGTCCGGCTCGTGCCTGGCGCGAGCGGAGCCGCACTGTACAGAACCAGACGCCCGCCCGCCACGACGCCCGAGTCGGCGCCGATCACGCTGCCGGCCACGTAGCGCGCACCCACCGGGAGTTGCACCGCGATCTGGAGGTCCGTCACCGTTAGCGTGCCCGGATTGCGCACCGTGGTCGTGTAGGGAATCGCTTCGCCGACGCCGACCTCGAGGGCATCCGCCGCCAGGTCCAGTCCGAGCGCTGCGGTCGGCGGCCCGACCAATGCCACCTGCGGCGCCGTCGCCGCCACGGCGGTCGTCCCTTGTCCCTGGATGTACGCCACGTTGAGCGCCACTACCGTGTCGCGCACGGTGGCCGCGACAACCAGCACAAGATCGATCACGCCGCTGTCGGCCGGCGCGAGCGTTCCGAGCGACCACGTCAGCACCTGACCGGCAATCGCCGGGGCCGCTGTCGCGCTGACGTATTGCAAGCCTTGCGGCAGCGTATCCGTCAGCACGACGCTCTGCGCGGTGCCGGCCCCGGCCGCGTTGCCGTAGCGCAACCGGTACTGCACCTGCTGGCCAACGAGTGCCACCGCCGGGCTCGTGAGTTGCTTCGAGAGCGACAGCGCCGGCGCCAGGATCGTCGTCTGCACGGCGTTCGAGACGGTCGTATCGGAGCCGCCGCTCCAGGTGAACGCGAGATTGCCGCGATTGAGGACCGTCGCAGGCGCACCGGAGTTGACGCGCGCCTGGAACGTGACGGAACCCGCCGAGCCTGCCGCAACGGTGCCCAGGCTCACCGCGACGACGCCGTTTCCTGAGGCAACCAGGCGCCCTGCGTCGCCGTCGGCGGCATCGGTCTGGAGGATGCCGTTGAAACGGATCGTTCCGGCCACGTAGGACGCGCCGACCGGAATCGTGTCCGCAAGCTGCACCGCGGACGCGCTGTCCGTTCCTGCGGCGACGTAGTCGAGCGTGTAGGTGAGAACATCCCCGACCGCGGCAGTGGCACGATCCACCTGTTTGGTGACACTGAAGGCGATCGGCGCGGAGGACACGCTGAGGAGGTCGCGCACCGAGCCGCTCACGGCGCCGTCAAACCCGCTGGTCGCGATCACGGTGATCGTATCGGTCACCCCGGCGCTGCCCGAGGCGGGAATTGCAATCTGCACCAGCAGTGCGGCGGTGCTCCCCGAAGCCAATGCCACCGGGCCGGTGAGCGCGGAATCACCACCGTCCAGAATCCCGTTGCTGTTTACGTCGCGGTAGAGCGTCAGGGGCCATGCGTGGGCGGATGTCGCCGCGACGCTGAACGAGTCCGGTCCGTTCCCGAGGTTCGACAGTGTGTGGGCGAAGACGACAGCGGTCCCCGGGCTGGCGCCGCTCGATTGCGGAGCCTGGAGACCTACCCCCGCGAGCTGTGCAACGACGAGGTCGACGGTGTCGGACGGCATGACGTATCCGAAGCCGCTCGACGTGTAGGCGAGTGTGGCCCAGTTGCGGATCTGGGATCCGGCGGGAGTACCCTGGGCCGAGAGCTGCGGCCCCACGAGCAGGAAAGCACCGAGGGAGGCGGTCGCCCAAATCGCGAACCGCCTCGCCTCACCCGCTCGAGTGCCGAGCCACATGGGCTACGGCCCTTAGTTGATGCTGACGCGCAGCTCGAACGTCGCGCTCGCGCTTGCCGCCAGGACGCCGCCCGTGCCCGTGTAGTTCGCGGTCACGTTTTGCCCGACCACCGCAACGGTCCAGCCGGTGCTCGAACTGGTCGAGACGTAGGTTACCTGCGCCGGCAGCGCGTCAGTCACTTGCACGTTGGAAGCGGAGGTAGCCCCACCGTTCGTGATGGTGAACCGGTACCGGATGACCTGTCCCGGGGCGACGCCGCTCGCGACGGGTGTGACACCGTCGTCCAGATACGCCGCCTTGGTGAGCGTTAGGTTCGGCTTGATGACGGTCAGGTCCATGAAGCCCTGGTCGGTCGTCGCCGGCTGGCCCACGGAGCGGCCGAGCAGCGCCAGCGTATCCGTCGACCCGCCCGCCACGTTGGCGACGTTATACACGACCACGATGTTCTGCGAGACGGCCGGGGCCAGCGAGATGCGGGCGCTGTCTCCCGCCACACCATTCACCGACACGATCGTGATCACCGGAGAGCCGGGGCTTGCCGCAATCACGTCGAGGTTGTCGTTGCCGTTGCCGTTGTTCTGGACGGCGAAGGTAAACGAATAGCCGTTGCCCGGCAGACGCTGCACGTTTTGCCCGCCATCGGGGCTGACGGCTACGCCGTACACGGTAATCGGCGTGATGGTGCTGGAGGCGTTGGCCGAAGTCGCCGGCGTGCGCCGCGAGGTCGAAGTGAGGGTGTAGACGGTGGTCACGCCGCCTTGCCCGCTCGCCACGTCGAACACGACCTTGATGACGATCGAGCCGCCCTGCGCGATGCCGACAGTCGCCAGCGCCCCGTTCAGGGCGGCGAGGGTGCCGTACGTCGTGGCGCCGTAGCGATAACCGGTCACCGTGATCACCCCCGCAACGGAGATGCCCTCGGAGATCGTCATGCTGTCGATGCCGTTCCCGACGTTCGTGACCGTGAACGTCATCGTGTCGGCCGTACTCGGTGATGCGCTGGCCGGACTCGGCGTGTTGGCGGTCACGGTTACGCCCGCCTGGAACCCGACGGTCACCGACACCGACCCACTGACCGGGGCGTAGGCGTTGCCGTTCGCGTCGGTGTAGGTCGCGGTCGCCGTATTCGTGATGACCGTGCCTTCCGGCGTCTGGGCCCGCGCCTCTGTCGCAACGGCAAGCAGCGCCATCGCAATCAGGGCGAGGCTGATGGTCCCTCCCCACTTCAGGTGCCTGAGCATCTCGAGCTCCCTTCCAATGGTGCGATTCATTGACCGGGCGCCTTACTCACCCGGGCGTGAAATTCCACCGACACTTGCGCCCCGCGCGCCAGAGACCCCACGACCGTCCAGCGGACGTGCGTGTAGCGCTCCGGCGGAGCGGGCTTCTGCACGGTGATCCCGCCTTCCACCACGCTGATCGTCGGCCGGGCGCCGTACATCCGGCCGCTGTCAATCGAGTACTCGACGCGGACCCGCTGGTCCGATGTCGCCGAGCCGAGCGTGTAGACCATTCCGCTCGGAATTGGATCGACGAACTGGACGTTCTTGACCGGGCCCGCCGTGACGTTCGTAAAGACGAGCCGATAGCGGATCTCATCGCCGGGCTGCGCCACGGTCTTGTTCATCCGTCCGGCGGTCTCGGCCGTCACGTTCTGCGCGGTCACGACCAGTGATGCCGGCGTCCGCTCCTGTGCCGCTCCGCGCGGCGTCCACAGCAGGACGGCGCTTGCCACCAACACCAAGAATTTTTGAGTCATCGTTTCGCTCGTTTCGATGAGGACGACTTCTCGTCTCGGCTCTTCGTCGAGGCGCGCTTTCCGGTCTTGGCTCCGTCCGCTTCGCGCCACGCGAACACCGCGCCGCACGTCGGACACACAACCAGCTCGCCTAGGACCTGCGTTCGGCCGAAGAACTTCAGCGCCGAACAGCCAGGGCATCGTAAAACCATGGGTTCATGCTCCTTTGGCGTGGCTGGAAGGCACGTCCTATGCCCTGCGGTGCCAACACCGTAAGTCATTGTGATGAATGCTGTTTACTGGTTTCTCGAGTGCTCACCCGAGCAATCCGCGAGCGGACAGCGGTTACCGTTTGGTAACGCCGCCGGTAACCTGGGAGGGACTCAGCTTCCTCAGCGGATCTGCGCGATCAACTGGAATGTGGCGGTGTTGTTGGGGGCGGTGGCACCGACCGGATTCTGAAACGTCCAGCGGACGCGGTTCACGCAGCGATCGTAGCCCGCGGGCGCACTGCAAGCGCCGCTCGCCGGTACGTATGTCCAGGTCGAACCGCCGTTATTTGAATACGCGACGATGACGGAAACGCCAGGGGGCAGTGTGTTCGCCACGCTTCCCATCTTGAACTGAACCGTCGGTGCGAGTGTGTCCACGACGACTATGCTCGTCGCGTTGTCGCTTCCGTTGTTGGTGACCGTCACCGTGTAGGTGAGATCGGTGCCCGGCGGTGAGGTGCCGGCGGGCGCGACGGTATTGCTGAGCGTCAGATTCGGGCGCGCCGCACCGAGGACGACGTCGTTCCCCGTGCCACCGGCGTAGCTGATCGTGAAGCTTTGCCCGCTCAGCACGACGGTGGATCCCTCGGGTAATCCGGCGAACGTTCCGACAATCGCGTCGGCGCCGTCGTTGTTGATGATCGTGAATGTCGTGCCGGTGGGTGGCGAGAAGCCCATCGTGCCGCTCAACGCCGCGCCGCTCAGGTTCACCGTACCCGTCACGCTGAGTTGATCGTAACCGGAGCCCGCCGTCGTGCCGTTCAACTGGACGACAAAGGTTGGGCTGCCGCTGTTCCAGCTCACGTTGCCGCTACTCAGAATCCCGGGACCGGCTTGTCCGGGCGCCACAGAGCCACCCGCGGCCGTCGAGGTGATGGCCCCCACAGTGCCGGTCCCTCCCAGCGTGCCCCCGTTCACGCTCACCGCGCTCGAGGCCTGTGAGCCGTTCACGATCAGTGTGCCGGCGCTCGCGGTCGTGTTGCCGGAATACGTGTTGGCTCCTGACAAGATCAGCGTGCCTGTTCCGACCTTCGTCAGGGCGACGGTGCCGCTGCCGTTTTGGATGAGGCCGGAGAACGTCGTCGTGCTGTTGTTGCCGCCGGCCGTGAGCGTGACTAGACCCGCGGCGCCGCTTGTTACCGTGCCGGCGCCGGCGAGTGAGCCGATGACGTCGCTGAAACCGCTGAGATCGAACGTCGCTCCGGCGGCTACAGTCACGGCGGTGACCGCGCCGATTGCGTTAGTCGTGCCGAGCCGCAACGTGCCGGCGCTGACCGCGGTCGCACCGGTGTAGGTATTGACGCCCGACACGATCAGCGTTCCCGTGCCTGCCTTGGTGAGCGAACCGGCGCCGGCGATGATGCCGCCATAGGTCAATGTGGTGGCGGCGTCGGTCGAGATCGTCCCTGGCCCGGGTAACGCAATACCGCGATTGGCCGCGAGTGTGAACGTCGCGGTGGTGCGGAGCGTACCTCCGCCAAATACGAGCTTGCCCGGAGTAGCCGCGCCCGGCGCGGCGCCCAAACCCGCATCGGCCGCGATCGCAATCGTGCCCGCATTGATGGTCGTCACGCCGGTGAAGGTATTGGCGGCACTCAGGACCAGCGTGCCGGCGCCGCTTTTGGTCAACCCACCCGCGCCGCCCACCACTCCACTTATCGTCAGCGTGGTCCCCGCGTTGCTCACCGTCACGGTGCGCGTCGCGGCGAACGTCACCGCCAGGCTGATCGTGTTCGTACCGGCGACACTGCTGTCAGCGAGACCGCCGGCGCCGAGCGTGATCGTTTTGTTGCTCAGCGTGTAGCCGCTGCCCTTGATGGTGATCGAATTGAACGTGGCGTTGTTGAGGATGTTATTTGTGGCCAGGTTCGCCGCGCCGCTGGGGAACACGAGGTTCTCCCCGCCCGCACCTGACGGCGCGACCCCGCCCGCCCAGTTGCCACCGACGCCCCAATTCGCATTCTGCGCGCCGGTCCAGGTGAACGTCTGGGCGAGACCCGGCGAGACGACGACGCCCAGGGCGAGTCCAATGAGCAGCGCGACCGCGCGAGAATGTCGGAACTCCAAGCGTCTAGGCATCGCGGCTGCAATCCTCGCAAGGCACGTACCTCTGCTGGGACGACGCCATGTCGTTTGGCAATGGGGACTTAACAGTCAGGTCGCAACAGCGGATCTGTGGCCGATGTTACCGAACGGTAACCGATCAGGTATCACGGAGTGAGTAGACCGTGTTTCTTGCGCTTCTCCCACAGGTTCTTGCGGGAGATGCCCAGCAGCTCGGCGGTGCGCTGGATGTCGCCGTCGGTCGCCTCGAGTGTCAGTCGGATGTACTCGCGCTCGGCATCGACCAACGTGAGACCCTTCGGCAAGCCGAACGTCTTCGTGTCGGGCGCGCGCCCGGGGACAGAGTCGAGCGGACCCAACCGCGGCAAATCGGATCGCTTGAGGACCGGTCCGTCGGTGAAGATCATGGCCCGTTCGATCACATTGCGCAGCTCCCGGACGTTGCCGGGCCAATCCCACGCGGTGAGCGCCGCGAGCGCCGGGCCGTCGATGCGATCGACCTTCTTCTTGAACTCCTGAGCGAATAACTGGCGGAAGTGATCCGCGAGGAGCGGGATGTCGCTCATGATTTGGCGCAGCGGCGGCAGCGTCATCGCGGCGACACTCACGCGATAGTACAAGTCTGAGCGGAACCGGCCGGTTTGCACCAGCTCTTCCAGGTTGCGGTTCGTGGCCGTCACGAGCCGCAGCGCCACTTCCAGCTCCTCGGTTCCGCCGAGCCGGCGGAACCGGCGGCTCTCGAGGACGTTGAGCAGTTTCGCCTGCAGCTCTGGACTGAGCTCGGCGATTTCGTCCAGAAACAGCGTGCCTCCGTCGGCGACCTCGATCAGGCCGCGCTTCGCTTCACGGGCATCCGTGAACGCGCCCTTTTTGTATCCGAACAGCTCGGCCTCGAGCAGAGTGGCGGGGAGGGCGGAGCAATTGATCTCCACGAAGCGCCCCGCCGAGTGCGGGCTCGAGTAGTGGATGGCGCGCGCGACGAGATTCTTGCCGGTGCCGCTCTCGCCGAGCAGCAGCACCGTGGGGCGGGGGATCGCCGCCATCGTGCGCACGAACGCGCGCACGGCTTCCACCTTGGCGTGGTCGCCGAGGATCGCCTTGACGGAGAATTGCTCATTGTGCGCCTGTTCGAGTGAGGCGCCCGCTTCGACGAGCGGCCGGGCTGCCAGCGCGCGCGTCATGAGCGTCATGAGCTCGTCGATGTTGACGGGCTTGGTCAGGTATTCCGTGGCGCCGGCCTTGAGCGCCTCGATCGCCGTCGCGATGTCGCTGTGCCCCGTGAGCACGAAAATCGGGATGTGGGGGTCGGTCCGGCGGAGCCGGCGCGTGACTTCGACGCCGTTCAGGTCGGGCATGACGAGATCGGTGATGATGGCGTCGGCGGGCTCGTCCGCGTGATGCGCCAGCAAGGCGTCCGGCCGCTCGAAGACGCGGGTGCGCACGCGGCCAGGGGATCCCAGATTGGCGGCGAGCAGCTTGGCGTACACCACGTCGTCGTCGAGAACGTAGATCGTGGGAACCATGGGCCTGTCGTTGTCCCGCGCCGGAGTCAATATTGGCGACGGTGCCGGACAAAGACAGGCCCATGGCCGAACCCTTTCGGGCGCTGATCATTGACGACGACCCGGACCTCCTCATGCTCGTGCGGCGCACGCTCGAGTTCACCGCCGGCTGGGAGGTAGCGACGGCGTCCTCGGGTGTGGCCGGGATCGACCGCGCGCGCACCACGCGGCCGCCCCTGCAGGTGATTCTGGTGGATGTCATGATGCCCGAGATGGACGGCTACGAAGTCTGCCGGCGTCTCAAGGCCGATCCCGAAACTGCCGCCGTGCCCCTCGTGCTGCTCACCGCGCGTCGCGATCTCGACCCACGCAAGCTCGCCGAATCGGGAGCGGCCGGTGTCGTCCTGAAACCCTTCCAGCCTGCCGAGCTCGCACAGCAGGTTCGCGGGTTCTGCCGATGACCGGCCCCGATCCGTTCGCCGAGGTGCGCGCCGAGTTCGTCACGGGGCTCGCGCGCCGCGTCGAGACGATGCAGGGTGCGCTCGCCGGATTGGAGAGCCGGTTCCAAGTCGACCAGGCAGAGACGCTGTACCGGACGGCGCATTCGCTCAGCGGTACTGCCGCGAGCTTCGGGGCCGATGACCTCGCTGATGCCGCCGGCGATCTGGAGGAGCTGGCGCGTGGCTGGCTGGAGCGCGGCACCGCGCTGGCGGATGAGCGGCGTGCCGCGGCGGCCGCGCTCAAGGAGTTGGACGGTGCGGCGCGGGCGTACCGGGCGACGGCGACGGCAGGGAGCGCGCGCTCGCCGGCGGCGCGGCTCGCGGTGGTGGGAGAGCTCACCTCGCTGATCAGCGCCGCCGTCGACATGCGCGAGCTCTTCCGCGGCGCCATCCAGAAAGTGCAACGGGTGCTCGACTTCCGGCGCGCGAGCGTCGTGCTGGTCGACGAGCCGGCGACGCACTACTACATCCAAACATTGTTCGACAAGGCCCGCGGGGGATTCGTGGTCGGCGACGCGGCGTTTCCCATCGCGCAGGGATTGACGGGCGAAGCGATCCGCACCGGGCGGCCGCTGCGGGTGGACGCGCTGCCGGGAACCGAAGGCATTTTGCTGCAGGAGGGCCGGCGCATCTCCGCGATGATCGTGCCGCTGCACGTGGGCGACCGCGTGATCGGGGCGCTGAATTTCGGGCATGAGGACGAGGGCCACTATACCGAGGACGATCTCGACTGGGCCGTCGTGCTGGGCCGGCAGATCGAGACCTCGCTCTATTACTCCACACTGCTCAACACGATCGCCCAGCAGCGGGAGGCCTTGGCGCGCGAGCACGCGACCGTGCAGAGCCAGCGCAACCAGCTCGAAGCGCTGATCGACGCCAGCGACGCGGCGATCATGCTCGTCGGATCCGATAGCGGGATCGCGTACGCCAACGCCGAAATGGCCCGGCTCGTCGGAATTCCGCAAGAAGCGATGGTGGGGGCGAGTGTGCAAACCATCCACCGGTTTCTGCGCGGCTCGTTCGTGGATGCCGCCGCGCTGGTCAGCCAGGAAAAGGTGCTGTCGCTCGACGCGTCGCTGCGAGACCGGGTCGAGCTCACTTTCCCGCGGCAAGCCACCTACCAGCGCGTCGTCGCACCCGCGCGCGACAGCAGCGGCGCACTGCTCGGACACATCGTGCTCTACCGCGATGTGACCCATGAGGTGGAAGTGGAGAAAGCGAAAACGGAGCTCGTGTCCATGGTCAGCCACGAACTGCGCACGCCGATGACGTCCGTCAAAACGTCGCTGGCGCTCCTCCTCGAGGGCGCGGGCGGGGCGCTCGAGCCCGCGGCGCACGAGTTGCTCGAGGTCGCCCTCCGGAACGCGGACCGGCTGATCCGTCTCGTGAATGACCTGCTCGATCTCTCGCGGCTGGAAGCCGGCCGCATGGAACTCCGGCTTGAGCCGGTCGCGTTGGAGGACGCGGTTGGCGCCAGCGTCGAAATGGTCGCGGCATTCGCCGAGTCTCGGGGCGTGACGCTCCGGACAGAGCCGCCCGCGGAGCCGCAGGTCGTGCGGGCGGAGCGCGACCGAGTCGTGCAGGTAATCGTGAATCTGTTGTCGAACGCAATCAAGTTCTCGCCCCAGGGCGGCCGCGTGGACGTGCGGTGGTGGCCTGAGGACGGATTCGTCGTCACCGAGGTCCGTGATCGCGGGCCCGGCATCCCGCCCGATCAGCTGAAGCTCGTGTTCGATCCCTTCAAACAGCTCGACAGCTCCACAACGCGCGAGCACGGCGGCGCGGGGCTGGGGCTCACCATCGCGCAGCGGATTGCGCAGGCGCTGGGCGGAGAGCTCAACGTCCAGAGCGCAGTGGGCAAGGGATCGTCCACCGGCACGGCCCCATGACGCGTTGATGAATTGACAGTACGGGCCTTCTCGGCCCAGTTGCACGTGCTGATGGAAGTGTGACCTGTGGCGCGCTCGCCGTTGCGTTCGGCAACCCCGTTCCTCATTGTGTCGGTCTCGCCACCGCCAGGGGAATGTATGCGCCGGTTCCTATTGTCCGCCACGACCGTGCTGATGCTGAGCGTGTTGCTGCCAAGCGCGTGCGATAACGACGTGACGACGCCGACGTTTGGCCTCTCGCTGTCGGTGGTGTCGGGCGATGGGCAATCCGGCATCGTCGGCCAGGCACTCGCCAGCCCAGTTGTCATCAGGGCGACCGACGCCAAGGGTCATCCTCAGAAGAATCTGCAGGTGAGTTTCGTGGTGACCTCCGGTGGCGGCTCGGCGTCGCCTGCATCGGCCCGCACCGACCAGAATGGCCTCGCGAAAACGTCCTGGACGCTTGGCACCTCCGTCGCTCAGGCGCAAGGTCTCGAGGCGCGCGCGGGCAGTGCGTTGCTGGGTACGTTCACCGCGACGCCCTTGGCTGGTCCACCGGCGCAGCTTGCGGTTCAAGCGGGTGATGGTCAGTCCGCTGTACACGACACGCCAGTCTCTGTTGCTCCGACGGTGGCGGTGCGGGACCAGTACGGCAACGTCGTGCCCGGTGCTTCTGTGACGTTCACAGTCACGGCGGGTGGCGGCAGCGTGACAGGCTCACCGGCGACATCCGGCGCCGACGGTCTTGCGACGCTCGGCAGCTGGACGCTCGGTTCTCCGGTAGGGACGAACACGCTCCAGGCCAGCATCGCGGGCGCGAGCGCGGCGACGTTCACCGCCACGGCAACCCCAGGCGCAGCGGTGAGATTGGCGCTGGACGCCGGCGACAATCAGACAGCCGAGGCGAACACGCAGGTTGCGATTCGGCCCGCCGTGCGTGTTACAGACGCCGCGGGCAACGCGGTGGCAGGCATCCCTGTGTCGTTCGTTCCTATCCTGGGCGGCAACTTTGTATATCCGGACACTGTGTCGTCAGGAGCGGATGGTGTCGCGGCACCGAGCTTCTGGCTGTTAGGAACGAATACCGGCGCGAACACCATGCGGGCGACTGCGGTCGGGATCGCTGATACCGTCGTATTTCACGCGACCGCTACGTCGGGGCCCGTCGACGCCGACCATAGCGGCATCGCCGCGATGCCGGACAAGATCACCACGGGCAGCACGAGTCGCATTTACGTGATTGCGCGATCGGCCATCCTCAATCCGGTCCCTGGTGCCACGGTCGTCTTCGAAGCGACCGGTGCAGGAAACACCATCGTGCAGCCGTCCGCTCCAACGGATGCTGCCGGATACGCGGAAGGTCAACTCAGCTCGACGGTCCTGGGACAGAAGATCGTGAGCTCCACGATCAACGGCGTCCGGATCACGCCGACGTGGACCGTGACCGTACAGGGCGGGCCTCCGGCGCACCTGAGTCTGGTCGCCGGCGACAATCAGACGGCGCAGGTCAACGCGACTGTGCCGATTGCTCCGGCGGTGGTGATTCGCGACGCCAACGGCAACCCGGTGCCAGATGCGATCGCGATCTTCGTCGTGATGCAGGGCGGCGGCTCGATCGGTGGCGCCATCGCGTCATCCGGCCAGGACGGTGTCGCGGCGGCCACCTTCTGGAAGCTCGGCACCACGGCGGGGAGGGTCATCGTCCGCGCCACGGTCCAAGGCGTCCCCGACACCGTCTTCTTCACCGCGATTGCGCTGGCGGGCCCGGCGACGACGATCGTCGTGCAGGCCGGCAATAATCAGAGCGCCAGTGCCAGCACCGCGGTCCCGATCGCGCCCGCGGTGGCGGTCAGGGATACCTTCGGTAACCCGATTGCCAGCGTCAGCGTCGACTTCGCGGTGACCGGCGGTGGTGGCAGCATCAGCGGCGCCAATCCGGCGACCACCAATCAAGCGGGCATCGCCGCCCCGGCGACCTGGGTCCTGGGAGCCACGCCGGGGACCAACACGCTGACGGCCACCGCCTCGGGCGTGGGCAGCGTCACGTTCACGGCGACCGGAGTCGCACCGGTCATCGCCGTGACGAGGAGCAGGGTCACCGTCTCGCCGCTCAGCATCGTCGCCAGCACGGGCTCCATCACGAGCATGATCACGGTCAGCGCGCGCGACACGAACAACAATCCGGTCGTGGGCGCCAGCGTCACGTTTACGGTGGCGGGGACCGGCAACACGATCACGCAACCCACTACCGTCACGGACGCGAATGGTGTCACGACCGGCGCGGTTAGCTCTACCGTCGCCGAGTACAAGCACGTGTGGGCGACGATCACCGGCAAGACCACGTTTCCCGCGACTGTCGAAGTGACGGGCGGACCGCCGGTCACGATGGTCGCGTATGCCGGTGACAATCAAGTCGCGACGGTGGGCACAGCGTTGGCGTTGGTGCCGCAGGTACTGCTGCGTGACCAGTTCGGCAACGGCTCGTACGGCACCGTCGTCACGTGGCAGGTCACCAGCGGCGGCGGGAGCATGGGCTCCTTCAATGCCGGGACGACGGCCGGCGGCGTGTCGACTGGCGGGATTTGGATCCTCGGCACGACCCCAGGTCTCAACACGCTGCAGGCGACAGTGCAGGGAACGCCCCTGGCCGTGACGTTCGGCGCGACCGGCGATCCGTCGTTCTGGACCAGCCACGCGGCGCTCCCCACGTTCCGCTTTGTCCTCGGCGCCGCTGCCGTGAACGGTCTCGTCTACGCTGTCGCTGGGATGAACTTCGAGGACATGGCCACGGTCGAAGCCTACGACCCCATGACGAACAGCTGGGGCGCACGCGCACCGTTGCCCAGCCCGCGGAGTGAGCTCAGCGTTGCCACGGTGAACAATGTGCTGTACGCCATCGGCGGCATCCGCGACCGCGCGGTCGTCGGCACCGTGGAGGCGTACGATCCGGTCACGGACTCGTGGACGCCGAGAGCCCCGATGCCCACCCCACGCTCGGACTTCGGTGTGGCCGTGGTGAACGGGATCATCTACACGATCGGCGGAGCGAGTGCCACTTCATCGTCGGTCGGTACGGTCGAGGCGTACGATCCGGCGACCGATACCTGGACGACCAAGGCCGCGATGCCTACCCCCCGGTTGTCGCTCGGCGCCGCGGAGGTCGGCGGCATCATCTACGCGGTCGGCGGGTCGAGCGACGCGAGCTTCTGGATGGCGACAGTCGAGGCCTATGACCCCGTAGGCGAGACTTGGACCACGAAGTCGTCGCTGCCGACGGCACGATTTGGTTTGGGCGTTGCCGCCATCGATGGGCGCGTGTACGCCCTGGGTGGATACACGCCGGTGGAGAACTACGCGAACCTCACGCCAGTCCTCGAAGCCTACGATCCGGCGACCAATACCTGGATGACGAAGCCGGCGATGCTGGAGCCGCGGGTATACATGGGCACCGCGGTGCTGCAGAACCTGCTGTACGTCGTCGGCGGCATGGGTGGCAACTCGGATTCTCTCGAGGTGTACCACCCCTGACCAAATTTGGGCCACACATTCCGCGCACAACGGCCCCGCAACGCACTTCCGTTGCGGGGCTTCTTCTTCTGTCTATCTTCTTGCCACTATGGCAAAAGGCACGATCGGCATCCTCACCGGCGGCGGCGACGTCCCCGGCCTCAATCCCGCCATCCGCGCCATCACGATTCGCGCCCTGCGCGACGGCTACAGAGTCATCGGCATTCGCCACGGCTGGGGTGGCCTGGTGGACTACTCGCGAGAGAAGAACGCCGATAACGCTGAACAGATCCACACGTCGCGCGTGCGGCCGAGTCATCTGCCCAAAGAGCGCGTGCCGGCGCATCTCAGCGGCTACACGGACAAGACGAACGACATCACCAAAGACGTGATCAAGAACCTCGAGCACCTGGGCGTCGATGTCCTGATCCCGATCGGTGGCGATGACACGCTCAGCTACGCCAAGCGGCTGCACGATGAGGGGCTGCAGGTCGTCGCGATCCCCAAGACGATGGACAACGACGTCTACGGCACCGACTACTGCATCGGCTTCAGCACCTGTGTGACGCGTACCATCGAACTGACGCATCGCCTGCGCACCTCGGCGGGCTCACACGAGCGGTTCCTGGTGATCGAAGTGTTCGGCCGCTATGCCGGATTCACGGCACTGCTGCCGACGATGGCGGGGGCCGCGGACCGCTGCGTGATCCCGGAGTACCCCGTGGAAGTGGAGCACTTGGCCGAGCTGCTTGTGCAGGACCGCAACAAGAACCCGAGCCGCTATTCGGTTGTCCTCATCTCGGAAGGCGCGCGGCTCACGTCGCACGAGGGGATGAGCTTCGAGGGCGAAGAGACCGACATGTTCGGGCACCGCAAGCTCGGCGGCATCGGCGACCAGATCGGTACGGCTCTCAAGGACATCTCAGCGAAGTACAACAACGGGCGGCGCGTCGACGTCGTGAATCAGCGGCTCGGCTATCTCGTGCGCTCCGGCGATCCCGACGCGCTCGATTCGATCGTCCCGATGGCGTTCGGCAACCTCGCGCTCGATCTGATCCGCAAGAAAGAGTACGGCCGCGACAGCGTGCCGCTCGCCAGTGTGGCGTCGGAGAAAAAGGTGGTGGATGTCTCGAAGTACTACAACACCGAGCGGCTCCGGCCGATCTATCAGTTCGACGGCGCGCCGCTGTTCATCATGACGAGCGACTGACACTCTTCGTCGTGTGGACGCAAAGCCGCTCGGGCTACGTGCCGTATGATGCGGAATTCGACCTGCAGCGGGACTTCAGTCGGGAGCTGTTCCGCGACCGGCCCACCAACGTGTTGCTGCTCAAGGTGAGTTACTGGCTCAGTCGCTGACGGGCGCCGAATTCTCGATGTACAATCTGTGGCATGCTTACCGTCGGTCTGATCGGGTTCGGCTTCGCAGGGAAGGTGTTTCACGCGCCGGTCATCCGTGCGGTCGAAGGTTTGCTGCTCACGACCATCGTGCAGCGCCATGGACCGCCCGATCCGCGCTATCCCGATGTCGAATTCGTCCAGAGCGTCGACGACCTGCTGCAGCGCAAGATCGATCTCGTCGTCGTCGCCACGCCGAACACCTCCCATCACCCGATCGCGAAGCAGTGTCTGCTCGCCGGCCATCACGTCGTCGTAGACAAGCCCTTCACGACGACAATGGCAGAGGCACAGGAGCTGGTCCAGCTCGCCAAACAGCAACAACGCATCGTCACGGTCTACCAGGATCGCCGCTACACCGGCGATTTCG
>WNGF01005506.1_pt1 | contig 16129 bp, 14 predicted proteins | sample 5400641 | NCBI WGS metagenome assembly WNGF01 (sample SAMN13153371, study PRJNA577476) | soil metagenome | isolation source: 80 cm soil or saprolite under grassland replicate 2 | place: USA:California | collected 2016-06-15
TCGCGGCGGCGTGCGGCTCGGCCGAGCGCCGGCTCGAGGACGCGAACGCGCTCCGCCACGCGGGCGACGCGAAGGGCGCCCTCGCCGCGTACAAGGTCATCCTCGCGGACCTCGGCGACGCCCCGCTCCCCGCGAGGAACGCGGCGGTCCGCTGGAAGGCGCTCCGCTTCGCCGGCGACGTCTCGTACCTCGAGCTCGGCGACTACACCTCCGCGCTCTCCTACTACCGCCGCATCGTCTCGCTCCACCCGGGCGCCAAGGAGGCGTACGAGGCGCGCGGCGTCATCGGTGACATCTACCGCGACCGGTTCAAGGACCACCTCGCCGCGATCGCGCAGTACGCCGACGTCGCCGCCTCCGAGAGCCCGCTCGCGCCGAGGTTCCAGCTGGAGGTGGCGCGCGGCTACCTCGCCCTCGGCATCACCGACCGGGCGCGCGCCGAGGCCCGGGTCCTGAGGGAGAAGTGGCCGCAGCACGAGCTCGCCGACGAGGCGCAGCTCCTCACCGCCCAGGCCTGGGCGCTCGAGAAGAAGGACGACGAGGCGCTCGGCGCGTTCCAGGCGCTCGTCGACCGCGAGTCGCGCCCGGAGGCGAAGGCCCGCGCGCTCGAGGCGCAGGCGCACATCCACGCGCAGGCGGGCCGCTTCGACCGCGCGCTCGAGCTCTACGCGCTCGCGCTGCCGAGCCACCCGAACCCGGACGCGATCCGGACGAACATCGACGCGGTGCGGGAGCGCCGCGAGAAGGCGAAGACCGCGAAGCCGGGCGACCGCGCGGCGGCGTTCGACGAGCGGAAGGTGAAGCCGAGCCCCAGGGAGATCCCGTGAAGACCGAGCTGTCGGAGAAGCTGTTCGCGAAGGCGAAGGACCTCTTTCCGGGCGGCGTGAACAGCCCGGTCCGCGCCTTCAAGGGCGTCGGGGGGACGCCGCGCTTCATCGCGCGCGGCCGCGGCAGCCACCTCTTCGACGTCGACGGCAACGACTACGTCGACTACGTGCTCAGCTGGGGCCCGATGATCGTGGGGCACTGCCACCCCGAGGTGATGCGCGAGGTGCAGGACGCCATGAAGGACGGCTCGTCCTACGGCGCGCCTTCGCCGCGCGAGATCCAGCTCGCCGAGGTCGTGCGCGCGCGGATGCCGTGGGTCGAGCGGATGCGCTTCTGCTCCTCCGGGACCGAGGCGACGACCGCCGCGATCCGCGTGGCGCGCGGCTTCACCGGCCGCGACGACATCCTCAAGTTCGACGGCTGCTACCACGGCGCGGGCGACTCCCTCCTCGTGAAGGCGGGCTCGGGCGTCGAGACGCTCGGGTTGCCGGACTCGCCGGGCGTGCCGGCGGACCTCGCGAGGCACACGCTCACCCTCCCGTACAACGACCTCGACGCGGTGGAGTCGCTCTTCGAGAAGCGGGGCAAGGCGCTCGCCGCCGTCATCGTCGAGCCGGTCGTCGGCAACATGGGCGTGCTCGTGCCGAAGCCGGGCTACCTCCAGGGGCTCCTCGACGTCTGCCGCAGGCACGGCGCGCTCCTCATCGTCGACGAGGTGATGACGGGCTTCCGCGTCGGCGAGGGCGGCGCGTGCGGGCGCTACGGGATCCGCCCGGACCTCGTGACGTTCGGGAAGGTCATCGGCGCGGGCCTTCCGGTCGGCGCGTTCGGCGGCCGCGTGGACGTGATGGAGCGGGTCGCGCCGGCGGGCCCGATCTACCAGGCGGGCACGCTCAGCGGGAACCCGATGGCGATGGCCGCCGGGTTCGCGACCCTCCGCCTCATGACTCCCGCTGCGTACGAGCGGCTCGAGCGCAGCTCCGCCGAGCTCGCGGACGGCCTCGAGAAGGCCGCCGCCGACGCGAACGTCGCGGTCCAGGTGAACCGGGTGGGCTCGATGCTCACGGTCTTCTTCTCCGACCGGCCGGTGTTCGACGCGGCGAGCGCGCGCGCCTGCGACACGAAGCGGTTCGGCGTCTTCTTCCACACGCTCCTCGAGAACGGCGTCTACTTCCCGCCCTCGCAGTTCGAGGCGGCGTTCCTCTCGACGGCGCACTCGGACGACGACCTCGAGGCGACGCTGCGCGCCGCGCGGGTCGCCTTCGCCGCCGCAGCGAAGGTGTAGCGGTCGCCGTGGCGGAGGGCGCTGCCGCGTTCGCCGACCGCTTCGCGGGGTTCGAGGGGGTCGCCTACCTCGACGCCGCGAGCCAGGGTCCGCTCCCGCTCGCCGCGGTGCGCGCGGGGCGCGAGGCGCTCGCCTTGAAGGAGCGGCCGTACCGGCTCGGGACGCAGACCTACCTGTCGGTCGTCGCGGAGGCGCGGGCGCTCGCGGCGCGGCTCCTCGGCGCGCGGGAGGAGTCGGTCGCCCTCGTGACCGGCGCCGGACAGGTCGTGAACGCGGTCGCGCGCGGGCTCGACCTCGGGGAGGGCGACGAGGTCCTGCTCCCGCGGCACGAGTTTCCGTCGAACGACCTGCCGTGGCGCTGGCTCGCGCGGCGCGGGGTGAAGGTGCGCTTCGCCGAGCCCGACCACGCGACGGGCGCGGTCTCGGCCGAGCGGCTCGCCGCCGCGATCGGGCCGCGGACGCGGGTCGTCGCCTTCTCGCACGTCTCGTACCTGCACGGCGGTCGCATCGATCCCGGGCCGGTGATCGAGGCGGCGCGGAGCGGCGGCGCCGTCACGGTCGTCGACGGCAGCCAGGCGGCGGGCGCGCTCCCCTTCGACTTCGGGGGCTCGGGCGTCGACGTGTACGCGGCGGCCGCGTACAAGTTCCTGCTCGGTCCGTACGGCTGCGCGCTCGGCCTCTTCTCGCCCGCGGTCCTCGACCGGCTCGCCGTCACCGACGTGAACTGGTGGTCCGTCGTCGGCTCGGAAGACGTCCAGCACCCGCCGCAGGACGTCGTGCTGAAGCCCGGCGCGCAGCGGTACGACGCGCACGAGCCGGCGAGCTTCAACAACCTCATGCCGCTCGCCGAGTCGCTCCGGCTGCTCCTCGAGGCGACCCCCGCGCTCGTCCAGGCACATGCCCGGTCGCTCGCCGATCGCCTGCTCGCGGCGCTGCCGCCCGGGTTCGAGCCGGCGAGCCCGCTCGAGGACCGGGCCCGCAGCCACATCGTGTGCCTTCGCGGTCCGACGCCGAAGGAGACCGCGGCGGCGCAGGAGCGCCTGCGGGCGGCGAAGGTCTGGACCGCCCTCCGCGGCGATCGGATCCGAGTCTCGCCGCACCTTTACAGCACCGCCGCCGACGTCGATCGCCTCGTGTCAGTGCTTTAGGGAGGAGGGACACGCGCCTCCCACTCGCGGACCCCGTCCCGATTGACGTTCCGGGTCCTGCCTGCTATACGGGCGTGCCCTTCGAACCGACGGAACCGCCCGGAAACCCGGCGCTTCCTTCGACTCCGGAGGACGGCGGAGGTGGCGTGACGGGACCTGGCGATCGAGAGCGCAGGGACCCGGACGAGAAGGGGCTCTCGGACCTCGCAGCGGGCTACCGCAAGGCCTCGCCGTACATCGCCGCCTCGACGAGCCTCGTGGCCGCGGTGGGTCTGTTCACCTGGCTCGGGATCTGGCTCGACGGGAAGTTCGGGACCTCGCCCTGGCTCACCTTGCTCGGCGTCGTCTTCGGGATGACCGGCGGGTTCATCAGCTTCTTCAAGACGGTCCTCGGAACGAAAAAGTGAAGCACCAGCTCGCCACCGCCACCCTCGCCATCGGCTTCGTGCTCGTCGCGCTCGCGGCAGGCCCGCACCGCCGCGGCGCGCTCGTCGGGGCGACCATCTCCGGGCTCACCGCGCTCGGCTCGATCGTCGCGATCGCCCGGTTCGGGCGCGGGCCGAAGCCGGTCCAGCGCGCCCTCGCCATCCTCACCGTCGCCTTCCTCCTCCGCATCCTGCTCGTCGCGCTCGGCGTCGTCGCCGTGGCGCGCGCGGGCGAGAGCATCCTCGGCTTCGTCGTCGCCTTCTTCGTGCCCTACTTCGTCTTCGCCGCCATCGAGGGGCTGTACGTCCACTCCCTCGGGCGGGAAACGGGACCGACCGCATGATCGCCGCCACGCTCGTCACCCTCGCGCTCAGCCTCTCGCTCGCCCAGCACGGCGCACACCCGGCCGCGCCGCCCGAGCACGCAGCATCGGCGCCCGCGCCCGCCGCGGAGAACGCCGGGCCCGCCGTCGCTACTCCGGCCGACGGCCACGGCGAGGCGGAGGGACACGGCGCCGCCGGCGAGCACGCCGCGGTCGAGGCGCACGCGGCCGCGGGCGAGCACGAGAGCCACGACCTCGGCACGGTGATGATGCACCACGTCTCGGACGGCCCCGTGATCGAGTACCCGGGCGTCTGCGGCGGCCACTTCAACTGGACCTGCAAGCTCGACCTGAACCACGTCTTCGGAACGACCCGCGACGAAGCGGGCCACGCCGTGTCCGGGCCGCTCGTCTTCCACGTCGGCGCGACGAAGATCGACATGACGCCGACGAAGCACGTCGTGATGATGTGGATCGCCTCGGCGCTGCTGCTCGCCGTCGTCTTCGGCTCGCTCCGCAGGAAGGCGATCGTGCCGCGCGGCCTCTACAACTTCGTCGAGATGCTCGTCCAGTTCGTCCGGAACGAGATCGCGGTGAAGAACATCGGGGAGCAGCACGCCGACCGCTTCGTCCCGTACCTCACGACGGCGTTCTTCTTCATCCTCTTCCTGAACCTCTTCGGCCTCGTGCCGTTCGCCGCGACCGCCACCGCGAACATCTCGGTGACGGTGATGCTGGCGCTCTTCACCTTCGTCGTGACGCAGTACGCGGCGATCAAGTCGATGGGGATCGGCGGCTACCTCGCGCACCTCACGGGCGGCGTGCCGAAGTCGCTCGCGCCCCTCTGGATCATCATGATCCCGGTCGAGTTCCTCGGCCTGTTCACGAAGCCCTTCGCCCTCACCGTCCGTCTCTTCGCGAACATGGTGGCCGGGCACTTCGTGATCCTCGCCCTCATCGGCCTCATCTTCGCGCTCAACTCGCAGTGGATCGCGTTCGCGTCGGTGCCGATGGCGCTCTCGATCTTCATGCTCGAGCTCTTCGTCGCCTTCGTGCAGGCCTACATCTTCACCATGCTCTCGTCCCTGTTCATCGGCGCTGGCCTCGTGCACCACGGCCACGACGAGCACGAGGAGCACGGACACCCCGGGCCCGGCATGGGTTCGGAGCACCCCGGTTCTCACGTGGCGGGGACGTCCCCCGGCCATGGGTAGTCGAGCGCAGCAGCGCCCCGGGAAACACGCGGCCCGGTAATCCCGCGCACACACAGCAGCAGGAGATTCACATGACTGGCTTCGCTCTCGCGTACCTCTCCGCCGGCTTCGGCGCCGGCCTCGCCGTCATCGGCGCCGGCCTCGGCATCGGCAAGCTCGCCGCCGCCGCCATGGAGGGCTCGGCCCGCCAGCCGACCGCCGCCGGCGACATCCGCACCTCGATGATCATCGCCGCCGCCCTCATCGAAGGCGCGACGCTCTTCGCAATCGTCGTGACCCTCCTCCTCGCGATCAAGGCGTAACCCGGCTCCGCAGACGCGGAGCCCTGGACCAGCAACAGGAGCTCGAAGATGGCCTCCTTCATGACGCTCGCGCCGGCGCTCGCCGCCGGCGGGATCACCGACATCAACCCCGGCCTCACCCTGTGGACCGGCATCACGTTCCTCGTGCTGCTCGTCGTCCTCGGCAAGTTCGCCTGGGGTCCGATCGTCAAGATGCTGGCCGAGCGCGAGCGGACCATCCGCGACGCGATCGAGTCGGCCAAGAAGGAACGCGCCGAGGCGGAGCGCCTGCTCGGGGAGCAGAAGCAGGCGCTCCAGGTCGCGCAGCGCGAGGCCGCCGAGATCGCGAAGCGTAACGCCCAGGAAGTCGAGAAGCTCCGCCAGGAGCTGACCGACCGCGCCCGCAAGGAGGCGGACGAGCTCATCGCCACCGCGCGCCGTCAGGTCGCGGAGGAGATCTCGAAGGCCCGGGCCGAGCTCAAGGCGCAGGTGGTCGATCTCGCGATCGACGCCGCCGCCCGGCTCGTGAAGGCGAACCTCGACGACAAGGCGCAGCGGGCCCTCGTCGAGGAGTACATCGCGCAGCTCCCGGCCAACCGCGCCGCCTAGGCGCATCGAGCCCCGAAGTCGCGCTCCGGCGGGCCCCCGCGTCCGCCGGAGCGCTTTTGCTTTCGTAAGACTCGCTCCGGATTACAGGGAACACGCCCATGGGCCTCTCGATCGGCATCGTCGGCCTCCCGAACGTCGGGAAGTCGACCCTCTTCAACGCGCTCCTCGGCGCCGCCCAGGCGGCCGCGGCGAACTACCCGTTCTGCACGATCGAGCCGAACGTCGGCATCGTCCCGGTGCCGGACCGGCGGCTCGAGCGCCTGGCCGCCCTGTTCAAGCCGATGAAGGAGGTCCCGACCGCGCTCGAGTTCGTCGACATCGCCGGCCTCGTCGCCGGCGCGTCGAAGGGCGAGGGGCTCGGCAACCAGTTCCTCGGCAACATCCGCCAAGTGGATGCGATCGCCCACGTGCTCCGCTGCTTCGCCGACCCCGACGTCGTGCACGTCTCGGGCAAGGTGGACCCGCGCGGCGACCGCGACGTCGTCGAGACCGAGCTCATGCTGAAGGACCTCGAGTCGGTCGACAAGCGCCGCGAGCGCACGCAGAAGAACACGAAGACCGCGGGGAAGCCGGGCGAGCTCGCGAAGGCCGAGCTCGCCGCCCTCGACAAGGTGAAGGCGGGGCTCGAGGCGGGGACGCCGGTGCGCGCCCAGCCGCTCTCGCCCGAGGAGAAGGCCGCGCTCGCGGACCTGTTCCTGCTCACCTCGAAGCCCGTCCTCTACATCGCGAACGTCGACGAGTCGCAGCTCGGCAAGGAGGGGACCGACCCGAACATCCTCGCCGTGAAGGCGCTCGCCGAGAGCGACGGCGCGCAGTGGGTCGAGATCTCCGGCAAGGTCGAGTCGGAGCTCGCGTCCCTCGCGCCGGAGGAGCGCGGCGAGTACCTCGCCTCGCTCGGGCTCGAGGAGCCCGGCCTCGACCGGCTCGTCCACGCCGGCTACCGGCTGCTCGGGCTCATCACCTACTTCACCGTCGGCGTGGACGAGTGCCGCGCCTGGACCGTGAAGCGCGGCGCCACCGCGCCGCAGGCGGCCGGCGTCATCCACACCGACTTCGAAAAGGGGTTCATCAAGGCGGAGGTCATCCGCTACGAGGATCTGCTCGAGCTCAAGACCGAGGCGGCGTGTCGGGAGCGGGGCAAGCTGCGAATCGAGGGCAAGGAGTACGTCGTGCAGGACGGCGACACCATGCACTTCAGGTTCAACGTCTAGGGCGGCGGGGCCGAGCCTGGAGGGGCGGCTCCGGACGGCGCACTACCGTTCACGGTCACGGTCACGTTCACGGTCACGGGAACTACCGGGAACGAGAGAGACCCGGGATCCGGAGCAGGGGCCGCGTGAGCTGCGGTCCGCCTCCCGTGAACCGTTTCCGGTTTGTCCCGTGAACGTGAACGTGAACGTGAACGGTTTCTCGCAGTAAGGACCCGCCCCGACGAAGCGAAGACGGTCTCCTACTTCTTGTAGGCGCCGCAGACGACGATCACGTCCCCGGCGCGCTCGAGGTACGCGACCTTCTGCTCGACCTTCCCCGTGGCCGGATTCTGGAACTTGTACTCCTGCCACCCTTTCCCGTGCTCCTTCGCGATCCGGACGCGCTCCTTCACGAACTGCTTGCCGTCGACGTCCTTGTCCTCGAGGAGGACCTTCCCGATGCGCTCGCGCTTCGCGCCGTGTGCGACGCACTTGCCGGAGAGGTCGTAGACCATGATGTAAAGGTCACGGTAGGTGAACCGACCCTTCGGGTCGTCGAACACCTCGAACGCCTTCGCCTTGCCCTCCTTGTGCAAGTAGGCGACGGCCTGGTGGACCATCAGCTCCGCCTCCTTCGTCGTCGCGACCTCCTCGGAGCGGACGGCGGTGGGGACGACGAGGGCGAGGGCGGCGGCGGCGACGAGCGAGCGCATCGGGGACTCCTTCTTCGGGAGGGGTCAGAAGCGGCGGAACGACTCTGCGGCGGGGGCGGCGGCGCCGTTCGTGCGCTTGCGCGGCGCGAGCGGCGTGCGTGCGGCGGGGGTGGGCGGCGGTGCGGTGAGCGCGGGCGCGGGCGGGCGCGCCGCCGGCCGGGCCGGCTCCGCTCCCGCGAGCGCGAAGAACGCGACGAGCTGCTGGAGGCTCACCGCCTGCGAGGCGACCTCCTCCGCGGTCGAGGAGAGCTCCTCCGCGGCGCTCGCGTTCCGCTGCGTGACCTGCTCCACCGTCGCCATCGCGCGCGACACCTGCCCGACCCCGACCGACTGCTCCTGCGAGGCCGCCGACACCTCCTGGACGAGGTCGGCGGTCTTGCGGATGGTGGAGACGAGCTCGACGAGGAGCGTGCCGCTGCGGTCCGCGACGGCGACGGAGCGGCCGGCGAGCGCGCCGATCTCCTTCGCCGCCTTCTGGCTGCGCTCGGCGAGCTTTCGCACCTCGGTCGCGACCACCGCGAACCCCCGGCCGTGATCGCCCGCGCGCGCCGCCTCGATGGCGGCGTTCAGGGCGAGCAGGTTCGTCTGGTAGGCGATCTCCTCCACGATCGAGATCCGCTCGGCGATCGCGCGCATCGCCGCGACCGTCTCGACGACCGCCTTGCCGCTCTCCTCGGCGTTCCGGGCGCCCTGCGCCGCAATCTGCTCCGTCTGCTGGCTGTTCCCGGCGTTCGCCGCGATCGAGGCGCTCATCTGCTCGAGCGAGGTCGTCGTCTCCTCGACGCTCGCCGCCTGCTCGCCGGTGCCCTGCGACACCTGCTGGGCGGTGGCCGAGACCTGCCCGGCGGCGGAGCCGAGCGCGTCGGCTCCGACCCGGACCTCGCCGATCACCGTCGCGAGCTTGTCGCCCATCGCTCGCATCGCGGACTGGAGATCCCCGATCTCGTCGCGGCTCGTCACCGCCACCCGCTCGCGCAGGTCGCCGCGCGCGATCCGCTCTGCCGCATCGACGGCGAGCGCGAGGGCGCGCCGCACGTGGCGGACGAGCTGGAACCCAGCCGCGAGCAGCGCGAGGAACGCGAGCCCGAAGGCGACCCCGATCGACCGGCGCGCCGAGAGCTCCGCCGCGACGGCGCGGCCGTGCAGGTCGTCGGCGTCCGTGCGGATGGAGCGGGCGCTCTCGTCGAGCAGCTCGAGGAGCTTCTGGACGTCGGCGCGGACCGCGTCGTGCCGCTCCGTGACCTGGTGCTGGCCGGCCGCCATCTCCGCGAACCGCCCGTCCTCGCCCGCGACGTCGCGGACGTGGGCGGCCGACCCGAGCGCGTCGCCGTCCTTGCGCCACGTCTCCAGGATGGGCGCGATCCCGCGCCACACCTTCTCCGCGGGGCCGCCGCGCAGCGCGCCCTCGTAGGCCCGCGCCGCCTGGGTCGCCTCGAGCGCGTGTCCGTTCATGGCGGCGAGCGCGGAGGCGTGCTCGGCGGCGGAGAGCCCACCGTTCTCGACGCCGGAGGCGGCGCTGCTCGCGCGCCCGGCGGCGGTGGCGAGCCGCCCGAGCGCCTGAAGCTGCGGGACCTTCGCCTCGCCGTAGTCGTCGATGACGTTGCCCATCGTGCGCGTCGCGAGGAGCCCCGCCGCGCCGACGATCGCGATGAACGCGAGCGCGAAGGCGAGGAGGGCGATGAGCTTGCCGCCGAGCCCGAATCTCATGTGCCGCTCCAGTCCCCCCGGACGCACGACTCAGACTGCGGCTGCACGCCGCAGGCCCAGAATGCCGCAGGGTCAGGGAGACCCGCCGCGGGTCCGTTCAGCCCGTGATCTCGCGGGGCTGGGTCGAGCAGCGGTACATGGGCCACGGATGCGTCGCGGCGGACCCGGGTGCGGCCCAGAAGGTCCGTCGCGACCGGGGAGGGACCTCGGGGGCGGGAGATCAGCCTGCGCGGGCGCGCCGGCCGGTGCTGCGCACGCGCGCGATCCGTGCGGCGAGCCGGAGCGCCGCGATCATCGACGCCGGGCTCGCCTTCGACCTCCCCGCGATGTCGTAGGCGACGCCGTGGTCCGGACTCGTCCGGACGATCGGCAGCCCGAGCGTCACGTTCACGGCCGGATCGCCGCCGACCGCGTCGAGGAGCTTCACCGGGATGAGCCCCTGGTCGTGGTAGAGCGCGACCACCGCGTCGAACTCGCCGAGCGCGGCGCGGAAGAAGACCGAGTCCGCCGGGAACGGGCCCGCCGCGCGTGCCCCTTCGCGGGCCGCGCGCGCGAGCGCGGCGGGGAGGAGCGTCTCCTCCTCGCCGCCGAACGTCCCCTCCTCGCCTGCGTGCGGGTTCAGCGCCGCGAGCGCGATGCGCGGGCGCAGGAGGCCGAGGTCCCGGCGCATCGCGCGGTGGGTGAGGACGATCGTCTCCGCGATCCGCTCGGCGGTGAGGGAACGCCGGACGCGGCCGAAGGCGACGTGGTTCGTCGCGAGCGCGACCTTGAGCCGCTCGCCCGCGAGCATCATGACCGAGCGCCGCACGCCGCAGCGCGCCTCGAGCCACTCGGTGTGGCCGACGAAGCCCGGCAGGGCGCGGGCGACCTGCGCCTTCGACACCGGCGCGGTCGTGAGCGCGTCCGCGTCGCCGCGCCGCACCGCCTCGAACGCGGCCTCGAGGAAGGCGAGCTGCGCCGCGCCCGCCTGCGGCGCCGGGCGCCCGGGCCGGACCTCGCCCGCGCCGAGCCGCGTCACCGCGACGAGCGCGCCGCCCTTCGGGAGCGGCGCCCCCGCCGCGACGACCGGGAGGCGGACCTCGGCGAGCTCGCGGTCGAACAGGCGCGCGTCGCCGAAGACGTACGGGACGACCTCGCGGCGGAGCGCCGCGATCGCGAGCGCGGTCACCTCCGCGCCGACGCCGGAGGGATCGCCGAGGCTCACCGCGACGCGGGGGAGGTGCGGGGGCATGCCTCGTCCGTCGCGCGGAGCCGCTAGCCGCGCAGCTCCGGGATCTTCACGTCCACGACCGCGGCCTTGCGCAGCTCGTCGAGCACTTGCTGCCGTGTCTGGCCGACCTGCTCCTCGACGAGGCGGTTCCTGATCTCGTCCTTCGCCTCCTCGAACGATTTCGCGCCGCCGAGGCGGTGCCCCTCGACCTTCACCACGTGGAGCCCCGGCCCCGCCCGGACGAGGCCGGAGATCTTGCCGTCCCCGAGCGCGAACGCGGCGTCCTCGAGCGCCTTCTGGATCGTGCCGCGGCGCAGCCAGCCGAGATCGCCGCCGTCCGCGGCGGAGGGGCCCTTCGACACCTCGCGCGCCACCTTCGCGAAGTCCTCGCCGGCCTTGAGCCGCGCGAGCACCTTCTCGCCCTGCGCGCGCACCTTCGCCTCTTCCGCGGCGGTCGCGCCCTCCGCGAGCGGCAGGAAGATGTGGCGGGCGTGGATCTCCTGCTCGCCCCCGAACTCCTGCGGATGCGTCTGGTAGTAGTTCTTGAGGTCCTCGTCCGAGACCTTCACCCGGCCGCGCACCTTCGCCTGCATCACCTGGTAGGTCTCGAGCTCGCGCCGGACCTGCGCCCGGAACGTCGGCCGATCGAGCCCCTGCTCCCCGAGCGCGCGGTCGAGCTCCTCGTCCGAGAAGTGGTTGCGCGTCTTGATGTCGTCGACGGCCGCGTCCACCTGCTGCTCGGTCACGTCGAGCTGGAGCGCCTTCGCCTGCTTCTGGAGCAGCTTCTCCGCGACGATCTGGTCGAAGGCCCGGCGGAGCGCCTCCGAGCGCGCCTCGTCCCGCTCCTTGCCGGGCGGGAGCTTCTCCGCGCGGGCGTAAGCGGACCCGGCGCGGTCCTCGAGCTCGGAGAGCGTCACGACCTCGCCGTCCACCGTCGCGGCGACGCGGTCCACGACGTCGCCCGGCGAGGCGGCGAGGAGCGCGAGGAGGGGGAGCATCGAGATCACGGGGCCACCGTCGCGAGGGCCTTCTCGTCCACCTGGATCTTAGCGCGCTGGCGCAGGGTCGCGAGGTACTCCTCCTGCGCGCGGGTCCGCTTCTCGCGGGTGAGTCGCTGCATGATCTCGCCCTTCGCCTGCTCGAGCGTCCTGCGCTGCGCCGCCTTGCGGTCCGTCACCTTGAAGAGGTGGAACCCGTACGGCGACGGCGTCACCTCGGAGACGACGTTGAGCGGCATCGCGAAGCAGGCGTCGAACACCTCCGGGAAGCCCGCGCCGCGCCCGATGTAGCCGAGGTCGCCGCCGTTCTTGCCCTCCGGGCCGATGGACGACTTCCGCGCGACGTCCGCGAACGTCTGCGGGTTCCTGCGGAGCTTGTCCCGCAGCTGCAGCGCCTCGTCGCGCGTCGCGACCACGATCTGCAGGACGCGGACACGCTCCGGCTCCTGGAACTCGCCGGGGTGGTCCGCGTAGTAGCGCTCGACCTCCGCCTCGACGACCGTCACGCGCGGAAACACCTCGTCCTCGAAGAGCCGCTCGACGGCGAGCTGCTCCTTCAGGCGGGCCTTGAGCTCGGTCTGGCTGAGCCGCTCCTGCGCGAGGAGGTCGTCGAAGTGCGTGCCCGGGTACTCCGCGCGAATGCGCAGGAAGGCGCGCTCGACCTGGTCCTGCCCGACGACGATCGACCGGGCGCGCGCCTCCTGGAGGAGGAGCGCCCGGTCGACGAGCTCGTCGACGACGCGGCGGCGCAACACGTCGCCGCGCCCTTCGCCCTGCCCCGCACCGGCGCGCGCCTCGCGCAGATCGCGCGCGACGGCCTCGGCGGGGATGGGCTCGCCGTTCACCACCGCGACCGTGCGGGCGGCCCGGGCCGCCTCACGCGAGCCGCCGCACCGCCCGCACCCGAGGGTGAGGGCGAGTGCGGCGAGGGTGAGGGCGAGCGGCCGCACGCTACTTCGCGGGGACGGCGGCCGGCGCCGGGTGGACCGGCGCCTGCGGCGCGGCGGGGACGACCTGGATCGGCGCGCCGCCCATCATGGGACCGGGACCGGGACCGGGACCGGGACCGGCCCCGGGAACGCCCATCGGCATGCCGGCCATGGGCGGCTGGGCGGCGGCGACCTCGACGGTCTCGAGCGCCTTGTCGTCGATCGCGACCTTGGCCTTCTCGCGCAGGCCCTTGAGCCACTCGTCGAACTCCTTCGTCTTCCGGTCGCGCGAGAGCTTGGCGGCGATCTGCGTCTTCACCTGGTCGAGGGTGCGGTTCACCTCGGGCTGCTCGCCGGTGAACTTGAGGAGGTAGATGCCCATCGGCGCCTCGACCACGCCGGAGAGCTCGCCGGCCTTGAGCGCGAACGCGGCGTCGGCGAGCTGCTTCGAGTACGCCTTCTCGAGCTCCTCGTACGAGCGGAACTGGAGGTCGCCCGCGAGCTGCTTCGACGCCTGGTCCTCGGAGACCTCTGCGACGATCTGCGCGAACGCCATCGGGTTCTTCTTCTCCTCGGCGCGCACCTTCAGGAGCGTCTTCTTCGCGAGCGCCAGCTTCTTCGCGCGCTCCGGCGTGCCCGCCGCCGCGTTCAGGACGACCGCGTGGACCCGGACCTTGCGCGGGCGGACGTACTCGGCCTTGTGGTCCTCGTAGTACTTCTGGAGGTCGGCCTCGGGCACGTCCACCGTGTTCGACGCGTCCGGCTGGAACTTCTTCTGCACGAGCTTCTGCACCATGATCTTGCGCAGCGTGGCGCGGACGTCGGGGTCCTTGTCGAGCCCCTGCCGCTCGGCCTCGAGCGCGAGGACCTCCTGGCGGATCAGGTTGTCGAGGAACTCCTTCTTCCGGTCGAGCGTCGCGTAGCGGGCGCGGATGAACGGCGACTGCTCGTCGAGCCGTGCCTTGAACTCGTCGGTCGTGATGGTGAAGCCGGACCCGCGCGCAACGGGGGCGCCGGTCTTCTTGTTTCCCTGCTGCGGCTGGCAGGCGGCGGCGACCGCACAGAGGCCGAGGACGAGGAAGCGACGCATGCGAGAGCTCCTTCGAAGGTGGGTTCGTGGATCAAGCAACGACGCGAACGCGCGGCTCCCGAACCTTGTTCCGGAGGGCCGGCGGCGACGCCTCGAGGCGGTCGAAAAAAGCACGGAACGACGGCGCGATCAAGCGGCGGCACCGTGGCGCGCCCGGACGCCGCGGTCGGACCCTGCGTCACTCCTTGCGGGCGCACCCGGCGAGGTCCTGCAGGAGCCGGCGCGCGGCCTCGAGGAGCTCCCTCCCGGAGACCGCCTCCTGCGCGGGCGAGGGCGGCGCGGGCGGCGGCGGCCGCGCCGGCGGCGCGCCGAGCGACTGCACGAGCTTCATGTCGGGCGTGAGCCGGAGCCGTCCGCCCGAGCCCTGCACGTGCTTCGCGAGCAGGAAGGGATCGAGCGCGGCGGTCTCCCCGAGCGTCAGGACGAGCCGCCCGGGACCCGCCTCGAGCGCGCGGATCGAGAGCGCGCGCAGCCGCACCTTGACCGCCATGAGCTCGAGCAGCGCCTCGAGCTCCTCGGGGAGATCGCCGCAGCGGTCCACGATCTCCGCCCGGATCTCCTCGAGCTCCTCGTCCGTCCCCGCCTGGGCGAGCCGCTTGTAGAAGAAGAGCCGCTGGTGGACGTCCGGCATGTACGGGTCGGGGATGAACGCCGGCACGGGGAGCTGGACGTCCGGGTCGACCTCCTCGCGCGGCGCTTCGCCCCTGAGCTCGCGGACCGCCTCGTCGAGCAGCTCCGAGTAGAGCTCGAAGCCGACCGCCTCGATCTGGCCGGACTGGTCCTTGCCGAGCAGGTTCCCCGCGCCGCGGATCTCGAGATCGTGGCTCGCGATCTTGAACCCCGCCCCGAGCTCGCTGAACCGCTGCAGGACCTCGAGCCGCTTCTGCGCGTCCTTCGTGACCGGCCGCCGCGCCGGCACGAGGAGGTAGGCGTAGGCGCGCTCGCGCGAGCGGCCGACGCGGCCGCGGATCTGGTAGAGCTGCGACAGCCCGAAGTGGTCGGCGCGGTTCACGATGATCGTGTTCGCGCTCGGGATGTCGAGCCCGCTCTCGATGATCGAGGTGGCGAGGAGGACGTCGAGCTCGCGGTTCACGAAGCGCGCCATCACCTCCTCGAGCTTCCCCTCGCCCATCTGCCCGTGGGCGATCCCGACGCGCGCGCGCGGCACGATCTCCGCGAGGAAGCGCTGCATCGCGCCGATCGAGCGGACGCGGTTGTGGACGAAGAAGACCTGGCCGCCGCGCTTCAGCTCCGTCTCGATCGCCTCGCGCACCGCCCCCGGGTCGAACTTCATGACGAAGGTGCGGATGGCGCGCCGGTCCTCGGGCGGCGTCGCGATGATCGAGAGGTCCCGCACCCCGGCGAGGCTCATGTGGAGCGTGCGCGGGATGGGGGTCGCGGTGAGGGTGAGGACGTCGACGAGCTTGCGCAGCTTCTTCAGCCGCTCCTTGTGGGCGACGCCGAAGCGCTGCTCCTCGTCCACGACGACGAGCCCGAGTGCCTGGAACGACACGTCCGCGGCGAGGAGCCGGTGGGTACCGATGACGACGTCGACCTTGCCCGCCGCGAGGTCCTTCAGGATCGCCTTCACCTCCTCGGCGGTCTTGAGCCGCGAGACCGCCTCGATCCGGACGGGGTAGCCCTTGAACCGCACGCGGAACGTCCGCTCGTGCTGCGAGGCGAGCACCGTCGTCGGGACGAGCAGCGCCACCTGCTTCTTCGCGAGGACGGCGAGCATGGCGGCGCGCATCGCCACCTCCGTCTTGCCGTAGCCCACGTCCCCGCAGACGAGCCGGTCCATGGGAGGCGGGGGAGGGGCAGCCTCATCCGGCTGCCCCTGCGCTCGCAACGCCCCATCGCCGCGCCGCTTCGTCATGTCCGAGATGACGTCGTCGATCGCCTTCGCCTGATCGGGCGTCGCCTCCCACGGGAACTCCGCCTCGAACTCGCGGAAGGTCTCGTCGGGATCGCCGAAGGCGAAGCCGGGGTGGGCGGCGCGCGCGGCGTAGATGTCGAGCAGCTCCGCCGCCATCTTGAGGAGCTGCTCCTTCACCCGCGCCTTGCGCAGCGCGAACGACTGACCGCCGAGCCGGTCGAGCCGGACGGTGTCCGCGGAGGCGCCGGTGAACTTCTGGACCTGCCGGAGCTTCGCGACCGGCAGGTAGAGCCGGTCCGCCCC
>WNGF01006101.1_pt1 | contig 16125 bp, 15 predicted proteins | sample 5400641 | NCBI WGS metagenome assembly WNGF01 (sample SAMN13153371, study PRJNA577476) | soil metagenome | isolation source: 80 cm soil or saprolite under grassland replicate 2 | place: USA:California | collected 2016-06-15
CACGATGCCGTGCAGCCATGCTGCGAGCGCGGACTTCTCCGGCTGGACGATCTCGTGGGCCTCCTGCCACGCGCCGGCCGCCAGCAGCTCGACCGCTCTCGCGAGAGGGTCAGTCGGCGACGATCCCGGCATGCCCATCCCTGCGACTCACCACCGATACGCTTCCTTCGGAGGAGCGGAAGGACTTGGCGTGAGGGAGCTCAGGTCCACCTCGGATACGACGGAGAGCCCGTCGTTCGACGCGTCCCGGATCTGCAGCCTCGCATCGGTCGTGGCCACCAGCAAGCGTCCCTCGGCGTCCCAGTCCGCCCACTGGACGCCCTCCAGCCATCGGACCCGGCCTCCCTCGACGACGTCGTAGCGGACCCGTGGCGGCCATCCCGGCAGGCTCGAGCGGAATGCCGCGAAGGGACCCTGCACGACGAGCCTGGTCGTGCCGCCGGACTGCGGGCGCGCCTTCTCCATCTTCAGCACATCCGCCCGTCTCTCGTCCCACATGTCGCCGGGCGCGCGCGGGGGAGAGTCCGGCGTCTCCGTCCACCCGCGCCGGCGCTCGACCGCGAAGGCGGCCGGCCTCGTGAACGCGATGCCGAGCTTCTTCCGGCACGGGCCGACATCACCCTCGTCCGGGGCTCCCGCCTGCCAGACGTCCCCGTCCTCGAGGAAATGGAGCCCGCTCGTCCACGTGCCGCAGGTCCCCCATGCGGCGAGGGCGGTGAGCCAGGGCAACCGTGAAATGGCCACATAGGTCGCGCCGGCTTTCCATTCCGCGGATCCGCTGGCGCGGGGCCGGTTCACCTCGCCGCGGCGGCGGTCCTTCCGATGCGCCGTCGGGGCGGCTCCGCGCCCGGCGGTCGGGCGGACAGCGGTACGCCCCGGGTCGCCGGCTCCCCCGGGCCTCGTCCGGCTCGCAACTTGGCCCCGCACGGATCCCTTCAGGGTGAAATAACAGAACCATCGCCCGTCGGGCGACACGTCGCATCGCTGGGGATAGAGATTGCCGCGCAACCACGCGCCCGCCTCGTACGCGGGCCGGGCGAGATCCCACTTGCCGAGGTGAGACCACGCGCTCGGCCCGCGCCGGAGCACCGCGACGACCGGCGCCCTCGAGGCCGGGATGCAGAAGAGGCGGGGAAACGTGGGCTATCCCTGCCGCGCTCTCACGCGCCGACGCTGGCGCGGATACTGCCGAGGTGCTCGTCGATGTGGCCGATGAGGACACGCTCGGTGAACTGCGCGGCGCTCACCGCCGGCATGCCCGCGAGGACCGTGCCGCTGCGATCCAGCTCGACGTCGCTCAGCCCGCGCACGATGGCGGCGGCGGCCGCCGCACTCTTCTTGTGAAGCGCCAGGGTCTCCGCCTTGGTGCAGTTGGCGTTCTCCTGCGCGTGCTTCGCGTTCATCGCGTGGAGCATGTCCATCGACAGGTTGGGCGTGGGCTTTCCCTCTCCGATCATCTTGACGAGACCGGCGATGGTCTCGTGGCCCCCCGCCATGTGGTGCGCGACCACGCCGACGGGCCACTTCTCGGCCCCCGTCGCCTTCTTCCAGTCGGCGTCGCTCAGTCGCTCGATCACGGTGGTCGCTTCCTGGGCCTTCGTCTCGAACTGTTTCGCCAGCGCTTCGGCTCTCGTTCCCATGGTGTCCTCCTCGACGTCGGGATGTTCCACGGTTCCTGATGATACCGCACGCCCCCGCCACGCGGAAGGCGCTCGACCGGTTGTCGTGAACGACATGATAGAGCCTCGGGGCGCCACGCTCGATTACCTCGCGGGTAATGTCTCGCCCGGGGCGGGCGGTGTACACTCCCCGGCATGGAGCAGGCGCGGGCGGCGGCACGGACGGCGCAGGGCGGCGCGGGGAGCGCCTTCGGCCCGCTCCTCCGCCAGTGGCGCGCGCGGCGCCGGATGAGCCAGCTCGACCTCGCCGCGGAGGCGGAGATCTCGTCACGCCACCTGAGCTTCATCGAGACCGGACGGGCCGGGCCGAGCCGGGAGATGGTCCGGCTCCTCGCCCAGGTGCTGGACGTGCCGCTGAGGGACCGCAACGCGCTCCTCACGGCGGCCGGCTACGCCCCGATCTACCGCGAGACGCGCCTCGAGGCGCCCGCCATGGCGCAGGCGCGCCGGGCGCTCGACTTCATCCTGCGCCAGCAGGAGCCGTACCCTGCGCTCGTGCTCGACCGGCACTGGAACGTCCTCGACGTCAACGAGGGCAGCGCGCGTGTGCAGCAGGCGTTCCTCGACGCCGCCGCGGTGGCCGAGCTGGGCCCGCCCAACGCGATGCGCCTCATGTTCCATCCCCGGGCCTTCCGGCCCTATATCGTGAACTGGGAGGCCACCGCGGCGTCGCTGATCCAGTGGCTCCACCGCGACGCGCTGAGCGGCTTTGCCGACACCGAGACGCGCGCCCTGCTGCAGGAGCTCCTCTCGTACCCGGACGTCCCTCGCCACTGGCGCACCCTCGATCTCGAGGCCTCCACCGCCCCGTTCCTGCCCATCGAGTTCAGCAAGGACGAGCTGAGCCTGCGGTACTTCACGACGCTGACGAGCCTCGGAACGCCCCACGATATCACGCTCCAGGAGCTCCGGATCGAGTGCTTCTTCCCGGCCGACGAGGCCACGGAGGCGGCCTCCCGGCGTCTCGCCGGCGGCTGACGGTCGTCAGTTGTTGCCGTGCGCGAGTTGCTGCGCGCGATAGGCGGAGGGGGTGAGGCCCGTGTACCTCTTGAAGAGCTTGTCGAAGCGGGGGAGGTCTCCGAAGCCCACGGTTTGCGCCACCTCCGTGATGGCCCCCTGGTCGCGGGCGAGGAGAACCTTGGCGCGTTCGAGTCGTGTCCGGAGCAGATAACTCCGGAACGTCACGCCCATCGCCCCCTTGAAGCGGCGCGACAGATGGTACTTGCTCATCCCCAGCTCCCGCGCAAGCCCGGCCAGGGAGAGATTGTCCCAGTAGCGAAGCTGGATCAGCCTGATGGCCTTCTGGATCGACAGGTCGAGCTCGGCGGCGGGCGACCGGCTGGAAACGGGCAACCTGCCGTCGACCTCCGGCTCCTCGTCGTCCTCCTCGGCGGGCGGTGGCGCCTCCGGCACCAGTCGTCGCACGGCATCCAGCAGATCGCCGATGTTCACGGGCTTCGGAAAGTAGTCGCGGACGCCGAGCCGGAGGGCCGACGCGCACAGCGCCTCCGACCCGTAGCCGGTCATCATGACCACGGGCAGCCGGGGCCGAGCGGACCTGATCTCGATCAGCACCTCGAGCCCACTGCGATCGGGCAGCCGGTAATCGAGCACGACCGCGGCCACGGGTTCGCGGCGCACGATGCGGATGGCTTCGGCCCCCGTCGCCGCCTGCTTGACGTCGTACGCCTCGCTGAGGAACAGCGTGACGACTTCCCGGAGCCTGCGCTCGTCGTCCACCAACAAGACCTGCGGTCGCGCCATGACCCTCCCTCATGGACGTAACGGTGTGATCCGGCGGCCGGCACGAGACCCTCCCTCGGACGACCCGGGCCGGACGTCCTGAGAGCGCGCTCCGGTGGCGGACTCACCTTCTCCGCGCACAGTGCACGTGGAGCCAGTCTCACTCCGCGCCGACGAGAAGGCAAGGACGAAGTGCCCAGAAACGGCGTCGACGCGATCCGTCATCGTCCGCGGTACGACAATTCGCGATTTCTCACAATTGAGAATCCTGATCCAGTGGCCGCCGACACCCCGGAAGTCCGGCGAAGTCCATCGGCACCGGGCCAAGTTGCGAGTCAGACGAGGCCCGAGGGAGCCGGCTTTGCCCGCGTGCTGCCTGTACGTCGTACTTCGCGGGCGACCGAGTGACGTGGCCGTTGTCGACCGCAGCCGGGAGAGCGAGGCGAGCGTTGAACTGGCGCGGAAGACACGGCGAAGCAAATCGGCCCGCTACGGAGGCCAAATCGACCCGCTACCCAGCACCCAGAAGTTGACAATCTCCGGGAGCGCGTCCCATACTCCGTCTCGGACTCGTCCCGTCGAATGAGACGCGCCCCGAAAGAGACGACGGTCACGATGTTGTCGGACGCCTCGCGCCGTGTCCACCCCCGCTCTCGACGCTCGGGATCCGGCCCGTTCCCTCTCGCTCGCTCTCGCCGGATCGGAAGGAGCAGGTCATGAAGCTGACCTGGACTCTCGTCGCCGCCTCCATCCTGCTGAGTCTCCCGGTCGCGGGCTCGGCCCCGGTCCGTCCCGAGGCGGTCCGCTTACCCGGGTACTGCGCCAGCGCGAGCCTGACGCCGGCGGAGCGCGCCGGTTGCGCGATCTGGTTCAACGCCACCGCCGGCAACGAGCGGTTCCACACCTATGTCTTCCAGCAGCGACTCGGCGTCGTCATCGACTGGTTCCGCGTGCTCGGATCGCAGGGGCGGGCGGCGCGGTTCCGCACCTGGGGACTGATCAACGACCCGGACTGCTGCACGCCCGGCTCGCCCGACTGCCCCGCGAAGAGCCTGGAGGAGACCTACGGCTTCGACTGGTGCCCCGGAGACGAGACCCTGCTCGCGTTCGTGGGGAAGCCCGGCTACCGCGATCCCGCCTGTGATCTCCAGGACGCGCCGGTCGCCGCCGACGACAAGCACGGCCCGAAGGACCAGCGGCAGTCGGCGTGCGATCTCGCCTTCGGCACCTCCACGGGCGCGCTCGGCTTCCGCAAGTTCCCGAACCCGCGCTTCGACCCCGAACGGTGGAAGACGCTCAACAAGGGCTCGCTCGCGACGTGGGCCGGCTACAACCAGCGGCTCTCCGCCGACCCCGGTCGCTCCGACTCCGGCGTGAGCCGCCTGATGGACGGATCCGTCGAGCCCCCGTTCCGGATCGGCATGGCGTGCGGCGGCTGCCACATCGCCTTCGATCCGCTCCGGCCGCCGCCCGACCCCGCGAGCCCGTCGTGGGAGAACATCAGCGGGACGGTGGGCAACCAGTACCTGCGCATCTCCGAGATCTTCGTGTCGGGCATGCCGCCGGACACGCTCGAGTGGCAGGTCTTCTCGGTGGCGCGGCCCGGCACCGTCGACACCTCGGCGGTGCCCACCGACCAGGTGAACAACCCCGGCACCATCAACGCCATCATCAACCTCCCCCGGCGCCCGAAGGAGTTCGAGGAGGACGTCCTCAAGTGGCGCAAGACGAACACCTGCCCGGCGGTCGCGAACGAGCGCGAGTGCTGGTGCGAGCCGGGGCGGGACGGCAAGTGCTGGCAGCGAAGCCTCCAGAAGGAGACGGTGCGCCACATCCTGAAGGGCGGCGAGGACAGCATCGGCGACAACGAGGCCGTCCAGCGCGTCTACATCAACATCGGGAGCTGCGCCGAGGTGTGCTGGGTGAACCACCTGACGAACCTGCGCGAGCTGGATCCGTCGCAGCGCGGCTTCGGCCAGACGCCGGTGGACATCGGGCAGTGCCGGCGCGACTGCCGGAACTTCCGCGCCATCGAGGACCGGCTGGCGGAGATCGTCGCCTTCCTCGCCACCGGCCGCCCGACCGACCTCTACGCCGCCCGCGGCCTGCGCGACATGCGGGACCTCGTCGAGCAGCTCGAGCGGGAGTTCGGCCGCGGGGCGGTGGCGCGCGGCAAGGTGGTCTTCGCCGACAACTGCGCGCGCTGCCACTCCACCCAGAAGGAGCCCTTCCCGACGCGGGACTTCCGGGAGGTCTCGACGGAGCCCCAGGACAAGGGGCTCCGGATCGACTGGCTCGGCAACGACCGGATGACGCCCGTCACCGAGGTGGGCACCCACCGGTCGCGCTCGCTGCACTCGAACCACATGAAGGGGCATCTCTGGGAGGAGTACGCGTCCGAGACCTACCGGGCGCGGCCGGCCAACCCGAACCTCCGGGACCCGAACGACGGCGGGCGCGGCTACTACCGCAACATCTCGCTGCTGAGCGTCTGGGCCCACGCGCCCTTCATGCACAACAACGCCATCGGCCCCGAGATCTGCGGGACGCCGGACAGCCCGAAGGACTCCTACCGCCGGACCTACGTCGACCGCAAGACGCAGGCGCTCCTCGGGGACCCGCCGGCGTGCTGGGCCTTCGATCCCAGCGTGAAGGGGCGATTCGAGCTCTTCAAGGCGTCGATGGAGGAACTGCTGAACCCGGGCAAGCGCATCGCCAAGATGATGGTCCTGAACACCGACGTCGCCCTCGACCTCGGGCCCAAGTTCTGGGACGGCAGCGCGGAGCGGAAACTCGTCGGGCTCGCCCTGCGCATCCCGAAGGGGACGCCGGCGTGGGTGCTCGGGAACTTCCTCTACAAGCAGTTCGTGATCGACCTCGTGCTCGCGAAGAGCGACCGGGCCCGGCTCGTCGCCAAGTACTCGCCGCGCTTCGGCGCGGCGGAGGCCGAGCGCATCGCCGGCGCGCTGCGGGGGATCGCCGACGACATCGAGCGCTCGCCCACGCGGGTGCTCGACATCGCCCGCGACCAGCTCCCGCTGCTCACGACACTGTACAGCGGCAGCACCGCCGACATCGAGAACGACGGCCATCGGTTCGGGGAAGACCTGCCGGACCCGGACAAGAAGGCCCTGATCGCCTTCCTGGCGACGCTCTGAACCCCGGGGGCGATCGATGCCCGCGCGCTCGCGCCTGCTCCTGGTCCTGATCGTGGCCGTCGCCGCCGCCGTGGGGGTGGCCGTGTCGCTCTGGCGGCCGCCCGCGCCGCCCGACCTCGCCTGGGCGCCGTACCAGGACGACTACCACACCAAGATCGACCTCGCGCGCCTCGAGCACGAGCTGCCGCTCGGTCCCGCGACCCTCGCCAGGGTCACGCCGGCGAGCCTCAAGGCCCTGGATCAGGAGCAGCTCAACCAGCTCTATGCGCGGCTCACCGCCGGCCCGATCCCCGACGGTCCCCTCGGCGGCGACCTGTTCTTCCCGAGGGGCGCGAGCGGCGATGTCCGCCTCTCGGAGATCGTCGGCGGCGTGAAGGGCCTGTTCCTCGGCGTGGGCAGCATCAAGGCCGAGGTGCTGGGGCGCGCCCTCTGGAAGGGCAAGGTCTTCTACCGCGACGCGCGCGTCCTCCGCAACCGCATCGACGACCTCGCCGTGCTCAAGCCGATCGTGGGCGACCCGGGCGACATCAAGAAGCTCACCTTCGAGGGCGCCACCACCTGGCTGCTCTTTCCCGCGAAGCTCTACTGCGGCCAGAGCCTCCTCGACGGCCGGCGCGAGTCGACCATCATCGACTACGCCTTCACCGACGACATCGAGGGCTACCGCGAGAAGCCGGACTTCCTCGCCGGGCGCCGCGGGCTCGACGTGCGCGACGAGATCCGGATGATCCGGCCCGGCTTCTATCTCGGCCGCGCCTACATGCACCGGGTCTTCGTCCTCAACTTCACCCTCTACAACGCCGAGATCGCCAAGCGCGACGGGGCGGCCTTCGCCAGGAGCGGCAAGGTCGCCGAGGACTGCTGGGCCGGAACGCAGCGAGTGGCCGACCTGCCCGACTGAGCCCCGTGATCTCTCCGGCGCATGCCGCCCGCGCCCTGGTGCTCCTCGCCGGCCTGCTCCTCGCCTGTGGGCGGGAGGGACCGGAGGCCACCGCGCCACGGGCGCCGGCCGAGGCGGCATCCCCGGCGGTCGCCGCCGCCGCGGAGTGGGTGGTGGACCCCAAGGACCCCGGGCCGAGTCTCCCGCCGGTGGGCCGGTCGCTCTTCGACTTCGTGGTCAGCGGGCCGGGCGGCCCGGGCACGGTGCCCTTCCCCTTCACCGAACTCACGCGCCTGCTCGAGGGACGCCTCGCCGGCGGCGAGGCCCGCGCGCCCATCAAGCTCGCGCTCCTCCCGCTCAACCGCTCGCTCCAGCGGAACGCCGCGCGCCCGGACTTCTTCTTCTACCCGCGCGTGGTGATGGCCGTCGACGGCGAGGGGGCGCCGAGCGCGGCCCGCGCTCCGCTCTTGCTCCGGGACCGGCTCTTCGCCGGCTACCAGGAGAAGGCGGGCATCATCGAGGTCATCAGCTACAACGAGGCGGCGGGGCGCTTCGAGTTCCAGGTGGTGAAGGACTACCGTCCCGGCCAGACGCCCCGGGTCTTCTACGCGAACCGCGCGATCTGCGTGGTCTGCCATCAGAACCACGCGCCGATCTTCTCCCGCCAGCTCTGGGACGAGACCGGCGCCAACCCCCGCGTCGCGGCCCTGCTCCGCGCCCAGGGGCGCCCGTTCTACGGCGTGCCGCTCGACCAGGGCGTCGACATCCCCTACGGGATCGACAACGCCACCGACCGCGCGAACGGGTTCGCGGCCTACCAGCGGATCTGGCAGGACGGCTGCGACCAGACCGTCACCGCGGCGGCGATCGAGTGCCGGGCGGGCCTCTTCACGCTGGCGCTCCAGTACCGCCTGAGCGGGGCGCGGCAGGTCGACACGCGCTCGCCGCGGTTTCGCGACGATCTCCTCCCCGGGCTGGCGCGCCGGTGGCGGGAGCGGTGGCCGCGCGGCCTCGCCGTCCCCGACCCTGACATCCCGAACCGGGATCCCCTCACCGAGCTGGCGGACGTGGCCGGCGCCGAGCCGGTATCCCTGACCGTCACCGATCGCCGGCTGAGGCAAGCGCTGCAGCAGGTCGGCGTGCACTCCCGCTTCGAGCCGTCGAACCCGCGCGCGCCCCTCGAGATCTGGCCGCTCGCCGATCATGCGCCCGACGCGCTCGAGCGGGTCATCGCCGGACTCGGCGCCTTCCTCGCCGCCGCCGATATCCGTCGGCTAGACGAGCACCTCTTCGCGCGCGCCGAAGGGAAGGCGGCGCGGCTCACGAGTCGCGAGAGCCCCTGCGAGCTCGAGCTGCTCCGGCGCGACGAGGACCGGCGGCGGCTCACCTTCCGCTGCGCCGCCGACAGCGGGGGCGGCTCCACGAGCCTGGACGGGGTGGCCTACGTGGAGTCCGGCCGCGTCGTCGCGGGGAGCGTCGAGCGCGCGTTGATCGCCGACGGGGACGAGCTCCGTGACCTCGACGTCGTCGCCGGATGGGCGCGGAGCGTCGCGGCGGACCTGACCGCCGAGCTCCAGGTGGTTCAGCGGTCCGCGCGACTCCACGCCCGGGGCGCGGACGGGAGCGCCGTCCGGCGCATCACCGTCCGGGGGCAAGCCCCTCGGCCGGGTACCGGCGACGGCGACCGGCGCGCCTTGCCGGGCACGGCGACGATCCTCCTCGCCGACGACTTCACGCCCGTCACCGCCGCCGTGGCCCGGATGGCGCGGCGCACCGCGTCCGGGGCCCTCGACGTGTTCGGAGCCAAGCCGTTCCGCCGCGCGAGCCTGATGGCGGCGCTCGAGCGCGAGCTGGGGATGGCGTCCCCGCTCGAGTGGTGCTGCGTGGACGGCGGATCTCTCCCGCCGGCGCGGCTCGACGCCGACTCGCCCCCGCCCCCGCCGCCGGCGTCGGGCGCCGGCGACCCCGAGGCGCGGGCGGTGGCGCTTTTCCAGCGATACTGCGCGCAGTGCCACCGCACGCGCGACAGCTTTCCGCCCAATTTCCTCGCCGGGCCGCCGGGAGAGGTGCGGGCGAAGCTGGCCCAGTGCGCGGAGCGGATCTTCGTCCGCGTGAAGATGTGGGAGCTGGGCCCGGCGGCGCGGGTCAAGACGCCGATGCCGCCCGTCTACGCGCTCCACCGCTATCACATCTCGCCCGACCAGTGGCCCCAGCACCCCGACCTCGCGGCGCTCCGGGACCACGCCGGCGAGATCCTCAGATCCCAGACCGGCCGGGACCCCCGGCTCGAAGACCTCATGGCCCGGCACTACGAGCACCTCCGCGGCTGCCTGCCCGCCGCGGCGAAGCGGTGAGATCGGAGCCCCGATCACCATGCCGAGCGAACCCCGGCGACACGCAGGGCAGGTGAGCGCGGTCCTCGCCGTCGTGCTGCTCGTCGTCACGGTGGTGGGCGTCGCGTCGTACCTCGCCGGCCGGTTCCTGGCCGACACGCCCGTGGAGTACGCGGATCCCGCCGAGCACTTCAAGTACGGCTCGCTCGGGAGCGAGCACGAGTTCGGCATGCCCTACTGGGTCTGGCGCGCCCTCCCCGAGCTGTTCGCCGACAAGCTTCCCGGCAAGGGCTACCAGTCGTTGGGCTTCATCTTCGAGAGGAGCCGGGACCTGCCGGTGGGCATGTCGAAGCGGCGCTACCTGGGGTTGGATCTCGTCTGGCTCAACTGCGCGTTCTGCCACACGGGGTCGGTGCGCGACACGCCGCAGAGCGAGCCCTGGATCGTCCCCGCCATGCCCGCCAACACCTTCGACTTCCGGCGGTTCATCGACTTCCTGTTCGACGCCGCGGTGGATCCGCGGTTCACCCCCCACCGCATCCTCCTCGAGATCGACCGGATGGGCGGGGACCTCGACATCGTCGACCGGCTGGTCCTGCGCTACTACGGTCTGTACTACATGCGGGAGCGCATCCTGTCGCTGCGGGCGCGGCTCCAGCCGCTCCGCCAGCTCCAGCCCGAGCCGTGGGGACCGGGCCGCGTCGACACCTTCAACCCCCTCAAGGTCTACTTCGGCTTCCCCCTCGACAAGCTCCCCGAGCGGGAACTCGTCGGCACCACCGACTTCCCGTCCATCTGGAACCAGGAGAAGCGCCGGCGCATGCACCTGCACTGGGACGGCAACAACTCCTCGCTGGAGGAGCGGAACCGCAGCGCGGCGCTCGGCGCCGGCGTGACGCCGCCGACGCTCGACCGGCCGAACATGAAACGCGTCGAGGACTGGATCCTGACGCTCGCCCCCCCGCCCTACCCCTACCCGATCGACCGGGGCCTGGCCGCGAAGGGGGCGCCCATCTACAAGACGTACTGCGCCGACTGTCACGGCGCCGACGGCCAGAACTTCGAGGGGAAGTGGATCGGGCAGGTCACGCCCATCGAGAAGATCGGCACCGACCCCTATCGCCTCAACTCCTACACGCTCCTCGTCGCCCAGAACCAGAACCTGCTCTACGCGGGCTACGAGCGCTTCACCCACTTCCGCAAGACCTACGGGTACGCGAACATGCCGCTCGACGGGCTCTGGTTGCGCGCGCCCTACCTCCACAACGGCTCGGTGCCGACGCTCCGGGACCTGCTGGAGCCGTCCAGCCGGCGCCCGCGGACCTTCCACCGCGGCTACGATGTCTACGACCGCGTCAAGGTGGGCTTCGTGTCGACGGTCCCGGCGGAGAACGGGCGTCCGTTCTTCCTCTTCGACACGAGCCAGCGGGGCAACGGCAACGCCGGCCACGACGGCGCGGCCTACGGCACCGAGCTGTCGGCCGCGGAGAAGGACGCGCTGATCGAGTACCTGAAGACGTTCTGATCATCGGAGGGGGCCTCGACGGCCCTCCGAGACCGGGAAGAGGTTGCGCCGGCGCGGCCGGCGCTCGAACGGAGGTTGGTCCGACGCGGTCGGTCGATCTTGGGCGCCGGGGTCGGGCGCGAGCGGAGGGGACGCCACGATGGGCGGACGCGGATGGTGGAAGCGCCTCCGGCGCGGGGCGGTGATCCTCGTGGTCGTGGTCGCCGTCGGCGCCTATGTCGGCTGGTACGCGTTCTTCCGCGAGGAGCCCCAGCCGCCATTCACTTCCGCGGATGCCCGCTTCAAGTACGGCTCGATCGGCGCCGAGGGCAGCTCGGGTATCCCGTACTGGATCTTCGTCGTGCTCCCGCGGATGTTCCCGGAGCACCTGCCGGGACCGGGCGGCTACCGCGCGTTCGGCGTCCTCTGGGAGGAGGGCGAGGAGCTGCCCATCGGCTTCACGAAAAAGGTCGTCGGCTTCCCCCGCGTCGCGAACAACTGCGCGGTCTGTCACACCGCGAGCTACCGGACCCGGGAAGAGGAGACGCCGACCTACGTCCCCGCGGGGCCGAACCACGCGTCGAACGTCCAGGCCCTCCTGCGCTTCTTCGCGACGTGCGCGGCGGACCCGCGCTTCAACGCCGACGACATCCTCCCCGAGATCGCCCTCGTCGAGCGGCTGTCGTGGTTCGACAAGCTGGCGTACCGCTACCTGATCATCCCGCGCGTGAAGCAGGAGCTGCTCCGCCGGCGGGACCAGTTCGCGTGGATGGACCGGCCTGGGTGGCCGCACTGGGGCCCCGGCCGCGACGACCCCATGAACCTCACGAAGTACTTCATGACCAACCTCCCGGTCGACGACACGGTGGGGAATGCCGACTTCCCGGCCATCTGGAACCTGAAGGTCCGGGATGGGAAGGCGCTCCAGTGGGACGGGTCCACACCGCTGACCCTCGCCGTGCTCACCGACTCGGCTCTCGGTCTGGGCGCCCGGCCCACCGACTGGTTCAGGACGGAGATGAGGTGGCTCGAGGGCTATCTGCGGAATCTCCCCGCGCCCAAGTATCCGTTCCCCGTCGACGCCGCCCTCGCCGCCTCGGGCAAGTCCGTCTTCGGCCAGGCGTGCGCCTCCTGCCACGCCGGCGGTCCCGGCTCGCGGCTGGGGACCCTGATCGACATCGCGGAGATCGGCACCGACCGGAACCGACTGGACGCCTGGACCGAGGCCGGCGCGACCGCCGCCAACCGGGCCCGCACCGAGCTCGGCGTGAACTACGGCAACATGACCAAGACCACCGGGTACATCGCGGTGCCGCTCGACGGAATCTGGCTGCGCGCGCCGTACCTCCACAACGGCTCGGTGCCGAACCTGCGCGCCCTGCTCGAGCCGGTCGAGCGGCGAACCAAGGTCTTCTACCGCGGCTATGACGTCTACGACCCCCGGAACGTGGGCTTCGAGACCCAGAGTGAGCCGGCGCGCCGGGCCGGCTTCCGCTTCGATGTCGGCGAGCGCGGAAACGGCAACCAGGGGCATCTCTACGGCACGGATCTCCCGGCGGGGCAGAAGGACGCGCTGCTCGAATACCTGAAGACGCTCTGAACAATCGTGAGCCGACCCGCCGCCGGCCAGGCGGGTGGCCCCGCTTACGACTGCCGCGCCGCGCGCATCGCGGTCCGCGCTCTCCGCACCGCCTGCGGGTGCTTCGACCACCAGACGTGGCCGCAGATTCCGCATCGAATCTCGGCGCGCCCGCCCGTCTGGATACGGCCGGTGGCGATCAGATCCGTGACGAAGTCGGGCCCGATGAGGAATGTGCGAGCGCACACCGGACAGGCGAAGGCGCCGGCGACCTTGACCGCACGGCGCCTCGACACCACTCTCATGCTCGGGCCCCGTCGCCTGGTGTGGAGGCACGGCACTGGCCCGATTGCTTGACCTCGAGCGGAACGTCCCCGGTCTCGAGCTCGACGGCGCCGGCGGCCGAGCCCGGGCGCAGGATCGCGGCGACAATGGCCGCGCCCACCACCCCGTGCGTCCTGATGAATCGCATTGCGAATCCTCCCACCGGGTTGCCGCCGGCCCGGAGAGGGCCGAGCCGACAAGAACGCTCAGGGCTCGAACCTAGCACGCCGCCCGCTCCCGGCGCCAGATCCATCCGAACCGCGACCCCTCACCAGGGACGGCTTGACGCTGGAGCCGGCGCGCGTCGATACTTCAACGCCAAGGACACTCATGGTCGCCGACACGATCTCCACCCGCTGCTGCGTCGCCGGCGGGGGGCCGGCGGGAATGATGCTGGGGCTGCTCCTCGCCCGCGCCGGCGTCGACGTCCTCGTCCTGGAGAAGCACGCCGACTTCCCGCGGGACTTCCGCGGCGACACGATTCACCCGTCCACGCTCAGCTCCTGATCCAGGAACGAGTCATCACCCGCGTCCTCGGCGCCAGGGGCCAGCTCTCCGCCCCTCCCGCTCCGGCTCGTCGCGCGCTCTCCGCTCCTTCGCCGCCTCCTGGGCCGGCTCGTTGGACTCGGCGTCAGGCCCGAGCATGTGAAGACGCCGGCGATGCCGCTCGGCGCCAGGTTCTGAGCGACGCGCTCGGCCGCCCCGCACCCCTCATACCCCGACGATCTGGACGTCGATGCCGCGGGATCGGGGTCCGTCCAGCTCGGCGAACACGATGGATTGGAACCGGCCGAGCGACAGCTCGCCGCCGCTGATCCCCACCGCGACGCTGCGCCCGAGAAGCGCCGCGCGCAGATGCGCGGCCGCGTTCCCCCGCTCGCAGTCCGAGTAGCGGGGGTCGTCGTGCTCGTAACCGGCGGTGTCGGGCACCAGCCGCGCCAGCATCGTCTTCAGATCGTCGACCAGGGCCCCCTGGAACTCGTTCACGAGGAGCGCGCAGGTCGTGTGCAGGGAGTTGGCGATCAGGATCCCGTCCACGACGTCGGCCCCGAGCACGATGTCCCGGATCTGCTTGGTGACGTCGATCAGCTGGATGTGCGCCTCGCTGCAGAGGGTCACGGTCTGCCGGAGCGTCTTCACGGCATGCATGCTGGTCCTCCCGGTTCGCATCACGGGAGCCGCGCCGGTGCTTCGCAGGCTCCCCTCATACAGCCTACCCGTCGCGGCTCGACTCCGCACCCGGGAAGTTCGACTGTGCTCGAATGAGGAAGCGCACAGCGGCGAGGGCACACGACCCGGGACAACTGCACGAGCCGTGCCGGATTTTCATCGAGGGAGGGATCAGAATATCGGGCAGTTCCGGACCAGGGTGTGACCCGAATGACGGTCCGGCCGACGCAGTGGTGTAACTGCTACACGGTGCTCGGCCGCTCACGGCGAGCCTCGCTGCCCGGATCTGGACGCGAGCCACACGCGAGCCATCCCTTGACTCGGTCCCGCGTTTCTCCCATAGTCAGACCTGCGCACGGGCGCGAGTGGTGAATGCGGGAGGACGAGGAGGCGGCAATGGCGCAAGCGAGCGCGCTGGGCTACGAGGTCGTCGAGGGGTGGGAGCAGCTTCCGCCCGGATACCAGCACCGCGACGTGGCGGGAGTGGCGGTCGACGCCGAAGATCGGGTCTTCCTGATCTGCCGCGGCGACCACCCGATCATCGTCTACGACCACCGCGGCAGGTTCCTCGGCTCCTGGGGCGAGGGCGAGTTCACCTACCGGACTCACGGCATCACCGTCGGCCCGGACAACATGCTCTACTGCACGGACGACGGCAACCACACCGTGCGCAAGTTCACGCCGGACGGCAAGCTCTACGACGGCAAGGACTCCATCAACATCCCGCGGCCCGGCGGCCCCTTCAACCGCCCGACGAATCTGGCGGTCGGTCCCACCGGGGACCTTTACGTCTCCGACGGCTACGGCAATTGCCGGGTACACCGGTTCTCACCGAGCGGCGCCCTGAAGCACTCCTGGGGCGTCTCGGGCACCGGCCCCGGCCAGTTCCACCTGCCGCACGGCATCGCCGTCGCCACGGACGGGCGCGTCTTCGTCTGCGACCGCGAGAACGACCGCATCCAGATCTTCAGCCCGGACGGCGAGTACCTCGGCGAGTGGACCGACACCCAGCGGCCGACCCATCTCGTCTTCGACGCGCAGGGCCGGGCTTACGTCTCGGAGCTGTGGTGGCACCAGGGCCAGACTTCGCAGCGCCACGGGCCCATCCAGGACGCGAGGTACGGACGCGTCAGCGTCTATGACAAGGACGGTCGCGTCCTCGCCCGGTGGGGCAGCACCGACGCGTGCGCGCCCGGCAGCTTCGCGGCGCCGCATGGCCTGGCGGTGGACTCGAGCAGGGCCATCTACGTGAGCGAGGTGACGTGGACCTTCGCCGTGAGCCGCGGCCACGTCCCCGAGGCCTGCCACACGTTCCAGAAGTTCACACCGAAGTCCTGACCCACCCTTTTCAGCCACTCGGAGGGGGGCTTCGCCCCCCTTCCGAAGCCTCCCCCCAGGATTCGTTGCGCCGGCGAAGCCGGCGCTCGAACGTGGAACACTCTCACCTGGCCGGCGATGACACTCGGTAAACAAGTGACAGGGAACCCCACCGCCCACTGGTGAGTATTCCGGTTCGAGCGCGGGCTTCGCCCGCGCAACCGATTCTTGGGGGAGGCTTCGGAGGGGGCTGCCAAGGCCCCCTCCGATGAAACGAAGCAGATGGGCCCTTTTCAGCGGCCTGCTGCCCGCTACAGGTCGATCGGTACCGACTCCACCACCTCCAGCCCGAACGCCTGGAGGTGGTGCAGCCGCTTCGGGCTGTTGGTGAGAACCCGGAGCCGCTTGAGACCGAGATCGCGCAGGATCTGTCCCCCG
>WNGF01005509.1_pt1 | contig 16124 bp, 20 predicted proteins | sample 5400641 | NCBI WGS metagenome assembly WNGF01 (sample SAMN13153371, study PRJNA577476) | soil metagenome | isolation source: 80 cm soil or saprolite under grassland replicate 2 | place: USA:California | collected 2016-06-15
CGCCCGGGTCTCGCCGAGGCGGCCGAGACCCGCGGCTTCGACTGGCTCACCGAGCGCGTCACGGAGATCCTCGGAAAGGCGAAAGCTTGAGGTACGCGCTGAGGGCTCCGACCTACGCCGGCCTCGGGCTGGTCTACGCCTACCGCTGGACGCTCGGCGTCCTCTGGGGCGGCCGCTGTAAATACCACCCGAGCTGCTCGCAGTACGCGCTCGACGCGCTGCGCGGGTACGGGCTCGTGCGCGGCTGCATCCTCGCCGGCTGGCGCCTGCTGCGCTGCAACCCCTGGAGCCGCGGCGGGGTCGACTACGTCGAGCAGCAGAGGATCTTCAAGTGATCCTCGCCTCGCCGCTCACGCCGCTCGAAGACATCCTCCGGCACGTCCTCGACTGGCTGCACGGGTCGGCGGGTCTTACCTGGGCGTGGTCGATCGTCGCCTTGACCGTGATCGTGCGGCTCCTGCTCGTGCCGCTGATGGTCAAGCAGATCCACTCGATGCAGAACCTGCAGCGCCACGCGCCGCAGATGAAGGAGATCCAGAAGAAGTACAAGGCCGACAAGACGCGCCAGCAGGAAGAGCTGATGAAGTTCTACCGCGAGAACAAGATCAACCCGGCGGCGTCCTGCGTGCCGCTGGTGGCGCAGTTCCCGGTCTTCATCGCGCTCTACCTCGTCCTGAGGAACTTCGCGAACCATCCCCCGGCCGGAAACCTGGAGTGGCTCGGGCTCTGGAACATCACCGAGCACGCAAGCGCCGGCTGGGGGCCGGTTCTCCTCGTGGTCTACGTGGCGAGCCAGCTCCTCTCGACGGTCCTCATGTCCACGACGATGGACAAGTCGCAGCGGATCATCCTGCTCGTCCTGCCCCTGACGTTCGTCTTCTTCCTGATCAACTTCCCGACCGGGCTCGTGATCTACTGGGTGACGACCAACCTCTGGACGGTCGGGCAGGGGCTGATCACGAGGCGCCTGATGCCGAAGCCTCAGCCGCCGCCGAAGCGCTCCTCGCGCACGGCGCCGCGGGAAGAGACCGCGGCGCAGCAGGACGGCTCGGATGAGGACGCGCCGGTTCCCGCGCCGGCCGCGGCGGCGGTTGCCCCGAAGCGGGTTCGGCGCAAGAAGAAGAAGGGAGCGCGGCGGTGACGGAGACCGAGGTCCTTCAGGTCGAGGCGACCGGCGAGACCGTCGGCGAGGCGAAGTGGAGCGCTCTGCGGGAGCTCGAGAAGCTCCAGCCGGGGATCGACAAGTCGGCGGTCCGCTTCCAGGTCATCTCGGAAGGTGAGCGCGGGCTGCTCGGCGTCGGGTACAGCCCCGCACGCGTGATCGCGACTGTGGAGGTCGGCAGCGCGCCGGTCGCACAGCCGGCCGACGACAGCGAGCTCGGGGGCGAGGTGCGTGCCATCCTGGAGCGCATCCTCGAGGCCGTCGGCGTCGGCGCGCGCCTCGAGCTGCAGGAGGACGACGAGCACCTGGTTGCGACCGTCGCCGGCCGGGACCTCGGCCTCGTGATCGGCAAGCACGGGCAGACGATCGACGCGATCCAGTACCTGGTGAACGCGATCGTCTGGCGAGCGCACGGCGAGGAGCGCAAGCCGATCGTGATCGACGCTGCCGGCTACCGGGCCCGGCGGGAGGCGACGCTCAGCACCCTCGCCGCCCGCAGCGCCGAGCGGGCTCTCTCGTCGGGGCGACCCGTCGAGCTCGATCCGATGACTGCGGTCGAGCGCAAGATCGTGCACGTGCGCCTGCAGGACGTCCCGGGCGTGACCACGCGCAGCGAGGGCACCGAGCCCAACCGCTACGTCGTGATCGAGCCTGAGTGATCGTCCTCGAGCGCTGGCTCGAAGCGCTCGTCGAGACGCCCGGATTGACTTCGCTCCACGGCGAGGAGGCGCGCAGGGTCCACCGCGACGAGAATCTCGCCGCGGTCGAGGTCGTGAGGCGCTTCGAGGGGTCGATCGTCGACGTCGGCTCCGGCGGCGGCGCGCCTGGGATTCCGCTCGCGGTCGCTCTGCCGGAGCGGGAGGTAACGCTGCTCGAGTCGAACCGCCGCAAGTGCGCCTTCCTCGAACGCTGGGCGCGGGAGCTGCCGAACGTCCGGGTCATCTGCGGCCGCGCGGAGGAGCAGCCGGTCGACGTGTGGGGCCTCGCGGTCGCGAAGGCGCTGGCGCCGCCGGCAGTCGCGGCCGAGTGGTGCCTGCCGCTCGTCGCTCCGGGAGGCGCTGCGATCCTCTTCGTCGGCCCGAGCGCCGAGGCCGAGCGCGTGGCGAGCGTGGCGGAGCAGCTCGGCGCCAAGCTTGCGGACGGCCCTCCCGGCCTGCTCGTCCTGCGCAAGGTCGCGCCCACCCCACCGGGCTTCCCGCGGCGCCCGGGCGTGGCCAGGAAACGTCCGCTGGCGTAGCTAGCGTGGCCGTATGCCCGGCCGGGTGTACGCGCTTGCCAACCAGAAGGGCGGCGTCGGCAAGACCACGACCGCGATCAACCTCGCGGCCTGCCTCGCCGAGGCGGGGGAGCGCACGCTTGTGGTCGACCTCGACCCGCAGGCGAACGCAACCTCGGGGCTCGGCGAGCGCGCTAATGGCAGCTCCTCGCTCGACCTGCTGGACGGCCTCCCCCTCGAGGGGCTCGCCAGGCCGACGCGCTTCGCGCGGCTCGATCTCGTGCCCTCGAAGCCGGACCTAGCGGGCGCTGCGGTCGAGCTCTCCCGGAGGGCGGACGGCGAGCGCTACCTGGCGGATGCCCTGGCAGGCGCAAGCGAGTCGTACTCGTTCGTCTTCGTCGACTGCCCGCCGTCGCTCGGCCCGCTGACGGTGAACGCGCTCGCGGCCGTCGATCGCGTGCTCGTCCCGGTGCAGGCCGAGTACTACGCGCTCGAAGGGCTCGCCCAGCTCGTCGGCTCGGTCGAGCTCGTGCGCGCGCGCCTGAACCCCCGCCTGGCGCTCGGTGGCGTTCTCCTGACGATGGTCGACCGGCGGACACGGCTGGCCGCGGATGTCTCCGACGAGGTTCGCCGCCACTTCGGCGAGCTCGTCTTCAAAACGGCCGTGCCCCGCTCCGTGCGGGTAGCCGAGGCCCCAAGCCACGGATTGCCGGTGACCGCCTACGACCGCGACTCGGCCGGCGCCGACGCGTACTGGAAGGTGGCGATGGAGCTTGTCGGCCGTTCCTGAGAAACGGCGCGGCCTTGGCCGGGGCCTCGAGCTGCTCGTCGGCGGCGAGGGGCAGCCGGAGCTTGCGCACCTGCCCGTCGAGACGATCCACGCCAACCCGCGCCAGCCGCGCAAGCGCTTCGAGCACGAGGCGACGAGCGCACTCGCGGACTCGATCCGGGCCCAAGGCCTCGTCCAACCGGTCGTCGTTCGGCCTCGGCCGGCCGGCGGCTACGAGCTGATCGCCGGCGAGCGCCGCTGGCGGGCGGCGCGTGAGGCCGGGATGCCGACGGTTCCCGCGCTCGTTCGCGCGGCGGACGACCGTGACTCGCTGCTGATCGGTCTCGTCGAGAACGTTGCGCGTGAGCAGCTCTCGGCCGTGGAGGAGGCGCGCGCCTACGCGCTCCTGATGGACGAGTTCGGCCTGTCGCTCGGCGAGCTCGGCGAGCGGGTCGGCAAAGCGAAGCCGACGGTTTCCAACCGCCTGCGCCTGCTCGAGCTGCCCGACGACGTGCTCGGTCTCGTCGAGCGGGGCGACCTGACCGAAGGCCACGCGCGCGCGGTGCTGGCGGTGCCGGACAACGAGGGCCGCCGCCGGTTGGCGCGCCAGATCGTCCGCCGCGGGATGTCCGTGCGGGCCGCGGAAAGGGCGGCGCGCTGGGCGGGAGCGAAGACGAAGCCGCGCAAGATCCCGAAGGTGGATCCAGCCCTCGCCGAGCGCGCCCGCAAGGCCGCGGAGCGCGCGACCGGGTTCACCGCCCGCATCGCGCCGGGCCGGCTCGAGATCGCCTTCGCAGACGAGAGGGAGCTCGAAGAGCTCGCCCAGGCCCTCGAGCGCCTCGACACCGCCTAGCCGTATCCATCGACCCCGGCCGGGCGTTATCGGTCCGTGACGCTTCCAGGCCGGCACGCGGACCTCGAGTCGCTCGAGGCGATCTCCCAGGACGGTCTCACCCGTGATCTCGTCCTGCGGATGTCCGCCCTTTCCCAGAGCGGTAGCCTGCGCCCGTTCCTGGTCGAGCTCGAGCACGACGGTGACCTCGACGACCTGACCAAGGGGATGCTCGAGGAGATTGCCCGAGACCCGGCGTTCCTGCTGGCCGTCGAGGATTACCTGCGCAGCACCGCAATTTTCCACTAGCGGCTTATCCTTGAATCGTGCCGCCGTTCCCGAAGCCGCGCTTCAGGTATGAGTACGACCTCGACCGCGAGCTTGCCGCTCTGCGCGCCTACCGTCGGCAGAAGCCGGGCCGGCAGATTCCGCGCAAGGCGTCCGACCGCGTCCTGATCGGGACCTGGAACGTCGCCAACCTTGGCGTCCAGAACCGGCTCGACAGCGACTACGAGCTGATCGCGGAGATCATCGGCTGGTTCGACCTCGTCGCGGTGCAGGAGGTGAACGACGACCTCCGTGGGATCGACGCCATCCACTCGAAGCTGCCCGCGCGCTACGAGCTGCTCTTCTCGGACGCCTCCGGAAACCAGGAGCGGCAGGCGTTCTTCTACGACACCCGCAAGGTCACAAGGCTGAAGGAGGTCGGGCGGCTGTCGATCCCACCGCGGGACCTGCGGGTGATCAAGCTGCCCGGCACGACGACGCCTTTCACCGGCTTCGACCGCGGGCCGTACCTGGCGAGCTTCGCCTGCGGGGAGTTCCGCTTCTCGCTGTTGAACGTGCACCTCTACTACGGCTCCCCCGACCCCGCCGACATCGACCGGCGGATGCTCGAGACCTACGCGGTCGCCTGGTGGGCGGACCAGAAGCACCGCGACGCGCGCTCGTACGTGCCGGAGATCGTCCCGCTCGGCGACTTCAACCTGCCGAAGACCGAGCCCGGCGACCGGATCTACGACGCGCTCGTCTCGCTCGGGCTCGAGGTGCCGCCGCACACGTCCCAGATCGGCTCGGCGATCGCGTCTGACTCCTACTACGACCAGATCGCGTTCTTCCCGGGCTCCACGAAGACCCGCTTCACCGGCGCGAGCAACGTCTTCGACTTCGACGGCGCCCTCTTCCAGGACCTCTGGCGAAGACGTCCCGGCGCTCCGTTCCTGAGCTACCTCCGCTTCCACATCTCGGACCACCGCCCGCTGTGGGCGGAGTTCCACACGGCGTAGTGCCCGAGCGGATCTCGATCCGCGCCGCTCGGCCAGACGAGGGCGAACGGCTCCGGCAGATCGCGATCGACGCGAAGGGCCACTGGGGCTACGACCGCGACTGGATTCGTTCCTGGGCGGCGCAGGGCGACTTCTCGGCGGAGGCCATGCTGGGAAAGCCCGTCCTCGTCGCCGAGGCCGCCGGCTGCGCAGTCGGCTTCGCCGCGCTTATCCCGCAAGGCGCCGCCGCCGTGCTAGACGATCTGTGGGTAGAGCCCGCTTGGATCGGCCGCGGAGTCGGCAGAAAGCTCTTCGACGCCTGCGCCTCGCGTGCCCGTGAGCTTGGCGCCGAACGAATGGAGTGGGAAGCCGAGCCGAACGCGGTCGGCTTCTACGAAAAACTCGGCGGCCGCTATCTCCGAGACAGCGAACCCACCGTCTGGGGCCGCATCGTCCCGGTGATGGGCATCGATTTGCCCTTGTGACAAGACTGTTACGGCTCTGTCGCTAGCTCGTTGCAGGGCGAGCGCAAGCTGGCGGCGTGAGCAAACGGCTTCTCCCAGCGGTCGGCCTAGCGTGCGGGCTGATCGGCGCCGCGGCCGTGCTCGCGTTCTCGAGACCGCCCGCGACCGGTTCTCACACTGTGCGCACCCAGCGCCCGGCCCTGCACGTCGTCTCGAGCTTCGAGCGGCACGACGAGGACTCGCGCCTACGCGTGGTCTCGGGCTCGCTCGGCATCGACCCTCGCCGGGGGTTCGTGCTGTACCAGGCGGCCGCGCGCTGGTTCGATCAGGACGCGGCCGACCTCGAGAAGGGGCGGCTCCTATCGGCGCCTCCTGCCCTCTTCGCGATGCCGGGCCGTTCGGGTCCCCTCCGGATCGTTGATTCATCTAGGTGGGATTGGGTGCTCGAAGCCGACGGCGGTGTTCGGGCGGTCCTGTCGAGCGGGGAATTCGGCGAGGCCGCCCTTTCTGTGCTCGGCAGACGCCTTGATCCGACGCACCTCCCCGCGATTGAGAAACAAGGGGTTGCAGTCGCCGTTCGGTACGAGCCCTCGCACCGCAGGGCAGTCCTGCTGGTGGGCCATCGACGTGCCACTGCAGCGTGGCGCCTGTACGGCTACCTGTCCGGCTTTTCTGTTCCTGCCGGTACGAATGTCGCCGCGCTGCTCGCGCGGCCTCTCGCCGGCCCGGACGGCGGTCTCTACCGGATCGATCCCCAACGCCGCCGGCTGGTCCGCACCGACGAATCTTCCCGACGGGCGGTTCGTCGATTGGCGCATCCAGGGTGCTCCTCCTGGCCGCAGCCCACAGGCGGCCGCTACGCCGCCTGTCCGTGGTCGGTCGCCGTCGTCCGTCCGGACGGGAGTCGCCGGACGCTGCTCCGTCGCAAGCATCTCGCAGGGGGCTGGGGCTTTCTAGCTCCCTCTCCGGATGGCCGGACGTTGCTGCTCGAGCGCGACGAGTTCGGCTGTGGGGTCTATCCCCAGGTTGCGTTCCTACCCGTGCGAGGCGGCGGACTCGAGTCCCCGGTTCAACCCTCGGCAGAGGAAGCCGTCGAGTCGGAGCCGCTCGGCTGGCTGCGCGACGGGTCAGCGCTGATCGCCGTACAGCGCACGGGCGGCTGCGAGGGCGTTCCCAGGTCCGGCATCTACAGGGTCTGGCCAGGCGGAACTAGGCCGATGGAGCTCGTCGTCGAGACCAGTGGCACCGACGCAACGACCTGGGGCACCGGGAGTTGAAATCACGGCCGCAGCGAGCTTCGAGGGGAATGGGCGATCGTGGATTCGAACCACGGACCTCCGCCTTATCAGAGCGGCGCTCTAACCGACTGAGCTAATCGCCCGGGGTCGCCCAGTGTAGCCGCACCCAGCCCAGGGATGGGGGCCCCGAACGGCGCTGCCGATAGAGAGTTCGAGCACTGCGGCGATGAAGATTGGTGACCTTGTCCTGTACCTCGGCCGGCGCTACTGCGTGTGTGGCTTCGAGCCAATGAGCCTGCCCGACCGGCGGGCGCTGCTGGAGGACGTCGAGACCGGCGAGCGCGTGAACGTGCCGGTGGACGACCTCGAGGCGCTCGAAGCGGACGGCGGCGACCCCGAGCCCACGTGAGTTTCAGGCTGTACCCTCTGGCTATGATCGGAGCCGAGGACGGCGCCTGATGCACGAGATGGTCATCTACGGCGTGAGCTTCGATCTCGCGGGCAAACAGCCGATCGTTCTGCTCCGGACCGCCGACGGAAACAAGTTCCTGCCGATCTGGATCGGCCATCCCGAGGCGGCCGCAATCCTGATGAAGCTGCAGGGAGCGAACACGCCGCGGCCAATGACGCACGACCTCGTCACCGAGATGCTAAGCCAGCTCGACGCCCAGGTCGTTCGCATCACCGTCACGGAGCTGAAGGACAACACCTTCTACGCCAGCATCACGGTGCAGCAGAACGGCTCCGAGATCGAGATCGACTCGCGCCCGTCTGACGCGATCGCGCTCGCCGTCCGGGCCGACGCGCCGATCTTCGCGGCCGAAGACGTGATCGAGGAGTCGGCGATCGAGTTCGAGGGTGAGGACGTGAACGAGGAGGAGATCGTCTCGGAGTTCAAGCAGTTCCTTGAGCACGTCACGCCGGACGAGTTCGCGGAAGCGAACGGCGAAGAGGACTAGCTCCCCCGCTCGACCTCCCGCTTCGATTAACAGAACCCGCGCAGAGCACTCGGCCTTCGGCCGAGTCCTGCACGCTGAGAGCTAATCGACCTCACGCTTCGTCAGGTCAAGAATCTCTTCGAAGAAGCGGCGGAGACCTTCGGCCGAGAGCGGCCCGCGGTTCGCGCGCGCCAGGTACTGCAGCATCCACTCCTCGCGCTCCGGGTCGACGAACGAGAGGCCGCGCGACTCCTTGTAGCCCTTCAGCCGCGCGACGAGCTTGAGGCGCGTGTTGATCGCCTCGACGAGCGCCCGGTCGTTGTCCGAGATCTGCTCGCGCAGCTGGCGGATCAGCGGGTCGGGTTCCGTCACAGATCGTCCTTCTGACCCACGGCGTGTCGACCGGTCGGTTCAGACGGACGACCGGGCAAAGCCCACCCGTCCTGAGATCGACATCGCAAGCGACGTCTCATCTGCCGTAAAGCTTGACGTAGACGGGCTTCGCACGTCCGTGCATGGCTAGCACGCGGTACACGTACGTGACGCGGGCCTCGACCGGTTCGCCTAGCGCCGGCGTCTGCTCGTGCGCGTAGACGTAGATCCCGCGCCGCCGCTCGATGACGCGGTCGATCCGCAACGAGTAGCCGGTGCTGGAGCGGGGGCCGAGCGCGATCACGACGAGCTGGTCGCGATCCCAGTTCAGCCTCGGCGGCGCAGGCGCCCTCCCCGGCATCGTCGCCTCGAGCAGGCGCGTGAACGAGCCATGCGAGTGGTAGACGCCCATCGCGCGCCGCGTGAACTCGATCCTTTCCATCTTCCCCGTCATGTCGCGCCAGGCGACGGCGTGCGCGCCGCCCGTTCCCCAGACCTGCGCGTAGACGAGCCAGCCGGCCGCCGCGACCGCGACGGCGGCGAGGCTAATAGATGTAGACCGCCGCGCCGTAATCGATCAGCGAGTAGACCCGTTGCGCGACCCACAGCGGGATCCGGACGCAGCCGTGGCTCGCAGGGTACGGGGGCACGCTGTGGTAGCCGTGGATCGCGAAACCGCCGACGAAGAAGGACGAGTAGTACATCTCCTTCGCGTTATAGCCCGGCACCTTGGTGTACACGTGCCAGAGCCCGACCGGCGTGTTGCCGGTTGCGCCGGTCGAGACGGGAACGACGAGCGCGACCTGCCCGTCGCGGACGATCAGGAGCACCTGGCGTTCCTTGCTGACCTCCACGTGCGAGCCCGGGTGGCGGGGGACCGGGACGTGCGCGACCTCCAGCTCCCGCCAGAACCGGGCATTGGTCGTGCCGGTGCGCGGAAGGCCGTGCAGCTTCTGGAACGCGATGACCGCGTCGGACGTGTCGGCGCCGTAGTAGCCGTCGGCCGTCCCGAGTGCGTAATGGAGCTCGCGCAGGCGCTGCTCGAGGCCGTAGACGCTCGGACCGCTGGAGCCGACGCGCAGGTTCGGCACGAACACGGTCCGCGTCACCAGGCGCCGGTTTGCGACGTATCCCTGTGACGGCGTGACCGCCACGATGATGCGGTAGGTGACCGCGCGTCGCGTCCCGAGCCGGATCCGGAGCCTTCGCCCTCCGCTTCGGGCCTTCAGCAGCCGGCCTTTGCGCCAGACGCGGACGCTCAGCGTGCCCGCGCCGGCGGGTCGCTCGCGCGCGATCATGACCAGTGGCCTGCCGACCTGCCCGGAGCCGGCGAATTGCGTGTCGAGCCCCGGGCGGACGGCGAGAGCGACGGCGTTCGAGACGGCGCCGGCGTAGCGCGCGGTGTACTGCGCGCCGGGCGCGCCGACGCGGCCGCGCACCGAGAAGCGTCCATTCGCCCGGGCCTTCGCCGTGCCGAGCCTCTGTGTGCCCCGGTAGAGGACGACCCTCGCACCCTTCAACCCTGGGACGAGCCGGCCGCGAAAGTGGGCGCGCTGGCCGTAGCTCCCGACCCGTGGCGCGCGGAGCGTCAGCCCGAGGGAGGTAATCGTCACCTGCGCCTGCGCGGTCTCGCCGCTCGCGGCCGTCGCCGTCACGCGCGCGGTGAAGCGCCCGGCCGGGTACACGTGCTGGACGGCGGCGCCGGTCGCGGTCGTGCCGTCGCCGAGGTCCCACACGTACGTCGCCGGATCGCCGCTCGCCGTTAGCGTCACGGCCAGCGGCGCCGGGCCGGAGGCGGGGGTTGCCTGGACGCTCACGACGGGCGGCGCGGCGTGCGCCGCGGGCACGAATGCGAGAGCACTGACCAGGATCACCGCGCGCCGCACGCGAGGAGAATAGAGCGCGCTACCGGACAAATGCCAGCGCCAGCGCGGCGCCGTTGAAGAACGCGTGGAAGAGCATGCCGGGGAAGACGCTCTCCGTTCGCAGCCGGAGCACGGCGATCGCGACACCGAAGATGAAGAGGGCGGGGAAGCCCTCGATCAGCCCGTGCGCCGCCGCGAACGCGGCAGCCGAGCCGACGACCGCGACGAACGCGCCGTACGGCCTCAGCACGGCGAACCCGAGCCCGCGGAAGGTCAGCTCCTCGACGAACGGCGCAACGAGCACGACAACCGCGGAGTTGATCGCGAACGGGACTGCGCGGGAGGAGTCCCACCGCGTCGGCTCCAGCCCCTGCTCGCGCGTCGCGTGGAGCACGCTCTCGAGCGCCTGCTCGACGATGATGAGCGCGATCAGGATCCCCAGCGCGAGGCCCAGCGCCCTGACCCAAGAGCGCGGAGCGCGGAGGCCGAGCAGGCGCGGGTCGATTCCGCGGGCGATCAGCAGGACGGCGGCGAGGAGGATGCCTTCGAGGATCAGGCCGCTGATCGCGACGCCGTAGTGGTAGAGAGCGTCTCGCTCCGGCTTGCCCTCGGATGCGCGGCCGGCGTAGGCAAGCAGGGCAAGCACGCTCGACAGCGCCACCCAGGCTGCGAGCTTGCGGTTCGTGACGCCGCCGGTCAGCGGAAGGCGTCCGGGTGCAGGATGCGGGCGATCTGCTCGAGCGCCGCGCCGGCCTGAGGCCCGGGCTGGAGGAGGGAATCCCGGACGACCCCGAAGCGGCCGCTGCGAACTGCGGTCAGCCGTTTCGTGCGCGGATCGCCCCGCAACTTCTTCAGCGAGGTGCCGCTGTCGGCCGTCGCCACATACGCGTGCGGGTCGAGCCTCGCCAGCCGCCCGAGCGGGAAGGGCCCCTGCTCGGGGCTCGGGCCCGCGACGTCCTTCCCGCGTGCTGAGGAGACGAGGTCGCCCAGCAGACTGCGGGAGCCGACCGTCGTGAAGCCGCCGAGGTCGACGAAGGTCGGGACGATCGGGTAGCCGCTGAGACGCGCGGCGACACGGTGCTGAGTGCGGGCAATCGCGGCGCTTAGCTTTCGCGCCGCGACGGGGCGTCCGGTGAGCAGGCCAATGTCGTCGATCGAGCGCTCGACGTCTGCGAGCGAGGTGTCTGGCTGGACGTAGACGGCGGCGTGCGTCGCCGAGCGCGCCCGAGCCAGGTCGAGTGGGTCGGAGTCGCCCGAGGCGACGATCAGTTCCGGCCGTGCCTTCCGGATCTCCGCGACGAGTGACAGTCCGACCAGGTCTCCGTTGACGGTGATCGTCCGGCGCTGGAGCCCGAGCGCGCGCAGGATCTGGTGCGGGCCCGAGCCGAGCGGGACGATCCTGCGCGGAGGGCGTCTCACCACGGTCTCCTGTTCCGTGGCGCCGTGGACGGTGACCGGGTAGATCCGGACCGACGGGCCTGTCGGCTCCGCCCGCTCTCCGCAGGCGGTGCCCGCGGCCAGGATGAGCAACGCCACGAACGGCACGATCTTCATGCGACCCATTGCCAGAGCGCCCATTGCACCACGGCCACGCCGAGCAGCAGCGAGCTGATCCCCAGGATGACGGTGTGTGCCCGCGGCCGCCCGCCGATCAGCGCCAGCGCCAGGAAGAAGGGGAAGATGGTCAGCCCGAAACGCGGCAGCGAGAGCAGCGGCCAGCGCTCGCTCGGCACGCTGAGCGGGATCGCGAGGCTGAGCGACGCGAAGAGGCCGTAGGGGGCACCGAGGCGCCGCCACGCGACCACCGTCAGCACGACGAACAGGGCGAGGAAGGCGAGGTTCTCGAGGTTGATCGCCGCTGCGCGGATCGGGTCCGTGTCCTGCACCGCCCGCCAGTAGACGTGCGTGTGCGAGCCCGAGGCAAGCTGCTCGACTCCCGCCCAGCCGGCGCGCAGCCCGTCCCAGATCCCGCCCAGCGGACCGGCGGGTGAGAGGTGGCGGCTCCAGATCCGCTGCGCGTGCACGAACGCCCAGGGGTCGCCTTCGGCACGCCAGAGGTAGAGCGGGTACGCCGCGAACAGGAGCGGAGCGACCGCGAGCGACGCAAGCGCGCGCACGCGCTCTCGCTCACGCCACGCGAGCAGGGCGAGCGCCGGCAGCAGCGCGACGCCGGTCGGACGGGTCAACAACGCCAGCCCCGCTGCGGCCCCGGCGGGCAGGAACCGGCGCCGCTCGGCCAGGACGAAGGCCGCGAGCGTCAGCAGCAGGTAGAGCGACTCGCTGTAGACCGCCTGCAAGAAGAGCGCGAACGGGAAGAGCGCCAGGTAGAGCACCGCCCGCCGCGCTCCGTCGGCACCCAGCCGCTCCTCCGCCAGCCGGTAGAGGAGGAGGAACGAGCCGAGCGCGGCAGCGAGTGAGACGAGGATCCCGGCAAGGACGTAGTGGCCGAAGAGGACGCGTCCGAGGCCTCCGACGACCGCGGGGTAGAGCGGGTAGAAGGCCGAGGCGGCGCCGCTCGCCGCGTCGTACCCGTGCTCGGCGATCCGTAGGAACCAGACGCTGTCCCAGCGGGCCCAGACGTCCGTGACCGCGCCGAGGTCGTGCGTCAGGGACGGGTCGTCCCAGCGCCCTGCGCGCGGGTGCCGGTTGGGGACGAAGGTGAACAACGCGAAGAGAGCGGCCGCCCAGATCGCGACGCGGGTCCAGAGGAAGATCTCCGGCGCCGGGTTGCGGGCTCCGAGCAGACGCAGCTCGCTGAGCGCCGCCCGTGGCTCGCGCACGCGTTGACCGGCGGACACGGCGCGCGATGATACTGGGATGGCACGCCGCTACTTCACGCCGGAGGAGGCGAACGAGCACCTCGTCGAGGTGCGTCCGGCGGCGGAGGAGCTCGTCGCCCACCGCCGGGCGATGGCCGCTGCGGCCGGTGACCGGGCGCGCTTCGTCCAGCGAATCGCGGGCAACGGCGGCGACTTCGACCCGCAGGAGCCGCGCGTCGTCGAGGAGCAGTTCGCCCGCGAGGGTGAGGCGGCGGCCCGCTGCGTAGCCGAGCTCGAGCGGCTCGGCGTGCTTGTCAAGGACCTCGACCGGGGGCTGGTCGACTTTCCTGCGCTCCGCGGAGACGAGGAGGTGCTGCTCTGCTGGCAGGTCGGCGAGGACGAGGTCGCGTTCTGGCACGGCGTCGACGAGGGCTTCGCCGGCAGGAAACCCCTCCCGTTCGACTAAGAACGAGCAACGATGCCCTGGTGGCACCGGCTGATCGTCCTGGGCGTGGTGCTCCTTGTCACGCTGGCCGCCGCCCGCCTCGCAGACCGCCGGCTCTCGCGCCGCGACCTGCCGGCCGGCGCTGTTACGCGTTACCGCATTCTCCGCCGCAGCGTGATAGCGATGATCGTCTTCGTCGGCGTACTCTCCGCGCTGCTCGTGATTCCGCAGGTGCGGGCGGTCGCGACCGGCATCCTTGCCTCCTCTGCGATCGTCGGGATCGTCGTCGGCTTCGCGGCGCAGCGGACGATCGGCAACTTCATCGCCGGCCTGCTGATCGCGCTCAGCCAGCCGATCCGGCTCGGCGACCACGTCGAGGTCGACGGCACGGCGGGCGTCGTCGAGGAGATCGGGCTTACCTACACGTTCATCCGGGTAGCCGACGACGACAGGCTCGTGATCCCGAATGACCGGATCGCCTCGGATACCATCCTCAACTCCTCGATCCGAGGACGAAGGAAGCTTGCGCAAGTGACCCTCCAGGTGCCCCTTGACCGCGATCTCGAAGCGGTCGCGCAGCTGCTCCGCGAAGCGGCGGACGACGAGCGGGCGGAGGTGGCCGTGACGTCGCTCGAGGACAAGGCGCGCCTCGAGCTCAGCGTCTGGGCCGACGACGAGCCGACCGCGCGCCGGCTCGAGAACGAGCTCCGCTTGCGCGCCCACCAGCGCCTGCGCGAAGCCGGGGTCTTTTCATGAACCCCCCGCCGCCGAGGGGACGGCGCGGCGGCGACGACCTCGAGGAGCTTCTGCGGCGGAGGCGCAGGCGGCGCGAGCGCGGCCGCGGCCACCGCAGCCACCGCGGAAAGGTATTGCTCGGCTCCTTCCTGGTCGTGATCCTCGCGCTGCTCGCGACGGGCGTGGGCGCGGTCGCCAAGTTCCGCTCGAGCTGCGATCTGAACCAGCTGCGTGCGGTGCAGATCGGCGAGAACTCGTTCGTCTTCGCGACCGACGGGTCGCTGCTCGGGTCGATCCCGGCCGAGAAGAACCGCACGCCGGTGCGTCTCCACGGCGTCAGCCTCTGGACGCGGAAGGCGACCGTCGCGGTCGAGGACCATCGCTTCTACGAGCACGGCGGGGTCGACTACGAGGGCATCGCGCGCGCCGCCTGGCGGGACCTGCGCGCCGGGCACGTCGTGCAGGGCGGCTCCACCATCACGCAGCAGCTCGTGCGCAACCTCTACATCTCGAAGGAGCGCACGTTTAAGCGGAAGCTGAAGGAGGCCTGTCTTGCAATCAGGCTCAGCCGGCGTTGGTCGAAGCGCCGGATCCTCAACGAGTACCTGAACCAGGTCTACTACGGCAACCACGCCTACGGGATCGAGGCGGCCGCCCAGACGTACTTCTCCGAGCACGCGCGGCAGCTCGGGCTCCGCCAGGCCGCGCTTCTCGTCGGCCTGCCGCAGGCGCCCTCGGACTACGACCCGCTTCACCGCCCGGCCGCCGCGCTCGCCCGCCGCGACGACGTCTTGCGCGCGATGCTCCAGTACGGCTACATCACCCGCGCCCAGTACAAGCAGGCGATCTCGAAGCGGGAGCTCGGGCTGCGGCCCGGCAAGCTCTACACGCGGATCAAGGAGCCCTACTTCTTCAGCTACGTCCGCGACCAGCTGATCTCGGAGTACGGCGCCAGCACCGTCCGCTCGGGCGGGCTGCGCGTCTACACGACCATCGATCCGCGTCTGCAGCGGGCCGCCGTGAAGGCGATCCGCGACACGCTCTACCTGCACAACGATCCCGCTGCGGCGGTCGTCTCGATCAGCCCTGCGACCGGCGCGATCCGGGCGATGACGGCGGTCACCCCGGGCCGCACCGGCAACCAGTTCAACCTCGTGGCGCAGGCGCGCCGCCAGCCCGGCTCGACGTTCAAGGTCTTCGTCCTCACCGCGGCGATCAACGAGGGCATGAACCCGGATTCGACGTACTACACCTCGGCGCCGTTCCACTACCAGCCCGACCCCTACACGCCGGCTTGGGACGTCTCGACCTACGACCACAGCTACAGAGGCTCGATCTCGGTGACGAGCGCGACGCTGGCCTCGGACAACACCGTCTACGCGCAGCTAACGCTTGACGTGAGCCCCGAGAAGGTGGCCGCGATGGCGCACCGGCTCGGCGTCAAGTCGCACCTCGACGTCGTCCCCGCGATGGGCCTCGGCGCGGACGCGATCTCGCCGCTGGAGGAGGCGTCCGCCTACGCCACGCTCGCGGCCGGCGGGATCTACTCGGAGCCGATGGCGATCACGAAGGTCAAGCTCGCGAACGGCAAGGTCGACACAGATGCCGGCTGGGGGAAGCCAAAGCGCAAGCGCGTGATCACGGACGGTGTCGCTTACGAGGTGACGCGCATCCTCGAGCAGAACGTGCTCTCCGGGACCGGCGTGGGCGCGTACTTCGGGCGTACGGCGGCAGGCAAGACCGGCACGACCGACAACCACGCCGACGCCTGGTTCTCGGGCTACGTGCCGCAGCTCGAGGCAACAGTGTGGGTCGGCTATCCGCAAGGCGAGATCCCGATGGAGAACGTGCACGGGATCTCGGTCGCCGGCGGCACGTTCCCCGCCACGATCTGGCACTTGTTCATGCAGGCCGCGCTCTGGAACAAGCCGGCGCTGGGGTGGCGCCAGCCCTTGAATCCGGTCGTCTGGAGGCCCTTTACGCAGGGGCGCTACGGCTCGACCTACTTCGCGCCTCCGCCGCCCTACTACTACTCGCCGCCCGCGACGAGCACGACGGGCGCGA
>WNGF01005510.1_pt1 | contig 16123 bp, 20 predicted proteins | sample 5400641 | NCBI WGS metagenome assembly WNGF01 (sample SAMN13153371, study PRJNA577476) | soil metagenome | isolation source: 80 cm soil or saprolite under grassland replicate 2 | place: USA:California | collected 2016-06-15
GAGTACGGCCTTCAATGCAGTTATCGCGAGCTGGATCGTTACCTCTGGGTGGGTGGCCTGTATCGCGCCCACGCCAAGGGAAAGCGGGCGCTGAACGCTGAACTGCTGCGCCTCTTCGAGAAGCCCTCCGCCGAGCAGCACACTCTTCTCCGTTTGCTGCGCGGCGACTCATGAACTTGTGATCGGCCGAGCGGTCGGCGGCACGCCTTCTACAGCCACCGAGTCGGAGCGAGCCGGGATGAAGGGGGACGGACCTCAGTCGTAGGATTCAGGCATCGTGAACGTCGCTGCCGTGCTCGTTGCAGCCGTCGCGGTCACCGTCTTTTCCGCCGCCTGGTACATCTCCCTTCGGGCGCAAGCGTCCGCCCTTGGAGCGTCGTGGGCACAGAGGTCGCGTCCGCCTCGCTGGCAAGTGCCGGTCACTCTGATTCGCAGCGTCATCGTCGCGGCGGTCGTGTCCGGGCTCGTCACGTCCCTTGGCATCGCCGACCCCGTCGGTGCCGTCGGCCTTGCGCTTGCGCTCTGGGTCGCCTTCCCTGTCGTCCTGCTCATCGGCTCGGTCACCCAGGAGAACGTGCCGTGGAAGCTCGCTGCCATCCACGCCGGCGACTGGCTAGCGAAGCTTCTGATCATCGCGGTGATCGTCAGTCTCTGGCGGTGATGGACAACGAGCCGCGCGTCCGCGCGAGCGAAATACCCGCAGGAATCCGGCCCACGGTGCAGGCCGTCCGGAGGATGGTGAAAACGGTCGTGCCACGTGCACGCGAGGTCGCCTATCGAGGCCGACCACCGCGCTCCGCTCGCGCGATGTGGAAGATCGCTCGCTACTTCGTCAACGAAGATGCAGTGGCCGGGATCGGCGTCTATCCGACGTACGCGGTTCTCTTCTTCTTCCGTGGCCGGGAGCTGCAAGCATCGAACCCAGGGCTCGAGGGCCGTGGCAAGGAGCTGCGCTTCCTCAGGCTGCACTCTGCACCGGAGGCGACCTGTCCGGCGGTCCGACGGCTGGTGCGCTCGGCCTTTCGGCTCGCGCGAACGTAACGCGAGGGGACTCGGCCACGTCGCCGGCGGCTGCGCTGCAGGGGTTGCACGTCAGAAGAAGTCCGGGCGGATCGGACGCCAGCGCCTCTTGTACAGCCACGTGTACAGCCACCGGCTCAACATGAGTCGTGACGAGGCGGGACGAGCCGGGACGAAAATCGCGGACGACATTCGAGAACACTCGAAATTGCTAACGTTCGCGAAGGCCGGACGCCATCTTGAAAACCGCTGAGGAAGCAAGCCCTACGTGGGTTCGAATCCCACCCCCTCCGCATTTTGTTGGCGTTTCCGCGCGTTTCGCGATCGTGCGCGCGGTCGAGCGAGGTCTCGTACAGCCCCCGTACAGCCGCCGGAACGGGATAAGGCGAGACGGACCGGGACGAAAGCTAGGTACCCTCCGAGGGGAACGGGAGCAGCGGGAGACGATTCGCTTCGTGAGTCCGAAGTCATGTCCTGTGTTTGCCGCAGTTTGTTTAGCCGACGACGGCGCCGAGGAGGATCGCCTTCACGCGTTGCTGGTATTTGCTTAGGGACCAGCCTCGGTCGACGACGAGATCCTCATACGTCCGCATCGATGTCAGGGACCAGATGAGATCCGCCGCGTCCGCTTCGGTCCATCCCGCAGCGAGTACACCCTCCGCCGCGAGCCTATGCGCTACCGCTCGTGAATGGGTGTAGCGGTATCTCATGCGATCCTGCCACGTCGCTTCGGCGTCGGCGTCGAAGCGGCGCGCCGCATCGACGTGGGTAGCGAGCCGGAAGATCGACGGTGCGTATCTCGCTCGGAAGTCCACTAGGGCTTCGAGAGCACCCACCGCGGTGGGATTGTCGAGAACTTTCGCGATCTTCACCTGGAGACCGCCGATCTCGTCGACATAGCCCACGAGTGCGACGAGCAGACCGGCCCGCGAACCGAAGTTGACGTACACCGCCTGCCGGGAAACACCGGCCTTCCGCGCGATCTCATCGAGCGTGACGGCGATGAAGTCCTGGCTCTCGAACAGCCGTCGCGCCGCGTCGAGGATCGCATTCCGTGCCGGGCGGACATGCTTTGACTTCTGCACCATCTTGGAGGTAGTTTACACGTGTAACATTGGGGAGCCAGGACATCACAATGACGGTGTCTAACGGTGTCTTCGACCTCTGATCTCTGCTTCGCGACTGCTACCGAGCTCGCGCGGCTGATCCGCGACCGCGAGATCTCTTCGGCAGAAGTGACCGAGGCGTTCCTGGCGCGCATCGCTGCGCACAACGGCAAGCTGAACGCCGTCGTGCATCTCTTGGAGGCAGACGCGCGTTCGCGCGCGAAGGAAGCGGATAAGGCGCTCGCAGGCGGCGAGAGTTGGGGGCCACTTCACGGCGTCCCCGTGACGATAAAAGAACAGTTCTTGATGGCCGGTACGCCGTCGACCCTCAACACGAAGCGCTTGAAGGACTTCATCGCGCCCGAGGACGGCGTGATCGTCAAACGCATCAGATCCGCGGGTGCAGTCATCCTTGGCAAGACGAACGTGCCGGCCAACCTCGAGGGCTACCAAGTGCGAGGCGAGATATATCCGGAAGGTAAGAATCCTTACGGGTTCGAGTATTCGCCTGGTGGTAGTTCGGGAGGCGGCGCCGCCGCGGTCGCTTCCGGCATGACGGCGCTGGAGCTTGCAGCTGACGCGGGAGGATCGCTGCGCGTGCCCGCGCACTTCTGCGGCGTGTTCTGCCTCAAGCCGACGGACAAGACGATCGTGCGATACGGGGGTCTTCCTTTTCCCAAAGGCGCTCGCGGGTTCCTGGTGAACATGGCGCAGCCGGGCCCGCTCAGCCGTTCCATCGACGATCTCAAGCTCTTGTGGGAAGTCATCCGCGGCCCCGATCCGTCCGATTTCGAGATCGCGCCGATCGACTGGCATTCGCCGTCCGGCCGTTCGCTCGAACAACTCCGCTTCGCATGGACCGATCGGTTCGAGGAGTACCAAGCTGGTGCTGAGACGCGCGCGCAACTCGCCGCACTGGCCGAGCGGATCGAGCGCGCGGGTGCTCGTGTTGAGAGAGCGGCACCTGCGATCTACCCACGCGCCCGCGAGGTGTTCGTCCAACTGTTCGGTGCACTCCTCGGACAGGACATGCCCTGGCTGGTGCGCAAGATCTTCCCGATCTTTGCCGCGCGCGGGCTGCTCAAAGGGCAGCCACATGTCGTAGATCTTCTGCGTCGCGCGCTCAAGATGGATACGCAGGAGTACGCAGCGGCCCTCGGCGTGAAGCGGGTGTTAGTTGAGGACATCGAGCGCTTCTTCGGCAGCCACGATGTGCTGCTCGCTCCCGTCTCGTTCGGTCCCGCGTTCAAACGCAGCAAGCAGGGCAGCGCGCTCGACTTCGATGGCGCGATGCGACCGTACAACGACTACTGCTGGCCATACGTTGGGCCGTTCAGCGCAAGCGGCCATCCCGTGCTCGTCATGCCGCTCGGCACATCGAAATACGGACTTCCGATCGGCGTCCAACTCGTCGGCCGATACTGGTCGGAACCGGAACTCCTGCACATCGCGAGGCAGCTGACACCGCTGACGAAGGGCTTCGTTGCGCCGCATGGCTTCTGAACACACGGACACTGCAGAGCTGAGCAGCATGTCGCCTTGCCAGTTGGCCCGGGACCGCAAGGGTCCTCGACCTCGCTGGCCGTTCGCTGATCTGGATCGCACACGCCGCCGCGCAACGTCAGCCGCGTCGCGTGCTCACGTACTCGGCACAGTGGTCTCAATGAGCAGGTCCGCGAGCTCTCGCGGCATCGTGACCATGCAGTCGTGGCCGGTAGGCAGCTGCCTCAGCCTCCACCCCGGCTCGCGCGGCGGCAGCGTCCGGCGCCCGAGGACCTGCTGCACGACCCAGACGAACCGGCCGCGGCCGGTGCAGCGGACATGCGTCCGCGGGAATCGGGAGACGATCTCCAGGTCGTTCAGCCGGAGGGGCTCGACCAACGTCTTGAGCGACTGAGCCGTCAGCGAACGCCTGACCCAACTGCGGTCCGGCTCCTCGGAGACACCGAAGTCCTCGTGCGCGGGCGGCCCGACGCGCCAGCCATCGCCGTGAAGCCGCGCATGGAGCCGGAAAACGCCCACCATGAACGGCGCCACGATCGGCACGACACTCAGCATCGAATCGCCGTCGCGCGGGACGAAGGTGTCGAGATAGACGAGATGCCTGATGCGGTCCCGGACACGGTCGGCCGCCCCCGTGATCACCATGCCGCCGTAGCTGTGATCCACGAGGACCACCTGCTGTAGGTCCTCCCGCTCGATCAACTCGGCGACGTCCGCGATATGCCGCGTCAGACCGACATCCGGGGAGAGGAGGTCGGCGCGTGCTCCGAGGCCGGTCAACGTCGGCGTGAACACGCGGTGGCCGCTCTGCTCGAGATAGGGCGTCAGTTTCTTCCAGCACCATCCGCCGTGGAAGGCGCCGTGGACGAGCACGTACGTGCTCATCGCCTTGGCTCCGGCCAACTCGCGAGGAGGTGCTCAAGCCCGTCACAGTGCCCGTTCACGAGGTCGACCACCGTCTTCTCCCGGTGCCACCGAGGAGAAGGACTAGTACGGCCTGTATTGCAGTGGGGACTTCCGAATGATGTGATCCTTGGATCAATCACGAGGTGCGTCGATCAGCTCGTAGGCACCTGGTGATAGAGGATGCCAAGGAATGGCAGTTGTACTCACGAGATGACACGATCCGGTAGCCCTCCTTGGCCATGTCGTTCGCGTCGTTTTCCATCATGCGCGTCTGGCACTCCAGACGCCTCGGCGTGCCCGTTCTTCCGGCCATGAGCGCGGCGAAGATGGGGCTCACCAAACCGAACAAGATGCTGTCGCGTCCGTAGATCTTGAGGACGATGCGCTTCGGTTTTGGTCTCTGGACAGGCCCATGATTTCCAATTGTCTGACTGCGCCCCATATGCCGGCGGACCGACAGGGGGCGGAGTCACTGCCTAGGTTGTCAAATGCGCTCCTTCCTGGCTCGGGATCTTGTACAGCCACGCGTACAGCCACCGGGTCGGAATGAGCCGGGATGAGGCGGGACGAGCCGGGACGACGAACGCGATGAACGTCCGAGAACAGTCGAAATTGCTAAGGTTCTCGAAGGCCCCACGCCATCTTGAAAACCGCTACGTCCTTCGGGGCGTCGTGGGTTCGAATCCCACCCCCTCCGCAGTAAAACGGGCATTTCCGCCCTCACCGATCGCGAGCGCCGCGAGCCAATACCACAACGCGTACCACAACCAGCGCCGGACGACGATCAGGAACCTCGACGCTCGTGACGCGCGGGCTTCGCGGCGGCGGCAACGTGATCGCCGCGAGGCGGCGCGTGGGCACCGGTGTGGCGGGGGTTGGCCGGGATGGGCGCAGCACGCGCCGCGGCCCCTTGCGACGCCCGTTGACCGCCGTGTCGCGGCGTGGGGCACGACCCGGTGGGGGGAGTGGGTCGAACGTTTCGCGGATACCGGCGGAAGAGCACGCTCTCGGCCCACACACACGCCCGCGAAAGTCCCGAAATGCGAATGCCCGAACCGACGCAAGGGCGCATGCTCGTGAGACGATCACCGAAGTCCTACCCGCGGCCGCTGACCCTCCGCGAGTGCGAGACGCTCGATCGCCTCGCGCGAGGCATGACGCAGAAGATGATCGCGTTCGAGTTCGGGATCTCGATCAGCACGGTCGGCAACGTCGCGGCGAACGCGTACAAGAAGCTTGGCGTCCACGGCGCCGCGGCCGCGGTGCACGCGCACCGGGATGCGCATTTCTGTTGCGGGACCCGCGTCGACTTTGGGCCCATCCGCGAGCGCCTTGAGGCGAGCCGCTCGACGGCGGTCCAGCGCGGCGATGGGCAGGCTGCCGCGCGATGATGGATCCAGCGATAGGGAGGCTGAAGCTATGGCCGACGATCTGACCGTGAACCGCGAGGGCGACATCCTCGTGATCCGCCTTGCGATCAAAACTCCGACGCCCAGCGCGAGCGGGAAGACGCTCGTCGTGGCCTCGACCCGCGGCAACCAGAAGACCGGCGTCCAGATCGACGGCAAGGACCTCTATCTGGGTGTCAACGCCTACGTGTACGCCGAGCCGAAGGCCGCGAAGTAGTCCGAGGTCCACTTCACGTCGCGTTCCGGCGACCGTCGAGAATTCACAGGCCGAGTACCGCCAGTGCTGCCAGGGACGCTTTCGCGCTGGTGACAAGATTGCCAACAGATATTTGCAAAGGTATCTTTGCACGATGCCTCAAGTGCTGCCGCGCCGCGAGATCAGTACCGATGAGCTAAAGGCGCTAGCACATCCTCTGCGGCAGCGGATCCTCTATCACCTCGCGTTTGCGGGGCCGGCGACCTCAACCTCGATTGCGCAGGCGTTCGGTCAGAGCAGCGGGTCTACGAGCTACCACCTCCGACAGCTCGCCCGCTTCGGATTCGTCGAGGAAATCCGGGAGCGAGCTCATGGACGCGAGCGCTGGTGGCGCCTCGTTCCCCTAGATCTTCGTGGGCTGCGTTCGGGCGCTCGCCTCACCCGGAAGGTCCGCGCGACCGGCGCGGCGCTGGACCGGATGAAGATCGAGCGCGACCGTCGCCTTGTCGACCGTTTTCTCGCCAATCGGCACCGCTTCGCGGCTGACTGGGGCGAGGACCGGGCGATGTTCTCCAGTTCAGCGACCCGATTGACGAAGCAAGAGTTCACCCGATTCACCGAGGAATACGTCCGCCTTCTAAAGCGCTACTGGCGGCCCGAGGAGAAGATTCCAGGCAAAGCCCAGCCGGTCGTGGCGCTCTTCTACGCATTCCGGTGGCCAGGCGAGTAGCGCGTGATTCGCGAGAGACCGATTCTCGCGCTCCTCGCCGGCGAAACGATCTCGTCATTTGGCTCGCAGCTCTCGGCGCTCGCCCTTCCCTGGTTCGTCCTCGTTGCGACCGGCTCCGCAACGCTGATGGGCATCGTCTTCGCGGTCGAGCTGGTACCGATCGCGGTCCTTGGTATCCCGAGCGGACGGGTCATCGATCGATTCGGGCCACGCACGACGATGCTCGTCTCCGATCTCGTACGTGCTCCGGTCATCGCACTCGTGCCGGTCCTGCACGCGCTCAACCTGTTGAGCTTCCCGGTGCTCTTGGTTCTCGTCGCCCTGTACGGGACGTTTTCGATGACCTACTTCAGCTGTCAGCGATTGCTCTTGCCGACCATCGTGGGCGACGATGAGCGGCTCGTCGCGCAGGGCAACGCGCTCATTGAGGGCGCGACGAACATCACCTCGTTCCTTGGTCCCGCGCTCGCGGGGGTCTTGATCCTTGCGCTCAGTGCGGTCAACGTCCTCTGGCTCGATGCAGCGTCCTTTGCCATCTCGTTCGTTCTGATCGCCACTCTGGTCCCGGGCCGCCGCCAAGTGGCGGTCGCCGAGCGCAGCGGTGGCACGCTCGCCGCGCTGCGGTTCATCGCGCACGATCGACTCGTCGGACGCGCGGCGCTGTCGAGCGTGATCTACGGCTTCTCGATTCGGATCTTGTGGGCATCGCTTCCGGTGATTGCGTACAAGCAGTTCGATCAGAACCCGCTCGTTGCTGGTTCGCTCACCGCAGCCTGGGGTGTCGGTGCGGTGGCCGGGTCGATTGCTGCCTATCACCTTGTCTCTCGGATTCGGCCCTTGCGCCTAGGCGCTTTCGCCAGCCTCGGAGTCGCGCTCCCGCTGTGGCTTTTGGTCCCGGAGCTACCAATCGCCGTCGTCGCGGTGGCGCTCGCTGCGTCGTCGTCGGCGATCCCGATGATGAACGCCCCCTACCTCACCCTGCTGTCGACGCGCGTGCCCGCCGGCCTACGCGGGAGCGTCCTGCAATCGATCCTGTCGATCAACAACGTCGCTGGTCCACTCGGCTATGCGCTCGCTGGCCCCTTGTTCGCTCGCCAACGACAGTTTCGTCGCGGCGTGCCGCGCGGTGCCAAGTGGCGTTGTCTGCCTGCTGTCGGCGCTGGCGTACTACGAGCTCACCACGAGCAACCCCGCGGAGGTCTACCTCGCCATCCCCCGTACCGCCTGGGCACCCAAAGTTGAGTACCCGCCGATCCGTTTCTTCCGCTTCAGCCCGCCGATGATGTCGTTCGGGGTCGCGACCGTGCGCGCATCGCGCAGCTCCTTCTCCATCTTCGAGCGAGAGAAGACGATCTGTGACGCGATGCGTCATCGCGCGATCGTCGGTCAGGATGTGGTCATCGAAGCGCTGCGCACCTACCTTCGTTCGCCGCGCATCCGCAACATCGACCGGCTCCTCGACACCGCGCGTCGCTGCCGCGTCGAGAATCGGATCCGTCCATACGTCGAGGCGCTGGCGTGACCCGGCCGCGGAGCGAGCTGCGGAACGTCCCTGACTCGGTCCACGCCCGGCTCCTGGCCTTTGCGAAGGGGAGGGCCGTGACTTCACGCAAGTGCTGAACCAGTATTTCCAGGAGCGCCTGCTCGACCGCCTCGCACGCTCCTCCGCCTCGGACCAGTTCGTCCTCAAAGGGGCGCTGCTGTTCGTGGTTCTCGATCACGGCAGCACCGAGACGCGCGGCCGGCCGACCAAGGACATCGATCTCGAGGCGCTCACGCTCAGTTCACCGGACCAGCGGATCAGACGGATCTGATCACCGGCCCGCGCAGTGTTGCGATCAGCTCGGCCGGGAACTACGGGGTGATGGATCCCGCGTCATTGACGATCTTTCAGGTCACGCGGTCCGGTGATGTCTTCAACGATGCTGCACGATCTCGCGATGAGCCAGCCAGCCGGAGTCGTCATCCTCCGGTCGTCGAGCTGCCCACAGCATCCCGCCCCAGCCGACCGATCGCGCGTCGTAACGGACGTGATCTTCGCGCTACCGCTCGTTTGGGACTTCGAGACCCAGTTGCGCGCAGATCGCTCGCACCAGTCCGGGGGCCACTTCTCGGTGACGGGGAACGGCCGTCACCCGCGAACCATCGGCGCTGCGCCACTTCGTGTGCTTGGCGCCTTCGCCGACCTTGCGCGCTCCGTTCGCTTGAAGGTGGCGCTCCAGGTCGCGAAGCTTCAACGGATCAGCGTGAGCTCGAGCGCCTCGCTGCGGCCGGCCCGCACGTCGTCGTCGTCGTCGTCCGGAGCGAGGACCACCTGCAGTGCGTCGAGGACGTTCTCTCGGGCCTCCTCGCGCGTCCGCCCCTGGCTAAGAGCCCCAGGCACTTCGACGATGCGCGCGACGATCCAGCCCTCTTCGTCGGGATCCTCGAAGGCGATCGTCATGCGGAACCGCTCGTTCATTGGTCAACACGATACCGCGCAGTGCGACCGCGGGCGTGATCTGCGAGCGGGCCCCGCATTCCGGCGATCTGGGGCTGCTCCGGCCGCCGCTGGTCGCGGGCGCCTGCCGCCGCGTCGTTTCGTTTGCGCGGGGGCATAGCGTGCGGCACGCGCGAAGCCGCTGGCAGGGCCCCGCGGGCCGGTCCCCGCCGGCGCAGCGCGGATCGCGCGCGGCGCTACTCGTCGTGCTGGGTGTCGCGAGCTCGTGGCGCCAGGCGAATGGTCGATTTCCTTTCCCTGACCGATGTGCGTCAACTCCTCTCCTGGACCGCCTCCTGCGCGGCGTCTCGGAGGACGCCGCGAGCAGCACCCCCTGGGCCGGCCGACCGCGCTCGCGCGGGCCGATCGCCGCGTCGCAGCCGGCGCGGGGCTTGGACGCCGCCGCAGCGGGTCGGTCGCATCGGCCCGGAATCTGCCCCAAACGTCGCCCAAACGACCCGATTTCGCGTCATGAACGGGCACGATCGCGGGGGTCCGCCGCGGGTGGCAATGCGCTCGTACCCGACACCCGTCAGGCGGAGCTGGACGATCGTGCGCACGAACGCGCTCAGCCGCAGCCTGAGGTGGCGGGAGATCAGTTGCCAGCGGACTTCGTCCATCGCAACCGGACTCGACGCCTCATCTCGGCACCGGGCGCCGCCTGTCACTCGGGCGATTCCGCGAAATGCGGGAGGGGGGACCCCATCGCGAATATCGCGGGCGTGTGTGCGTGCCGAGAGGATGCTCCCGTGGGGCGAAGGCGAAAACGTCGAGCTCCGTCCCCCCCAGCGGTCGCACGACGGTGTGGACCCGATTATCCGCTCACTCCGCCGGGCTAGGCCGCCCGGCGGCGCTTGCCCGTCAGGATGAAGACAAGGCCGATGGCGAGACCGGTCAGCATCGCGATGTGGATCCACAGGTCGACGCCGAGTGCGCCGCGGGCGATGACGATGGTCAGGCCGAAGAGCGTGCCTGCGATCACGATCCCGTAGGTAAGGAGCGCGGAGCGGATGAGCCCGAGGAGGCCGCCGACCAGGACGAGGCCGAGGACCGCCTCCGGGATCGTCGCCGCGTCGAGGATGCTGCCTCGGACCAAGATGCCGCTGTGGAACACCGACGCGCCGAAGTAGAGCAGGGCGCACAAGGCGGTCACGATGCGCAGCGGCCCGGTCATGGTCTTGGCATCAACTTCCTCCGTCGGCGTCGCCGTTTGCGTACTTCGGGCGACGGCCGGTGGGCCGGTAGACCTGGATCGTCACCCCGCTGGGGGTGGCTCGCGAGTCGAGCAGGTCGAGCGCCGCGTCCGGGCCGCTGTCGGGGAAGAGCCGCGTGCCCTGCCCGATGACCACTGGATACGTGAGCAGGATGATCTCGTCGACCAGGTGGTTGTCGAACAGCCAGCGGATCAGCTTGCCGCTGCCGTGCACCTGCAGCTCACCGACCGGCTTGGCTTTCAGTTCGCTGATGGCGGCCGCGAGGTCACCCGAGAGGACGCTCGTGCCCGCCCATTGAGGGTCGCGGAGCGTCGTCGATGCCACGTACTTGGGCTTCGTGTTGAGCGCCGTCCAGATCGGGCTGTCGCCGGGGTCCTCCCACGTCCCCCAGGAGCCGGCGAAGATCTCGTAGGTCCGCCGGCCGAGCAGGAACGCGTCGGCGCGCTGGAAGACCTGGCTGAGGAACGTAAAGGCCTCGTCGTAGAAGAGCGGCGGAGCCCATCCGCCGCGCTCGAAACCGCCCCTGCGGTCCTCGTCCGGCCCGCCCAGTCCCTGCATCACTCCGTCGACGGAGACGTGCGTGACGGTCGTCAGTTTCATGGCTCGTCCTTCCTCAGGTGTACCGCAGGATCCCGCCCTTCGGATCCACGCCCTATGTGCGGCGGTAAACGACCTCGAGGTCGCGCTTCCACGTCCCGTCCTCGTCGAGGTCGAACCGAAGCCGCATGACCGCAGCGTCTTCCTCGAACGCTGCGGTCCCGCGCTGCGCGAAGCCGGGTTGGTCACGCCACAGGCGCCACGTGTCTCGCTCGCTCGTCACCCGGTACAGGCGCGAAACGCCGCGCTCGTCGAAGTAGGACATCGGCCACACCCCAGGCGTGCTTTCCTCGCCGCCGATGATTGCGATCGCGCTGGGCACGGTGTCCGGCGGGTTCTCGGTACGCCAGATGAGGAACTGACTACCGCGCATCCATTCGAATGACGCGCGACCGCGGATCTCGCCCGCAATGAGCCGATGCGTCGCCACGGTGTCCCACTCGCCGACGAGGCGGTCGAATACCTTGGGGAGCTTGCTCACGACAGTACCGAACATTAGCTCGCAGCGATCGGGCCGAGCCGCCCGTTGATCGTGGCCTGCGGCCCGAGTGGCGTGTCCGCGTTCGGGGGCTGCGCGCCGTCGTAGATACGCGGGTATCGGCGATTGGTCACTGAGCATCTCGGCGCACACAGCGATTGCGTGGATCGTCATCTGCCAGTCGGTGGCGCGGCAGGTAGTTGCACTGTCACGCAGAGCCCTCCAGCGATCCGGGGAGTGAGGGCGAGGGTTCCGTCGTGTGCGTTGGTGATACTCCTGACGATCGCCAGGCCGAGGCCGACACCTGCCTGGTCAGTGCGGATGCGTTCGGTGCCGCGCCGGAACGGTTCGGTGAGTGTCGAGAGGAGCTCTGGAGTGAGCTTCTCGCCGGTGTTCTCGACAGTGAGCATGACGGACTCGGGGCCGATGGCGGTGTTGACCTGCACGGTCCCGTGTTCGGGGAGGTTGTGGACGATGGCGTTGTGCAGGAGGTTCGTGGTCATCTGCAGCAAGAGCGCGCGTGAGCCGATGGTCGGGGTGATGTCCCCGGACGTTTCGATGGTGACGCCATGCTTTTCTGCGAGGGGGAGGAGCGTTTCAGTGGCTTCTTCCGCTAGGAGGGAGAGGTCAACGTGCTCTCGGGTGAAGGACCGTCGGTCGGCGCGGCTGAGGAGGAGCAATGCTTCGGTGAGGTCGATCGCTCGGGCGTTGACGGCGTGGAGACGGTCGACGAGCTCGCCAGTGTCGCGGTCCGGATCGTTGCGGGCCACGTCGAGAAGTGTCTGCGTGATGGCGAGCGGGGTGCGCAGCTCGTGGGAGGCATTGGCGGCGAATCTCTGCTGTTCGGCGACGTGTGCTTCGAGCCGCGCGAGCATGGTGTCAAAGGCGTCGGCGAGCTCGCGGAACTCATCTCTCTGGCCTGGTAGCCGGATCCGGTGGGAGAGCGATCCGCTCGCGGCCGTGCGTGTGGCGTCGGTGATGCGGGTCAGCGGGGCGAGCATCCGACCGGCGAGAAGCCATCCTCCAAGCAGACCGAATACGAGCAGGAACGCCAGCACGATGGCCGCGCGTGGCGCGAAAGCGTCTAGAAGATCGGACTGGTTGGGAACGAACCCGCGGGCGAGGATCGGGCGGTCGGGCACATATCGCAGTAGGAACACCCACACGGTGGCGAGCAGCAAGGCACTTGCGAGCATGAGGAAGCCGGCGTAGCTGAGGGTCAGTTTGAGGCGAACGCTCAAACCGGGGGTTCTATCCACGGTCTCCTCCCTCACGCCGGGTGTCTGGTTGAACGTCGATGCGGTAGCCAGCGCCGGCGACGGTGGTGATGATCCCGGGTTCGCCGAGGCGTTTGCGCAGTGCCGAGACCGTGATGCGCACGGCGTTGGTGAAAGGGTCTGCGTTCTCATCCCACGCCCGTTTCAGTAGATCTTCGGCGCTGACGACACCGCCTTCGGCGGCGACCAGAACTTCGAGCACCGCGAACTGCTTCCGGGTGAGGGCGACGTAGCGGCCGTCGCGGTGGACCTCGCGGCGAAATGGATCCAGACGCAGGCCTGCGATCTCTCGCACCGGTGGCCTGTTGTGGGCGCGCCTGCGGTCGAGTGCTCTGAGACGGAGTACAAGCTCTCGGAGTTCGAACGGCTTCGTGAGGTAGTCGTCGGCGCCGAGCTCGAACCCGGTGGCCTTGTCATCGAGCCGGTCGGCAGCGGTGAGCATGAGGATCGGCATGCCGCTGCCCGACGCGACGATGCGCTTGGCGATCTCGTCGCCGGAGGGGCCGGGGATATCGCGGTCAAGGACGGCGATGTCGTAGGAGTTGCTGCGCAGCAGCTCCAGAGCGGTACTGCCGTCATTTGCGACGTCTGCCGCGATCGCTTCCAGGCGCAGGCCGTCGCGGATGGCGTCCGCCATGTAGGGCTCATCCTCGACGATCAGCACACGGATGCTTCGATGCTACGAGCGGGCACATATCGCTGGCATATCGAAAACCCCATACGTGCTGGCAACATCCCGCGGCATTGACTTGAGTCATGGCCTATCGCAAACGAGCACGATCAGCGAGCCGTCGGATCCGCTGGGTCCTTCTCGCCGGCGGCCTGCTCCTCGTCATCGCGGCGATCGTCGACACGCTCGGCCACCAGCTGCAGGCGTCCTCTACTGACTTATCGCGCACGGCTGCGACGGCAGCATCTCCCACGGCCGCATCGGCCGCATCGCCCACGGGCGCAACGACCCCATCACCCACCGACCTCCTTCGCGGTAAGCAACGACGTGCGCTTGGCGAGCCCGCACCGTCCTCGGCATTGGCGCGGGTGCCCGGCGTCCTTCGACGGGAGCAGCCTGGCGCGCTCGGCGAGGCTGACGGTCTCGTCCCCGAGGGCACGACGGTCTTTGATGACGGGGTTCCGGGCGTCGGCAGGCTCAATCGGTCTCTCCTCGGTGCCCTGCGCCGCGCTGCAACGGATGCCGCGCGCGACGGCGTGGAATTCGTCGTCGATAGCGGCTGGCGTTCCCCGGTGTACCAGGGACAGCTACTCCGTGAGGCGGTCTCGACGTACGGCTCGGAAAGGGAGGTCGCCCGATGGGTGGCCACGCCCGAAACCTCTCCTCACGTCTCCGGGAACGCCGTCGACATCGGGCCCTTCGCTGCCACCACGTGGCTGTCCAAGTACGGCGCCAACTACGGGCTCTGCCAGATCTATCGCAATGAACCCTGGCACTACGAACTGCGTCTTGAAGCCATCGGTCACGGCTGCCCGCCCATGTATGCCGACCCGACGCAGGATCCGAGGATGCAGTGACCAGCAGATTCGGAACAGCACTGGTGTCCACGAAATCACCACGCGCGCGGGGAGGAAGAATGTGAGCGGAAGATTGCGGCCGCTGGCTGCACTTGCCCTGGTCGCCCTGATCAGCGCGGGCTGTTCGAATGCACCCGCTGGGACCGGCACCGGCGGTAGCACCGGCACCGGCAGCAGCGGCGGCAACGCCACCACCGCCAGCCGCGACCAGGCAGTGAAGTTCGCCGAGTGCATGCGCGCCAACGGCGTCAAGAACTTCCCGGACCCAAGCGCGTCGGGCGACTTCGCTATCGATACGGTGGCGAACCGCTCGGGGGTGGACACGAACAGCGCGGTGTTCACGCAGGCCCGCAGCGCGTGCAAGGACCTGGAGCCATCGGGATTCACGGGCCATAAGAGGACTCCCGAGCAGCAGCAGGCGGCCCTCAAGTTCGCCCAGTGCATCCGCGACAACGGGGTGAAGGACTTCCCGGACCCCGCCCCAGATGCGCCGATGATCGACATGGATCGGATCCCATCCACCGAACGGAGCGGTGGCATGGACATCCTCCACGCCGCGATGCAGAAGTGTCGCGGTCTCGCCGGGGATGCAGGCGTCTCGGGGGGCCCGTGATGCGGAAGACGTGGGTGCTGGCCGCAGCCGCCGTCCTGGTTGCCGTAGCCGTCGCCGGCGGCGTGATGGCGATATCCGCCGCGAAGCAAGCGACCCGGGCCGCACAAGAGCCGCCGCCGAACACCGCGCAAGTGGTGAAGGGGAAGCTCTCGGCCACGGTGTTCGAGTACGGGACCCTGACCTATCGGGCGCGCTCTGACGGCTCGCCGTACTCCGTGATCAACCAGGCCCGCGGGACGTATACGAAGCTGCCCGATGCAGGCGACCAGGTCGACTGCGGCGACCTGCTCTATCGCGTGGACGACCACCCGGTGCTCCTGCTGTGTGGCGCGGTTCCGGCCTACCGCGATCTGCTCGCTGGCGACGTGGGCGAGGACGTCCGTCAGCTCAACCGGAATCTGCACATGCTCGGCTACGACGCCGTCGCCGGCGTCGATCTCGCCCCTGACGACAACGCGTTCACCTCGAGGACGGAGAAGGCGCTCGAGGTGCTCCAGCGCAACGAGGGATTCGCTATCAGCGGGAAGCTTGCCTTCGGTGATGCGCTCTTCCTGCCTGAGTCCGTGCGGATCGCCCAGGTCACCGGAAAGCTCGGCGGGTCCGCCCAGCCTGGTGCGGAGGTCGCGCAGGCCACATCTGACAGGCTCGAGGTGCAGATGGCCCTCGATCCGTCGCAGCAGGGCGAGGTGAAGGCGGGCGCCCGAGCGCAGATCACGCTGCCAGGCAACAGATCGGTGCCGGGGAAAGTGGACCGCCTGGGTAGGATCGCCCAGATCCCTGCCGGGCAGGACAAGAACGCCGGGGCCGCGACCATCCCCGCCTACATCAGTCTCGACGACCCAAGAGCGGCAGATGCCCTCGACAGGGCCCCGGTCAAGGTGGTGATCACGACCGCCGGAGTGGAGAGCGCGCTGAGCGTCCCGGTGACCGCGCTCGTTGGGAAGTCCGGCGGCGGGTTCGCGGTCGAGGTCGTGCGCGACGGTGGGCGACGCGAGCTGCTCGCTGTGCGGCTCGGCCTGTTCGACGCCGCGAGCGGACGAGTCCAAGTCGAGGGCGATCTTGGCGAAG
>WNGF01006409.1_pt1 | contig 16115 bp, 15 predicted proteins | sample 5400641 | NCBI WGS metagenome assembly WNGF01 (sample SAMN13153371, study PRJNA577476) | soil metagenome | isolation source: 80 cm soil or saprolite under grassland replicate 2 | place: USA:California | collected 2016-06-15
CCTCGCCACGGCATGGGCGCGGCGAGGTGGCTATCCCGGCGACTGGATTTGGCCGGTGCTCGTCTTCTTCCTCCTCGCCCTCCTCGGCGCGCTCGCCGCGATTCTCGTCTCCAACGGGAGCTCGAGCCGGAGCACGGTCGTTGCGACACGTCCGATCGCGACGACCCGAGCGACGACCACCCAGGCCCCCACGACGACAGCCCCGGTGACGACGGCCCCGCCGACGACCGCGCCGCAGCCCACGACACCGCGTCCGCCTCGGAACAGGATCGTCGCCTGGCCGGCCCGGAACGGCTACACCGTCGTCCTCGAGTCGATCCCCACGAGCGCCGGTCGGCGCGGCGCCGCCACCGTCGCGAGACGGGCACTCCGAAGCGGTCTCTCGGAGGTCGGGATCCTCGCCTCCTCGCAGTATTCGAGCCTCCACCCCGGCTACTACGTCGTGTTCAGCGGCGTCTATTCCTCCTATGCCGACGCCTCGGCGCACGTGGCCGCGGCGAAGTCCGGCGGCTTCGGAAGCGCGTATCCAAAGGCGGTGACGAAATAGGTGTAGTTCCGCGGACAGCGGGTAGGGCCGAGACGAGCACGGTTACGATCGTTTGCTCGAAAGACAACAGGAGGAGGGACTTTGTAACAGGCACCTGGACCCTGTAGGATCACCTGCGCTCAGCCCCGTCAGCCTCCTTTACCTGTCATTAACAAAGCTTTCCGGCCAGTTAACAGCGAAGAGATAAGACTACGAATGGACGAACGCACCCTCCACCTTCGTAACTGCATGTATCAGTACTCGCGAGCCATCTACCGGTCGATCAAAGACCTGATCGACCCGTACGTCGCGCCGGACGTACACCTGGAATACCGGCGGGACGTGCTCGTCGCCTGCGAGCAGACGATGGAGCGTCTGGCGACGGATCCCCTCTACTTCGCCAAACCCGACCGCGCCCTCTTCCAGGACATCCGCCGCTACTTCCCGATCACGGTGCAAGCGCAGGTCGCGTGGGCAGTTCAGGAGGGCGTCGCAGCGGCGGTCGCCTTCATCGAGGAGCAGATCGAGGCGGGCGCGCTCGACGGGGGTGTCGCGCGTTGCCGCGCGACCACGCGCAAGGGCAAGCCGTGCCAGCGCACGCCGCTGCCCGACCGCGACTACTGCCCCTCGCATCAGCATCTGGAACAGCGCTCCAAAGTCGCGGCTTAACGCATCGCCCGAAGCGATAGGCTCGGTGCAGGTTGAGCCATGACACCGACAAGCTGATCCGTCAGCTCTCGCTGGTCGCGTTCCTGATGGCGGAACGGCGGCCGCTGACTGCGCGCGACGTGAAGTCGAACGTCGAGGGCTACTCGGAGATGTCGGACGAGGCGTTCGCGCGGCGTTTCTACTCGGATCGCGCAGAGTTGATCGCGCTCGGGGTCCCGCTCCACTCGCAGCGCGACGAGTTCACCGGCGAGGAGCTGTACACGCTGCGCTCGGAGCAGTACTTCCTGCCGCCGCTCGAGCTGTCGGACGAGGAGCTTGCGGCGCTCCAGACCTATATGCCGAGCCGCTGCGGCTCGCGCTTCAGAACCTCGCGCTCGGCCGGCCGGGCTTCCCGGAGCAGCCGACCGAGACGGCGGTCCGCGTCGAGCGGCTCGACCCGGACTACTCGCCGGAGCTGCAGGGACGTCTCTCGAAGCTCGAGGGTGCGATCTCCAAGCAGCGGACCGTCAGATTCGAGTACGAGGCGATGTCGACCGGCAAGCGCAACGAGCGCACGCTCAATCCGTACGCGCTCTTCAATGACCGCGGCGCGTGGTACATCGTCGGACAGGACCTCGGTCGCGACGACATCCGCACCTTCCGCGTCTCGCGCATCCGCGGCGACATCAAGTTCGCAACGCGGCGCGAGCGGGACTTCCGCGTCCCGGCGGAGTTCGACATCGACCTCCATCGCAACCGTCCGACCTGGCAGATCGGCGACCTCGTCGGCGAAGCCCGCATCGAGGTCGCTCGCGACACCGCGTGGTGGGTCGAGCGCGCCTTCGGTGGTGCCGGCAGCGTCGAGGACGGCGTCTTCGTCACGGAGTACGCAGGGCTCGGCCAGCTCGCGTCGTGGGTGCTGCGCCAGGACGGCCGCGCGATTCCCCTCGAGCCGAACGCGCTGCGGCGCGCGGTGGCCGAGGGCCTGCGGAGGATCCGCGACGTGCACGGCGGTGCGGCGCCGGCGGTCGCGGCCGAGTCGAAGCGGCGCAGCTCCGACGGCGCAGTCGAGCGGCCCGCCGGCCCGGTCGCGCCGGAGCGCTTCGCCGTCCTGCAGGCGCTGCTCGCCTACCTACTCGCGGCCTGCGGCGAGGAGCGCGACGCGGAAATCCCCGCGCAGGATCTCGTCGACCGCTTCCACATCCCGGCGGATGAGCTCGAGGATCACCTCTCCCTGCTGAATCTCGTCAACTTCGGCGGCGGCTGCTACACGGTCTACGCCGAACTCGACGAAGGCGTGGTACGCGTCGACAAGGAGCTCTACGGGGACACGTTCCGCGCGCCGCCGCGGCTGACGCCGCTCGAGGCGCGCGCGATCCACCTCGCGCTGGATTTCGTCGGCCCCGGAATCGCCGCGGACGCGCACACCGCTGTCGACAAGGTGCGCAAGAAGCTCGTGGAGACCTTCGGCGAGTTCGACCTCGCCCAGACGCCCGAGCCTCATCTCTACAGCGAGGAAGCCGCACTCGTCGAGACGCTCACCGCCGCGATCCGCGAGAACCGCCTCGTCGAGGTCGAGTACCAGAAGGAGGGCGAGCAGACCTGGTCGAAACGCACCGTCGAGCCGTACTTCCTCGAGCGCCGACTGCCCTTCTGGTACATCCACACGTGGGATCGGACGAGCGACGGCGAGCGCAGCTTCAGGCTCGATCGCATGCGCCACGCCAAGCTGACGACCGAGCGGTTCGAGCGTCGCCAGGGCTTCGATCCACGCGAGCTCGAGCGCACGCGCGAGGTGCGGATCCTCTACTCGCCCGAGGTGGCCCGGTGGGAGGTCGAGAAGGGTGCGACGCCGCTGCGCGACGGCAACGCGCTGCTCGACAGGCGAGCCGGCGACGACTGGGTCGTGGGCGAGATCCTCGCGAACCGAGGCCATGCTGTCTTGCTCGAGCCCGACGACCTGCGGCGGCGGATCGCAGAACGCGCGAAGGAGCTCGCGGAGGAGCTGGGCGTCAGCCGCCTGCGGCCTCGACGGGAAGCGCCAGCCTGAACGTGGCTCCCTGCCCCGGCAGGGAGTGCACGTCGAGCGTCCCGCCGTGCGCCTCGGCGATCGACCGCGCGATGAACAGTCCGAGCCCGGTTCGGGGTTTCGCGCCCGTGCTCTTGACGCGGCCGAACTTCTCGAAGATGAGACGCTGCTGCTCGCGGGGGATCCCCGGTCCTCGATCGCGGACCTCCACGAAGACGCGGCCGTCGTGCGTGAAGGCGGACACCTCGACGGGATCGCCGGCGCGCGAGTACTTGACCGCATTCTCGATCAGGTTCCCGAACACCTGACGCAGCCGCTCGCGGTCGCCGCGCACATTCGGCAACGACTGTGCGAACGACGAACGGACCGGCACCTCGTCCTGCCCGGCGGACGCGAGTGCGACCGACTCCTCGACGAGCGCGGCCACGTTGACATCGGCGAACGAGTAGCTGAACGTTCCCGCCTCGATGCGGGAGGTGTCGAGCACGTCCGCGATCAGCGACGCGAGGCGTGAGGTCTCGTCGGCGATCAGTGCGAGAAACGACTCGCGGTGCTCGGGCGACAGCTCGCGCCATCGTTCTTGCAGCGTCCGCGCCGAGCCGATCACGGCGGCCATGGGGCTGCGCAACTCGTGCGAGACGAGCGAGACGAAGTCGGCGCGTAACGCTGAGAGGCGGCGCAGCTCTTCGACGGTGCGGTGCTCGGCGTCGTACGCGCGAATGTTCTGCACGGCGGTCGCGGCGAGCCGGCCGATCAGCGAGACGAGCTCGACCTCCTCGGCGTGAAACGAGTCCGGCTCGCGCCGGACGAACGAAATGAGGCCGATCGCATGTGTGCCGACGAGCAAGGGCGCCGTCAGCCGGCAGCGGAGACCTAGCTCGAGCAGTTCTTCCTCCTCAGGGTGGCGCTGGTCCGCGATGTCGCGGCGGTAGACCGTGCGGCCGTCCGCGACCGCTTCGAAGATCGAGCCCTCGATCTGTCGCAACGATCCCGGCGGGAAGACCTCGTCTGCCGCGACGCCTGCGGTCGCCAGGACCTCGAGCCGGTCGCCCTCGACCAGGACGACGCCGAGCCGGTCGAACGGCACGAGGCCGCGCAACTCGCGGATGAATGCGCCGAACGCCTCTTCCAGGTCGAGCGACGACGCAAGCGCCCGCGCGCAGCGGTTCGCGGCTTCGAGCACGTCGACCCGCCTGCCGAGGGCGTCTCGCAGCTGTTCAGCCTCGACCGCGCGGCCTTCGGAGAGAGCAGTCTCCCGCTGCAGACGCCGCACGAGCCGACCGACGATCAGTCCGAGGATCACCTCGCCGCCGACCTGCATCGTCACGTAGTCGGCGTGGAACGACTCGCCTGCCCGGTGCGAGCGCAGGTGCTCGTACTGGAGCAGGACGGGAACGGTGGCCGCCGCGACCGCGAGCGGCATCAGCATGCCGAAGCGAACCGCAGCCTCGACGACGGCGAGATAGAGGAGCTGGCGCGTCGGGCCGCCGTGCTGGAAGCTGTAGATGACGATGTAGCCGCAGACGACCCCTGTGTCGAACCCGAGGGCGGCGCACCCGAGGAGGCGCTGCCGGAAGAGGTCCAGCCGGAGCCTGCTCGCGAGCAACAGCACGCCCGTCCCCAACGCGAAGATGCCGGTGGTCAGCCACGCGGCGCGCTCATAGCCGTGCGGGTAGCCGTTCGTGATCGAAACCTGGAAGACGGCGAACGGCACCGCGCCGAGGCGCACCCAGGCGATCCAGCGGTCCGTCTGGCGCAGCCGAATCAGCTCGCCGCTCATCCGCGCCCCTGGTTGGCCAGCACGATGCGCGCGTTTCGCTTCAGGAAGCGCGCGTCGTTGCGAGGCACGTACAGCCGCTCGTAGCGGCGAGCGAGCTCGTCGTCGGAGGCTTCGAGCCAGTCGACGAGCGATACGACGGGCTCTGCACCGTCGGACGGCTCCAGATCGGCACGCCGCTTCTCGACGCCGCGGTTCCAGGGGCAGACGTCCTGGCAGATGTCGCAGCCGTACACCTGGTCGCCGAGCGCCGCCGCCATCTCGTCCGGGATCGGCTGCGCCGACTGCGTCCAGTAGGACAGGCAACGCGTCGCGTCGAGCGTCCCGGGCTCGTCGAGTGCGCCGGTCGGACAGGCGTCGATGCAGAGGCGGCACTCGCCGCAGTTCAGATTCAAGGGCGGCGTCCTCTCGAGCTCGCGATCGGTGACGAGCGTGCCGAGCACGACCCACGAGCCGAACTTGCGCGTGATCAGCATGGTGTTCTTGCCGTAGAAGCCGACGCCCGCGCGAGCGGCAGCCTCGCGGTCGACGTGCTGGTTGGCGTCGACGAGCACGCGGTAGTTGCCGCCGATCCGCCGGCCGAGCTCGTCCAACTTCTCGCGCAGCTCCGCGTACTTGTCCGTCCACGTGTAGCGCGGCAAGCGCCCTTCTCCCGGTTTCGGCTCGCGGCCGGGCTCCCAGTAGCAGAGCGCGGCCGACACGACGGTGCGCGCGTTCTCGATCAGTGTCTCCGGGTGGCACGACACCTCGGGCTGCGCCATCGTGAAGCGCATGCCGGCGAACAGGCCGCGGGCGCGTCGTTCGCGGATGTGGTGCTCGGTCTCGACGTACGGCTCGGCGCGTGCAGCGCCGACCGCGTCGAGGCCGAGCTCCAGGGCGACGCTCTCGAGCTCGGCTGCTGTCACGACGATAGTGTGCCCCGCCTTGAAGGCCATTCGCATCCACGAGGACGGCGGGCCCGAGGTCCTGCGCTACGAGGACGCTCCCGATCCTGTCCCCGGGCCGGGCGAGGCGCTCGTCGAGCTCCGCGCGGCCTCGCTCAACCACCTCGATCTCTGGGTGCGGAGGGGCCTTCCGTCCGTCCCGAAGCCGCGCATCCTCGGGGCGGACGGCGCGGGCATCCGTGCCGACACGGGCGAGCGCGTCGTCATCAACCCGGGGCTCGAGCACGGCGACGTGATCACCGTGGTCGGGGAGCACAGCGACGGCACGCACGCGGAGCTGGTCGTCGTGCCCGAGGCGAACGTCTATCCGATTCCGGATTCCCTGTCGTTCGAGGAGGCCGCGGCCTTCCCGCTCGTCTTCGAGACGGCGTGGCGGATGCTCGTCACGAAGGCCGCGCTGCAACCCGACGAGTGGGTGCTGATCTGGGGCATCGGGGGCGGCGTCGCGACAGCCTCGCTCGCGATCGTCAAGGCGCTCGGCGCAAGGGCCGTCGTGACGTCTTCGAGCGACGAGAAGCTCGAGCACGCGCGGAAGCTCGGCGCAGATGTGACGGTGAACCACGCGGCGGAGGAGGTGGCGAACGTCGTGAAGGAGGCCACCGACGGCGGTGCACATGTCGTCGTGGAGACCGTGGGCGCCGACACGTGGGCCGCGTCGCTCGGCTCCGCGCGGGCGGCGGGACGCGTGTGCGTCTGCGGCGCGACGAGCGGCCCGAACCCGCCGGCGAACCTGCACCGCCTGTGGTGGAAGCAGCTGACGGTCTACGGCTCGACGATGGGCACGAAGCGGGACTTCGAGGCCGTGCTCGACCTCGTCACGACCGGCCGCGCGAAGCCGGTGATCGACAGGGTGTTCCCGCTGAGCGAAGCGCGCGCCGCGCACGAGCGCCTGGAAGCGGGCGAGCAACTGGGGAAGATCGTCCTCCAGATCCTGGGCTAGCCTCGTCCGAATCGGCGCTTGCAAACGCACTCCGTGTGATAGATCGTGACGACAACCTTCGAGGAGGAACAGAGAATGACTCTGCAGATTGGCGACACGGCACCGGACTTCGAGGCGGAGACGACGGAAGGCCGGATCGGCTTTCACGACTGGATCGGTGACTCCTGGGTCGTGCTCTTCTCGCACCCGAAGGACTTCACCCCGGTGTGCACGACCGAGCTCGGCTACATGGCGAAGATCAAGCCCGAGTTCGACCGCCGGAACGTGAAGATCATCGGGCTGTCGGTCGACCCGACCGGCGACCACGCGAAGTGGGCGAGCGACATCGAAGAGACACAGGGGCAGGCGCCGAACTACCCGATCATCGGCGACGCCGACTTCAACGTCTCCAAGCTCTACGGGATGCTTCCCGCGAGCACGTCGGGCGACCCGGGCAAGCGCACGCCTGCGGACAATCAGACGGTGCGCAACGTGTTCGTCATCGGTCCGGACAAGAAGGTCAAACTGATCCTCGTCTACCCGATGACGACGGGCCGGAACTTCGACGAGGTGCTGCGGGTGATCGACTCGCTCCAGCTCACCGCCACGCACAAGGTGTCGACGCCCGTGAACTGGAAGCAGGGCGACGACGTGATCATCGCCGGCTCGGTCTCGGACGACGAGGCGAAGGAGCTCTTCGGCGACTGGCAGGCGCCGAAGCCGTACATCCGCATCGTGCCGCAGCCGTACTAGACGCACTAGGCGCGGCTCTGCCGCGCCGACGGGAACGGTCGCCGAAGCAGTGCGCTCCCAATGGGCGCAGTAACCCGCGCGAAATGCGAAGCATTTCGCGCGGCTAGAAGCCGAGGATGAACTTCGCGTCGTCGGACATCTTGTCCGGCGTCCACGGAGGGTCCCACGTGAGGTCGATCTCGACCTCCTCCACGCCCGGGAGCTCCGACGCGACGCGGTGGATGTCCTCCTGGATCATCGGCCCGGCGGGGCAGCCCATCGACGTGAGGCTGTGCGTCACCTTCACCTTCGATCCCTGCACCTCGACGTCGTAGAGCAATCCAAGCTCGACGATGTCCATGCCGAGCTCCGGATCCTCCACCTGGTGCAGCGCCTCGAGCACGTCGTCTGTCGTAACGGTCTCCATGGCGCTCCAGTCTAGCCATGGCATCCATGCCCGAGCTGCGGGCGCAACTGACGGCGCGTCAGAGGCGCGGCTATGCGGCGCCGCCGGGCACGCTGGGCGAAGCGGCGCGCCCGCAATCGGCGCAGCTGCTCGCGCGAAGCGCGCAGCACTTCGCGCGATCAAAGGCCGTACAAGCGCACCTCTTCGCGGCGCTCCCGGCGGAAGAAGTGGATGCAGTCGATGAAGCGGACCCAGTTGCAGCGCGTACACATGACGAGGGAGTGCGAGCGCGCGCTGTCGGCGAGGAAGCGGACGCCGCGCAGCAGGTCGCCGTTGGAGACGCCCGTCGCCGCGACGATCGTCTCGCCCGGCGCCAGCTCCTCGGTCGTGAAGATGCGCTGGACGTCCTCGATCCCCTGCGCCCGCGCCTGCTCGATCTCGTTGCGCGTCGTCGGCCAGAGCTGCGCCTGGAGCTCGCCGCCGAGGCAGCGGAGCGCCGCCGCGGTCATGACCGCCTGACGCGTCCCCCCGATGCCGACCGCGAGATGGTCGTTCGTCCCGCGGATCGCCGCGGAGATCGACGCCGTCACGTCTCCGTCTTGGATCAGCTTGATTCTCGCCCCCGCGCTGCGGATCTCCTCGATCAGATCGTGGTGACGCGGCCGGTCGAGCACGATCGTCGTGATGTCGTTGATCTGGCGCCCGAACGCATCGGCGATCGCCTTGATGTTCTCGGCGATCGGGCGGTTGATGTCGATGTGGCCGCGCGCCCGCGGGCCGACCGCCATCTTGCGCATGTACATGTCCGGGAGCCTGAGCAGAGAGCCCGGCTCGCCGACCGCGATCATCGACATCGCGCCGTTGCCGCCGCGGGCGACGATTCCCTGTCCCTCCAGCGGATCGAGAGCGAGATCGACCGGCCGTCCGCCGCCGCCCACAATCGTGCCGACGCTCAGCTCGCCCTCTTCGGCGCCGATCACGATGCGGCCTTCGATCGGCAGCTCGCCGAGCGCGAGCGTCATCCCGGAGGTCGCTGCCTCCTCCGCCGCCTGCTGGTCCGCGCGCCCGAGCCAGCGCGCCGCGGCGAGCGCGGCGCGCTCGGTCGCGCGCGCGTACGCCTCGCAGATGCACGGCTCGCCGCGCTCGGCCCCGAGCTCGTCGACGCGTTCTGCGGCCGTTTCCGTCATACGCGCTCCAGCCGCCCGGCGGCCGCGGTGAGCACGAGCTCGATCACCGCGCCGATCGCCTCTTCCACGTTTTCGTTCTCGATCACAGGCACGCCCGCGCGCCGCGCGCGGCCGACGATGTAGTCCTGCTGACGGCGGATGTCCGGCAGCCGGTCGAGGTACCGCTGCACCGGCCGCAGGCCCTCCGAGGTCGCGTCGCGGATCCAGAAGTGGGACGCATGCGTCTCCTCGTCGGAGATCATCAGGACGCACGGGACGACGATTGCGTCGGTCAGCATCAGCGGCAGCAGCCCCGGTACGAGATGGACGCCCTCCAGCACCATCGACCAGCCTTCCTGCAGCGCGCGCTCGATCGAAGCGGCGACACCGACCAGGACGTTGCGCGTCTGCTCGAGGAAGCCGGCGAGCATTGGATCCTCCGCCTCCTCGGGGGAGCGCAGCGCGCTGCCGGCTTCGAAGCTCGAGTAGTGAATCGACGGCATGAACTCATGCGAGAAGAAGGCGCGCATCGTCTGCCGGACGAAGTCGGTCGACGTGACGCGTGTGATGCCGAGGCGGTAGGCGGCTTCCGTCGCGACCGTCGACTTGCCCGTCCCGGTCGCGCCGCCGATCAGCAGGATCACCGGGTCGTCGAGCTCCTGCAGCTCGTGGACCCGGCGCAGCCGACGGACGGCCCGCCCACCGGCCTCCTCGCCTAGCTGCGCCACGGCGAGCTCCTGCACGCGGTCGAGATCGAAGGTCGCGCCGCCCTCGAGCAGCTCGCGCTCGATGCTGCGCGCCAGCTCGTAGGCCTCGTCCGCGGCGAGGCCGCCGGCCATCAGGGCGCGCGCCATCACGCCCTTCGAGTACGGGAGGCCGTCCTCGCCCCAGATCGGCCACTGCGCGCGACGCCCGGTCACGCCGGGACCTTCTCTTCCCGCTGCACCGCGGGGAACCCGCGGTGCAGCACAAGGGGGAACCTCTCGGTTCCCCCGAGTCCCCCTCCCCGTGGCCGCCTGAGCACGCTCATGCGGCCACCTTCTCTGGGAGCAGCGTGCGCACTGCTTCGTCGAGGCCCGGCGCGACGACGTCGTTCGCCGCCAGCACGAGCTCAGCACCTCGTGCCGTTGCGGCTTCGGCGACGACGTCGATCGCGGCGGCCTTCAGCTCTATGAGAAAGACGTCCGCGTCGATGCGGGGCAGCTCTTCGTGCAGAGCCGCTCGGTTGGCGAGATTGCGCGAGACGTGGACGACCTGTGCCTCGAGCCCGTCGACGGGCGCGGGCCCCGTCGTGAAGACGGCGGTTCGGCGCCCGCGCAGCGGCTGGAGCGGGCGGAGGCGCAACGTGGCCTCCACAAGCGGGAGGTCCTTGATCGTCGGCGCGGGGCCGCCGCCGACACGGACGACGAGGTCGGAGATCAGCACCCGGTACGGGTTTAGGTAGTCGTCGAGGTCGTGCTGCGGGCCGGCGACGAGGATCCGTGCGGTCGTCGCGACCGGCGGAATCGCAGCGCCGCTGCCGTCGAAGACCACGACGTCGGGCTCGAGCGAGCGCGCCAGCTCGGCGCCCGCGGGCACGTTCGACTCGAAAACCTGCCCGGCGAGGCCCGCGCCCGCGCGCCGGCACCCGACGGTCACCACCCCTGCGGTAGCGGCGGTCTCGAGATGGTCCGACGCCGCATGGCGCCCGGCCCGCGACAGCGCCAGCAGCTCCTCGAGCGACGGTGCACGTTCGATCAGCTCCGGCTCAGGCGGACCGCCGCGGCCCATCGCGACAACGACGACGTCGCGGTCGCGCGCGAGCAGCCGCGCGATGTATCCCGTGACGGCAGTCTTGCCGACGCGCTTTCCCGTCCCGATCACCGACAGGGACGGCAGCTCGAACGGCGCGAAGCGCGGTGGATCGAACCGGAAGTCCGCCCCGACGTAGGGAAGGCCGAGCGCCAGCGCACGGCTCGCCAGCCGCAGGCGCTTACGCGGCGCGAGCACCGGCTCGTCGGAGAGATCGACGACGACGTCCGCGGCCACTGCGCCGAGCGTGTCCACGAGCGGCACGCCGTAGTCCTCGCCGCCGCGCAGCTTCTCGACGCCACCGACGAGCAGCGCGCCGACGAACTCGTACGGCAGCGCCGCGAGCGCGTCGCGCACGACCGGCGCATAGTGCTCCCCGTCGATCACGGCAATCGCCCTCACGCCACTGACCAAGCTCACGTCGGCCGCACCTCGCGCTCGATCCGCGTCGTGTACTTCTCGAACGCGCGCGTGTCGATCGAGAACTGGATGATCTTCTCCTGATCGTGGTAGGGGTACTTGCGCCAGACGTCGACGTGCCCCTCCGCGAACTCGATGACGTTGTAACAGGGGCGTGTGTGTCCACGCAGACGCAGCGACGACACCGTGCCGGCGTTCACGATGAACATGTTCTCGAGCCTCCAGGCATACGGAACGTGTTTGTGCCCGCAGAGCACGAGGTCCACGCCCGCGCGTTGCAGCGCCTCGATCGCATCGCCTGCGTCGTAGACGATGTTCCGCTCGCGACCGGTGCCCGGGACCGGCAGCAGATGGTGGTGCATCACGAAGATCCTGAGATCCGCCGCGTCCGCGAACTGCTCCTCGATCCATGGGTAGCGCCCGCGCCCGATCTGCCCATGGTCGAGGTCCGGCTCGGTCGAGTCGACGGCGACGATCGTGACGCCGTTCTTCCGCAACACAGAGTTGCGGGAACCAAACAGCTCGTCGAAGTGCACGTAGCCGACGTTGCGCGAGTCGTGGTTGCCCGGGATCACGACGAGCGAGTCGCACTCGAGATTGTCGAGGTATTCCCGTGCCTGCTGGAACTCGGGGCGATAGCCGAAGGTGGTGAGATCGCCGGTGCAGATCACGATGTCCGGGGAGAGGTCGTTGATCTCGTCGATCGCCCGCTCGAGCAGGTTCGGCACGAAGTAGGGGCCGCCGCAGTGGAGATCGGAGATGTGGGCGATCTTGAACTCGCCTGCGAGCATGCCGAAAGTGTATGGCTCGAGTGTCGATTTTCGAGCCCGGCGCTCGGCGTGGGTTCACCATGATCGCCGAGCAGGTCTTTCGTTGAGCGGTACGGCCGCGTCAGCCGCAACGCTGACCCGCGATCGCCGGCCTCTACGCCGAGAGACCTCTAGCGTCCGACCCGGTCCCTAGACTCAGGTCGGAATGGCACTGGAAATGCCCGATTTCCAGGCATTCCGTGGGGGTGAGCGACCTCGGTTCGCGAATCGTGCGGAGCTCGAGTGCGCGAAGGTCTTCGACTACTACGGCGTGCCCTGGGAATATGAACCGAGAACGTTCGTCCTCGAGGCGGACGAGACCGGACGCGTCACTGAGGCCTTCACGCCCGACTTCTACCTGCCCGACCAGGACCTCTACCTCGAGGTCACGGTCATGAAGCAGTCGCTCGTCACGCGCAAGAACCGCAAACTCCGCAAGCTGCGCGCGCGCTATCCCGAGGTCAACGTGAAGCTCTTCTACAAGCGCGACCTCGAACGCCTGGCCGCCCGCCTCAGGCTCAACCTCGCCTCATGATGAACGGCGTAGGCTCGACGGAGCCGTTCCAGAGAGCGCAGGTGGCGGCTTTGCCGCCACCGGAGCGGGTATGACCGGCGTCAAGGGCGAGGTGTACCTGACGGCGGACGAGCTCGGGCGCCGCGTCGGCGAGCTGGGCGCCGAGATCGCGACGGACTACGCGGGGCGCGACCTCCTGTTCGTCGTCCCGCTCAAGGGCTGCGTCGTCTTCGCCACCGACCTCTCGCGCTGCGTCCGCGTCTCGCACGCGCTCGACTTCATCGAGCTCGAGCCGTATCACCGCGGCGAGAAGGGCGTCCGCCTGCTCAAGGACCTGGACGCCGACATCCGCGGCCGGCACGTCCTGCTCGTCGAGGACGTCGTCGACACGGGCCTGACGCTGCACTACCTGTGCCGCACGCTGACCCTGCGCTCTCCCGCCTCGATCGCCGTCGCCACCCTGCTCGACCGCCCCTACCGCCGGCTCGTCGCCGACCTGCCCGTCCGCTACGTCGGATTCACCGTTCCCGACGAGCTTTTCGTGGGCTACGGCTTCGACCTCGAGGAGCGCTACCGCAACCTTCCGGACCTGCACCTGTTCCGGCGAGAAGCTGCCTGATCGCCGCAGATATTTTAGTCTAGACTAACTTTTCAGGATGATGGCGACTCGGGCTGAAGCCGAGCTGCTCCGTGACGTGCCCGGGCCCGGGGAGCGTGTCCTGCGCGGCCTCCCTGCGCGTTTCCGGCTCCTGCCGTTCCTGGGCCCGGCCTTCGTCGCCTGCGTCGCCTACATCGATCCGGGCAACTTCGCAACGAACGTCGCCGGCGGATCGAAGTTCGGCTTCACGCTCGTCTGGGTGATCGTCGCCTCGAACCTGATGGCCATGCTGATCCAGACGCTGTCCGCGAAGCTCGGCATTGCCACGGGCCGCAACCTGCCCGAGGTCTGCCGCGAGCGCTTCTCGCGCCGCACGTCGATCGGGCTTTGGCTGCAGGCGGAGGCGATCGCGATGGCCACCGACCTCGCGGAGTTCCTCGGCGCCGCGCTGGGCTTCCACCTGTTGTTCGGAATCCCGCTGTTTCCCGCAGCGCTGATCACGGGCGCGACGACGTTCGCGATCCTCGCGCTGCAGCGGTGGGGCTTTCGCCCGCTGGAAGCGGTGATCGCCGCGTTCGTCGGCGTGATCTCGGCGTGCTACGTGGCAGAGCTGTGGTTCGCGCACCCGCCGCTCGGCACCGTCGCGAAGCACGCTGTGCTGCCGGAGTTCAGCGGGCACGAATCCGTGCTGCTCGCCGTCGGCATCCTCGGCGCGACGGTGATGCCGCACGTGATCTACCTCCATTCCGCACTGACCCAGAACCGGATCGTTCCCCGGGATGACCGCGAGGCCCGGCAGCTCTACCGCTACACGCGCATCGACGTCGTGATCGCAATGACGCTCGCGGGCCTGGTCAATATGGCGATGCTCGTGGTCGCGGCAACGGTGTTCTTCGGCAGCGGCCTGCACAACGTCGCGTCGCTCGAGGGTGCCCATCGCACGCTCCAACCGATCCTCGGCAGCGCGTCGAGCGAGCTGTTCGCACTCGCGCTGATCGCCTCGGGGCTGTCGAGCTCGACCGTGGGCACGCTCGCGGGCCAGGTCGTGATGCAGGGGTTCATCCGGAGACGGATTCCGCTGTGGACGCGGCGCGCCGTGACGATGGTGCCGGCCCTGGTCGTGATCGGCATCGGGGTCGACCCGTCGCGCACCCTCGTGCTCAGCCAGGTCGTGCTGTCGTTCGGGATCCCGTTCGCGCTGATCCCGCTCGTGCTCTTCACGAGCCGGCGCGACGTGATGGGCGTGCTCGTCAACCGCCGGGCGACGACCGCCGCGGCGGCGGTCGTCGCCGGCGTGATCTCGATCCTGAACGTCTTCTTGCTGGCTCAGACGTTCGGCCTGGCTTAAGCGGCGGCGGTCAGGGAAGCGCGGTCACCAGCGGTACCATCTGGCGCCTTCTACGCCTCGGATGAAGAAGCCGAGGAGCCAGAGCGCGAGCAGGATCAGGGCGATCCAGACCAGGACTTTCAGGACCGCGAGTCCGACGCCGCCCAGGATCAGGATCAGGAGCAGGATCAACAGGATGAGTGCCATGGCGGCGCCGTTCCCGCGCAGCGGCGGCCGAAACAGCGGCTAGAGGTAACGCATCGGGTCCACGGGCGTGCCGTTCACGCGGACCTCGAAATGGAGATGCGGCCCGAAGCAGTAGCCGGTGCAGCCCGAGTATCCGATCACCTGTCCTTGCGACACGGACTGGCCGACCGAAACCGCGATCTGCGACTGGTGGCCGTATAACGTCGAGAGGCCGTTGCCGTGGTCGATCGCGACGAGGTTGCCGTAGCCCCCGACCCAGCCGGCGACGATCACGGCGCCGTTTGCAGCGGCGTGGATCGGCGTGCCGGTCGGCGCGGCGATGTCGATGCCGGGATGGACGGAGCAGTCGCCGTTCGAGAGGCAGCGCGGCCCGAACGGGCTCGTGATCGGACCCTGGACGGGCCAGATGAACCCCTGCGCGGAGACGCCCGTGCCGGCCGACGCGCCGCCGGAGCCCTGCGCCTCCGTCGCGCGGATCTTCTCCGCAAGCGCCGCGCTCTCGGCGGCGAGCGCCTCGGCCTCCCCGCGGAACTCCTGCTCGTTCACCTGCACCGACGCGAGACTCTCGCGCTTGACGCTGCGTGCCGCCGCGAGTTGCTGTTGTTGCGAGATCAGCGCGCGCGCGACGGAGTGCTGCTCCTCGGTTCGCGTGCGCACGACGGCGGTCTCCACGGCGACGCGATGCTTGATCAAGCGCGTCCGCTCGCGAGTCGCGTGCATCTCGGCTCGGGCGTCGTCCAGCCGAATCGAGACCTGCTTGTCGAGATGCTCGATCTGATGCAGATACTCGACCTCGTCGAGCAGGTTGCTCATGCTCGTCGCCGAGAGCATCACGTCGACCTCATCGACACCCGGTGTTTCGTAGGAATCGATCAGGCGCAGCTCGAGGCGCCTGAGCGCGACGAAGTACGCCCGCCGTAGCAGGTTGAGCTTTCGCGTCTGCAGGACGAACAGCTGGTTGAGGTCATCGAGTCGCTGCTGGTGCACCGCAAGCTGCGACTCGAGCGTGTTCAGCCTGTTCTGCGCCTGCGTCACGTCGCCCTGCAGCGAGCGGATCTTCGCGGTCACGACCGAGATCTGCTGCGTCAACACGCCGGCCTGAACGCGCGCGTGCGCGAGCTTCGTGTTGAGCGTCGAGATGCGCTCGTCGATCGCGCGCTTGCGGTGATAGATGTCGCCGCCCGCCGCAGGTGTCGTGAACACGAGCAGGCAGGCGAGGCAGAGGGCTAGGCGTCGTGCCATGGCGGAGGGAAGATTCGTCGGACGGCCGGATAGACCTGCCGTCGCGGGGTGTGTGGTCGC
>WNGF01005515.1_pt1 | contig 16114 bp, 10 predicted proteins | sample 5400641 | NCBI WGS metagenome assembly WNGF01 (sample SAMN13153371, study PRJNA577476) | soil metagenome | isolation source: 80 cm soil or saprolite under grassland replicate 2 | place: USA:California | collected 2016-06-15
CGCGCACCGTCACCGCGGCTTCAATCGTCACTTCAAAAATTCGCGCGCGCCCTTTGTCATCAAGCAGCACGCCGCCATAATTAAAGCTCTTGATGACACCTTCGATTACCGCATCGGCTCCTTCGCGTTGGCCCTGCACTCGCAGGCCGCGACCACGATGAATCAGCTCGTTAACTACGGCTTCGGTGAAGCGCGATTCGATCTTGTAACGCAGCGCATTATTTTGGAATGCCGGCACTGCGACCGTCTTGATGCGCGTCGGCAGTTGATTCTTCGTTACCGGTTTGTAGCATTCAGCAAAGCCGGAAACAAATAAAAGCATTAACAGAAACCCTGTTAATCGCAGAACTTTTCGCATTTGGAAGCTCTTAATATCGAACCAGCATTTGACTTATTAGATCGCTCTGGATTCTCTCTCACCGTTCGCTCTTAAGCAAATCGTCCCGGAGTAGTGTCTTGGTTTGAGGTCTTCTCTACGCAACTTTTGTGTCCGACTGCGTTTTTGTTGTGAATATCAATAGGCAGGTGCGCGAACGTAATCATTATAACTTTGCGACGAGTCGGACCTAATTTCGCGACGTTCTATTTGTGTTTCTTGTAACGCAAACTGTTAGTTTGCGGGCCTGATACTAACGCTTATCGCAAGGCGATGAGCGCATAGAAAGCATTTCCACCGATGACATTCAAACGATTTCGAGATAAGGCTCAGTGGGTGGCACTTGCTGGTGGTGTTCTCATCGTTACGGGTCAGTGGTGGGCGCACGATCACTACGTGGATCGTGTCATCTGGGTGGATCGCAGCCCACCCGTACTGAATTTCCTGGGATTCTGGCTCACTCTTCTGACTCTAATGCTCGGTTTGCTAACGCTACCTCGGTGGCAGTCGTTCGTCGCTATTGCCGCGTTTCTATGGGTCACCTTTATTTTTATGCAGGGACTGTAAATCCTGATCGCTTAGTCATGCCTGAACTCGCTTGATCTCTTCCGCGATTCTTACCGTCTCGACCGACGTTTTGACATCATGCACGCGAACAATATGGGCACCTTTTAAAACGGCGGCTGTGAGGGTGGCCATGCTGCCGTGAAGACGTTCCTCGACCGGAGCTGGGGTGCCGTTTTTGTCGGCGAGGATTCGGCCGATGAAGGACTTTCGCGAGGTGCCAATTAAGAGAGGGAAGTCAGGAAAGACGGCGACTAGCTGATCGAGTTTGGCAATTAGTTCGATGTTTTGTTCCTGAGTTTTGCCGAAGCCGATACCGGGATCGATGACGATCGATTCGCGCCTCACGCCGCGTTGTTCGGCCAGCGCGATGCTGCTGCGCAAACTGCTGGTTACTTCCTCGATTATTTCGTCAACGGGTGGAAGGCCATGCAACGCGCCCGGCATTCCGCGTGAATGCATCAGCACCAGGCCGGCGCCTGACTTCGCTACCTCATCCGCAATCTGAGAATCAAAACGCAAAGCTGAGATGTCATTGACAATGGCTGCGCCAGCGTCGAGTGCTGCGCGAGCGACTACGGCCTTCGTTGTGTCGATAGAGATCGGAATGGTTGAACGCTTCGCGAGTTGTCTAATAACAGGCAGAACCCGCTGGAGTTGCTCTTCCGCTGACACGGTGGCAGCGCCGCCGGGGCGGGTTGATTCACCACCAACGTCTATGATGTCGGCGCCTTCGGCGATCATCTGTTCTGCGCGGGCGAGCGCGCTGTCGATTGAAAAGAATTCGCCACCATCGCTGAAACTGTCGGGGGTTACATTCAAGATGCCCATTACGAGAGTACGTTCGCCGATCGGGAGAGTGTGGCCTCCGGCGATGTGCCAGTTGCGAATCATGCGGTCATCATAGGGGAAGAGAAGACATAGAGGAAAAGGGGAATGGGTAAAGGGAAAGGAGGTAAGCGGGTTCGCGCGAATGAAAAATGAAGACTGAAAAATGATAAACGGAAAATCGGATTCTTTGATTCGCAGCCAACGATCGGACTCGCACAAAGAAAAAGGGGAACAGGTTCTCGCCCGTTCCCCTTTTCCCAGTTTACCTTTTTCCCGGTATTACGCCGGCGCCGGATTGCCACCGGTGATTGGCGGTAGAATCGGCTTCAGTGGCTTGGCTGACGGTTCCTTGAGTTGCGGCCGGCTTTCGTCGCTGCCCGCATCGGTTACCGGTTGCTCATCGTCGAGCGTCAGGCCCGCGACCAGGCGACGAATCTGCACCCCGTCAAGCGATTCACGCTCAAGCAGGCACTCAGCTAAGCGCACCATCGTGTCGCGATTGTCCTTGATGATGCTCTTGGCGCGTTCATACTGTGCAGTGATGATCTTCTTCACCTGCTCATCGATCTTGATGGCCGTTTCTTCGGAGAAGTCGCGATGCTGTGCAATCTCGCGTCCGAGGAAAATCTGCTCTTCTTTCTTGCCAAAGGTCAGTGGCCCCATCTCCGACATGCCATACTCGCAAACCATTGCGCGCGCGAGTTCGGTAGCGCGCTCAATGTCATTCGAAGCGCCAGTGGTAATGCTGCCGAGGAAAGTGTCTTCGGCGATACGCCCGCCCATCAGGATTGCAATCTGGCCCAGCAGATATTCTTCGCTGTAGTTATGGCGATCGCCTTCCGGTAATTGCTGCGTTACACCAAGGGCCATGCCGCGCGGAATGATCGTCACTTTGTGAACCGGATCAGCGTTTGGCACTTTCAGGCCGACCAGCGTATGGCCGGCTTCATGATAAGCGGTGACGCGCTTCTCTTCGTTTGAGATCACCATACTCTTGCGCTCAGCGCCCATCAACACCTTGTCCTTGGCCAACTCAAAATCGCCCATCGCTACCAGCTTCTTGTTGTAGCGCGCCGCGTTTAGCGCCGCTTCGTTAACAAGGTTGGCAAGATCAGCACCAGTGAAACCAGGGGTGCCGCGCGCGATGACACTGATGTCGACATCTTCACCCAGCGGAATCTTGCGCGTGTGAACTTTCAGAATGCCTTCACGACCACGCACGTCGGGCCTGGAAACGACGACACGCCTATCAAAGCGCCCCGGCCTGAGCAACGCTGGGTCCAACACGTCGGGACGGTTGGTTGAGGCGATCAGGATCACGCCGTCGTTTGATTCAAAGCCATCCATTTCAACGAGCAACTGATTCAGCGTTTGTTCGCGCTCGTCGTGTCCGCCGCCGAGTCCGGCGCCACGATGACGACCGACCGCATCGATTTCGTCGATGAAGATAATGCAAGGTGCATTCTTCTTTCCCTGCTCGAATAGATCACGAACGCGCGAGGCGCCGACACCGACAAACATCTCGACGAAGTCGGAACCCGATATTGAGAAGAAGGGAACGTTTGCTTCGCCGGCGATAGCGCGGGCAAGCAGCGTCTTGCCGGTTCCCGGCGGGCCCATCATCAGCACGCCTTTGGGAATTCTTCCGCCGAGTTTTTGAAACTTCTGCGGCTCCTTGAGGAATTCAATAATCTCCTGAAGTTCTTCCTTGGCTTCTTCGACGCCGGCAACATCCTTAAACGTCACTCGCTTCTGTTGATTGTTAAGAAGCTTGGCGCGCGACTTACCAAAGGAGAGGGCCTTGTTTCCTCCTGACTGCATTTGCCGCAACATGAAAACCCAGATACCAATAATAAACAGCAGCGGGGCCCAGGTGATCAGCATGGGCCAGATATAACTACTACTGCCCGAATCGTCCTCAAACTTTTCAACCTTCGGTTTGCCTTCCGGAGTTTTTTCCTGCGACTTCGTATATAACGTGTTCTTTATTTGATCGCTGGTGAGTTGAACGCGATATTCCTGACTGCGCGTATCCAGGGCGATCGTCTCATTCTGTTTTACAGTCAACTGCTTTATTTCAAGCGCATCAATTTTCTGGTTGAGCGCCGCCAAATCGATTGCCTGCGTATTCCTGCCCGAGGGATTCACCAGCTTATAAAGCAGCAGCGCCCCCGCAACAATCAATAACCAAAATATTATTTGTCTAGCTGTGGAACTCAAAGTCATTAACGCCTCCGGCGATGATCATACCTTATCCCGTGGTGCTTTGTCGCTTCGGCGAGAAGGACGGAATTCACTTCCCACGGAAACGGTTCGGGCAATGTTCTTGGATGCCAATCAACAATTACCCGTTGTTTTAGAACCCTGGTACGGTTGCGGAGTTCCCTCTGACACGCGCCGCGAAAAAAGCGAAAACCGCCGTTCTACGCCCGGCGGTGTCGACCGGATGGAATTTTAGAGGTCGTCGAGAGCTTTTTCAACCCCTTTTTATGAGACAAATCCAGCATTCCTCGTCTTCTTATGACCTGCATCCCGCCGGGCAATTCCGCAACCCGTCCACCCTCGTCACCCTGAAGGAGCTTCTCCACGGCAATCAAGTGAACCATTTCAACGCGCCCGAGATCTCCTCGCGACCGTCGGATCCATTCCCGCAACGCGCGGCGCCGTATGGCGGCGGGCGATTGCAACAGACTCTTTACGTTCACTGACGGCAAGCCAGTTCCACTATTCCCAGCCCGGTTTTGCATCGCCAATTCGAGCAATCGCCGGGCCTCGTCCGAGAGCGCGGCTGCATCTTCGTTCAGCAAAGCGGCGGTTCGACTAAGTGCTTCGACAACGCGACTATTGAAAGATTTCATCAGTGGCAACAATTGTTTACGAACTTTAACGCGCGAAAAACCTTCGTCATCATTCATCCAATCAACGCGGAAATTGATCTGGCGACGACGGCAATAGTCTTCCGTATCGCTGCGTCGCGCCCAGCCCAGAAGCGGACGGATGAGCTTCACTTTAGAACCGCGCGCAAGTTCCCTGACCAGCGGGATGCCGCTTAACCCTTCGGCGGCACTGCCACGCAAAAGGCGCAGGAGAATCGTCTCCGCCTGATCGTCCAGTGTATGCGCGGTCAACACGAGGCCCGAATCCTTCTTATTAGCTGTCTTCTGTAGAAACTCGTAGCGCGCCTTCCGCGCTGCCTGCTCGAGATTCTCGGGCTTGCTCGCCTTCTTAGTCGTTAGATTAGTCTTGCCTACCATGATGTCGTAACCAAGACTCTGCGCAAGCCGCGAAACCCACGTGGCATCTTTGGAACTGTCGGCGCGCAGGCCGTGATCGAGATGGGCGACGGTCAGGTTCAGCTGCAGCTTCTCATTCCTGATCAGTTCCTCGAGGGCAAGCAAGAGCGCTGTGGAGTCGGCGCCACCGGATACCGCCACCACGATGCGGTCCTCTGACTCCGGCAACTCAAGTCGTCGCCATTCCTCCAGCAGGTTTCTGGCGAAAACGGAGAGCCTGGGTTTCGGCGACGGCCGATCTTTGCGCCTGGTTGTTGTTTTCGCTTTCATCCCAAAGGCCCAGTTTACCTGACCGTAATCAGTGACAGCGAACAGCTCATCAGCTTGACGTACCTGGCTAATTTGGAAATCTCTGTGCTGCCTCTGTGTTCTTTGTGTCTCTGTGGTGAGTGATTTCGTTAGTTAGTTCAACCACAGAGACACAGAGGACCCAGAGATGGCACAGAGAAAGCATTTAGATCCTGGACAGTTCCTCAGCTTGACTTCGTTGGGCCCAAACGCTTCTAATTCGGGCATCCCAGCGGTCAGCAAAAAGCTCTAAAGAGTTCTCCCGCAAACAATTTTTCGCGAGGTCAATGAATGAAATTAAGAATGATCCTGTGTGCGCTGATACTAGCGCTCTTTACTTTCCAAACAATTCCTGTCGCCGCGCTCGACGAAGGAATGTGGACTTTTAATAACGTACCCCGGGAAGATATCAAACAAAAATATGGTTTCGACGTTACTGACGACTGGCTACGCAAGGTTCAACTGGCGTCGGTACGTTTCAATAATGGCGGCTCAGGTTCGTTTGTGTCGCCAAACGGTCTGGTGCTCACAAATTATCACATTGTCGAGGACATTGTCGGTGAGCTGAGTACGGCGAACAAGGATTACGCCAAGGAAGGCTTTGTTGCGCGCAGTCAGGCCGAGGAAATGAAAGCTGAGGGACTCGAGCTGAATCAACTCATCAGCATCGAGGACGTGACCGCTCGAATTAACGGCGCCGTCAAGAGCGGTATGTCGGCGGTCGAAGCAAACGCGGCGAGGCGCGCTGAAATTAGCGCGATTGAAAGAGAATCAACTGCCGCGACAGGCCTGCGCAGCGACGTTGTTACGCTCTATCAGGGCGGCCAGTACAATCTCTACCGCTATAAAAAATATACCGACGTCCGCCTGGTTTTCGTGCCCGAGTTTCAAGCGGCATTTTTCGGTGGTGACCCCGACAACTTCAACTTCCCGCGCTTCAACATCGACATGTCGCTGGTTCGAGTTTATGAAAACGACCAGCCAGTGAAAGTCGAAAACTATTTCAAATGGTCGAAGACCGGTGCGAAGGATGGCGAGCTGGTTTTTGTCACCGGACATCCGGGTTCAACCCAGCGCTTGAATACCGTGGCCCATCTCGAGTCGCTGCGCGATGTCAGCATTCCGCTTGTCCTTCGGATGTTGGAGTCGCGACGCGTTGTGCTCAAACAATATATGGCGCAGGGCGAGGAGCAGACGCGCCGCGCGCAAAACGAGCTGAACTCGATCGAGAATTCCATAAAGGTTTACAAGGGACAGGTCGCCGGCCTCAAAGATCCAAAACTGATGACTAAGAAGCGCCTCGCCGAACAAGCCTTGCGAAACTCAATCGCGGCTGACCCGCGGAAGAATCAGGAATACGGGGGTGCCTGGGAGGCCATTGCCAAAGGGCGGAAAGATCTCGCGCAGTATGATCGCGACCGACGCTTTTTGGATCTGGCAGCCGGCTTCAACACGCCACTGTTCAGTTATGCACGTACGCTGGTGCGCCTGGCTGACGAAAACCAGAAACCTGATGCCGAGCGATTGCCGGAGTTTATGAGTACTCGCCGGGCGGCGCTCGAAGCGAGTCTCTACTCAACCGCGCCTATCTATGACGACTTTGAAAAGATGAAGCTCGCTAACTCGCTTGCGTTTATGCAAAGCGAGTATGGCGCGAAGCATCCGTTCATAAAGCAGGTGCTCAAGGGTAAGACTCCGGAGGCGCGCGCCACCGAGCTGATCGAGGGAACTAAACTCAAGGATGTTGAGTATCGCAAGCAGGTTGCGACCGCCGGAATGAGAATGACCTATAGCGGCGCCGATCCGATGATCGCTTTAGCTCAGGATATCGACAAAGAAGCGCGCTCGGTGCGGAAGCGGTATGAAGAAGAAGTGGTGGCTATCGAACGCGCCAACTACGCCAAAATCGCTCACGCACTTTTTGAAGAGCAGGGAACCAAGCTTTATCCCGACGCCACCTTCACGCTGCGTTTGTCGTACGGTGCTGTGAAGGGATATCGCGAAAATGGAAAATTCGTGCCACCATTCACGACCCTGGGTGGACTCTATGCACGTTCAAGTCAGTTTCATCACGCGTTCCCTTACAACCTGCCGCCGCGTTGGATGAGCAAACGCGCGGCGATAAATCCGCGCACGCCATTCAATTTCGTTTCGACCAACGACATTATCGGCGGCAACAGCGGCTCGCCAACGATTAACAAGAATGGTGAGTTGGTTGGTTTGATCTTCGACGGCAACATTGAGTCGCTGGTCGGCAACTTTGAATACGACGAGTCCGTAAACCGCTCAATTTCTGTTGACGTGCGCGCGATGCTGGAAGTGCTGCGAAAGGTCTTCCAGGCAAACGCCGTCGCCGATGAGTTGATGAAGGGCTAAGCTTTATCAATCTTAGATCTGATCTTTATCGATTCTAGGTCTGATCTTTGTCGATCTCAATTAGAAACCCGGCGCCGCAAACCCAAACTCACTTGGCGCCGCAACACGAAGTCAGAACCCGGAGCGGTAGCGACGGGACTCTCTTCCATGACCAGTCTAGCTTAGCGTTTCATTAGCCCGGTCGCTATCGCTCCCGGTTCTGTATTCGTCGACCCACGATGTTAGTTTCTTCGCTTACATGCTGGGCTTGTGGCACCCTGTTTCTGGCTTCACTTCACATCCTTCAGAAAGCGTGAGGAGCGCGGGAAAACAAATACAGAACCCGGAGCGGTAGCGACGGGGATTATCCTTCATGATCATTCGAGTCTGTTGTTCAAGCCACCCGGTCGCTATCGCTCCCGGTTCTATATTCGTCGACCCACGATGTTAGTTTCTTCGCTTACATGGTGGGCTTGTGGCACCCTGTTTCTGGCTTCACTTCACATCCTTCAGAGAACGTGAGGAGCGCGGGAAAACAAATACAGAACCCGGAGCGGTAGCGACGGGGATTATCCTTCATGATCATTCGAGTCTGTTGTTCAAGCCACCCGGTCGCTATCGCTCCCGGTTCTGTATTCGTCGACCCACGATGTCAGTTTCTTCGCTTACATGGTGGGCTTGTGGCACCCTGTTTCTGGCTTCACTTCACATCCTTCAGAGAACGTGAGGAGCGCGGGAAAACAAATACAGAACCCCGAGCGGTAGCGACGGGACTATCTTCCAGCCAAAGCCCGGTGAGTAGCCTCAGTAAATCGCTCTCTTGTCAGTACCACCTGCGGTAGCGGGTGGGTCTTCCTTCATCTCCCTCTCCCGTTGGGAGAGGGCAGGGGAGAGAGCTTGACGCGCTATCACACCCTTCCTCTCTTTTCCCTCCCCCAGCGGGGAGGGGAGGATCAGAAAGAAAGCGACCCGCAAACCAAACTCGCTTGGGTGTTCGGTCTTTGACGTGCGGGACGTGATCTTCTGCGTGTAAGTACCGATCTTCACTGTGTAACTCGTCAACTTTGGCGTGCGAGCCGTGATCTTTGGCGTGCGCGAGTCGATCGTTTCAGTGCGCGACGTGATCTTTGGCGTGTAAGTACCGATCGTCAGCCGTGCAGACGGCAACATTTCCTGTGCAGACGGCAACATTTCCTGTGCAGACGCCAACTTTGCCTGTGCAGACGGCAACATTTCCTGTGCAGACGGCAACATTTCCCGTGCAGACGGCAACTTTTCCTGTGCAGACGCCAACTTTTCCGCGAATTTCATCCCCTAGAGTACTGAACCTCAAGATTTATTGGGCAAAACTTGTATTGCTTCCTCAACCGGCGCAATAGATCCCTTTTGCATCCCGTCCTGGCGCACATTTCACCGCGCACCGTGTTGCGGCAAGCCTGCTACAAGACGACTGAGGTAGGGCGAAAAGATCGGCTTCGAGTTGCATGCGTGCTGAGATGAATACTTTTGAGGTCGCTCAATAGGCCTTGATCGATACTGATCTCAGAGGAAAAAACCTTCTCAATAGGCGGGCGTGGGACGCGCTTGATCTGATCCTCCCAAACAAGCTCCGTCCCTTCGTTGCGCGAAATGCGAACCAGAAATGGTTCGGTCTCGGCGTCTCCATCGTCGGGGAAGATGGCTGGCTGCTCGGCGAAACGTTCAGTCATTTCCAGCGTCTGCGATAACGCATGAATTAGCAGACGCGCTTCGTTGAGTGTGATGAACCACGGCAGGAATCCGGGACGATAGCTGCGGAAAAGTGGCCTGGATCCGGTGAACTTGAGAACAGAACCTTTGAGCAAGTCGCGATTCCGCTTCTCCAGGAACTTCGACTCACTGAAAGAGAGTTGAACTTGAGGAATCTCAATTAGCCGATCGGGACTGGCTGAGGGATCGGTTTGGAAGTCGATAAAACCGTAAATTCCTTCCGCCCCAGGGTAAACAGCAACGGCCTCGTATTCTCCGACGTTGCCCATGACGCTAACGAATCCAATTTCGCCTGTGTCTGGATCCTCGACCCCAAACACGTCTGTTTCCTCCATCCATTGCCAGGGCGATAGCGCCTTTATCTCGGCCGGCAAATTACACAGAGTCCTGGCTTCGTCATGCGAAGGGATAAGAGTTCCTCGGCCTCAGGTTTTCGTTCTTCGTGTTCAGGTTTGCTATACGAGAGGATGTCGTCAGGCGCGATCGGGAAGAGCATTCCGTCACCTGATTGAACTATTTGCGAGCCATCATTGGTCAGCGCTTTTTTGCCTTGGGTTGCAGCAGCCGCTGCTCAAGATTTTCTTGATGTCATGACCCGGATGATAGTTAACGCAAAGAGGCAAGAGCAAGGAGTCAGAAACGAAAGAGCCAAGAGCCCATGCGAACGGAAGGCAGTTATTTCCAGCTCTCGGAGATTTGTTCAACGCGGCCGCGGACGTGAGCGCGGGCTTCGTGTCTGAACCAACCTTTGCCCAACAACTGATCGTAGTCTGTTTCGCGATGGCGAATGTGCGCAATCACGGCGAGGCGCACTGCTTCTTCGTCAAAGCTCTTTGCGGCCGCTGCGCGACCGACGCGGCCGCTGTATTTTCGGCATGCATGCTCGGCAATCTGTTGTTCTCTCGCTTTGGGGCTGTGGGGAAAGAGTTCTCTGACGCGGCTCGCGAACGCTTCAATGTATTGCTGGTCCAATTCCTCGCGGCGGATCTGTTCGCGCTCAGCTCGCCGGGCTCTGATTTCGCTATCGGCCAGGCACTCGGTCTCTGCTTGCTGCAAGGCACTTTCTTCTACCAGCAGTCCCTGCCGTTCATAGCGCTTTCTTGCCCGGCTGAATTTCAAAACTACAGCTGAGAGTGCTGAGTGCTTTCGGGCGCGGCGGGTAAGCGCGGCATCGCCAGTAGGAAGAAAGGTTAAGTGATCGAGGTCGGCGCACGTCAGGCACAAGGCGCCTTTGTCGCGCTGCAGGGTGATCCAGGCCCCTCTGCTTAGCTCTTCGCTGCACTCACCGCACGTAGACCTTTCGCGCGTCGTGATGAAGACCTTGATTTCGTCAGCCTTGTCCATACGGTAATTATCCGCAGATTGCGCAGATTACACCGATTAAAGGCCGCAGGACAATGTGCATTTTCGATCAAGCTTAAGGCGAGCGGGGGCAAGCCCACCTTCCTAACCCAGAGACTATCTAACTTGAGTTTTGAAAAAGGCAAGCGGCAGAAGGCAGACGGCAGAAGTGATGAGTGATGAGTAATGAGTGATGAGTAATGAGTGATGAGTACTGAGTGATGAGTAATGAGTGATGAGTACTGAGTGATGAGTAATGAGTGATGAGTACTAGGTACTGAGTGCGGGGTACGGAATTAAAGAAAGAGCGACCAGCCTCGAACTTGTCGAAACTGGACGCTGCTGGTCCTCGCGGTGTGTGAGCGTTTAGTTAGTTCACTAACTGCAGTTAACTAGTTCACCAGTTGCAGATTCAAAATCTGCTCCAGGATCGTGCCCAGGATGCCGAGCGTGCCGTTTGAATAACGGCCGTACTGAGAGCGGCTGTAGTAGCCGTCTTCGTAGCCGCGGTTGAAGCCCTGGCGGAAGTAGTACTGATACTCGCTCAGGTCCACGTAGTAACCGTCGTAACCGTAGCTTGCATCCTGATAGCCGAACGCTTCTATACGGTATGGGATGAACGTAACGACAGTGACGAGATGGAATACCAGGGGGAATGGGTAAAGGGGAACGGGGAAGAGGGGAGCGGGAGAAGATAGGGGAAAGGGGAAGGGGCAAAGGGGAACCGAACCGGAGACGGTGCGGGGAAATGGGTAACGGGTAAAAGGGGAAGAGGGGAACGGGGAGAGGGGGAAGAACCAGACAGTAGTATCCGGCCACTAATCTTTTGACTGATTGCTGGTTTCTAACTCAGTAACCTTTGCAGGGAGATACTAAGGGCTTGAAGCAGGATTGAGCCCTGCCTGGCCACGTCGGAGACAATCACAACGAGTCGGTCGCCAAGTAGCACTGGCGTAGAGGCCGCTACAACGGCGGAAATGATCAGCAGGGTTGAAAACAAAGAAGAAACATCCGGCTTTGGAACAGCGAGTTTTTTCATAATCACCTTCTCTTAATCTGAATGGTCGAAACCTTGTTGAAAATTACGGACCGGGGGAGATATTCGCTAAAAAAGGGGCACTCATGGCTGAGATTTTTGGAGAGGGGCGGCATCCATCACAGCAACCGCAATGCCGCCACGGATCGCCAGTACCTGTAAATCAGCTAAACTCCTCGATTCTTTCAGTTAACGCAGACAAAGCGTTATCGTGCGCCTCACACGGTCGTTATGGCGGCATGTCAGTCTGAAGAATGCGCTGTTCAACTTGACTGGTTTGAGTCTGAGTACTGAGTACTGAGTGATGAGTGTTGGGGGTAAAGGCGAAAGGGCAAAGGGGAAGTGGAGGCGGAGAAGAAACGTAGCGGGAAATGGGTCACGGGTAAAGGGAAGGAATTGCCGATTGCGAATTCAGTTGCGATTCAAGCTTGAGGCGCTTCAAGAGGGAGATGAAGTGGGGGTCGTATCCCGTTACTAGTTCGCCGTCAGGCGGCTTCTCAGTTTCGCCCTGATTTGTTTCAACGGAAAACTTTGTCCGTTGAATTAGATTATGGTAAAAGTAAGCAACAGAGCAGTGGCCATAGCTATAAGGAACTCAACCTTGGACAGTTCCCCCAGCCATTCCGTGCGGTAACCATCCTGCTCCGTCCAATTTTCACAACAACTGATTGACGTAAATTTCTGAGCAGGAGGACCCCCATGCAAGAAGAGTCCGTGCAACCAAGCACTCCCAAGTCTCAAAGCAGACGCAGATTCATTGGTCAGGTTGGCGTAACGGGAGCCGCGAGCATTGCGGCTGGAGTTATCGGCCTCGAGCCTTTGCTACAAACTGAGAGATCCAATGCAGAAGCCGCGCCGTCAAGTTCAAACCAGCGCGCGAATGATTGCGCAAAGCTACGCCGCGATGCGGCGCAGGCCGGGCTGCAAAGTACGCCGCAGAATCTGCAGCACCCTGCCAACGATGATGAGAGTCTTTATGCAAACAAGATCGCCAGTTATTCGAAAGGCTTACCGCATAACGACGACGGCACAGTTAACTTAGACGCTTATGCGGCGCTGCTTCAGGCTCTGAACAGTGGCCGGCCCGACGACTTCAACCTGATACCAATGGGCGGCGATCGCCGGCTAACAAATCCGCAGGCCGGCCTTGCCTTCGACATGGAAGGACCAGACGGGCACGCGTTGTTGCAGCCGCCCGCTCCTGCATTCGCCAGCCGGGAACAGGCAGCGGAGATTTCAGAAAACTACTGGATGGCGCTCTTGCGCGATGTGCCTTTCTCGCAATATCCGGTGAACCCCATAGCGAATGCGGCGGCTGCCGACCTCACTCTTTACGGTGCTGACTTTAAGGGCGCCAAAGCCGGTGGTGCGGTGACGCCGGCAACTCTGTTTCGCGGGTTAACTACCGGCGATAAAGCCGGTCCCTACCTGTCGCAGTTTTTCTATCAGCAGTGCAGCTTCGGCGCCAACAATCTCGAGCAAAAGATCAGAACGACTGCGCCGGGTAGCGACTATATGACCGACTTCAACACCTGGCTTGCTGTGCAGCGCGGGTTTAATCAGCCATCCGCCACATTCGATGTCGTTCCGCGTTACATGAGAGACGGACGCGACATTAGCCAGTGGGTGCATGTTGATGTTCTCTTTCAGGCTTACTTTCACGGCTTCCTGGTACTTACCGGAATCGGCACACCCTTCGACGATGGCAATCCTTACGTCGGCAATCCAACCCAAGACGGCTTTGGCACTTTCGGTGGTCCACACATCGCCGCGTTGTTATGTGAAGTTGCAACCAGAGCGCTGAAGGCGGTTTGGTTTCAAAAATGGTTTGTGCACCGCAGGTTGCGGCCAGAGGTCCATGCTGCGCGTGTCGATCGGACACTCAACCACAGCGCCGGCTATCCAGTTCATGCTGACATTCTGAATTCTCTAAGCAGCGGAACACAACTGGGCGGCTACATGACGGCGGGCAACGCGCTTTTGCCGATGGCGTTCCCCGAAGGTTCACCAACGCATCCGGCCTACGGCGCTGGACATGGCACGGTTGCCGGCGCTTGCGTGACGATTCTGAAGGCATGGTTCAAAGAGTCGACCAAGCTCGTTGATCTCGGCGTGACTCCAGTACAACCGGCGGATGATGGCCTTTCGCTTGTGCCTTACGCTGGTGCGGATGCTGGCGATCTGACTGTTGGCGGCGAACTCAATAAGCTCGCGTCAAACGTTGCCCTGGGCCGGAATATTGCAGGAGTTCACTGGCGCTCCGACGGAACTGAGTCGCTGAAACTTGGCGAGCAACTGGGGATTGGTATACTGCGCGACCAGCGGTCTTGTTACAACGAACCCTTCGGCGGATTTAGCCTGACAAAGTTCGATGGCACTACGGTTACTGTTTGAGAGAAGAGCAATCCGCAGATTTCGCAGATTACGCAGATGGTGATACCCGTTCACGTCTGTAAAGCTGTTAACCGCTGATTGTTAATTCTTTCCCGCGTATTCAATCTGTGTAATCTGCGAAATCTGCGGATTAACTATCAGTCCTTTTCGAGGCCGGCATATTTTTGCACCAGTTTCTTCTGGCCGTAACCCGGAAAGGTAACGGTTAGTTTCAGTGAATCGCCAACGCCTTCGCGTCGGAGCACGAGGCCGCGACCGTATTTAGAGTGTTTCACGTAGGTGCCAGGCACAAACTCGGAGGCGAGTTGCTGGATGTCGGATGATGGTCTTTGGTCTTTGGTCTTTGGTCTTTGGAGCGAGTCCTTCCTTAAAGGCGCACTGCTGCTGCGATCTGCGGGGGCAGGCCCACTTCCTGACCCAGAGACATTCCCTCCTGGTTTCGATGCATTCCTCGACGCATTTCTCGTTGAGTCGAAACCTCCGCCAGTATTGCCCAGTTGTGTTGCGCGCTGTTTGAAGAATTCAGCAATTGAATCAACACTGTCGTAAGTCTTGCCAGTGAATTTCTTGCGCTCTTTCCGATACTCGCCATGCTTGTAATCAATCGACGATGAGCCGCGTGCGAATGAAAGCCACGATTTTCCGTTGGAGAGATCTTCCATCAAATCCAGCGGCATCTCATTCAGAAATTGCGAGGGCTCGGAGGCAAGCTCTTCGCCATAAACTCTGCGTTTCATCGCGTGCGTAATGTAAAGAAATCTTTCCGCACGCGTCATTGCCACATAGCAAAGACGCCGTTCTTCCTCCAACTCCGCTGGATCCGTCGCGGACCGCGAGTGTGGAAACAAACCATCTTCAAGTCCAACAATAAAGACCAGTGGAAACTCAAGACCCTTCGCTGAATGCGCGGTCATGAGCGTGACGACGGCGTCTTCTTTGTACTGGTCGGCGTCTGAAACAAGCGCTGAGTGATCAATAAACTCGCGTAATCCTTCAAGCCCTTGCTCATCGTAATCGATAGCTGCGTTTACCAGCTCCTGCAAGTTCTCCAATCGCGCTTCGGCTTCGTCGGTCTTCTCGCCCTTGAGCGCGTTCTCGTAGCCGGTATCGAGAATGGCGGCTTTGACTATGTCTGAGACTAAATCTGGACTCTGGTCTTGGGTTTTTGGACTTTGAGCTATCTCGCTAAGTCGAAGCACAATCCTGCGGAAGCTCTTCAATGCTGAGACAGCACGCGTGCTGAGACTCGCCGGCTTCTCGATCACCACGGAAATGGTTTCCCAAAGTGATAGCCCGGAATCGTTTGCGCGGCGTGCAATCTCCTCGACGGTTTGTTTGCCAATACCGCGCGGTGGACTATTGATAACGCGTTGCAGCGCGATAGAGTCGTTTGGATTCAGCGCCAACTTCAAATACGCAATAATGTCGCGTACTTCCAGACGCTCGTAAAATGAGAAACCGCCGACGATGTTGTAAGGCAAACCGGCGCGGCGCATCGCTTCTTCAAAGACGCGCGACTGCGAATTCGTTCGATACAAGACTGCCGCGCGCAGGTCATACTCTTCGTTGCGGTGTTCGAGGATTTTTCCGGCGGCAAAGCGCGCTTCCGCTTCCGCGTCAAACGCCTGAAAGTAGCGGACGCGGTCGCCGCGGGGGTTGGACGTCCAAAGGGTCTTTCCTTTGCGCTCAACGTTGTGCTTCACCACGGCGCCGGCAACGTCGAGTATTGTTTGCGTTGAACGATAGTTCTGTTCGAGCCGAATTGTTTTCGTGTTTGGAAAATGCTTCTCGAAGTTGAGAATGTTGGTGATGTCGGCACCGCGCCATTTATAGATCGACTGATCCTCGTCGCCCACCACAGCGATGTTCTGCTGCTTTTCCGTCAAT
>WNGF01009757.1_pt1 | contig 16105 bp, 12 predicted proteins | sample 5400641 | NCBI WGS metagenome assembly WNGF01 (sample SAMN13153371, study PRJNA577476) | soil metagenome | isolation source: 80 cm soil or saprolite under grassland replicate 2 | place: USA:California | collected 2016-06-15
TTCCCGGATGAGCTCGGGTATGAGAGGTTGGCGCATAGCCTCGGTCAGAGCGGCCAGGTCGCTCTCTTCAACCGCGAGGGCCTGTCCTACTCGCCGCTGTACTCGGCCGTTCTCGCGCCGATCTTCGCGCTCGGCGCTTCGGCACCGGTCGCATACGACTGGATCAAGGTGATCAATGCAATCCTGATGTCGCTCTCCATCTTTCCGCTCTACAAGATCGCGCGCTTCGTACTTCCCCGCGGTCCGTCACTCGTCGCCGCCGGGCTGTCGGCTGTCGCACCGCTCATGTACTACACGGCTCTGGCGATGAGCGAAAATCTTGCGTACCCAAGTTTTCTCGTCAGCGTCTGGGCGATGCTTGTCTGCGTCCGCTCCCCTTCTCGTCGGACCGATGCGCTCTTGCTCTTTTCGATCGTTCTCGCGAGCACGGCCCGGATTCAAAGCATCGCGCTGTTCCCCGCGGCTCTCACTGCTGTCGCGCTCGCTGCTGTGTTTGGGCCGGCGCGGGCCGGTCACGGTCTGGCGCGTTCACTCACGCGCGCGTGCAGGCAGCACTGGTTGCTCCTGGGTAGCGCGGCTTTGTTGCTCATGGCGGCTGGAATCCGCGCCCTCGCCGGCCAAGGGGTGCTCTCGATTGCCGGCAGGTATTCGAATGTCGGGGAGTCCGGCCTCCCGAATCCGTGGCGCGTTCTCGTTGTCGCGGTCCAGAATCTCGCGGGCATGGACATCGCTCTGGGGGTGATCCCGTTCGTCGGAGCACTCGCCGCCGCCTATGCATTCTTCCGGTCCGGCTCTCGGCGCGAGTATTTCGTTTTTGCCGCGGTTGCCTGCAGCGTCATCGCGTGGATGTTGCTGGAAGTCGGCGTAAACGGAGCTCTATTTCCCAACGGCCCGCGGATGCACGAGCGATACCTGTTCTATGTCGCCCCACTGTTCCTCGTCGCGCTGGTTGCCGCCTTTCGCCTTCCGGCGGCCAAGGCGTCATTTCGCGCCTACCTTGGAGCCGCAACGCTCTCGCTGCTGTTGCCCGTGGTGATCCCGTTCGGCACCGTTATCGACAATGCGATCGTCACCGAGTCGTTTGGGCTTCAGCTGTTCGGTCGAGAGGTCGGAGCGACGATCGTTCCGATTTCGCACGCGACGATCGCGGCGGTGTGCGTGGCCGGCACCCTCGGGTTGACCTACGTGCTCATCCGAAACCGGACGCGCGCCGTCATCGTTTTCGTGCTGCTGGTATTCGTCGTGATGTCCGGCCTGGTCCGGTCGCGCATCATCAGGGCCGCTACAGGTGCGACAGCGTCCGTCCTTCCGGAGCACCATGACTGGGTCGATCGGACGAAACCACGAGGCGACGTCGTTCTCGTCGTCGGTCCGGGCGCGTCACAGTTAGCGGCCGGAGAAACCGCGTTCAACAACCTCTCCATCACGCGCATCTACTACACGTGCGACTTCGTGTTCGGCAACGAGTTCGGCGAGCAACGGATCTTCGTGGACCGCGCCGGTCGCCTCCGTGATGCGCGGGGATACGTAACCGCAGCGTATGCGGTCGTTCCGGCCGGCTCCGGCATCCGCGGACGTGTCATCGCATCGAACACAAGGGGGCGCCAGATTCTCGTCGCGCCGGAGGCCGAACGGTTGGCTGTGTCGCGCGCGCAACGCGACCGCCTCAGCTGCGAAACGTAGCTGCGCTACTTGAGCAGCGCCGGACCGGGAGCGCCGAGCAGAATTGCCACCAGGAGGTAGCAGGGAAGGGACCAGAGGACGAGGGACCACCCGAGGACTCGCGACTCACGTCCGAGCACCTCCCGGAACCGAGGGATCGCGATGACGAGCGGAAGCACGGCTCCGATTGCCGCGCGTCCGGCGCCTCCGTAATCCTCGTCCATCCACGTCGGAATGAGGATCACGAAGACGGCCGTGCTCAACAAGAAGAGCCACAGCTCGGGGCTGCGCTTCCTGAGGAGTACAGCGAGCGCGATCAGCGCGGAGACGACAGCGGGCACGACGACCGTGAGGAGGACGAGCAGCTCTTCTTTGTTCCAGGGCCACCGACCGACGATCGCGTGGAGCGGAACGAGATCGCGCGTGACACCTTCTGATGTGTCGGCAGAGATTCCGTTGGAGGCTCCGGAGATCCAGAATGACGAGACGAAGTACCTCCAGGCGAACATGGGAGCGAATGCGACGGCGCCGAAAGCCGCGGCGCGCAGCGCGTTGCCTCGGATGCGCGCGGTCCAGTCCGAGACAGAACCGCCTGCGAACAAGAGCGACAGGAGCATGATCGCGGGGAAGAGCGCCGCGGTCTCCCGGGTGAGCAGCGCGTAGGCGAAGAGCCCGGCAGACGCGAGCAGCCTGCGCCACGAGCGTGCGTCGAAGACGACCATCGCCCATGCCGCGAGCGCAAAGGCGAGGGGTTCGCCCAGGTCGCGAAAGACCGAGAAGACGATCCCCGGAAAGAACCCGTACAAGAGCGCCAGCCACGGTGAAGCTCTGCGTCGCCTGAGCAAGATCGCAGCGGCCAGCGTTCCCGCGACCACTGCGGCGAGGTTGATGAGAACCATCACGTACGGGATCGCTGCGCTGTTGCCGGCGCTCATCCCGCGCGCGAGAATCGGATAGCCGATCCGGGAGTAACGGTAGGCCGGCGAGTCCATGTAGTCCTGCGCGTGCTGGGGGTCGAGCGCGAGGAACAGGTAGAACTGGCCGTCGAAGCCCAACCGGCTCTGGTAGCCCAGCGACGGCGTGATCACGCTGCTCGTCGTGCTCTGGAACAGGAACTTGTGGCCGATGTGGGCGAACTCGTTCGCGCCGCCTGCCAGCCGGGGAACGATGAACAGCGCGTAGACAACGGCCACGACGGCCGCGACCATCCACGGCGCGGTCGTTCGCCTACCGCGCGCTCGAGCGACCGCGCGCGGAACCGCCAGAGCATGCTCGTGCACGACCCTGGTCCTAGCCGCTCGGGTGCCATCCGGCAACCGTTGGAGGTCGGGGCCACGCTCGACGTTCGAACGGATCTGCGGGAAGCGCCTCAAGGTTCCTTGACGTAGAGAAGCGCATTCGCGTCCGAGCCGACCCGGCGCAGCCCGGGCGAACGGGCCACGAGTTGGGCTGCGTCGCCGTCGCGGCTGACCAGCACCACGCGCGGCGCATGGGCCAGCGCGCGCAAGCCGTCCGCGCGACCGTCGATCCAGTCGAGGTAGAGGCGCTGATCGCGCAGGGAGAAGGCGTCCAGCGGGTTGCTCATCCACACGCGCCCGCCCGCTAGCGCAACCTGCTCGGAGATCACGCCGTCGGCAAGGATCGGCGTGCCGGCTGCGCGTCGCAAGGCATCGTGGAGCAGGCGGTCACCCGCTCCCGTCGAGATGGGGCCGCGGGCCACTCCGTAGACCACAAGTAGGGAGGCGACTGCCAACGCGGGCCACGTGCGACGACCCGAGCGGACGGGCAGCGATCGCGCGGCGAGTGGTCCGGCGAAGAAGAGGAGCCAGACCCCGGAGCGGGCCGTTCGCACCGTCAAGATCGCCAGCGCGACGAGCACGACGATCTCCCAAGTCGCCGGCCGGGCCCGCAGCGCCAGTGCGACGAGTGCGATCCCCGTTGCCACGAGTAGCAAATCGAAGCCCGAGCCGAGCGAAAGCGGGGCCCAAAGCCCTTCTCCCCGACGCGCCGCCTCGTTGCGGAGAACGCCGAAGTAGTAGGCCGGCGTACGCTCGAGCGCCGGTGTCGCGCAGACCGCAAGCAGCGACACGACCAACACGGCCGCCGCTTCGAGCGGCCGCGCGCGTGCGCGCGAGAGCACAAGGTAGGCCGCGGCAACCGCGAGCCCTACGAGGACAGCTCCATGCAGGTTCGACCAGAGAGCGAGCACGAGCGGGACAAGCCAGACACGCCGCGACGGCACCCGCGTTTCTGTGCGAAGCAATGCGACGACCGCAGGAAAGAGCAGGAGCGAGAACAGCTGCGAGCGGATGACGAGAAAGGCGGGCAGCGCGCCGACGACGATCAGGACGATGACGAGTCCGGCAGTTGGGTCGCCCGTACCGCTGCGGCGCATGTCGGCGGCGACGAAAGCAAGGCCCCCCGCGACGGCCACCAGTTGGGCGAGCAGCAAGCCACGGTCGCCGAATGCTGAGGTCAACCAGTGCAGGATCAGTTCCGCGAGCACCGGGACGTTCGGCCAGTCCGCCGACGGCGCGCTCGCGAAGGGAACCCCGTGCGGAATCGATCCGCGCGACACGATCACATCTCCAAGTGCCGGCAGCCAGCGCGCGTCCGCGCCGACCGTCCCGATCACCGCTGCGAGTGCGCAGCCGAGGCCGAGGGCGAGCTCGGGCGGGCCCACGCGTGCCGAGACGGCGGCCGCGCGCGCCCGGAGTGCTGCGAGAGAACGCAAACGCTTCGACCATAGCCGCGACCTCGGCCGCCCTTTCTGCCCAACTGGGAATTCGCTCACACTGTGTCGGTGCAGCGGCTTTTCAGGCGTACGGGGTTTGGCCGGCTGAGGCGAGCCTTCGACATCGTGGTGTTCGGCGTGTTGCCCCTCGGCTTCACGTCCTCGGTTCTCGCTATCTCGGCACACGGCTCGCCGGCCTACGGCATCGAGTTCAAGGGCAACTTCTGGGAGCCCGCGAAGCGGATTCTTGCAGGGGAATCTCCGTACCAACCCGACCGACTCACCCAGGTGCTGCACGGCCAAGGGCCCGACTTCGCCAGGACCTACATTGCACAGGCGGCCTACCCGGCGCCGGCGCACGTTGTCGCGGTCCCGTTCGGGTTGCTACCGCTTGGAATCGCGCTGCCGCTCTTCTTGGTGCTCTCCGCGCTCAGCCTTGTGGTTGCACTTCGGCTCCTCGGCGTCAGTGACTGGCGCTGCTACGGGCTCGTCTTCCTTGGAATTCCGACGGTGCATGCATTGAATCTCGGCGGCTTGACGCCAATCCTCGTGCTCGGGGTGGCGTTGCTGTGGCGGTTCCGAGACTCCCCCTGGGCGGCGGCTGCTGCCACTGCGGCGATGATCTCGGCGAAGCTCTACCTCTGGCCGCTTCTCCTGTGGCTTGTGTTCACGCGCCGCTTTCGGTCGGCTGCGCTCGCATGCGGCTTGACCCTCGCCCTCGTCGTCGGGGGCTGGGCGGTGATCGGATTCGCCGGCTTCAAGGAATACCCCCACCTGCTCGGCACGCTGATCCGGATTCACCAGGGCGCGACATATTCGGTGCCGACAGTCGGCTGCTGCTTGCCCTCGCCTTGGCGTTCGCTCAGCGCAAGAACGAGAGAGGAGCGTTCGCTTTTGCGCTGACCGCGTCCCTCATACTCACGCCGATCGTCTGGCAGCAGTACTTCCTCGTTCTTCTCGTGCCGATCGCGCTCGTTTCGCCACGCCTGGCGTTCCCGTGGGCGCTGTGCCTGACGTTCTGGCTCGCGACCGCGGAAGGACACAGCTCGCGAGATCTGATCGTGGCATGGGCGACGACTGCAGCTGTCGTCGGCCTCGCCGCCGCACGGTCACCCAACGGCGTGCGCGAGACGCGGCTCGTCAACCGGTTGCGGTCATCCGAAAGCCTCGGTCCGGCGTCAGTGGTCGCGGCGCCGCAGGCTGAGGATCGAGAGCAGGAACGACGTGAAGAAGACCTGAATTCCGACGATCACGAGCGTCGCCGCGAGAATCGTCACTCGCTCCTCCGCGAGGCTCCCAAGTCCTTGAGCGATCCACGTCGCGACGATCAAGCCGCCGAGCACGGCCCCCGCTGCGGTCAGACTCCCGCCGAGCAAGAGGCCGTGCTCGAGGCGGAACCGGGAGATGCGTCGCTCGAGCCAGGGATCGCGGTCCCCGAGGTGGTGGACGGCATAGATCCGTCCGCAGAGACCGAAGCCGAGTAGTTGCGTGCCGACGACTACGAGTAGCGAGCCGGCAATCAGCGTGTGGACGAGGAAGGTGTGCCCGAACAGTGAGGCGCGCGCGAACACGGCCGTCATGGTGGCCGCCCCGACGAGCGCAACCAGCATGCCGGGCAGCAGAAAGAGGAAGTTCGGGTTGTACAGCAGCATCAGGCGCAGGTGGCGCCAGCCGTCGCTGAACGGATTGAGCTTCGACTCGCCGCCGCGCGGATGGAGCGCGATCGGGAACTCGCGCACATCGAGATCCGCCCTTGCCGCACGGATCACCATCTCGGACGCGAACTCCATGCCGGCCGTGCGCAGCTCGAGCCTCGGGAGCACGTCCCGCCGGAGAGCGCGCATCCCGCAGTGAGCATCTCGAACCTTCGTCCGGAACAGGAGTTTCAGGAAGCCGCTCAGGAGCGGGTTGCCGATGTACCGGTTCATCCACGGCATCGCGCCCGGCTGGATGTTCTGCATCCGGTTGCCCATCACGAGCTGCGCGCCTTCGTCGAGCTCTTTCACGAAGCGCGGAATCTCGTTGAAGTCGTAGGTCAGGTCGGCGTCGACCATCACGATGTAGTCGCCCCGGGCGGCGGCGAAGCCGGCGAGGTACGCGCGACCGTAGCCGCGGCGCGGTTCGTCGACGACCGTCGCTCCGGCCGCCTCGGCGAGCTCGGCGCTGCCATCCGTCGAGCCGTTGTCGGCGACGATGACCTCGCCCGCGATCTCGCTCTCCTCGAGGACCTCGAGCGCGCGGGTAACGCACTGCACGATGTTCTCCGCCTCGTTCAGGCATGGGATGACGACGGAGACGAGGGGTGAGGCCGCAGACTCCGCCGGCGCGAGATCGCGCATCAGCTGGGTAACCACAGTCGAGGAATATCAGGCTGCGTGCCGAGCGACTACTGGGCGTTCGGCCAAGTTTCGCGCTTTGCTTCGTCCTTTCGGGTAGGACGGCGGGCGAGGCCGATACGCTCGCAGCAGTGCGCATGTGCATCGTTTACGACTGCCTCTACCCGCACACGGTCGGCGGGGCCGAGCGCTGGTACCGGAACCTCGCGGAGCGGCTCGCCGAGGCGGGGCACGAGGTGACGTACCTGACGCTTCGCCAGTGGGAGCGAGGGCAGGATCCGGGTGTCCGTGGTGTCAGGGTGGTCGCCGTCGGCCCGCGAATGGACCTGTATGTCCGCGGCCGCCGCCGCATCGGGCCGCCGCTCGTCTTCGGCGTTGGCGTTCTGTGGCACCTGCTCAAGCGCGGTCGCCGGTACGACGTCGTCCACACCGCATCGTTTCCCTACTTCTCGCTGCTCGCGGCAGGCGTCGTGCGCAGGCTTTGCGGGTTCCGCCTCGTCGTCGACTGGCACGAACTCTGGACGCCGCAGTACTGGCGTGAGTACCTGGGACCCATAGGTGGACGCGTCGGCTCTGCCGTGCAGAAGCTCTGTCTGCGGATCCCGCAGCAGGCGTTCTGCTTCTCGCGCCTGTACGAGCGGAGGCTTCACGAGGAAGGCGTTCGCGGCGAGGTGGTCGTGCTCGAAGGGCAGTTCGAAGGCAAGGCAGTGGGGACTGTCCAACGGGCTGAGCCGGTCGTGGTGTTCGTCGGCAGGCACATCCCTGAAAAGCGACCGACGGCGCTCATCCCGGCTCTCGCTCTTGCCCGTGAGTCGATTACAGGCCTGCGCGGCGAGATCTACGGTGATGGTCCCGACCGGACGAAGGTGCTCGAACTGATCGCGCGGTACGGTCTGCAAGACAGCGTCGAAGCGCCCGGGTTTGTCGACGGAACGGTCGTAGAGCACGCGCTCGAAAAAGCGTTGTGTCTCGTGCTGCCATCCAGTCGGGAGGGATACGGACTCGTCGTGCTGGAAGCGATGGCGCGCGGGACCCCCGCCGTGGTCGTACACGAAGCCGACAACGCGGCGGCAGAGCTGATCGCCGAAGGTGAGAACGGCTTCGCCACGCGGTCGGCCTCCTCGGAGGATCTTGCCCAGAGCATCGTGCGAGTGTTCGACGCGGGTGCGGAGCTTCGGGCCTCGACTCTCGAGTGGTTCAAACGCAACGCGACGCGCCTCCACATCAGCCAGTCCCTCGAGGTGGTCTTGAGGACCTACGCCTCCATCGATGTGAGAGGTCTCTAGATCCCAAGTTAGCCGTCCGTGCTGTTAGCGTCGGATTCGTGGAGACAGATTCGGAACGCGCCGAGCGCGAGCGGGCCGCATACGACGAAGGAAGGGTGAAGGAGCGTAGCCACGCGTGGATGACGCGCTTCGAGCACATCTTCGACGGAAGGAACACGCGACGCGGTGAGGCGGAGTGGGAATCGCTCATCCGCCAGGCTGTGGAGGGGGGCGGACGGGTGCTCGACGTCGGTTGTGGTGAGGGAGTCACCGCCCGCTTGGCGCTCGCCTGCGGCGCGACGTACGTGCTCGGCATAGACATCTCGGAACGCGAGCTCGCCGGTGCCTTCGCGACGCAGATCCCCGGACGGCTCGAGTTTCGCGTCGCCGATGCGGAGCAGTCTCTTTCTGACGGGCCCTTCGACCTCGTGGTCGGTCGCTCGGTTCTCCACCATGTTGATTTCCGCTCGTTCCTGGACCGGATCGCCGTGAACAATCTCGCGCCCGGCGGACAAATGTTGTGGATGGAGCCGCTTGCTCATCCGCTCGCCCTTGCGTTCCATAAGCTCGTGCGCAGCGCCCACACTCCGGATGAGTTCCCGCTTCTGCCCCGAGACCTCCGCTGGATCCGGCAGCGCTTTCCGGGAACACGGATCGTCCCGATCAACCTGCTCTCGTTCCCCGCGGGGGTGGTCAGCTCAATGTTGTTCGAGACCGCCGATAATCGGCTCATGCGAGTGGCTGATGTCACCGATCGCGCGTTGTTTCGCCACTCTCGACTCGTCCCATTCGCGCGGCAGGGCATCGTTCTCATTCCGACGCGATAGAGATTGGCCGACACCCTCGAGATTGGTTCGAGCACGATAAGAGCACGCGGTCGCCCGCTCGAGAGAGGAACTTAGCTGGCAAAGAGGCGCTCGGTCCTCCACGTACTGCCACATCCGGGCGGGGGCGGAGAGACGTACGTCGACGCCGTCTCGGAGATGGACGGTTATCGGTTTGAGCGCGCGTACCTCGCCGAGCGTGCGAATCTGGGCGCTGCTTGGGCATCGATAGCTCTTCGCGCGGCGAATACCCAACTCTCAACGCGCAACTTCGACCTGCTGCATGTCCACGGTGAAGTCGCGAGCGCGCTCTGCCTGCCCAGTCTCGCAATTCGCCCATCCGTGGTGACGCTGCATGGTCTCCATCTCTTGCGCCGAGTAACAGGGCCGGCCCGCTGGGCGGCCGAGGCGAATCTCCGGCTGGTCGTCAACTCGGCGACGAAAACGATCTGCGTTGCCGAGGCCGAGCGGGACGATGTGCTCGACGTTGTCAAAGGACGTGCCCTGCAGCGCGTGGTCGTCATTCATAACGGCGTTACACCTCGAGATCCGCCCAGCCTGAAGGAACGCCTGGCAATTCGCGAGGAGCTCGGGCTTTCGCCTCAGTCAGTGGTCGGTATCTGCGTGGGGTCACTGGACGTGCATAAGGACCCGCTGGTCGCCGTGCGGGCCGCGATCGAGGTCGCTCGCCGTTCAGCGCGTTTGACGCTGCTCGTCGCAGGTGACGGGCCGCTGCGGCCCGAACTCGAGCGCCTGGCCCGCGACGAAGGTGCCGGAGCTGTTCTCATGCTCGGTTTCCGCAGTGATGTCGCGCGAGTTCTTGCCGCCGCTGATTTCTTCGTTCTCCCGTCGCGGCGCGAGGGCCTCTCCTATTCGCTGCTCGAGGCGATGTCGCTTGGCCTTCCCGCCGTGGTCTCGGACGCTCCCGGCAACCCCGAGGCGGTCGGCGACGCGGGGATCGTCGTTCCATGCGGCGAGGTGGCCGGCTTCGCGGACGCCTTCCAACGGTTGCTGAGCGGGCCAGAGCGGCACGTTCTCGGTAAGCGCGCGCGTGTGCGGGTGACACGGCACTTTCTCGCCGAAGACATGGTTCGGCGAACCGCGGAGGTCTACGACGACGTCGTGGGGGCGCTGCGTGCCGGCTGACACCGGCGAGGCTGCCGAGTCCGGCTCACTCGGCACGAGACTCGACCAGCTCGGCCCACTGCCGGCGAGCGACTTCGAGCCGCTGCGCGGACCGGACGTCGGACTACGGGTGATCCGGGGCGCAACCGTTCGCGGCGCCGGCTACGCGCTCGGCATGCTGCTCACCGCTGCCGGGTCAGTCTTTCTCCTGCGCCATCTGGGGGTTGCCGACTTCGGCCGCTACATGACGGTGACGTCGCTGATCGCGATCGTCGGGGGGTTGACGGACGCCGGACTAACGGCAGTCGGTGGACGCGACCTTGCCGTGCGTCCGCCGGGGGAAGGGCGGAGGCGGCTGCTCGCGAATCTCCTCGGCCTTCGACTCGTGCTGACCCCGCTCGGCGTGCTTGTCGCTTTTGTGTTCGCGATCGCAGCCGGCTACGACCGCTCGCTTGTGCTCGGCACGGCACTCGCCGGCATCGGTCTTGTTCTCATCTCATGCCAGTCGACGATGACCCTTCCGCTGTCGGTGGACCTCCGCATCGGCAGGCTCACGGCGACGGAGGTCATCAAACAGGCGGCAATGCTGCTGAGCATTGTGCTGCTCGTGGCCGCGGGAGCAGGCCTCTCTCCGTTCTTTGCGGTGTCGATCGCCGTAGGCCTCGTGGCGCTCGTGGTGACTCGGCCTCTCGTCGGCAGAAGCTTCGTCTGGCGTCCCGCATTCGACAGAGCCGAGTGGCGGACACTCATACACGAGGCGCTTCCGCTCGCGGCCGCGGTCGTCGTAGGCGTCCTCTATTTCCGGCTCCTGATCGTGCTCATGTCGCTGCTTGCGACAGACGTCGCCACGGGCCTCTTTGCAACCTCCTTTCGTGTTACCGAGATCCTGTACAGCGTCGCGACGCTGGCGGTGACCGTCGCTCTCCCGGTGCTGGCGGTTGCGGCCGCGGAGCGTGCACGGCTCCGCTACATGCTCCAACGGATGATCGAGGTGTCGGTGATCGCCTCCTGCTACCTCACTGTGGTTGTGGTCATCGTCGCTGAGCCGGTTCTGCAGCTCCTCGGTGGCGACCAGTACCGTGACGCTGCTCCGGTCCTTCGAATCCAGGTATTCGCCTTGATTCCGGTCTTCCTCGGACAGGTGTGCGTGGTGGGACTCATCTCGATCCGCCGTACCTCGCTTCAGGCAATTGCGAATGGACTCGCCATACCGCTCATGGTCGCGCTCGGGCTCGTTCTCATCCCGCTCTACGACGCGACTGGAGCAGCGATCACCGCACTCGTCGCGGAGACCGGATACGCCCTGGCGCTCCTCATTCTTCTGGTCAGATCCGAAACCACGTTGCGGCTGAGCTTCGGGTTCCTGTGGAAGGTTGCACTTGCTTCGGGACTGGCGGCTGCCGCATGGTTCGTGCCCGGACTGCCGGCCCCCGGCACTGCGGTCGTCGCAACGTTTCTCTACGCGGTCGCGCTCTGGGCCACTCGGGCGATCCCGCGGGAGGTCTTCGATGCGTTTCTTCTTCGGGACGGCGCCTGAGGAGCCGTGCTATGCCAGCGTGACGCGGATGATGTCGCGCTTCACCTCGAAGCTCGACGCACGCTCACCCACGAGCTGACGGATCTCCTCAATCGAGGGGTAGTCCGGAAGGACGCCCATGTGCCGAGCGTCATCGATCAGGATCACGTCCGGCTTGCCGCGCTCGAGGATGGCCCGCAGCTCCCACGGCAGCGGGGGATCATGCGGTCCCTTTGCTGTCTCGCCGAAGGAGTAGTGCGCATCGAGCCAGAAGAGCGCGGGTTCCGCCACCTCCGACGCGAGGCGCGTCAGCGCGGTGTAACTGTCGCCGTGGATCACGGTCACGGTCGGCTCGTCCGCGAACCGGTCGCGAGCCGCTCCGTGCAGAGCTTGGTCCAGCTCGACCGTGTAGATCCGCTTGAAATGTTGCAGGCAGGCGGCGACGGTTTCGCCTTGGTAGGTGCCCGTCTCGACCAGTGTCGACGTGCCGTGACGACGGCCGTATCGGATCAAGGTCCGAGCCTTCTGCCTCGTCGTGAGCAATCCCGAGAGCTGGCGCACAACGGGGTGAACCAGCCCCAAGTAGACGCGACCCGCAAGGCGCCTCAGCATCACGAAGCCCTAGGCACCGCTGACCCTCTTGAACAAGAGGGGAATCTCCTGGTGCGCGCCCCGCACGGTCGAGAAATCCATCGCCTCGAGGTCGATCCGTTCACCGGCGAGGAAGCGGAGATTGAGCGCGTAGGGTGACCACTCCGGGTTTCCCCCGGCGAGGTTTCGATGTGTTGAGCTCACGACGTTTGCCGGAATGGAGACGAGGCAGCTTTCCCGAAACGCGAGCATCAGGCGCGGCGCGAGGTATCGGCGGACGTGGAGCTCCTCTTCGAGCTCGTTGGGATTCGCGAAACGGGCGCGTGAGAGCATCCGGAGGAGCAGCCGGGTGGGGAGGACGTGCCCGTCGAGCGACAGCGGGTAGGAGAAGTCGTCCTCGGCGCGGGTCCAGTCCCACGCGATCGCGGCCTCGTCTGTCACTGTCGCGGGAATTCGCTGAGAACGTCCGAGCGTGTAGCAGTACGTCGTGTTCTGCCCCAAGCGAAGGCTGAAGGCGGCGAACCCAGACGGTAGGGATGGCGCGCCCGGAGGCGCGCGAAAGAAGATGTCGTCGTCGGTATGGAAGACGGTGTGCTCGTTCCCGGGGTCGAGTGCATCGATGACGTCGCTGCGAAAGTCGTCGCTCTCAGCCACGAGCCGAACCCCGTCAGCTAGGTCGAGCGAGTGATAAGCGGCAGAGAACTCTGGCGTCGTCGCCTTGTAGACGACGGTAATCGCGCCGGCATACGGCGCCCAACTCTCGATACTTCGCAAGCACGCGTCGAGCTGCATCGCCCGGTCCTTCGAGAAGACGACGCAGTTGACCGGCATCGGCTGCGCGCCCATCGCGACTTCCGGCGCGATGGCCGGTGCAGGCGTTGCACGCGTGCGGGCCCGGCCGACGGCGAGACGGACTCGCGCCCACACCTCGCGTGCCCCCCGCGAACGTTCGCTAAGTGTCGTCATGAGATTCCCGAGAGCCGTGGGTCGCTCAGGGCTCCGGCGCGCCTCCGGCGAAATCCCAGACCCAGATGCGGTTCCCTTCCGCGGTCTTCGGTATCTCGGGTAGGAACCGCGATCCGGGAATGGCTTTGAGCAACTCGTTTGGCGAGAGCGACCGGAATCCACGCGGCGAGATCCAGTTGCAGGTCAGATAGCCGCGTGAAGCTCGTCGCAAGACTCGTGCGAGGTAGTCCTCTTGAACCTCGCGAACACATTCGCTGAACGCGTAGTTGCTGACAACGAGATCGTACGTTCCATCCGTGGGCAACGTGTTCGCGGACAGGAAATGAACGCTGGCGATGCCCAGTTGACTCAAGTAGGTCTTCTGCAGCGCAAGACACGGTTCAAGGTCGACGAGCGCGTACGACGAAGGCCGAAATGGAACGTTCGTCACAGCACATTGGCCTCCGTAGCCTGCCCCGATCTCGATGATCCGGAGTCCGTCGAGCGAACCGAAGTGTGTGACCAGATCGGATAACACCTTGACGTAGCGGAGCGTCGTAGGCGCGAACTGCCCATGCTCTCCGTACTCATAAGTCTTGGGTCCGCCGAGGCGATCGTTCTCTCGGAAACGGTCGAGCACGGGAACGAATGCAGGCACCTGCTCGAGTGCAATCTGCAGGTATTCGCTGCCTTGATCGCGGGTGACGTGCTCGAGGGTTCGGACGTATGCGGGATGCCGCCTGAAGCTCGCGAACATTGCGGGATCCCGTGCCGCGTGCTCACACACATCGGTGTATGCGCGTTCGTCTGTGACGCTTGTTCGGCGGTTGACTCGATCGATGACGGTGCGCAGCGGGCTAACCAGCTGACGACTCCACGTGCGCAAGGCAAAGCGGTGGCGAGTCGTGACCATCCCCTGATCGTATGGAACGGGAATCCGCGACTGCTCGCGACGTGGGCGCGGCGCCAGGGACGTTTGCGTCATCATCCGCTGGTTCGCTCGACGGACCGAGCGTCGCTGTCAAGATTCCATCCGGGCGGTGCCCCGACGGCGAGCGTCAGGTCGTCCGACTCCAACCTGAGGGCTTTTCGGTCCCCGTTCGCCGCTCTTGCGGGGCGCATCGTGACCCGAATTCGGCGGGCATTGGGTTAGATCGTCCGACACCGCATGCACGCGGCGGCTGATTCAAATCCACCTAAGCAAGCCGTGACCGCGGAGACGATCGCTGAGCCACGCCTTGAGCCGTGAGAACGCGTACTTCGGTTCGAGTCCGAAGGCGCGGAGCCCGTGGGCGACGGCTGCCAGCGGCCGACCATCGCCGAGAAGCGTTTCCGCCCGTCTCAGCTCCCGCGCCGCGGCAAACGCGCTCTGGGCCGGCCGCCGAAGTAGCCGCGAGGCCTGGGCGACGAGGTCATCGGCTTCCTCGCGGTGATTCAGATCAGCGAGTACCGTCGCCCACGCCAGCAACTCGTGCTGGAGAGCACGGGCGAGCTCAGCCTCATCGATGCTCAGACGGCCAATGATCGCGGGGGTCAACTCGTTCGCGTCGGCGAGAGGATCGTCACCCGAAGCAAGTCGGATCCGCGCCGCGGCCCGCACCGCAAGCGCTTGTCTTACCCTCTCTTCCAGGACGAGGAACGAGAGCTGACCTGGGTGTACCCGATAGAGGATCACAGGGTCGGACAGGTTGGCCAGATCGAAACGTTCCGAGATGCGGAGCCAGAGGTCGTAGTCCTCGACATTGGCGAGCCGGTATCCCCCGACCTCCTCGAGCGCGGCGCGCCGCAGCGTGACCGAGGGATGAGCGAGGCAGTTGTGCCGGAGGAGCGTCGAGCGGATCGTGCGGCTTGCTGTCGGAAACCGCATCGTCGAAGTCCGCCGACCGTTCACGTCGATGATGACGGCCGCTCCTCCCACGACGGCCACAGATGGATGAGCGTCAAGGAAATCGACCTGGCGCGCAAGACGGTCCGGGAGCGACACGTCGTCGGCGTCCAGACGTGCGATGTAGGGAGCGCGCGCGGCTCGCCAGCCACGATTCAGGGCGGCCGAGATTCCCAGGTTCTTCTCGTTGGCTAGAAGCCTGACGCGCGGATCCGCACGTGCGAAACCCTCGAGGATCGCGCGCGAGCCATCGCGCGAACAGTCATCGACCGCGACAAGCTCGAGCTCCTCGAGCGTCTGCGTGAGCACACTCTCGACTGCCTCGGCCAGGTACGTCTCGCCGTTGAAAACGGGGATGATGACGCTTACGCGCGGTGTGCTGCGGTGTGTCTCAGCCATTCCGATAAGCGAAGCGTCGCCGGAGTCGCAGGGCAATCGCCTGACTCACCATCGTCGCGGTCATCCGAACGCCGCCGTTCCAGAACAGGTGAGTAAAGAGCACGCAGAGCTGGATCTTCGCCAGCCGGGGCAATCCCGGCAGGGCATCGATAGAGGGAACCGTGAGCTTCAGGGCGAGCGGGGCGGCGGATCGTCGGCGATTCTGGCGCCGCATCGCGAACAGCTTGGCGTGCCGACGGCGGAGCTCTTCGTAGTAAGCGCTTGTTCGGGCGACTGACTCTGCCTGCCGACCGCCTTCGTCTCGTCGGTAGCGGAAGATGACACGCGGGAGGTAGACGCCGGCAAAGCCGAACTCGGCGAGCGACATCCACAAATCCCAGTCTTCAAAACCATCCCGGAGCTGCCATCCTCCGGCTTCGGCCAGCGCAGAGCGCCGAAAGAGGCAGCCGGCCCCCGGCACGCAGTTCACGTACGTCAGCAACCATGGGTCAAGCGCTGGGGCGGTCGGTACGCGAAACGTCGTTATGCCGAATGTCTGGCAGTCTCCCCAACTCGCGGCGGCGGTCGGTGAGTTGTCGAGAGCAGCGACGAGCGCGTCAAGCGCGCCCGGCTCCAAGAGGTCGTCGGCGTCGAGTCGCATGACATAGGGAGCGGAGGTCGCCTGGAAGCCCGCCATCACCGCGGCCGACGGGCCCATGTTCGCTTGGTGGATTACGTGCACGCCTTCTCCTTCGAGTCGGGCGAGGACGCTCAGGGTCGATGCGTCGGTCGAGCCATCGTCGACCACGATCGACTCCACATCTGGCCGCTTACCGATCGACGC